>JAABUX010000518.1_pt1 | contig 65905 bp, 63 predicted proteins | sample 5561851 | NCBI WGS metagenome assembly JAABUX01 (sample SAMN10711883, study PRJNA513361) | rock metagenome | isolation source: Antarctica rocks | place: Antarctica: Victoria Land, Richard Nunatak red sandstone | collected 2016-01-03
GGTTCTCGGCAATCAGTGTGGTATAGTCCATAACGAGTCTCTCCTGAATGAAATGAGGTTTGATTTCTTTCATTCTAATGGATTGACTCGTCTTTTTCACCCCCCATGACTTTTGAGAAGCCCTGAAAGATCTTAGCACCAGCGTTGACAACGTGACCACTTACATGAATAACTATGCCCTCACAATAAATAATGCTAGTTTCACGAGTAAAAGGGCGCATATAACGAACATTAATATCTAACAGCGTGTACTTGTAGCCTACTGATAATGTAGTGTGTACTGCGTAGCCAATTGCTGTATCAAGCAAAGTGGCAGCTAACCCATTTTGTACGGTACCAAGCGAACCATAATGGTACTCTTCTGGCCGTATTGCCAATACAATACGACCTCTATCTACCTCAACAACACTAATACCTATTAGTGTATTGATAGGATTAGGTGAAATTTTTCCAAGCTGTACTGCTTGCCAGTATTGTAATCCGTTCATTTCTTTACAATCTTGTGCTACTTGCATCGGATCTTTCCAAGTGATAGTACGTTTATTATCTATTGCTTGAAAGCCATCTGTTGACTGATTCATAAGGGTGAGTCCTTTTTTTTAGCTAAACTGAAAAGCTTGTATATTATTGGCGGTGTGTACCAACAAATCATCAATTAGAAGCCTTGTTCTGTACTTCACCATTAAGATAGCTATGGTGTTATTTCCTTGACTTATAAACATCAAAGAATTATCATGCGTAGATAAGTATATTATATAATGCACGTGTTCATCTAGCTATTTTTTTGTGCTTCAATACGCCGTTTATAGGTGCTTGGGAGGTTACTGTGACCGATTCTTTTATGCAATATCAAGTAGTAGAGTCCGAGATAAGTGATGAGAAAAAGGAAATAATTCGTCCAAAACATGATAAACTACAAATATCTACAACCCGTACCTGTGGATGCCCACCTAACCATATAAATTGCTTGACACCAAAGGAATGGATGAAGAGTCAATTGGGTGTCTGGCAATTTGCTTATGAAGGCCGTGATATTAGAGATAAAGCAAAGCATCCCGCAACATATCCAATTTCTCTTGCTAGAAAATGTATAGAGTTATTTTCTCATCAAGGAGAATTGGTCTTAGATCCATTTTTAGGTAGTGGAACGACTCTTCTTGCTGCTCGTGATGCTGGTCGAAATGCTGTAGGATTTGATATACACCCTGATTATATTGCTCTAACTCAACAACGATTAAATCAAAACACGCTTTTCGTAGAGAGCGAACAAATTGCTGTTATGGATGATGCTCGCCATATTGCGGAATATCTCGAAGAGGAAAGCATAACGTGTATTGTTACCTCACCCCCTTATGCTAACCTACTTAATCGAAAACGTTTGAATAAAAGCCGACGTGGGGATAGTAGAAAGAATGATCAGTATCTTAAAGTTGAGCAATATAGTCAACGTACAGAAGATTTGGGAACACTTGACTTAGACAATTATGCAGAAGCTATAGCCGAAATTTTTGGGGGTATATTGCCGCTACTCAAAAGAAAAGGACATTGTGTAATTAATGTTCCTGATATGTGGTGGGAAAATAAGCGTATAACAATTCATGTTGCTGTGATTGAAGCATTACGCTCGGTAGGATATGAGCTAAGAAACACCATTATTTGGGATCGTATGAATATCGTTAACAATGTTGGTATTTTCGGCTGGCCCAGCAACTACATCACAATGGGTACTACATTTGAGTACCTTTTGGACTTTTGGCGTCCTCCTGTTGCTAGTCATCAAACATCTACAGGAGATGTAGTCCTAGATGAGCCAACCGAATATACAGTTGATAACACTTTTAACGAAGAATAGACCAGTTCATAGTAATGCTATCTGCTCCTCGTACAAAGTTGACCAACCATCCTGTCGAATCCTAAATTTTGTACCGTGATTATGGCCTGTTCTAGCATCAAAATCAACAAGAACAATATCGTTCTCAATGGCATAGAGGAAACGCTCTAGACTGGGTTTCTGTAAAAGCTGAACTTCTCTGTAGAGAAACTCTTCTATGCCTCTTGATTTTCTAACATCTGCAACAGCAAGTATTACGTTACTTAATTTACGAGTAATAACCTGCTGTAACTTGTCAAATGTCCATGCAGGGCACAAAATGCGAACCTCATCTTGAGGAATAGATAATACTTGTGTTCTCCATTCACCATGTCTATTATCAATTCTATTGATGTCAAAATCAATGCATACTTGATGATTTTCGTCATCTACACGAACACGAAAACCTCGGTCTGTAAATCTTGTACTCGATATAGTTTGCCGAAAACTTTTTTCACCTGGGAGCGTTTGGTGTCGCCATCCCCAAAAAGGAAGCAATTTCTGAACAACAACTCTTCTTGGTGTTGGTTCATTGTGGAAGAGAGTAACGAGTGAACTAGTATCCTTGCGTCTTGCCTTTAACTCATATATACCATAGTCAGGTATACGTAAATTGTTTTCTTTGACCCCTAATAAATCCTCTAACGTATTGCCTACGCCACCATCGTTCTTTGGTTGAGCGTTAGGTACCCATCCTGCATCTCTAATAGCATGTAACTTCCTGGCAAGTTCCTCAATTGTAAAAACCTGTTCTTCTGCCATAAGTATTTCCTCTCATTTAACTGCTGTAGTGTTGGATATACGATACTCGTCATGTGCAGATGACACACGCAAAGTAATCATATATCAAGATGACACATAAATTACAGTTAACATGACAGGTTTCTCTTTTATAGTTTATATGATTAAAATTTTGAAGATATCTATGATAGGAGAAATTACATGTTAGACGAAATACACGTTGCAACCAGTTCTTTGCTCAAACTGGCTAAAGGGAGAGCCGTTCTCGTTTCCACGGAAAGGCACAATTCGCTTGTGGTGGATAATCTTGATACATTGATACTGTATCGTGCGCCGAATAATATGATACTCTATGCAAATGCTACCACATATGTAGACCGCCATTGACAACAATTTTCTGTCCAGTGATAAATTGTGCTTCCGTGGGACTAGATATTCCCTATGATGCCCTTATCGAGAAGATTGTTAAAAAATGACCTATTGTTATGCAATATGATCATTGCGTCTTCGTTCTTCTGCCGTAGCATATCTGATACTAGCGTGGTCGTCGTCGTAGGACTGAATATAGAACTCCGCCTCTTGTAAAGACAATCCTATCTTTTGTTGCAACGTTTGCAGAAGCAATTTATAGAAGTCTTGATGCTCCTGAGACGCTACAATATCTTGAAGAAAGCCTGTGACATGATTCCAGCCCAATACGTTTGCATGGATATACCCCATAGCAATATATATAGTCCAATATCTCCGACGGTATACTGGCAGTTTCATGTCGTTTAGCGCATCGAATGCTCCCAACCTACCTAAGGCATACGCAAGCGATATTTGATAATCCCACCAGATTTGCTCGTTCTCTCCGAGCGATTGTTGCTCTAAGAACCAAACATGTTCTAATGTAGAACGCACAGCAGAAATTACAGAAGTATCACCCCAGCTTCCCAAAATATCGGCGACAGCCATATGCCTGACATCAAACCAATCATACATAGGGTCATATGACTCTGGATGAGAAAGAAATTCTTGTAGCATCTCCACTAATACAGGTAGAGCCAAGGGTTCTCTCATCTCACCAAGAGAAAGTACTACTGCCCAGCGCACACCAGCATCTTCGTGATGCAGAAATGGCCGCAATGTATCCTTTGCCCATGTAGAACCTGTATTACCAATCGCAAACGCAGCTACCATCTGGTCTTTCCCCTGTCCATGATGCAGGACATGAACACAGGTTAACAAATCATACCCCCCCAATGCTCTGCAAACGCACGAATATCTTGCTGGATATATTCGTCTATACTCAGAACTTGCACTGCATGGAAGGCATCTCCGATGTAATTTGGTACTGTAGGCATAGGTACTATAGACATAGTATTTCCTTCTTTCTGCTCAATCCTCTCCTAATTTTAACATATACTAACGTAAGACAAAAGTAATGGAAATTAAGGAAGGAAATTAATAGGCACTTCTCGCAGAGCATCAAAAGATATTGGAGAACCGTTTCCTGTATGAACGCTTCCTGTTGTGCATCAAAACTTTTTCCTGCATTCTGGCACTGTCCATCAGATGCATTTTGCGTTCCTACATTAACATTTACATTGGATGTGGAAAGGATAATATATCCTACTACTAAGGCTGCCACAAAAAAGAGGAAAAGAGGAATTACCGATTTTTGTCCAAGTGCGTCAGACGCCATTGCTCATTACCTTTCTTACTTATCTGATCTACAAGGATGTATAGGTATGTTTGGCATCTTCTTCATGTTTTGGCGCGAAAGTCCTAACAATTGGTCAGAACTACCTCGCCGCACGTTCCAGCATTTTAGGATCGACAATCCACCCCTCAACCGCATCACAATCGGACGGAATCCCATAACCAGCATCGCGCTGTGTATACGCCCACGCCGCCTGAATCGCACACAGCACGGCATCCAGTTCGTCACCCATCGGCTCTTGTATCAGCCTGTCCGCCATCGTAGGGCCTAGCTCAAGTTTGACGTTATACACCTCTTGCAAAGCTGGCGCACGGATACCATCGACGATACGCTGACGTGCGGCTCGTTGCTCTAGCGTCTGCTTCTTGCGTTCATCGCTTTTATAGCTGGTCTTGCCTATAAAACGCTGGGCCACAAGAGCGGGATAACCTTCAAGCGCAACCCTGTCTGTAGCGTTTGGGCGACAGGGCAGGATGCTTACTCCAGCATGCAGCAGACGTGGCGCACCTTGAAAAAACATCTTGCCAACAGGAACACGGTATAACATCATCGGACTACGCGCACCTGCCAATCTATCGGTTGCACGGGTATGCTGTTTGTCGCCTGAAGGTCTGTTCGCTTGATAGGATGTCAGCGTCTCTTCAAACGCGACCTTTCCCATCTCCGTCACATGCTGTACATAGCCGTCCCATGTCTGCGGCCAGTTGAGGTTTCCAAGTAGTTTACGCGGCTGCCCAAAGGGAAAATCAAAGGCAGCTACCCATGGACCATCTTGCCGTAAAAATTGCTCGAACTCAGCGAAACTCGGATACACCTGCATCGCTTTTACATACAGAGTTAACTCGGACAGTTCACACACAGCACAGGTAATCGGTTTGCGCGGACTCGGCGCACTGGTAAAATCGAGGCCAAAGATGTTCACAGTTATAGTTGCGCCATAACGCTTTTGCTGATGGTTCGCAGAGTCGCGAAGACGCCTCTACCATCAGAGGCAACAGCCTCAAAGCTGGGGGCACGACGCCGATTGAGATAGCGTTCAAGGACGGGAGTAGGCAATGCTGAGGGCATATCGCGCTTATTCCACTGCATCACATATGGGAAATTGCCCATGTCTTTCCCGATACGGCGCATGTTCATCTCAAGTTCAGAGATGCTCTGCACATTCTCCTCGAACTTCTCCGCCTGCGAATCAACGACGAAGACGATACCATCGGCTCCGTTCAGCACTGCAAGCCGTGTACGTTCGTAGAGAATTTGACCGGGGACAGTATACAGGTGGAAGCGCGTGCGAAACCCGTGTACAGTACCGAGGTCAAGCGGTAAAAAGTCGAAGAAGAGTGTACGCTCAGTCTCAGTTGCAATTGAGAGCATGTCACCACGCGCCGATGGGTTGATGCTCTTGAAAACATACTGTAAGTTCGTCGTTTTACCACAATAGCCGATACCATAATACACAATCTTACAATGTATCTCATGACTGGCAATATTGATGAGTGCCATAGATGATCGGTCCCTTTAATCGCGGAAGAGCAGGTCGATAGTATCCTCGACTGACGAGCGAAATTCAACATTGATGACAGATGATTTTTTGCGCGTGGTATCAGTGCGAACGCGCTCTAACACACGTCCTAGTTCATCTGTCGCTTTTTTAGAAAGAACTTTTACCAGCCCAATATGTGTCAATCTATCGAAAATAATAACCAGTAGCCACTGTTCTTCAATCATTGAAGTATAAATGTTTTCCTGTACACCCTGTTGGAAAATATTGCGGAAATCCTTTTCGTCGAGCAGTTTCGCAACCTCGCGCGAAGATGAGAAGACGCCCGCAAGTAACGCTCCCAGCGTCGTTGCATTGCGTCGTGTGCTTGCACCTTGCGTAGCCACAACCTGCCCACTCTTGTCGATGAGCAGGGCAGAGGTCGCGTTAGTGTCGTTCATCAACTTTACTAGAACAGTAGAGATCATAGCAAGTTCTTTATCTGAAACGACAAGGTTCGTCAGTTGTTCCATGAACAAGTCGCCCTCCGTGTGTCACCGTGTGTCACCGTGTAACGCCCGACCTATAATAATACTATCAGTATACATGTGTGTGCTTGCTCGCGTTCTCCAACATAAAGAGTTAGTATGCTAAGCTATATCAAGTGCCTCAAGAATTTCGCTCCGACTCGCTTTGACCAGATGACGCACACGACTCAGGTTAGAGGCATTATCGAGCAGAGTCACCAAAAGGGCAAATTCACCTAGCGGGTCCACACTCACCAGACCATGCTCATACTCAACCAGCACCCCGACAACACTACCACGCGCAAGCTCTTGTCCCAGTGACTCCGCCGTGCCCAGACCTGATGTCATGATGGCTCCCATAGCCTCCATGCTTTCCTTGCCGTCGCGAGTCATACCCTCGATCATAAGACCATCACGTCCTACCAGGATTGCCTGGCGCACACCTGCAATCGACAGGAAACGGCTCAGTGTCTGCTTTAGATCAACCATAATTTCCTCCACTGTTCCGAAACAGTGCTTATGTGTTCGTTCCTCGCTCAAAACATGGCGAGTACACAAGTACACCGACCTTTATTCTAAGTGATAGAGAATACAAGACGCAACTAAATGGTACCTCTAGGCTAATGGCAAAGCTTTTTGTCCGCACATCCCAATGAATATCTTTAATAAATAGAACGCTCTCGTCACAAAATATGTATGCTTGATTGGTAACTCCTCAATTACATGATACAATATTTTCAAGATTGTGAGACACCATACATGCAACGACTCTTACTACACCGAAAAGACTATAGGAAAATACTGAGGGAACAGCAGGTTCTCTTGACCGCACTCGTACAAAACCAATACCGGAGCGATGTCATACAATTGCATCAGATTGCTGAGTATACCTTCGAGGATCGCGGTATTTATCGCGTCACCTTTACCGACGGGCATTCTTATGTCTTACGCGCATTTCGTTATGATGTAAGAGACGACTTGCTTGGACAGACCGCTGTTTTCGACTACCTAGAACAACAAGCCTATCCTGCGCCACGCTTGTTTCGCACTCATTCTGGCTCTCCTATCGCGACCTTTAAAAACTGGCTGGCAGTGCTAGTTTCTTATCTGGAAGGTTCGTTACTAAATTTCTCGACTCATCACCTGACACAACTCGGTGCAAAGCTTGGCATGCTCCACGCTATTTCTGAACAAACACAAACAGAGGCCAATCACCTGCCCGACTCCCGTTTATATCCACGCCAACTTCCGCCGCAATCTTTCGCTAGCGCAACATTCACTGCTACTCTGCCGCGAGAACTGTCTACTCTCTATGAAGCTTCGCAAACAACGATTGCGACACTACAGCACGCCACCTCTCTTCCTATCACACTTTTACATGGCGATTGCTGGCCTCATAACGCCGTTCTCACACCCGACAAACAGGCCACAATGATTGACTGGGACTGTGCTGGTCTTGGACCCGCCATTCTCGACATTGGCTATCTACTTCTCATGTGCCACCTCGGAAAGCCACAATTACAAAAAATGTACGCCGACTCAGCACGTATCGCCGCCATCGTACAGGGCTATTGCCAGTATCGACGCCCTACTGCTAATGAACTGCATGTGTTACGTGAGGCAGTACACTTCGAGACTGCACGGCGCGTGATTGCATATGATATGCTTTCCCACATAGACAGCGACTGGCAACAAGATATTCCTATACAGAAAGAACTGGCACGCTTTGCGATCAGCAACGAAATCGCGGAGATTGCGCTACAATGCTTTGACAAACCTGAATGTTCCATGTGAAAATAGAGAGCAGAAAACAATGAGAGTAGTAGGGGTATATGTCCCCGCTATTGCATGATAAGGCAACTTATGCAGATTAGTGAACCAGCAGAATACAGCATACTAGGTTTGCTCAAAAGCCAGCCTATGTACGGCTATGAAATGTTTCAGCAATTCGAGACGAGTACACTGGGGCAAATCATACGGCTTGAAATGAGCCAGATGTATGCCTTTCTCAAGAAGCTTGAAAAAATGGGCTATATCGAAACAACGCTAGAAACACAGGGTTCCCGTCCACCGCGTAAAATTCATTCGCTCACACAGGCTGGCGATAAAGTGTTGCAAGACTGGTTGACACAACCAGTCGAGAAGCCGCGTGATATTCGCCTCCTTTTTCTTATCAAGTTGTACTTCATCCAAAGATTCCTGCCACAGAAGATGGATAATTTGATCGAGCAAGAGATTTCGGCATGCGAACAGTTTCTCACTCATTTAGAGTCAAAACGGCACTCAACGGTGATAGCGGAAGATGAGACGTTTTTTGATCACGTTGTCTTACGTAGCCGTGTTCACCAAACCCGTGCGCTTTTGGAGTGGCTGCACGAGTTACAGGGCGAACTGGTCGCTATACCCCATTCCGTATCGTAATAAGGAATTGAGCTATATATGTCAGTCGCGGTTATCCTTTTAGCGGCAGGGCGTTCCAGCAGAATGGAAGGGAAACGCCACAAATTGCTCTTACCCCTTGGAGAACGTACTGTACTGGTACGCGTCGTCGAGACAATTGTAGCATCAGAGGCCCACCCTCTTGTCATTGTCCTCGGCTATCAAGCCGAACAGATGCGGGCGGTCCTGGCTCCCTACGTAACTCAACCAGGGGTAACAATCGTTGATAACCCCGATTATCAGCAGGGTATGAGTACCTCTTTACGTCAGGGTGTTGCAACATTGCTTGCAACCTCACCTGCGTCTGATGCGTCTGAAGGTGCATTGATTATGCTTGGCGATCAGCCGCTCATGACGCCGCACGTTATCAATACTGTAATAAAGACGAAACGCACAACAGGCAAAAGCATCGTCACGCCATACTATAACGGCAAGCGTGGCAACCCCACCTTCTTTGCAGCCAGCCTCTTCCCCGAACTCCTGGAGATGACAGGCGACGAAGGCGGTCGCAAAGTGATCGAGCGGCATCCCCACGACATAGCACCCTTAGCATTGAGCGACAGTACCGCGAACTACGACGTGGACACATGGGAAACATATCAACAGGTTGTTGAATTATGGGAGCAGAGGCACGATACAGCTTGACAATTCGCATTTGCAGAGACATACTGATAGCAATTAGTCATAGTCATCTGTGGCGTGATTTGTGTTTTCAAAAATACAGAGATTCGCTCAGAAGGAGATAAACCATGCTTGATGTATTACCTGATGTAGAGAAATGGCGTGCGCGTGGTGAACGGGTCGCGCTCGCCACGGTTGTCACAATGTATGGCTCGGCACCACGTAGGCCCGGGGCAAAGCTGGCGGTCAGCGAGAGCGGCGAACTTGCTGGTTCGGTCAGCGGCGGTTGTGTAGAGCCGGCCGTTGTACAGGCTGCACAAGAGGTTATTGAGGACGGCAAGCCACAGATGCTCGAATTTGGTATTACGGAAGAGCAGAATATCGAACAGATCGGCCTTGCCTGTGGTGGCACCATTCACGTCTTTGTCGAACGCCTGGATTGGTAAAGGCGTATTCCCTATCATGCGTACAAAGCAGTACAGTAGGAGTCATTCGTGAGCGGACTCTACGAGACATTAAAAGAACACATTCTCAAGGAACAAGGCGTTGCACTGGCAACGGTGGTACGAGGAGACGCGCATATTGGCGCAAAATTGCTTGTCTTTCCTGATAAATCAACACAGGGGACGCTAGGAATGGTCGCCCTCGATGCACTTGCACAGGTGGACGCCGAACATGCCCTCTGGAAGGGTAACGCTGACACTCACACCTACACACTCAACGAGACAGCTACAACAGAATCATATGATGTGTTTATAGAAGGCTTCCCTCCACCACCATCATTGATTATTGTTGGCGCAGGCCATATCGCCATCCCCCTGACGACCTTTGCCAAAACGCTCAATTATCATGTCACCGTCATTGATGCCCGTGCCGCCTTCGCTACCCGCGAACGCTTTCCTCATGCCGACGAACTGATCGTTGAGTGGCCCGACGAGGTGTTAGAGCGCATGAACCTGAACCCTTCGACCTCTGTAGCGGTATTGACACATGACCCAAAGTTTGATGAACCAACACTCAAAGTTGTTTTGCAACGCGAATTAGGCTATGTAGGAGCCATCGGTAGCCGTAAAACGAGCGTGGAACGCGCCGAGCGACTCAAAAAACAAGGCTTGACCGAAGAACAGGTGCAGCGTATTCACGGACCAATTGGCCTCAATCTCGGCGGCAGTAGCCCCGAAGAAATCGCACTCGCAATCATGGCCGAAATCGTTGCCACACGCCACAATAAAAATACCAATGTACGAGCCTGATTTATCACGCCCAACGTACACATGCCCAATACGAACGAGGTACAAAAAGATGAGTAACGCATCCGTCTATAGCGACATTCAAGATTCATTGCGACACGGCGAACGTGTTGTTATCGCCACAGTTGTCAAGACAGTTGGCTCCGCTCCTTGCGGCGTGGGGGCGAAGTTGATGGTGCATGCCGATGGCCGTATCAGTGGTGAAATCGCGGGCACACAGACGGATGAACAGGTAACACGCGAAGCTCTCAGTGCCCTCAATGATGGACGTTCACAGATTGTATATGTGCATATGGACGCCGATAAGGACGGGGCGGTTGGCAGTTGTGGCGCGACATTAGAAATTTTCCTCGAAGTGTTGCGCCCTGAACCGCGCCTGATTATCGTAGGTGCGGGCTATGTCGCGCAGGCTCTCGCACGGCTCTCGCTGTATCTCGACTATGAAATTATTGTGGTCGATGATCGCCGCGATTTCGTCAATCCACAGGCATTTAGTGATAAAGTGCAGCTTGCCTTCGGCGATATTCCACAGACGCTTCGTGAGTTAGAGCCGAACGAGTCAAGCCGCATTGTCATAGTCACGCGCGGTCATACGCTGGATAAAGACGCATTGCGAGCAGCATTAGAGAGCAAGGCAACCTACATTGGCATGATCGGTAGCCCCAGCAAGGTCAAAAACATCTTCAAAACGCTACAGAAAGAGGGCGTAGCACGCGAACGGCTTGCTCAAGTTCACGCCCCAATCGGCTTAGACCTCGGCGCGGAAACACCCGACGAAATCGCGCTAAGCATCGCCGCCGAAATGCTCATGCTGCGTAAAAAAGGGACAGGGGAGCCGATGAACACCTTACACTCCTTATTGGAAGAAGAGGCATTGACACATTCCTAACAAATTGTCCCGACAATATTTGACAATGTAACCTTTATTATGCTACGCTTTTCCCAGCTAACATTTTACATTCCACACTTTTTCTCTTTGCTTTGTAGCTCAATGAAGCGCAACAACTTGAGAAAAAACAGTTTTTTCGCGTAGCTCTCTCACCTCACCTGCATTGTGAAATGAGCAGAGGCGCGACTTAGCCAGGATGGAGGTACCATCGGTGACGATGAAGCGCACAATTACAGTGACCGTCAACGGTCAAAAACATCAATCAGAGGTTGAGCCTCGTACACTACTTGCACACTATTTGCGAGACACCCTGGACCTGACAGGAACGCACATCGGCTGCAACACATCCCAATGTGGAGCTTGCGTTGTTATGCTCAATGGTCAAGCCGTAAAATCTTGTACCGTCCTCGCGGTGCAAGCCGACGGTGACGAAATTATGACCATCGAAGGTCTCGCCAATGGCGACACACTCCACCCCATTCAAGAAGGCTTCTGGGAGAAGCACGGCCTCCAATGTGGCTACTGCACTCCTGGTATGATTATGGCCTCCTACCAGTTGCTCAAAAGTAACCCCAATCCGAGCGAAGAAGAGATTCGCACGGGTCTCGAAGGAAACATCTGCCGCTGCACCGGCTACCAAAATATCGTGCGTGCCGTTCAGTATGCTGCTGAACACATGCGTACAGGTACCGTGGAGCCAGTAGCTGCCAACGACTAATAGACTACAAGCAAGGACGCAAAACAACCTATCATTTGTCGTTTCATTTCTCGTAGTTGAGAAAGGACTTGCATACTCATGGGCATTGCAGCAACACTTGGTACTCCCGTCAAAAGACGCGAAGACCCACGATTAATTACCGGACAGGCGACCTATATAGACGACATGAAAATGCTCGGCATGCTCCACATGTCGATTCTACGTAGCCCTTATGGTCACGCACGCATCAATAGCATCAATACCGAAGCGGCACGCAACCATCCAGGCGTCGTCGCGGTCTATACAGCAGAAGACCTGAAAGGGAAAGTCGGCAACGTTCCCATCGCTGTTCCCTTACCACCCTATATCGACAAAGGTATGGGCCGACGTGGACCATTAGCAGAAGGCAAAGTACGCTTCTATGGCGATCCCATCGCCGTCGTTATCGCCGACGACAAATACACAGCACGTGACGCGGTGGACCTAATCGATGTTGACTACGAGCCATTGCCAGCCGTCATCGACCTTGAGAAGGCTATGCAGCCAGGATCGCCTCTGCTTTATGAGGAATATGGCACAAACGTAGGACTCCCTATTCATCCGCCAACCGATGATATCGACAAAGTGTTCGCCGATACCGTCGCGAATGGTGGTAAGATCGTCAAAGGCCGTCTTGTGAACCAGCGTCTGGCACCTTCTCCAATGGAGACACGCGGCGTCATTGCCGAATATCGCAAATCGGATAAGATGCTCAACATTTGGAGTTCTTCGCAGATTCCACACTTGCTCCGTAACTATCTCGCGGAACAGATGCAACTACCACAACATCAGGTACGCGTGGTCGTTCCTGAAGTCGGCGGTGCTTTTGGCTGTAAGCTGAACATTTATCCAGAAGAGGCTCTTGCCGCATTTGCCGCCATGACAACGGGCAAGCCTGTTAAGTGGATTGAAGACCGTAGCGAAGCTTTCGCCGCCACCATTCATGGGCGCGACCAGATCAACTATGTCGAGGCGGCCACTGATATGAACGGCAAGATTCATGGCTTCAAAGTGCATGTAATCTCCGATCTCGGCTCCTACCTCCAGTTCTTTACCGATGTAATCGCCATTGCCTTTACCTTGCCAATGGTTGACGGTTGTTACGACATCCCTGTCACCTACGCAGCCTGTGATATCGTCTTCACAAACAAGGCACCAACCGATGCCTATCGTGGCGCGGGTCGTCCAGAGGCAACCTACTTAATCGAACGTACAATGGACCTTGTGGCGAACGAACTGGGCAAAGACCCTACTGAGGTGCGGCTCATCAACTTTGTCAAACCAGAGTCGTTCCCATTCAAAGCCTCGGCTGGTCCCGTCTATGACACAGGTAACTACGCTACCGCCCTTGAAAAGGCAATGGAGCTAATAGACTATAAGAAACTTCGCCAGGAACAGAAGCAGCCACGCTCAGATAACAAACTGCTGGGCGTAGGCGTCTCTTCCTACGTCGAAATCTGTGGTCTCGGTCCAAAGGGCACCACGCCGTTCGGTGTCTTCGAGAGTGCGCGTATGCGTGTCGAGCAATCCGGCACCGTCACGGTCTACACAGGCATTTCACCACATGGACAGGGCCAGGAAACCTCGTTCGCGCAGCTTGTCGGCGACGAATTCGGCATTCCGATGGAGAACGTCATCATCATGCATGGTGATACCGACTCCACGCCAGAGGGACGCGGCACCTATGGTAGCCGAGGCACCTCTGTCGGCGGTTCTGCCGTCTTCAACGCCGCACAACGCTTGAAAGAGAAAATGAAGCAGATCGCCGCCCATATGTTGGAGGCCAGTGCCGAAGACGTGACACTGGAAGATGGCAACTTCTCGGTTGCAGGCTCACCACAAAAGTCTGTCACCTTTAATGCTGTTGCCGCTGCTGCCAACACCTCCAACACCCTTGCCCCTGGTGTCGAGCCAGGCTTGGAGACAACGGCCTTCTTTGAGCCACAGTCCTGTACGTTCCCCTTCGGCACACATATCTGTGTCGTTGAGGTTGACAAGGACACTGGCGAAGCCGAGGTCGTGCGCTTCGTCGCCGTTGACGACTGTGGACGCCAGTTGAACCCGATGCTGGTACAGGGACAAGTTCACGGCGGTATCGCGCAAGGTATTGGTCAAGCCATGTACGAGGGTGTTGTCTACAATGAAGATGGACAATTGCTCACAGCATCGTTCATGGACTACGCCATGCCAATCGCGCCAGAGTTCCCCATCTTTGAGCTTGACCACACAGTAACGCCAACCACCGTCAACCCACTGGGCGTGAAGGGTGTTGGCGAGGCTGGCACTATTGGCTCGACGCCAGCAATTGCCGCCGCCGTCGCCGATGCACTCGGTGTGCCACATATCGACATGCCTATGCACCCAGAAAAGTTGTGGAAGATCATTCACCAACAGTAGAGTAACAAAGCGAGATTGCAAAGGGTGGATGCCCTTTGCAATCCTACTCTTAACGTATTTATCTGTAATGGTGAAGAGGAGATAAAAATATGTCAGTTCCCGCAGCCTTTGATTATCATCCAGCGAAGACGGTGGATGAGGCACTTGCACTACTGCAACAATACGGCGACGACGCGAAAGTGTTGGCAGGCGGCCATAGCCTCGTACCAACCATGAAACTACGCCTGTCACAGCCCGAACATCTCGTCGATATCGGCAAGATCGCAGAACTCTCTTACATCCGTGAGGAGAACGAGGTTGTCGCCGTTGGTGCAATGACAACCTACACTCAGGTCGCCAAATCTGAACTCTTACGCACCCATTTCGCGCTCCTGGCCGATGCCGCCTCAGTCATTGGCGATCAACAGGTTCGCAATCGCGGTACCCTCGGTGGCAGCCTTGCACACTCAGACCCTGCTGGTGACATGCCCGCGATCATCCTTGCCCTCAATGCCGAGATTGTCGCTCAGAGCGCAACTGGTAAACGCACCATTGCTGTCGATGATTTCTTCGTCGATACCTTCACAACAGCACTCGAAGCGGGCGAACTCCTCACCGAGATTCGCTTCGCCATTCCTTCCGCACACACTGGAACTTCATATATGAAGCTCGAAAACAAGGCTTCACACTACGCGGTCACAGGTTGCGCGGCGGTCATAACCGTTGGCGGTGACGGTGCCTGTAGCGCGGCTCGCGTCACAATCACAGGTGCAGGCACCAAGGTCACGCGTGCTCGTGCGGTAGAGTCGGCCCTTGTCGGCAAAAAAGTTGACGAGTCTGTCGCTACAGAAGCCGCCAGCCATGCCGCTGAAGGTCTTACTCTCATCGAAGACATTCACGGCTCACAGGCGTATCGCAGCAAGATGACCGTCGTCATGGCACAACGCGCCATCCTGAAAGCGATTGAACGAGCATAATGTAGGGGCCATAATTTATTACGCCCTCGCCACATACATACTGGGCGAGGGCGTAATAAATTATGGCCCCTACAAATCACAAAGGGGAGGTACAAACATGGAATTTTCAGGCACACAAACCATTGGTGTCCCCATAGACAAGGTATGGACCTTTCTTGTCGATGTACGACAGGTCGCCGCCTGTGCCCCCGGCTTCCAAAGCCTTGAGGATGTTGGCGAAGAGCATTGGAAGGCGGTCATCTCCGTCGGTCTAGGTCCCGTCAAGGCAAAGTTCAATCTGGATGTGACACGACCCGAAATGCACGAACCTGACCGCATGGTCGTCAAAGGACGTGGTAAGGCCCCCGGCAGCGCGGTCGAGCTAGCGGGCACGATGAAGCTTGCAACCGTCAACGAAAACGAGACAAGCATGGATTGGGACGCCAACGTCGTCGTAAGCGGCACCCTCGCTAGCATCGGCGGACGCCTCATGAATAGTACCGCCGAAAAGCTGACCGAACAATTCTTTACCTGCCTTAAATCAAAATTGACGACAACGAATGGGGCAAGCGTGTAAACTTTCGTAGGGACCGATTTATCGCGTCCTTGTCGGCGGTTGATTATCACGAGGACGTGATAAATTGGTCCCTACGAAAAACTATCACATGAAGAGCTAATCGGTTAAAGAGGCCAATTTGACCGTGCCCAATCGATAAGATTGACCAGGTTATCTCCTCCACTCAGCGCATTATCAGCATCGTCACCAAAGCCAGCCTCACCCGATACAACCCCCACAACTCGGACCTGGCTTCCATTGTCGAACCATGCAAAGAAAGGGCCACCCGAGTCGCCGTGGTTCAGGCTTGCTTCCGTTTCAAGCGTCTGTCCATCGTCGTCTTCGTAGTCGTCTTCCATTGATTGGAAGTTCTGAACCGAAGGACGCTGGGCATTAGCGATATCTATAGCATACCCTATGTTAGACCAGACATTCAGCCCTCTCCAGTTATCGTCGAAGGTTGTGCTTCCCAGGTATCCAAGCTGAGAACCGAGGGGATCAAAGAGGCGCAATACAGCGTAGTCGTGCGATAAGTTGAAGTCGGTATCATCAGTACCATAGTGAGTCGCATCACTTGCAAAAGATGATCCGAACGGCTCGTTACCATCGAAGGAGTGTGGCGTGAACTTCATCCACCAACCGCCCGCGTTAATGCTATTCCACGGTAGGACGTGGCGAGCGGTAAGAACAAGCCTGTCCCCAATCAAGACACCGGACCCTGTCATACCATCACTATTGGTAATCTTGCCCGTGAGAAGCCAAGGCCAACTTGTATCGAAGAGTATCTGCCGACTGTCGCCAGGAAAAACGGTTAAAGGATTGTACTCGCGACCTTCCCTACCTCGGAGTTTAGGTAGAACCATCCTAGAACCGGTTTTTGGGATAAATGAGGCATCAATCCACGGTGGGCGGTAGGATGGGTGGCTACTGATGGTACGCTCGACAGCAAGAGATCGTTCATGACGTTGAATGGTTCTACCAAATGGCACTCCACTAATACCTTGCTCGACCTCAATTTCAACTTTCCACAACGATTGCCCATCTGCTCCAGTGTCAATGCGCTCGGTCTTCACCTTTGGCATAAAAGTCGCCCCTGTCGGAACGTTTACATACGAAGTTTGCGTTACATGACTTTTTCTCAAATGAGGATTTACTTCGGTCGCCTTCACTGGACTAAGAGACTCGATTTCTTCTCGTGTCAGAGGACGATGAGAGTCTCGCTTGTGTTCGTGTTCCATTTGAAAAATCTTTCATTTTTTGTGAAAACATAGTACAAACATATTTGACAATGTATGGACTCTTACTCATCAGTTTTTTCACATATGACTTTTCTTGCTAAAGAAACTTCGTCTCAGATACTCTCAGCTTCTTAAAAAAGCACGGTAATAATGGTAATAGTTACCAGTCGCATCACAACGTTTATTCGTTTGCCGTATACGACGGCGGTGCATCGTTCTTGCCCGTACCCCAGTTTGTAGCATCTTTGCCCAATGTAAATGTTAGCGCGATATCCTGCCTGAACGTATCTAAAGGCAACCACAAACTTGTTGAGGGTGAATTGTTCACAAGTAGATGTTGCACATACGGCGTCGTATCCGAAGCAGTAGGAGCGGTGATAGAAAGCGTGTGTCCATTGCCCAGATGAACTTTGATATTGGCGAAGAGTGGGCTACCAACCACAAAGCCACCCGCAGCCGGAATTTCTGGATAGAGACCGAGTGCTGAGAACACATACCATGATGACATTGCTCCACCATCGTCGTTGCCTGGCAATCCACCCGGAGCGTTACGAAAGAGTTGCGTCTGAATTGCTCGCACGACACCCTGTGTGCGTGAAGGTGCGTTCGCAAAGTCGTATTCCCACGGCACTTCAAAGCTTGGTTCATTGCCCATAAAAGCGTATGTGCTATTTGGCCCCGCGTTAAGTTTGGTAAAAAAGTCGTCCAGACGCTTGACAACGACAGCATTGCCTCCCATTTTAGCAAAGAGGATACGTAGGTTAAAAGGAACCAACCAGCTATATTGCGCTGCATCGCCCTCGGTAAAGCCTTTTCCACTTGTGGGTATAACCTGTGTAGGCCAGGTTCCTGCACTAGTACGAGGCTGCACAAAACCACTTGCAGTATCAAAAACGTGTTGCCAGTTGTTAGAACGCTGGCGATAGGTGCGAGCCAATGCAGTATCGCCTAGCGATTGGGCGAACATCGAGATACCAAAGTCATCAATGCTATATTCCACAGTGATGGCAACCGAATTTCCAGTCGTACCTGACGCGACATACCCTAGCGCGAGGTAGTCGTCGAGACCTTCACGAATCTTCGCCTGCCCACTCTGCATAGCAACAAGAGCGGCTTTAGTATCAAAGGCAGTGGCACCAAACGCATATGCTTGAGCGATAAGAATCGAGCCACCATCACCAGTCATACCGTGTGAGTCGGTGTTGGCTTGCTCCCAACGCGGTAAGTGTCCATCTCCTTGTATGGCATCATTCACCAACGATTGCGCGATGTCGCTTGTCTCCAACGGCGCAAGCAGCGCACGTAACTGAATAAGCGAGCGATACTGGTCCCATGCCGCGATATTCTCGTACTGTGCATGTCCCTCAGTCACCGTATGCACCCGACCGTCAAAGCCTAAATATTGACCATTGATGTCGTTAAAGATGTTGGGATGTAAAAACGCGTGATACAGGGCGGTATAGAAAACACTCTTTTCGTTATCGCTGCCACCACTCACCTCTATGCTCTTCAACCGCGCATTCCACGCTCCATCGGCGGCGATACGTTGCGTTGTAAAAGTAGCACTATCGTTCTCGCTACTATTCATCTCAGCATTCGCGACACTCACGTAAGAGATACCCACTCTCACATGCACTTCCCGTTGCTGTGTAGTATCAAAAGTTACGAAAGCTCCCGTATGCGGACTCGTGCTATGACTAGAAAGGGGTGCAAGATTTTTTTCGCTCCACGTCCCGAAATTACTAAACTTCTGATCAAAATAGGCGGCGAAGTACATCGTATACTTGTTGCTACCACAACCAACAATGCTTGTGGCCGAGCCTGTTACCTCTCTCTTGTTACTATCTATTTGCACAGTAGAATGCGTAGTGCCATTGATACTACCGCCAGCATTTATCAACATCGTTGCGTTACTTGAGGCAGGATACGTAATTTGCCCGTAGCCAGTGTGAGGCGAGACCGTGAGTTCCACCTTGACACGGGAGGTATCAAGATTGACGCTATAGTAGCCAGGGTGTGCCTGTTCTTTGCTATGCGAGAACTGCGAATAGAAGTTGGTCGGAGTCGCATATGGCGACGATGTAACTGTTCCGACATAGGGCATAAAGGGAATATCTTGATAAGCAAGACAGCCACGTCCGCTAAAGTGTGTGAGGCTGAAGCCCTTGATTGTGTTATCAGGATAGTAATAACCGCCCGGAAGCTTAGATGGCGTATCAGGACTCCACTGCACCATTCCCATCGGATACGTCGCCCCAGGAAAAGTATCGCCACTATCGCCACTGAATCCAAAGTGCGAACCACCAGTAGCAGTACCAATAAAAGGATTGACGTAGCGTGTCAAAGCCGATGTGGGCTGGTTATCCATCTTTACAGTAGGCGTGTTCTGCCCATCACATGCCGTAATACTCAGCACAAGTAGCAGAATGAGAATGAGTAGTAGTCGTTGCTTAAAGATGCTGTTTTTCATGGATATAGAATTTCTTCTTAGCACTTTCTTTGTTTTATGACCAAGCGGTTTCCTCGTATATATATTATTGTACATCCCAATATAATGAGATGTACAATAATATGGTGGATATCCCAAAAGTGGAACCTTTAAATATCTTTTTGCATGTAGAATGTACTAGCAGACACACTAGTAGTAGGAGGCCATCATCGAAGTAACATACATCTTACCAATTAAATGTCTTCACATCAAAGAGGAGATCGACGAATTGACCTCCTATCTGCTCTGGCTTTCAAAGAGCGTGGAAGTGATTGTCATAGATAGTTCTCCCCCAGATGTGTTTGTCGCTCATGCTGCACAGTGGAACTCCTTCACAGTACACATACCCCTAGACCCTGATATCTCTGTCTTGAATGGAAAAGTTCGAGGTGTACTCACTGGTCTATGGTATGCAAAGTGCGAGAAACTGATCATTGCCGATGACGATGTTCGCTACGCTCAGCGCGTGCGGCAGGCACATGATGAGCTGGCTCGCCCGTGGTGCTTTGTCCTGCTACTGTCTCTGCTACCCTTCACTCTTGTACTCATTCTCTTGCGGTGCTGGACTGCTTTCACTGCTGGCATACTGGCAGTCATCGGCTTGGCTGAACTGGGAAGAAGGAAAAATGGGGGGCGCAAAGTGTTCCCGTTCGTAGCTTCCCTGCTCGCTCCGGTTTGGCTTGTAGAGCGTGCTGTCTGTACCTGGTTTGCTCTTGGCGCGCGTCTTTATCTAGGTGGTATTCCCTATCATGGGTCCATTATTACACTGGTTGCTACGCCAATGAAAGAACTACGCCAACGCTATAACAAAGTACGAATTACCCCTTTGCATACGAAAAGAACTTTACTCTCTTGCCCAACAAAGCAATTGAGACATCAATGATGATGTTTTTGGGGGAAAGTAAGCTCACACAAGGATTATTATAGTATGATACATACACCCATCAATGAAGATTGGCAGCATCTCAACCCATTCAATAGTGATCTCGCTCGTGCGAATAGCAGTTACTCCGCTTTCCAGCGGAACACATTAGTACGGCTACCCGATACCGAACAAAAGCCTAGTCCACTCATGGAACGTATTCATGATACTTTCCGCGCACGTATGCTTCATCCCGAATTCTCCTGTGTTGGCGCAAAAGCAGCCATGCATCGGGGTACCTATCGCTTCGCCATGTATGGTGAGATGAACACGCCTGGGACGACCGCTGGGCTGGCGCGTGATGTGTTTACCTTCGTTCAAGAACAGATGGAGCTAGACGAGTTTTTTACTACTTTTGTCGCCAGTTTTACAGGACCGCATATTACCGATGAAAGAAACTTTGAACAGCTTCTCTGGTCACAACTTCAAAGTCTGCACGAGCAGGATCGTTTGCATCACACCTGGGATTCCTCTGTCGCCTCCGATCCTCAAGACCCACGTTTTGCTTTTAGCTTTGCAGGGCGAGCCTTCTTTATCGTTGGTTTGTCTGCCGTAAGCTCGCGTTGGACTCGCCGCTTTGCCTGGCCCACCCTGGTATTCAATGCACACTATCAGTTTGATCGGCTACGTGAACGAGGGAAATATACGCTCATACAGCAGGCTATTCGCCAGCGGGAACAGATGCTGCAAGGGAACGTCAATGCCGTACTCAGTGATTTTGGTGAGATTTCTGAGGCACGCCAATACGCAGGGCGCATTGTGGAGGACGGCTGGCAATGTCCTTTCTCCCCGCAGAAGTAGAGAGAAGAAATGCATACAGAAAAAGGAGAGATATCCGTGGAACATGGAACACGCTACCACCTGGAACCACAAACCGGTACAGGATTTGAGCTAAAGAAAGGGCAATTACTGCGGGTCATTGATCCACAGGGAGAGCAGGTCTCCGACCTGATGGCCTTTGCCCGCCCAGACACTTCTGAGTGGCTCTCTTCAGGGCGCAGCTTTGACTACAACAATACTATTTACCTGACGAACGGCCACATTCTTTATTCTAACAAAAGCAACCCCATGTTCACCATTATCGAGGACAAAGTCGGCAAGCACGATTTCCTTCTTACCCCATGCAGCCCGGAAATGTTCAAGATTACCTACCACTACGAAGGTCATCATCCCAGTTGCTTCGAGAACATTGCGAAGAACCTCGCCCAGTTCGGTATCGATGGCAGTGCCATTCCCACGACCTTCAACATCTTTATGAACGTAGATGTACTCCCCAATGGGGAAATAAAGCTCTCCCCCCCTCTCTCTCGCCCAGGAGATTTCATCGTGCTACGTGCGGAGATGGATATGTACATTGGTCTCACGGCTTGTTCAGCCGAAATGTCCAATAACGGCACATTCAAACCTATTGATGCGGAGATAGACGGCTGATTGGTGCTATAGTGATGGTACAATATACACAACCATCCCAGTCAGTATAAAGGATATACCAATATGAGTACTGATTATGAACACATCGACATCAAGAACAACGTGGCCGAGCAGCGTTACGAGATACTCATTGACGACCAGATAGCTGTATTGAAGTATGAGCGCGAAGGGAAACAGGTTGTCTTTGTACATACAGGTGTCCCTCATGCGTTAGAAGGTCATGGTCTCGCCAGCAAATTAGCACGTACTGCCCTCGAAGATGCACACGCCGCAAAGCTTACCGTTGTGCCTCAGTGCCCGTTTGTAGCAGCATACATTCGCGAGCATCACGAGTACCTACCGCTCCTCTCGCTATCGGAGCAAACTCGTGTCCTTCAAGAGTAAAATAGAACTATCACGTAAAGAAGTGAGAGGACAAAATAGGAACATGACAAACATTAACACCTTCGCTCATCTTGAACCAGAGGCTCGCATTGACGCTCTACTACATGCAATGACACGCGACGAGAAGGCATTGTTGCTCGCAGGGGCAAGCATGTGGACCACACACGCTATCGAACGACTAGCTATTCCCTCAATCAAAGTCAGCGACGGACCTAACGGTGCGCGTGGTGGCGAGGGCTTTGTTGGCGGCCATGTAACCTCAGCCTGTTTTCCCGTTGGCATCGCCCTTGCATCGACCTGGAACCCCAACTTGATAGAGCGTATCGGGCAGGCACTTGGTGAGGAGGCACAGTCTAAAGGAGCGCAGATGCTGCTGGCACCGACCGTCAATATGCACCGTTCTCCGCTCAATGGACGTAACTTCGAGTGCTATTCAGAAGACCCCTACCTCACAACGCGTATCGCTGTAGCCTATATTACAGGTGTGCAGAGCAAGAACGTCGGCGCGACGGTCAAACATTTTGTCTGTAACGACTCTGAGTTCGAGCGCAATTCGATTAGCTCTGATGTTGGCGAGCGAGCAATGCGCGAAATTTATTTGCCTCCTTTTCAGGCCGCCGTACAAGAGGCTAAGACGTGGGGAGTGATGGCATCCTACAACAGAGTGAATGGCGTCTTTGCCGGCGAAAACGCAATCACGCTAGGTACCATTCTCAAGGACGAATGGGGCTTTGATGGTGTCGTGATGTCTGACTGGTTCGGCACGAAAAGCACGGCACCTTCTATCAACAATGGTCTTGATCTGGAAATGCCAGGTCCTGCTATCTGGCGCAGTCAGCAACAGGTACTCGAAGGCATCGAGAAGGGTGAGATAAAGGTTGAAGCGGTCGATGAGGCGGTACGCCGCCTGCTACGTCTCTACATACGTTCGGGTGCGTTCGAGCAGCCTGAACAACGTCCCGAACGGTCCGTTGATAATCCAGCACATCGCACATTAATTCGCACCACCGCCGCCGAGAGTATTGTCTTGCTCAAAAACGAGGGAAACATTCTTCCCTTGCATGCAGATACCTTGAAAACTATCGCCATCATTGGGCCTAATGCCAAAACAGCTCAGATTATGGGCGGTGGTAGTGCCCAGGTCAATGCCCACTACGCTATCACACCATATGCGGGCATCGCTGCTGCCGTGGGCGATAAAGTGCAGCTTGGCTACGAAATTGGTTGCACAAACCACAAAATGTTACCGCGCTTTGAGGCGGCCAATGGTACAACAAAAAGCAGTGAAACAGGGTTCACACTTACTTATTACAACAGCTTCGATCTCTCCAGTGAGCCAGTTTATCAAAACGCAACTAACACACTAGAGCACATATGGATAGGTACCATTGCGCCCAATGTACAAAAAGAAATGTTTTCGGCGCGACTTACTGGAAAACTCATCCCACAAGAGAGCGGTACGCATAGCTTCGGCCTCGCTAGTGCTGGCATGAGCCGCCTCTTTATAGATGGGCATGAGGTACTTGACAACTGGACACATCAGACCCCCGGCGATACCTACTTTGGCATGGGTAGTACCGAAGTAGTCGCTCCTATAGAAATGGTCGCAGGTCAGACCTATGAGATAGCAGTCGAATATAGCAGTCAAGGCGCACCACCAGTACTCGGCTTTCGCGTAGGCTATCTCCCTCCAATTGCTCCAGACTCGATTGAACGAGCGGCAGCACTGGCTGCTACATCAGATGTCGCGCTCCTCTTCGTTGGCTTAAATGGCGATTGGGAAAGCGAGGGTCATGATCGACCAGACATGGAGTTAGTGAGCGAACAGGTAAGACTGATAGAACAGGTCGCAGCAGCTAACCCCAGAACCGTCGTTGTTTTGCAAACTGGTTCGCCCGTCACTATGCCCTGGCTCAACAAGGTTGCTGGCGTCATTCAAGCATGGTACCCTGGTCAGGAGTGCGGCCACGCAATTGCCGATGTCCTCTTCGGCACGGTCAATCCCTCCGGCAAGCTCACCCAGACCTTCCCACAACGGCTAGAGGACAACCCGGCCTACATCAACTACCCTGGCGAAAACGGGCATGTACATTATGGCGAAGGCATCTTCATAGGCTATCGCTACTACGAGAAAAAACAGATCGCGCCACTCTTCCCCTTTGGCTTTGGCCTGTCCTATACCAGCTTCGCCTACGACAATCTCCGTATGAGCGCAGACACCATCACACCCGACGAAGGCGTGACTGTCAGCATCGACATCACAAATACAGGCAAGCGAACAGGGCAAGAAGTCGTACAAGTCTACGTACATGATGTAGACGCCTCAGTCATTCGACCAATAAAAGAGCTAAAAGCCTTTACAAAGGTCGCCCTTGCATCAGGAGAAACGAAGACAATCACATTGACGCTTGACCGCACAGCCTTCGCCTATTGGGACGACAGTCGGCATGCATGGGTTGCAGAAGCAGGCGAGTTCGAGGTTCTTGTGGGTAGCTCATCCCAGGATATTCGCAAGAAAGCTACGTTGCAGGTTACGAAAACGGTTGTTTTTGGTGGGGCAACACATCCATAGGGACTAGATTTATCGCGTCCGAGGCGTGTTTTATCACGCGAAATTCTTCTCAATCGTGCTTTCAAGCGGTGTAAGAGCATCACTCGCGCAATGAATTGAGCCTCGGACGTGATAAATCTGGTCCCTACGAAAAACGTCCGCACAAGGTTTAGTTGCCTACTGTCATCATTTTTTTGGGCGCGACAACCACATCAAGCGATGCGTAACGCTCACGCAACAAGCTTGCAAGTGTACCTATGCCCCATAGCTCGCCGACTGTGTGCCCAACGACAGCAACGGTCATACCGTTTTCGCTTACCGCTCTTCGCGCGTGTTGGCGAAATTGACCTGTGATGTACAGGTCTACTCCTTGCTCAGCCGCCTCCCGAATAAGCGTATCCGTCATAGCTCCTACCAATGCGACGCGGCTTACGGTTTCTCTATAATATCTCTCGATAGTAGGGAAAACGCCAAACGTCTCACCCAAATACTCAACAAAAATATGCAGCGGCATAGAAGATATATCGCCGATCATTCCCAACGGCAAACCATCCTTAGAGGCAAAGGGGGTAAGCTTCGTCATCTGTAAAACATCTGCAAGGCGACGATTGAAGCCAAACGTCAATTTGAGATCGAAGGCAAGGTGATACGCCAGTATCCCTATCTCTTCCGGCAATACCTGCATATTCAGTTTCCACGGACGATGCAGACAAAGAGCATCCAGGTGATTTTGTTGCACCCATGTCTCGATCCCTGTCCACGGTTCAATCGCAAGGCCAATCCGTTTTACAAGGCGTTGCGAAGGACGATAGATACCGTTCTGATCGTTAGGAATATCCGCGCTTCCAAGATAGCTATCAAGGTAATCAGCAATGGCAGCTAGAGAAGGATTCACTGCTGCTTCCTCCACGCTAGACTCTTCGTAGCTCATTAGAACTCTCCCTATCCCTTTTACTCGCCTGTCTGCTATACTTTAGGTACAACAGATTGACGAGCCGCGAATCGCGACCCTGAAAAGTTTCCCAACCCGGAGCAACTCAACATCAACCGTCCACCAACGCGCACACTCGGCTTCGGCTATGGCATCCACTTCTGCATCGGTGCCGCCCTAGCTCGCATGGAAAGCCAGGTCGTGTTCGAGACCATTCTCCACCGCCTTCCCCAACATCCATATAACGGTAGATATACCAGAGTTTCGCCCGAACTACGCCTTGCGTGGTCTTACCACGTTGCCTGTCGCATTCGATCATATAAATAGCTAACAGCAAGGATGCTGCTTGCCTATGCATGGGCAAGCAGCATCCTTGCTAAAATTCCTAACGGCCTTGATAGCCAGAACCTTTGTGGTCGCGTAAGATACCTTCTACCTCTTGATCGCGCCCATCAGGTCGAACTACCACAACAGGACTACCCTTCGCAAAGGCATCGCTATAATACTGGAACTCTTCCTGACTGATGCCCATGTTTTGCAGCATCGTTTGCAGATCACTGTTCGACTCGTCTTGCCCCGCATCAGGGAAAATAAGCATACCTCTAATGCTCGTCAAGAAGTTTTCGTTCGTATATTGTTTCGAGTAGCGAATCTGATCACTGGTAAAGCCTACATCATGCAAAGCTTCTACCGCTTGCTCCGCATCGTCAGTACTATCGAAGGTCGCCATTGCGATACTTTCGTGTGTTGGATTGTTAGCCATTCTTCATCTCCTATGCTGTCAATATAAAAGGACAAACCTTTCGCAATTTTTCCTCTACCATTGACACGTTCCACAAAAAGCAAACGTGTCAAAGTGATAGTCCCCTTTATTGCGTAACCGCGACGACACCTATCATTGTACCAACATAGACGTGACTACCAGAAAGAGTGGGGGTCGCGAAACGTGATACGTCTCCTATGGAGACACTGGCGCGTTGATTGCCAGTTGCGCTATCAAGGGCATAGAGCGTTCCATCCTGACCCAAACTATACACGGTATGGCCGCCTACAACAGGTGAACCAACGATTTGACCTGGAGCCTGCCAGCCGAGAGTTATCTTACCACTTGAGTCGATAGAAATCTGGCGCAGACCACTGGTACACGGTACAAAAATTTGTGAGCCAGCGGCAGCCGCACCACCAAACGAATGACAAATGGACGCCACCTGCGCCTGTCCACCAACACCGCCAAGCGCGTTAGCATGCAGAATATAACCCAGGCCCGACTTGCCATCTGCGAAGACAAAGCCGCCCGGAAGCAGCAATGGTCCCATTGAGCCAAGATCGGCATCCCCCGCGTTCTCTTGTTGCCAGCCTTGTGGCGCAAAACCATCTTCAAGTTGCAATGTTGGCGACAGGCGTAGAATAGAGTCACTGTGATCCCAGTCGCCCAGTATCGTCTCACCATTGCCAACTGCAACATACACATTGCCGAAAGCATCTATCGCTGGTCCCGAAGCTGCCCAGATGCCACCTTCACGAGGGGTTGGCACTTCATAGGAGTATAGAGGTCCGTTGCCATCGGTCTGACTCGCAACCACCCAGCCGTGATAGTCGCTACAATCGCCATCGAGTCCACCATAGGCGACGTACACCTTGTTTCCAAAAAGAGCGAGTGCAGCACGTTCTTGATGCGCTACGACATCTATACCTTTAGGATCGACAACGCGCCTCACCTTCACCTGACCAGTGGTGGCGTCAACGCCTACCAGGATATGTGTGGCTCCGCTGATTTCAGCAACCGCAAATACTAAGCCAGTTGCAGAGTCATAAACGGGTGTGCCAGTTATACCAAGCGGATTGATATTGCCACAAGGTAAATCTGATTGTGGCACAGGCGTACCAACGTTGGTATGCCACAACACCTGTCCACTGTTAGCATCCAGAGAGTAGAAGGTGTTATTCTCTGTTGCGACAAGAATATGTCCACTCACAACAAGTGGCTCACCATACACGGCACCATCGAGCTTTGCGTTCCATGCCTGACTGAGTTTTTGTGGGTCAGGAGTATTCGCAACATAGCCTGCACGTGTGTTATCGCGATGATAGGTGGTCCAATCCGTATCATTGCTCTGTGAAATAGCTTTCGTCGATGTAGGGCTTGGCGTTAGAGCTAAGGGCGTCACCTTTGCTGGTTGTGAGCTAGAGGATGTGCTGTTACATCCGGCGAGAACAAGTAATATTCCTACCATCCCCATCCATACTATACGAGGAAATCTAAAACAATTCTTCTGCGAAGAGTAAATACCTTTTTTTGTTCGCATGCGTATGCTCCATCTATATTCATTAGACAAATAGTTGTGTTTTTCCGCTTTGTACCTTCTCTATTGTACAAGCGTGCTACGACAGAGGCAACCAAATAGGACCACCAACACACATCCGAAACATGTAGGGGCCATAATTTATTACGCCCTAATACCCAATGAACATGGCAAAAAGGGTGTAATGAATTATGGCCCCTACAGAAAAATCATTACGCCTTACTACTACGATCTATCGCATCGTATTCCTCTTGCGTCAGCTTCAATGTCGCACCCTGCACATTTTCTTCGAGGTGTTGTACCGAAGATGTACCTGGAATTGGTAGCATTGTGCTTGAGCGATGCAAGAGCCATGCAAGGGCGATCTGGCTCGGTTTCGCCTTACGCTGTTCGGCAATTTGATCGAGTGGACTCCCTGAACGAGCTAAGTTCCCCGTTGACAGGGGATTCCAGGGGATGAAACCGATGCCTTGGCGCGCGCACACGTCGATCATCTCTTCGCTTTGCCGCTCATCCATCTGTTCGGATTTACGGTTCTCCAGGTTGTAGTGATTCTGAATGGTGACAATCGGCACAATCTTTTGCGCCTTTGCTAGTTGCTCAACCGTTACATTGGACAGGCCAACATGACGAATCTTGCCCTCGGCCTTCATTTTCGCGATCTCACCAACCGAGTCCTCAAAGGGTACCTTGGGGTCTGGGCGGTGAAATTGATAGATGTCGATTGTATCGAGACGTAAACGTTTAAGGCTACCCTCTAATGCCTCGCGCAAATGCTTCGGGCTGCCATCCTGCGGCCACTGTCCTGGACCAGTACGCAACAATCCGCCTTTGGTCGCGATCACGACGCCCTTTGGATAAGGGTAAAGAGCCTCTGCAATCAACGACTCGCTCACCTCCGGGCCATAGGAATCGGCGGTATCGATCAAGTTGATGCCTAGCTCAAGAGCGCGATGCAAAACCGCGATGGCCTCTTGCTTATTCGCTGGCGGTCCCCATATACCCTCACCCGTGATACGCATAGACCCAAATCCTAGACGATATACCTTCAAATCGCCACCAATCGTGAGTGTGCCGCTCGCCTCTGCTGGTCGCTCCGTTGTATGTTGCATAATTGTTTCCTCTTTTCATGGTTACTTGTTAATGGTCATATAAGTGTACACGAAAGAAAGGGGGGGTAGGTGTCGCATATGTGCGCTGTTAGGGCAAGATTACGAATTGGAAACCTCACCTAAAACTGAAAACACAAGATTAACAAATTCGTCATAACGCTCTTTTTCTCTGATTACTTCTGTCAAATTGAAAAAGCTGTCAATCGTCTTATCACTGGTGATACGTTCGTTCGCTTCGTTCGTAATACAGCTTGCAATCAAAATTGTTTTTGCATCTGGAGCATCTTTGCGAGTATTCTCGAAAGACTTTTTCGCTGCACCATAACGTTCAAGTGCCCCTGCTGAATCAGTGCCGCCTTTGACTTCTATTACCCCCCAAGGCAAGCCATTTTTTCCCATAAGCGTGATATCTGGTTCACTATACAAAGTACGAATATCTTCATCCAGAACATATTGATGACAGTAAGCAATATAGCTAACAAGTTGCCTCTCTTCCATTTCAGGAAAGGCTCCCTTTGTAATGGGAATATGATGTAACTCATATTTTGAATCGTAGTAATCAATAAAATTAATTTTTATAATCTCTGTTACAACGCTAGTAAATTGAGCTACATTAACCCTTTCAGCAATAAAGCGGGCATGCGTCGCATAAACGCCTACTGGTAGGACCTCTATTCCTTTGGTTTGCCAACCTCTAGCACTTGCAGCGAACAAAGCTGAACCTACCCCCGAAAATGGGTCAAGTAATACTCCTGGTTTGGAATGCTCTAAAATATGCTTAATAACGTAATCAACAAACGGTTCCGAAAAACCTTCTTTATATTTGAACCAACCATAAAAAGGCAAATCTTTGTTTGCCTGATTACTCACTAAGGAACGGTCTAATGCTGTATTTGTTACAATCCGCTGCTCAAATTTCGTATAAAGCTTTTCTCTCTCTATTGAGGGTGAACGTACTTGAACAGGAGAAGCTAACAGTGCAGGATCAGCAACATCGGCGTGGTCAACTACAGTAGTGTGAATGCTATCGGCAAGACTATCTGTAGGGGTAGCATCATGAGCAACCGTGAAAGTATCCGAAAAGATACCTTCTGACAGGTATCCATGAACATTGACAGCACTAGCCTTATGTTTAGTCATATTTCAGCCCTAGAAAATACGCTTTTGGTTTCCTTACAAACTAAATCAGTAAGGCACCATTGTACGTGTTGTCAAACATATTTTCAATAGGTCTTTGACATAAAGCTTGTAAAAAAGGGGGAAATTTGATACATTACAGGAGATTTAGAGGCACGACATATAGGGAGACTCTTGTGGTCCCCTGTGGTAGTTAAGTAACACTATCCCCTTGGAGGAAACGTATGGTTGTTGAGGCACAGAAAGAAAACTTGAGCTTTCAAGCAGAGGTGACACAACTGCTTGATTTAATGATCCACTCACTTTACAGTAACAAAGATATATTTTTGCGTGAACTGATCTCGAACGCATCGGATGCAATTGATCGTTTGCGCTTCGATATGTTGTCAGATCAGGCACTGGCGGAGAACGATACAGACCTGGATATTCATATTGACTACGATAAGGATGCACGCACGATTACGGTTGCCGATAACGGTATTGGCATGACGCGCGAAGAGGTCATAGAGCATATCGGCACCATCGCTAAATCAGGTACACGCGAGTTCTTCCAGTCGCTCACAGGCGATCAGAAGAAAGATGCTAACCTGATTGGGCAGTTCGGCGTTGGTTTCTATTCTTCGTTCGTAGTTGCCGACAAGGTGACATTGACAACACGGCACGCTGGCATGACAGCCGAAAATGGTGTACGTTGGGAGTCAGACGGGCGCGGCAGCTATACACTTGAGAATATCGAGCATCCTGGGCGCGGCACCGAGATCACACTTCATCTGCGCGAGGATGAGGACGAGTTACTAAGTGGCTCGCGGCTACGCTCCATTATCCGTACTTACTCTGACCACATTACCATTCCTATTCTGATGCAGAGCGAGGATGAGGAGAAAAAAGGCGAAGAGGAGCGCGTCAATCAGGCATCGGCATTGTGGGCACGTCCTAAGAGCGAGATTAGCGCGGAAGACTACAACGAATTTTATAAGCATATCTCGCACGACTTCGAGGACCCACTGGCATACGTTCATAGCCGCATGGAGGGCAACTACGAGTACACTCTGCTGCTCTATATTCCTGCGCGTGCGCCGTTCGACATGTGGAGCCGCGAACGACATCACGGCGTCAAGCTCTATGTACGACGCGTCTTCATCATGGATGATGCCGAGAAGTTGATGCCTAACTATCTGCGCTTCGTGCGCGGTGTCATTGACTCTAGCGATCTTCCCTTGAACGTATCGCGCGAAATTTTACAGCAGAACAAGGTACTCGATACCATTCGCACGAACGCGACGAAAAAAGTGTTGGGTTTGCTCTCCGACCTCGCGAAAAACGAGCCGGAGAAATATAGCACGTTCTGGAAAGAGTTCGGACGCGCCTTCAAAGAGGGCATTCCCGAAGACCACTCCAATAAAGAGGCCATCGCGAAACTGCTGCGCTTCTCTTCGACTCTTACCTCATCTGAGACACAAGATGTCTCATTGCAAGATTACGTGAGTCGCATGAAAGAGGGGCAGGACAAAATTTACTACATCACAGCCGAGACCTTTGCCGCCGCCAAAGAAAGCCCTCTTTTGGAGATTTTCAAGAAAAAAGATATCGAGGTCCTGCTGCTCTCTGACCCTGTTGACTATGTGCTGGGAACTGAACTTTTCGAGTATGAAGGGAAGGCTCTACAATCCATCTCGAAGGGTGAGATCGACCTGAGCAAGATGGAAGATCAGCAAGAGAAAGAGGAGCAGGAAAAAGCCGCGTCCGAGGCGCAAGGACTGACGGAACGGCTCAAAAATGTGTTGAGCGACAAGGTGAAGGATGTACGTGTCACTTCGCGCCTGACAACCTCGCCTGCGTGTCTGGTTGTCGGTGAGTATGACATCGACCCCAACCTACAACGTCTGCTCAAGTCCATCGGGCAGGCAATACCGAATACAAAGCCCATTATGGAAATCAATCCGACGCATCCTATTGTCCAGAAGCTCAAAGAGGTACAAGATGGGCAGCGTTTCAGCGATTGGGCCTTCGTGCTGTTCGACCAATCCGTCCTGAGTGCTGGCGAACAATTGGACGATCCGGTACGCTTCGTCAACAGATTGAACGACCTGTTAGCACAATTATCCTAACAACTTATAAGAAATCAGGCATAGCCTCTATCGCCTGTACAGGCGATAGAGGCTATGCCTGATTTCTGAGTCGATATACTATTAGCGTTGGGGCTAAAAAAGCAATCCAGAATGCACCTGAGAGCGTAGTGTTATATGAATAGGATTTCACACTATGTCGCTAAGGAGCTTATTATGTCGCCCACATCCATCCTGGCTAAAGCACGCGAGGGTATTTCATCGCCTCGCACCAAGATGAAAAAACTGTTTCTTCCTATACTTATCATTCTTGGCATCGTTGTATTTCTCTGTGCCGCTATCGGTCCCTTGAACGCTTTACGTGCCCAATCCGATAACATAACGGTGGCACGTACCAGCGCCACTGTGGATGAAAGTTGTAACACTGCCTATTATTCGCGCGACGGCAATCCGTTTCAGCTTTGCCCTGGTCCGTTCCCAGGTGGTGGTAACTGTGTGTGGTGGGCATGGGAGCAGTGGCATCTACTTGGCTACGACCTTCCCCTCAATTGGGGCAATGCCGCCGATTGGATTGTCGATGCCGAGCGTGCAGGTCTTTCAGTAGGCAAGGAGCCACGCGTCGGTTCCATCGCTGTGTTCCCACGTGCCGATGGCGTCTGGGCATATGGTACACCTGGACACGTGGCCTTCGTCACATCGGTAAACGATGATGCAGGAACGTTCAACGTCACATACCAGAACTATGGCGATCCCAAACCAATGTACATCGGTCTGGACTACCCCGTTGACGAGATCAATGCAGCGCGTTTCCAGCGAAACGAGATGCGCTTCATCTACTTTCCAGCAATGATTGATCCAACGCGCTTCGCCGCTCTCCCTGGTCTACACGGAAGTTATCTTGCAGGTATCCAATTTGCGAATCAGCAGCTACAAAGAACTGGTGGTACAAGCCACCCAACACTTGGTCTCTCTAACAGCAATGGTACAACTGAGCAAGAGTTCAGTGCCAACTTCACTGGTAACGGCTTGAGTGAACTTCTGCTCTATAATCGTCAACAAGGAAGTTTAAGCGTCGTTTCGCTTACACCACAGCAGGTAGCAAAGGGGCAAAAGCTCACACAGCACTCGTCCTCCAAAGCATCATTAGCTCAAAGGGTTACATTAGCAGATGCTCAAACGTCTCCCACAGGCTGGGGTTCTAACCTGGATGTTCATGTGGGTGACTTCGCGGGTACTGGTCATTCTGACATCTTGCTCTATGATCGTACTAATGGCACGATGCAAATACTCACATTAACATCACAACTCGCGATTAAGACGCATGTCTCGCTTGCAGGTTGGGGACCCAACTGGGAACTTTATACAGGCCGTTTCGATGGGCAGCGCACAGGATTGTTCATGTACAATCGCCTTGCCAATACCACCATTCCAACATCGTCTACAAGTAGTACACAGACAGGCAACCTGCTACAACAATGGCAAATGACGGGTCGCACCGCCAACGCTATAATGCTGGACTTTAACGCGGACCTGAGTATACGCCACTTACAGCAATATACTCAGTGGCACAACTCTTGGGAAATCTATGTTGGACGCTATAAAAACGCAAATCAAGATGGCGTTTTCCTATATGATCGTAAGATTGGCGAGGCTCGCGTCATGGATTTTAATGCGAGCATGGGTATTAACGACTATCAAGAGCTACATAACCTGAAAGGTAACTGGCAGGTCTTCAACGGCGACTTCAACGGGTCGGGACGCGCTCAAGTTATGCTCTACGACCCAAGTAGAGGCAAGGGTGCCTTCCTGGTCTTAGGCTCCGACCTTTCGCTGGTCAATCGTCAAGATTATACGGGATGGACACCAAATGGGGTACTCTACGTCGGTCACTTTGGGACAGACCGCCTGAACGCGATGTTGTATGATCCACAGTCTGGCACAAGTACCTTTATCGCCTTTAATAACGCGCTCAAGGTGCAGACGATACGCACCATGCGTAGCTGGGACAAGAATTACCAGATTCTAGTTGGTGCCTTTGTTGATCGCTCGTCCTGTATCGCCGATGGCAATTGTACTAAGGGTGATGATATTCTCCTGCTGAACCGTAAAACGGGGCAGATACAGCAATACGTCTTTACCTTTGGTCATCAGTACCAGGTCATCAACAATATAGCACGACCTTACACATATCAAGGTTCTGACTCTAGCCGGGCGTACAAGACCGTCGATACCACAATCTTCAAGATTGTTGGCACATTCGACACCACCATCAAAAACGAAGAGTTGTACTAGACAAAAAAGTATGGTTGGACTATGGCTAGCCATAGTCCAACCATACTTTTTTGTTTTCTGAATAGAGCAGGAAAAGTATTGACAATTTCCAAAGGGTATGATATCTTATTGCTACGAACGACATCACAGCAATGTGACAAGTGAGTAGCATATATTGGCATTAGCGGGAGTGGCTCAGTGGTAGAGCATCTCCTTGCCAAGGAGAAAGTCGCGGGTTCGATCCCCGTCTCCCGCTCCCCCTTTTCAGGCGACGTCGCCAAGTGGTAAGGCACGGCTCTGCAAAAGCTGCACCAGCGGTTCAAATCCGCTCGTCGCCTCCAAGAGACGTGATACTTATCACGTCTCTTCTTTTTTTCAGAGCAGGACAATCTTCTCATGCGAGAACAACGCACCTATCCCACCGAGGCAATCATCCTCAAACAGTCTAATCTCGGCGAAGCCGACCGTATCCTGACACTATTCACGCCCTATAAAGGCAAATTTAGTGCAGTCGCCAAAGGGATACGGCGGCCCATTAGCAAAAAGACGGGGCATCTTGAACTGCTGTGCCATTCACAGTTACAGGTCGCGGTCGGGCGCAATCTCGATATTGTAACGCAAGCACAGGGGCTAGAGAGCTTTCTGCACATGCGCGAGGAGTTGTGGCACCTCACCTGCGGCCTGTACCTCACCGAACTTGTCGAACGCTTCATCGAAGAAAACACTCCTCATACCGATGTCTACAAACTCTTGCTAGAGTCGCTACGCGCTCTCGATAGTGATGCAATAGAGATACAACAACAGCGACTACAACAAACACAAACAATAATGGCTATATCACAAGAAGAGCAAGCGAGCGAGACAATCGAGCAACGTGACCGTACTAAATTGCTCATGCGCTACTTTGAAATCTACCTGCTCTCAAGCGTGGGCTATGAGCCAGTCCTGCGCTCCTGTGCCAACTGTGATACCGAGTTGCGACCAGAGGAAAACGGCTTTACCCCTTCGCTTGGTGGTGCGCTCTGTCCCAACTGTTCGCACCTCTGGAGCCAATCGCTCTCTATGAATGCGCTCAAAGTTCTGCGCCTGCTCCATCGCTCTGACTGGTCGCAAGTGCCTCGCTTCCACCTGGATGCGCGATTGCACACTGAACTAGAGCGAGCTATGCACGGTTTGCTGCGCTTCCATCTCGAACGCGACTTAAAATCGTGGAGCTTTTTGGAGACGTTGCGCTAAGCTATCCGCGTAGGTCCCTGCTGAATCCGCTTGTGAACATCGTCAAGACTACCACGCCAAGGACCAATGCTTTCTAACCACCATGTAACACCGGCCTCGGCAAGCGGTTTTAGCATTGCGCGTGCCTGTTCCACATCATCACCCGATGTTTCACCTCCCCTAACAATATCAAAGGAAGTCGTCGCACTTCGATGTGCATCTACATATGTTTTGAGAGCCTGTACGTCCTCAGCCTCCATATCACCTAAACTACCATCTTCGTTTGCTTTCCCAAAACAAGCACCGTCCCAATGCATAGCTCGTTGTAGTGGCCCTTTTCTAGGCCAGTAGCCACCAACCCAGATAGGAATTCTAGGGGATTGTACAGGCGGTGGCAAAAATGTAATTTCACTTACCCGATAATGTTCACCATGATAACTAAACGGTTGCCCGCTCCATAATCCAGTGAGAACCTCAAGACCTTCGTCAAGCAGCGTTGCACGTTCCTTCGCATCCGTCGCCTCTCCAACATGGGTAATTCCTCTATCTGCCGTATCGCCTAAACCTACCCCAAGAATTAATCGACCATTGGAAAGGCGATCAAGCGAAACGGTCTCGCGGGCAAGTTTCCAGGGACGCCGCCTTGCTAAAGGAGTAACCATAGGGCCAATACGTACACGTTCGGTACGCATAGCAATCGCAGCGAGCGCAATCCAAGGATCACATACCCCCTCACTGTTATCGGCTAGATAGTGAATGGTATCCCAGAGAAAGAAACCGTCCCAGCCAGCCTCTTCTGCTTCTTGAGCTAGGTCCGCCAGCATACGAGCATCCCCAAACATACCTACATTTGGCACAGTAAGACCATAGTGCATACGTTTTTCCTCTTTTCGTTGGTGTATACTTACTTTGATACTATACATCAATAAATGGACAGGAAAATTACAAAGCCTTCTAGCTTTGCGTCAGCCTTGCTTGTCGCCACCATTCAAAATTACCTGCAACACCTGTGTACGCACCTGCTTCAAATTTACATTCAGTCTTCCCAGCACCTTTGCCCCAACGCCCTCACCTTCGTTGAGCAGACCGAGCAGCAAATGTTCTGTGCCGAGGTAGTGATGACCGAGCATTTTCGCCTCCTCAACCGCAAGTTCGATCACCTTCTTGGCACGTCCTGTCATACCAAGTTGTCCAGTAACGCTCTTCTCGCCTCGGCTTACAAAGGTTTCCACGAGACTGCGTACCTGCTCCACATTACTCACACCCATGTTTCGCAAGACCTTCGCGGCAACGCCTTCACTTTCGCGCACAAGGCCAAGCAGCAGATGCTCTGTACCAATATATGCATGTTGCATGCTTATCGCCTCTTCATGCGAGAAGGCAAACACACGACGCGCACGCTCTGTAAACTTGTCGAACATGTCTCTGTTCGTCTCCCCATTGACAATGCGTTGGTTCTTTACGTACTCCTCTAGTTCACGGCGCATAAAACGATATTCACCACCCACTTTATAGGCGGGCAGTTCCCCTTTCGCCACAAGCCTACGCACAGTCACGACATCAACGCGCAAAAAGTTCGCCACATCCTCAGTTGTCAATAATGGGTCCATGTTCTTGCCTTTCTTAGGTATTTGACAGCAACAAGCATTACTACACCTAACTATAGCGCACTTTGACGTAAATTTCAATATTCTTGTTACATTCTAGCACAACTATACAAGGCTCTTTTTCTGTGGTATGGTACATACAGGTCTTAACGATGTATTACCGAATATATTGTTCACTATTTTTTGCCCCCACATGGAGGTATAACATGAGTGATATCGCGCCTTCTGCCGACGCTGGCACAAGGACCACTCCACGCATTACTCCTGGCTATGCTCGCTACGTCTTCTGGATTATGTTCCTCATCAGTTTTTTGAATTATTTAGACCGTTTCGTCCTGACGGGAGCGGCCAACGTCATCGCAAAAGAACTCGGCTTCAATCTCGGTGGCATTGGCTATATCGCGTCGGCCTTCCTCATCATTTATACACTTGGCACTGTTCCGCTAGGTATATGGGCGGACCGCGCGAAACGTAGAGATGTAGTTGCTATCAGCGTGGCAGTCTGGAGTGTCGCTACCGTTGCGACTACATTAGCCACCAGCTTCGTAACATTGTTTCTATCGCGTATGATATTAGGTATCGGCGAGGCGGGCTACTTTCCGGCTGGTACTGCATTGATGAGCGATTATTTTTCTCGCGAGAAGCGTTCACGCATCATGAGCTGGTGGAGCGTGGCGCAACTTGTGGGCATTCTCGTGGGTTATGTGCTTGGTGGTACACTTGCAGGTCTCTATCCTGGCAGTTGGCGTCTGGCCTTCATCTTCACTGGCATTCCTGGTCTGCTCCTTGCATTTTTAGTATGGCGCGTTCGTGAGCCGCGCCGTAATCAAGCTGATGAGGAAGAACTGGAAAGGCGGGAGACGTATGTAGCTGCTCAAGAAGCAAAGGGGGCAGGCCATCCCATTTCTGTACCTACCAACATCTTCGCGCAATTTGGCGCGTTATTGCGTATCAAGACGCTGGTTGTGCTGATCGTGATGCAGATATTCGCCTTCTTTGTACTAACCGTCAACACAGTCTTTTTGCCTACCTATCTACAGCAAAAAGATACGTTTGGTCTCACCTCTGGACAGGCTGGTCTCTTCTCAGGTGCCGTAGTTGTTGTAGCTGGCATGGCTGGTACGGTACTCGGTGGCTATATGGCGGATTGGCTGAACAAGCGTTACCCCGGTTCACGCATTCTCGTCTGTGGTATCGGCTTTCTACTTGGTGCCCCGGCATTCGCTGCTGCCGTCACCTTCCACAATCTGTTGGTGTTTACCGTCTTCTTTGTCATCTCGACGATCCTATTGACGATCTACACAGGACCCAGTACAGCCGCAACACAGGACGTTGTGCCATCTGCTCTACGTGCATCAGCCATCGCCATCTCGCTACTCATTGCTCACTTGTTGGGTGATGCATTTTCCCCTACACTGGTAGGTACACTTGCGACACAATTCGATCCGACACATGGTCATCATTTCGTCGTAAGCATGGCCGGGCAAGATCTGAGTACTGCTCTCTTATTGACATGCACACCAGCACTCGCGATTGCGGGTCTCGTTGGCATCTTTGGCTCTGGCTGGATGAAAGATGATATCGCCGCCGCTGAAGAGGCCGATAGGGTTGCCAGGGGGTAAAATATGTGTGACAGCGTTCCGTTGCATTGCAAAGGAACACTGTCACATAGGGCAACGATTATAGACAGCAAGGAAACATTTTACATGATTCATTTTTATGAACTGGCACAGCTAGATGCAGCACAACGTACACGATTGCTACGTCGTGCAGAGATTAAGATCGACGATCTGATCGACTATGTGCGCCCAATTGTACGCGATGTGCGAGAGCGTGGCGATGCTGCTCTTATAGAGTATATGGCAAAGTTCGATCAGGTAGAACTTACCCCTGATCGCTTACGTGTGAGTCGCGCAGAGATTGATCGTGCTCATTCCGAACTTGATCCAGATGTCTATGCCGCGCTAAAACATGCCATTCATAATGTACGTACACTACATGATCGGCAGATGCCACATGAGCAGGTCTTTACACAGGTCGCTCCTGGCGTCATGGCGGGCGAAAAGATTACACCTATTAGTAGCGTCGCCCTCTGTGTTCCTGGTAGAAAAGGGATTTTCCCCTCGGTGATGTATATGCTGGCAACACCTGCCCATATCGCGGGTGTGCCACGTATCGTTGTCTGCACACCGCCGGAGCCTGATGGTACTATCGACCCGGCATTGCTTGTAACTGCCGACCTCTGCGGTGTGCATGAGATTTATCGTATTGCTGGACCACACGGTATCGCCGCGCTTGCCTATGGCACGGAGACAATTGCCCGTGTGCATAAAATTACTGGTCCTGGCAATGCCTATGTCTCAGCGGCAAAGCGTCTGTTATATGGCACGGTCGATGTTGGGCTGCCAGCAGGACCAAGCGAATCAATTCTGCTTGCCGATGAGAGTGCAGACCCCGAATTGGTGGCATGCGACCTGCTGATCGAGGCCGAGCATGGCCCCGACTCGTCCAGTCTGCTTGTAACCGATAGTCGTACCCTGATAGAAGCGGTACTTGCCCTGTTACCAGAAAAAATCGCGGCATTGCCGGAGCCACGTCGGGGCTTTTGCCGCGCAGGTTTCGAGTCAGAGAAGGGCACAGGTGGCATTATACTTACAGAGACTATGCAGCAAGCCATCGAGTTCACCAACGAGTACGCACCTGAGCATCTTGAGGTACAGGTACGGGAGCCATTCGCGCTACTGAGTGCGCTAAAAAATGCAGGAGAAATATTGATTGGACCCTATACACCAATCAGTATCGGCAACTTTAGTGGTGGTACCAATGCTATCCTGCCAACGGGCGGTTTCGCACACACCTACTCCTGTACCTCCGTCTACGATTTCCTGAAACGTACTGGACTGGCATATGTTACGGAAGAAGGCTATGCCTCGCTTAGTGAGACGACACGTCGCCTTGCAGAGTTTGAAGGCTTCCCCGCACATGCCAACGCTGTAACAGGGCGTCACGTGTCGTCTCAAATGACGGGTATATAATATCCTCGCGGAGAATATAAGTGGCTAAACCTATCCAACACAGCGTCAACGTCGGCAAGCACCGCATTTCCTATCAAACGATAGGCGATGAGGGCGAACCAATTGTGCTGGTACATGGTCTGTCGGGTTCGACGCTGTGGTGGCAACGCAATATACAGAGTCTCGCGCAACACTATAAGCTTTATCTCGTTGATCTGCCGGGCTTTGGTGCGCGGAGCCGCAGACGTGGACGCTTTGCGCTGAAACAGGCAAGCGAATGGCTGTTCGCATGGCTGACGGCGGTAGGGATAACGCGAGCGCACTTTATAGGGCATTCGATGGGTGGCTACATCTGTATGGAGATTGCAGCTCGTCATCCAGAGGTTGTCGGACGGCTCGTGCTGGTTGCCCCAGCCATCAAACCGCAGTTCCAGCGCGTGCTTGACTATATCATTGCTCTGTTCGTAGGAAGTCGCTACGTGGCACCGAGTTTCCTGCCCATCCTCGCCTACGACAGCCTACGCGCAGGTCCCCTTACCCTACTGAAAGCGACAAAAGAGATTATCGCGCTCGATGTGGGCGATGAGCTACAACGAGTCACGCAACCCGTTCTGCTGATATGGGGCGAGCATGACACGCTGGTATCGCCCACATTTGGTCCGCTGCTACGTGCGAAATTACCCAATGCTCGTCTTCTGATGCTACCTCATACTTCGCATGTCGCTATGTTCGATCAACCTCATGCTTTCAATGCTGCGGTCAACGCATTTTTGCAAGGCGAAAACGTAGGGGAATGAATAGGCATATCAATTGCCTTGCATATCCTTCATATGATATATTTTTGATACTACATGCAGGAGGTCAGCAGGTTTATGTCTTCGCCCGTGTACTAGGGAACACATCAATATACACGCATTTCACTCTATGAACCGATAGATAGTCTACTATCGGCTATGTTTGATTGGTCCCTCTTCTCAGTACACATACAGGAGCGAAGATGAATTCACCATCTAAACAAGAGCAGTTACGGAAACTGCTCAAAGAACAGTATGCACATCTACAACAGACTTTTGCTTTTGATAGACAAAGTGCGTTGCTTGCTCTCACTCGCTCGCACAATCAACATTACCTCGAAACATTGCATCATAAGCCAGATAATGCATCCCTCTACATACTCGGCTGGCAGAAAGCACTCTCGCTATGTTTCGCGGCTTCCCCTCCTTCACTGCAAACAAGTGTAACAGACGACATGCTTGACGTATGGGCTAATGCTACAATTCAAGCGTGTGGTCTTCGCGTCCAGGCTGAGCGCATCCTTGATTACTGCGAGACTGGTTTTCTGCGAATGCAGCAAAGCGGCGATGCCTTCAATGTCTGGGTCGCGAGTAAGAAAATGCCTACGGAATGGCGTGAACAAGAGGACCTGTCAACTTGGACAAACATACTTGCCCAGACATACGCCTCTGCAATGCACACCCTCCAAAGCGAAGGAATGCAGCTACAGCAACAACGTATTCATACAGCAGAGCAGTGGAACGAGCAGACAGACAATCTATATACAACAACACGTACACTAGATGATTACTATCATCAACTTGGTTTGCTTCATGTCAAAAGAATGGTCTCCTACACCACATACCCTGCCTCTACGACAATCGGCGGTTGCACATTTGCAGTGTATCGCGATGTATTAAGTGTGCTTATCGGCTTAGCCCTAAAACATTGCGATCTTTGTACAATGCTTTTTCGCGAACATTCTGGCGATATTACACCGTATATCGCTATGTCCTGGGACGATAACAAGTTGGTCGAGACACTTGCCACCACGCTTGTTATAGAGACAACAATGGTACGGCTTGCACTAGATGCCTATACACTCGACGCTGAAAACGTTGCATATCACTACTCAGCAGTAGATGTTCCCACACCGCCACTTATTCGCTTAGACAATGAGCATCGTACATGGTCGCTTGCTGGTTTGCTTACCCATCCGCTCTTCTTTCTCACGCATGAATTGAAACGGAGATATTCCTACGAGTATCACACAGCTTCACAGCTTCGTGAAGACGTTTTTCGTCAGGATGTCTATAGTCTCTTTGCTGATAAACGCTTCGTGAGAAGCCCAGGACACGTAGAATTAAGGGGAACAAAAGGCACCCTTGCAACGGATGTAGATGCGCTCATTTTTGATCGCAAAACGGGAGCATTGGCCCTCTTTGAACTAAAATCGCACGACCCCTTTGCATATTCACGACAAGAACGCATGCGGCAACGCGACAACTTCTATGCAGCAGGCAAACAAGTTACCGCTGCTACCGAATGGGTGAAGCGTAACGGTGTCAATGCTTTGCTTGAGCGTCTTGATCCAAAGCAGGTAAAGCACCTGAAAGCACATAAGGTTTATGTCTTTGTACTCGGACGCTACCTCGCACATTTCTTTGAAGGTTCTGAACGTGACCAGTATGTTGCATGGGCCACGTGGGCACAGGTGTTACGCCTCGTCAACGCCAAACCTTTTGGCTCCGATGATGCCAACCCTATTCAGTCATTGTTCAACAAGCTCATCAAAGATACACCTCTAGTAATTGCAGATAAGGAATACGGTGTGCAAGAGACAACTATAGGCGGTAGACGGATACGTGTGTATCCGTCGTTTGAGGTGTATAAAAATGCTCTTTGAGGAAGTACATTATTAGCTTTGCATAATGTTACGTACAATATGTGCCAGTGTTTTTAGCGGATTATAGTTCTTACTTACTATACGTAACCTAATTGTATCAGGTCTCTCGTCAAGCACGAATGGGTATGCTATACTCCTGAAACAACGAACTTTAACCATTGTAAGTGTAGAAAGATAATGCAAGATGGCAATGTCAGGTGCTAGTGGTAGTGCTGCAAATCAAAGCGAGAACTCCAATCCAATTCAGGTAGTTTCTGCGTTTCGACAAGCTGTTATTGAACGTTTTTCCATTCAGCTTGGTGTACGTGGCTATGCCTATCAAGAGTACTTAGCCCTTCCAGCCAGTGAACGTAGTAATGATGAAGCTGATGCTGTTGACCAACAATTTGCTCGTTACGCGCTTGAATGGCTCGGTTTTAGTTCATCCGATTGGAATTACAATCGCCCGCAAGCTGGCAAAAAGGCTAATCGTCCAGACTATAGCGTGACAGCTTCGGTGGGAATGGCGTTTATCTGGGAGGATAAAAATAGCACGCTCGACCTTGTCGACGAGCATCTTTTACAGATGCGACGTTATACCATAGGCACCGCTGGTTATGCTGTGTGGTGTAACATGCGACGCATATTAGCAGTTCGTTTCTCTTCTAACGATACACTCAAATACGAAATACTTGCGGATATATCTATTGAAACGTTGTTAGATACTCAGGCTCAAGCGTGGCAGACGCAAGCTACAAATCTTGCGCTTTTTCGACTGCTTTTCGGCAAAGAGCGTTTCACACAGTTTCTGCGGCTCGTGGAAAGTATTTCCATCGGTGAAGGCGATTTTAAGAAACATGCTACACCACTTACGAGTCGTCAAGCGATGCAAGATTTTATTGATGGCAGTCGTCAGTCGCTTGACCATCTCAGGCTGGCTGCCCTCTCACAAATCAGGAAATCGCGTGAAGACCGCAGCGAGTCGGAAGAGGAGGAAAAAACATTACATCAAGAGTGGACTGATAACGCTACTCAATTGGTGAACAAATTAGGCTATACCGAGAGTGGACGTATGCGTGTGCAAGAAGCTATACAACGCTTAACCTCTCGTTTGGGAGAAATAAGTGCCGAGGACATGAACCGCGTGAAAGAGGAAATGGCGCAAGCGGGGGGAACAACAAAGCTATCTGCGGCTATAAGCAGCCTCTTTGAGCAATGGCGTGAGCAGCTATCCATACGAACAGTGCTTTTCTTACCTTGCGATTTCAAGCGTCGTCATCCTCCCAGATTGCCGATGCGTACCGCGTGTGGAGAGAACGTCAGAGCGATAAGAAAGACGAGAATAACGAGACCTTTGCGGAACAGGTTGCTTATGTCTTTTTTATCCGTATGCTCCTGGTGCGCGTGTTAGAAGATAAGGGTATCATTCAACCGCGTCTGGCAAGTGATGGTGGGTTTACCGATTGGATAGATTATGTAAAAAAGCATTTTCAGGAACTCAACGGTGTTGGTATTTTGAACCAGAATTATTGTAACCTGCTGACACGTAAAGCTGGGCACTACTATCTTCACTTCTTTCAACAAGCTGTATTCGACTGGTTTACGCCTGATGACTTTTTGCTCGTTGAGACGCTTGAGTTTCTCTGTCAATACAATTTTCAGTATGTGAAAAACGATATCATTGGCTTTACCTACGAAGAATATATAGACCGCAATGCACGTAACCGCAAAGGTCATTTTCTCACTCGCGACGATGTAGTAGAGTACATGCTGGACCTGCTAGAGTACGAGGGGAGATCAGTTCTCGGACGGCGTATTCTGGACCCCGCCTGTAGTAGTGGGAGCTTTTTAGTCCACGCGGCGCGGCGCTACCGTCGTGCATTAGTCACCGCGCTTTGTACACAAAAAGGCTTGCCTGATAGTGAAGCCGCTCTGAATGCTCATATTGAATGGCGCAAGGAGTTGGCACAAAACTACCTCGATGCATTAACAAAACTTTTCTTTGGCACTGAACTCAATCCCTTTGCGTGCTATCTAGCAGAGATGAATTTGCTCATACAAGGACTTGATGATCTCTTTGTCTTGCAGCAAGGAGAGGACAATTCCACTATTGAGCGTTTCCAGATTTTCAATACAAATTCGCTGGATTTACCTCGTGAGGTGCTAAGCAATAGTGATGTTACGGGTACGCTTGACACGCTGTGGTCTCCGCGTCTGAGTGATCGCATCACGGATGAGGCATTTCCGATCAAGGCAAAGTACGGAGAGTATGGACAAGGCTTTTTCTTTATTGTATCAAATCCGCCTTATATCAATTCTTCTCAGATTGCATTACAAAAAGAATATAGCACCTATCCCTTCTATGCACAGGCACTTTCAGGTGCAACAAATACATACCTGCTATTTTTGCGCTTAGGAATGCATTATCTAGGAGCAGGCGGACGGATGGTGTATATTGTGCCATTGACGGTTATCGGTGATGCCTCTTCCGCCTCTGCTCGTAAGCTTCTCAAAAGCCCACCGTTCAGGCCAACGCGTGCTGTACGATTTTTTAGTGGCAATGTGCTTTTTCCAGGCGTCGATCAGGCAGTAACGATGCTGCGTGTTGATAGAGACGTGGAGTTAGAATCTGAGACATCTTTTGCCGATTGGGATGTACCTGTGAGCGGCGGCTACACCGTTGAAGAGGCGCGGCAAAATGAGATTGTCCAAACAGCTTCCCACGTCTTTAATAGCACTCCTCCCTCTCAGGACTGGCAAGCTGCATGGCTCGTCTCGAACAACGCACAGCACTACATTCTATGGGATTATGCCAAGTCTGTTGCGAAGAGTTCGTTAGGCCAACTGTGGCAAGAACATCTTGAAATGAAAAAGGGTGATGTAGCATCAGATCACTTGAATCCATTTCGTCTGGGACGAAACCATAGATCTGTGCAGGGGGATATCGCGATACAAAAGGGCGAGGATGTATTTAGATATGCGCCACTTGCACGTCACCCTTCGGATTGGGCAAGACCAAAAACAGTGGGTATAAGTGACAGTCGCAATAGAGCAGTGAATGAGACACTGCTGCGAGTACAGCAGCTAACGACACCAGAACAGGGTATCACGCTACGAAAGATTGCGCGACTTAATACGCGCGAAACATTAATTGCGACGTGGTTTGAAAGAGATAAGCAACATCCTTTCATTTTTCCTGATGAGCAATGGCGTTTTCGTCTTCTTCCACAAGGCGATGTGACAATGGCGAAAGCCTTATTAGCACTCTTGAATAGCAAAGTCATTGCGTATTTGCTCAATCTGTTCAGCACTAATAATAACGTGGCACAGGGAGAACTCGCCCGCCTACTTATCCCCAACCCCGCAACCTTTCCAAAAACTGAACTCGCTACGCTTGCAACGGCTTTGTTACAAGAGCGAGCCATACTAGAGAATGAATTTGTTCTCAAATATGGTGCGAAACTGCCAGATAGCGAGGCTGACATGATATACGTACCTCCGTCGGAGGTACTAGCAACGACAACACAATTTATGAAAATCAGCCTCGGAGGGTTAGTTGAGCAAGGCATTGTAAGAAATAAGGGACTTGCTGGCAGCAAAGTCTCCTTTTTGAAAGCACGAGGTTTGCTTGAATATACTATTCATGACGCATCGTATACACGTATACTAGACCTGTTTTTGATGGAGCCAAATCGTGAAAATGAAACGTGGTTGCAAGCGCAAAACTGGCAATTTCCTGATCCAGTTGTGGCTCCGGCATGGCTCAAGCAATACGACGCAATTGGTCAACACATACAAGGCAAATGGGATACATTTGTTGCGTTGCAGCGACAAGTGGATGATGTTGTAGCAGGATGGTACGGTTTTGATACTGCTATGTACAACGATGTCTTGCGAGGATTACCGTGGGCTAAGAGGCGTAGAGGTGTAGTAGCAGATGGGCAATGAGATAATACTGGGATGAGTGCGAATGGTATTGTGACAGTTAAAGAGATGTTTCCCAACAATCATAGAAACATCTCTCATCTAACACTTTATACTTTGTTGACTTTCATGCCCGACATCTCCTGCATGAACTGTATCATCACGGAAAAGTCTTCGTCGTGTCCCTGTGCGAGTGCGGCGGCGTACATCTGCTCTGCGGCAGCCGTTGCGGGCATGGAGACGGAAAGTTCGTCGGCGAGACGCATAATCAGGCTAAAATCTTTCCGCATCGTGGCGAGTGCGAAGTTCACGGGGTACTCTTCATGCTCGGCATTGGCAAGCTTGGCTTTATGCGCTGGTGCGATGACTGTTGTCTGTGCCAGTACGTCGAGCAACTGTTTCTTCTCCAGTCCTGCCTTCTCGCCGAGTGCAATGGCCTCTGCAATTGCTTGTAAGCCGAGTCCCAGCATAGTATTGACGACCATTTTCATGGTTGTACCTTTGCCGCTCTCGCCCATGTAGAAACTGGTCTTGCTCACCGTTTCAAGAATGGGTTTGCACTGTTGGTAGGTTGCCTCGTCGCCACCGACAAAGAGCATCAATGCCCCTTCCTTTGCCTGTGGTGTGCTGCCCGACACTGCCGCATCAAGCATCTCGACACCCTGTTTTTTAGCCTGCTGATAGAGGTGACGCGAGGTTTCGGGCGAGACCGTACTCATGTCGATCAGCGTAGTATGCCCCTGTTGCGTGCCCGCGAGAACACCATTTTCGGCATACATCACCTCATCTAGCGCATGGTTGTCCGTTACCATTGTGATTATCACATCGGCCTGTGAGCCGAGGTCACGCGGTTCATCGACGACGGTAGCACCCTTCTGAGCCACCTCCTGCGTTTTCTCTTTCGTGCGGTCATAGACAGCAAGTGTATAGCCATGCTGTATCAAGCGCTCGACAAGCAAGCTTCCCATCAGTCCCATGCCGAGAAAGCCTATGCGCGGTTTGGTGTTGCTATTATTAGTGGTCATGTTGTAAATATCTCCTTTATGTGTTTGTGTTGTTCCCCTTTAGACACGTCTCGTGGGTGTAGGGCGTGACAAATCTTGCCCAATCTGCTTTACATACTCCGTTGGCGTTTTTCCCACGAGCATCTTGAAATCTTTGATAAGGTGCGCCTGATCGAAGTAGCCGAGGTCTACAGCAAGTTCTGTCCAATCTATCGCCGCACCACTATTCAACTGTTCGGCAACCTCATGCAGACGATAGCGTTGAATAACCCATTTGGGGGAAACGCCGACGTATTGCTGGAAGAGGCGTTGCAATGTTCTTTTGTTGATGGAGAGTTGTTCCACGAGGTTGTCAACTTTGGTGATAGTTTGCTGTGCAACAATAGTGTCAATAATCTGGTTGACCAAGGTTATATTTTCATCTTGCCCCGGCAGACGCTTACGCAAGAACTGTTCCGCGGTTACTACCATCTCCCCTTCGTCTCCTTGCGCTAAAAGTGCATCCTCCAACTCATCACTTTGCACATTAAACGCCTCGAAGAAACTGATAGTGCGATTCGTGAACCGCGAAACAGGTATTTTTACAAAGGCGTAAAAGGCACCCGGCCTGAACTTGATAGCAAAGACTATTCCTTTACCTTCGAGTAAGCGCGAAAAGCGACCTGTATCCACACCATAGACGCGACTTGCGTTTTGCTCAAACACCGCATGAACGCACGGATATGGTAGTACATCCTGCACATATGGCTCCTGACTGCGTAAGTCCCAGCGCACAATCCAGTAACGGTCGATGAAGAAACGCAAGTCCTGCGTCGGCATACGACGTGAAAGCTGAAATTTTTCCGCGCCTGCTCTAGGACGCAAAATGCCCCTCGACTCCTCGAAATTTGTAGTCATCGTCTCTCATCCTTTAAGAAGATTTCGATAGCAATGGGTAAGAAGATTGTCGCGTTTTTACAATACCACTTAGAAATTATGTACTATAATAAACGTAGACACTGGTATTTGGAAAGATTTTATAGTATAACGAAGTAAAGGAGCAACACAATGAACCGTTATATGCAAGAGAAATGGCCCTGGATTGAAGCTTCTCACGGTATGCGTTCGCTTTTAGTAGATAGCATAAGCGACGCCGACCTGTCGTTCAACCCAGGTGGACAGAATACGACGCTGGGCGCGTTATGCCGTGAGATGGGCGATATCGAGTATTCATACATTCAATCGCTGAAAACCTTCACACAAGACTTCTCACACCACAACACTGAAGCTGGTTTGGAGAGCAGCATTGCCCAACTCAAAGCATGGTATCAAACGCTGGACGAAGAGTTAAAGACCACTATCTCCGCCTTCTCAGACGAAGACTTGCAACGTAATGTGACACGTCCAAGCGGCTCTACGCTCTCCGTCGAACTTCAGCTTGACGTATACATCCAGGCTCTGTTCATCTTCTTCGGCAAGGCCACGATTTACCTCAAGGCGATGAACAAGACGCTACCAAAGGAAATTCTGGAGTATATAGGGTAAGAGCATAAATAGGTAGAGGCCGATTATGCTGTTTAAGAAAATACTGTAGAAAGAGACCAACAGGCGACCACAAGGGTCGCACCCTACTATACGACACGTTGCATAGTAGGGTGCGACCCTTGTGGTCGCCCGTTCCTAAATGAAAAAGTTAAAGAGCATAATCGGTCCCTACATATAGGTGGCTTTGCTTCACCATCTCTATCGATAGCGGCGCAACGTTGGTAGATACTTCGCTACATCTGGGTCGTCGAGTTCTGAGAGTAGGCTGTCGAAGTCGAGCGGCTTGTTAAGGTCACGTAGTGTCTCCGGCGTTGCGTTCAGCATAATCTTCCAGAAACTGGGATCGCGGTCACAGGCAAGCTCGATGCCGTTAGAGTCGGGGTCGTGCAGATAGAGGGCCTCGTGCGATGTATGGTCGCTGGCACCGTCGATGCCCCAGTCGTGATCGAGCAAGCGTTTGAGGGCGACAGCGAGATCGCGGCGCGTCGGGTAGTTGATGGCGAAGTGATAAAGGCCAGTGGTACCCATTTCTGGTGGTTTTCCACCGAGACTTTCCCATGTATTGAGGCCGATGTGGTGATGATAGCCACCTGCTGAGAGGAACGCCGCCGTTCCCATATTGAAGAGCAGGTCGAAGCCCATTACCTCGTGATAAAACCATACCGCACGGTCCAGGTCCGCCACTTTGAGATGGACGTGCCCAATGCGCGTTTGAGCAGGAATGCTGTTGCTATCACTCATGATTGTTTTCCCTCTAAATATAGGAGACAGTAACGATTATTGCATTTCCTCAAGTATACAACTTGAGTACACAACCCATAAGTGCTATAATAACTACCACACCAAAATACAACCATACAGGATACCTTTATGTTTCAATCGCTGCCTCTTTACGCGCTCATTCTTATTTTTATTGGTGGAGCTGTCGCCGTATGGATTGCTGGCATCCAACTTTCCAATACTACCGATGTCCTCTCGTCGCGTCTCAAACTGGGTCAGGCATTGGGTGGCCTACTCTTTCTCGCCATCGCGACAAACTTGCCGGAGATAGCCATTACCGCAACGGCTGGCCTTGCCCATAATCTCGGTATCGCCATTGGCAACATCCTGGGCGGTATCGCAGTCCAAACGATTGTATTGGTAATTATGGATGCATTCGGGCTGCGTAGAAAGGATGCGCTGAGCTATAGTGTGGCCTCGCTACAACTGGTGCTGGAAGGTGTACTCGTGGTGGCCGTACTGGTTATCGCGATCATGGGTACGCAACTACCATCTTCACTGATATTCGCACACCTCGCTCCGGGCGATGTGCTTATTCTATTGACCTGGCTTGTTGGCGTCTGGCTCATTGGCAAGGCACGTACAGACCTTCCCTGGCAAGAGAAGGGGCATGCACTTGACACACGTCCTCCTGATAAAACGCAGGACAGCGAAGTAAGACGGAAAAGTGGAGTACCAGGCGAGTTGTGATTGTCTTTATTATTGCCTCCCTTGTAACCCTTATCGCAGGTGTGGTGCTGGAAGAGAGTGGCAACGCCATCGCCGACCACATCGGCCTGAGCGGAGTTCTGTTTGGTGCAACCGTGCTTGCCGCCGCAACCTCACTACCAGAGCTATCAACGGGTCTGGCATCGGTCAAAAACGGTGATTATGACCTTGCGTTCAGCGATATTTTCGGCGGCAACGCCTTCTTACCCGTTCTCTTTCTGCTGGCAAGCCTGCTCTCTGGACAATCGGCATTGCCACAGGCCAAGAATAGCGACATCTATCTTGCCAGCCTGGGCATTCTTCTCACAACGGTCTATATCTACGGCCTCATCTTTCGCCCACGTCGCCAGTTTTTGAATATGGGTATCGACTCACTGGTTGTACTTATCTTGTATATCGTTGGCGTTGTGGGTTTGTTCGTGATTGCACGTGGGTCGTAAAGTTTTGTATAGCTGCGACCGTGATGGGTGTAATAAATTAGACCTCTACAATGGTACCTCGACGTACACAAATGACCTCTTATTCGATCTGATCGCTATTTACTGAGTCTTGAGTCTTGTTTTCTTCAACAAACTTTAACGTTTCATAAAGCCAGCTCAAGTACATCTTCTCGAAATCAATAGCAAAGCGAGCTATTAAACCAAAGTAGGGGTCCTCTTCACTCTCTACAGCATACGGATTGTGACGCTTGTCACCATGTCGCCACTCTCCCTGTGCTGGAATAAAGAGTGAGCTTTGACGATAGCTGAGGAGACGCATTTCATGATCGGCAATGGCGGCACGTAGATTTTGAGCCAGATCGCCAGAAGCAGCGAAGGTACCAAACAGTACTTTGAGCAACATTTCATCACGCAGTTGAAACACAGCAGCAGGTTGACTCTGCCACTCATATAAGGCTGTTTTGCCCTTTTCCGTGATAGTGTAGACCTTACGGTCTGGTCGCGACTCCTGCTCCTCGCGCTCCATCTCTACCCAAGCAAGCTCTTTCATGCGCCGCAACTCTTTATAAATCTGGCTGTGTGCTGCACCCCACATCAGCGCAAGTGTATGGTCAAAGGCACGCTTAACATCATAGCCAGACATTGGCCCCCAGAAGGCTAGCAATCCTAAAATACCATAGGTAATCGGATATGCTTCAACTCGCTCCATCTATAAATCCGTTTCTATTAACACGAAGACTTTACACAAATCCACTATCTTTTATGACTTCCCATCATATGCTCTCTTGACAAAACCTATTGTACTACATTATACTAACCTATATAGATATGACTTGAAGTCATATGACAGGCGAATATAAGATAAAGGTCCGATTTATCGCACCTTTGCACGAGCGAAGCAATGTGCAAGTCTTTTAGTGCAACCACCATACGCAGAGGAAAACAATCATGGCACAGATTAAAGTACAGGCCGCAGACATTCTCGATGCACGTCCAGAAGATGTGTATGCCACCATCGCCGACTACCGCAATGGACACCCTTATATCATCCCGAAAGAGAACTTCAGCGATTTACAGGTCGAACAGGGAGGCTATGGAGCAGGGACTGTTATGCGTTTCAAAGTGAAAGTATTAGGAGTGGAGCGAGTCATGCATCACCGCGTAACCGAGCCTGAGCCGGGACGTGTGCTTGTAGAGCAAGATATCGAAGAGGCGCAAAATATCGCCACGACCTTTACCGTAACCCCTGTCGAGAATGGACAGAAGTCTCATGTCGAAATCTCTACCACAATGACGCCAAGTCCAGGCTTGCAAGGTGTCGTCGAGCGTTTCGTCGTGCCAATGGTAAATACGCCTATCTACCGTAAGGAACTCAAGTTGCTTGAGGCAGTTGCCCAGAAGAGAAAAGGGAACAGGGAGGCCCAAGGGAACGCCCATATGCATCAAGGTTGAGAGCAGCATGACAGGGGCAAGCCCTGTCATGCCCACATCCCATCTTCTTTTTATTGTCTAAGCTAAAGCCTAGTACTCAGGCATCTGCGGTGCGCCAGCAGATGCTTTCTCTGGCAGGTCGGTGATGAGAGCCTCGGTGGTGAGGATCATCGCGGCGATGCTGGTGGCGTTCTGCAATGCGGAACGTGTCACCTTCGCAGGATCGACGATACCAACTTGCACCATATCTACATACTCATCTGTGAGGACGTTGTAGCCGATGTTCTTATTGTTGCCCTGCTCTGCTTGAGCGCGGCGAACACCGGAGACGACAACGGAACCATCGCGTCCACCATTAACAGCGAGCTGGCGTAGTGGCTCTTCGAGGGCGCGACGCAGAATGTTCGCACCTGTCGCGGCATCACCTGTCAAATGCAGGTTATCGAGAGCCTCGATTGCATTGACAAGTGCAACACCACCGCCAGGGACGATACCCTCTTCGACACCGGCACGGGTGGCGGACAGTGCATCTTCGACGCGCGTCTTGCGATACTTCAACTCAACCTCGGTGCCTGCACCAACCTTGATCAGTGCAACGCCACCAGACAACTTAGCGAGGCGCTCCTGAAGTTTCTCACGGTCGTAATCGCTCGTGGTCTCTTCGATCTGAGCCTTGATCTGACGGATGCGGCCCTGGATGTCCGCGCTCTCGCCGTGACCCTCAACGATGGTGGTGTCATCCTTACGAGCAATCACCAGACGTGCGGAGCCGAGGTCTTCGAGTGACGCGCTATCGAGGCGGCGACCCGTCTCTTCGCTAACCACTGTACCACCTGTGAGAATGGCGATATCTTGCAGCATCTCTTTACGGCGATCACCAAAGCCAGGGGCTTTCACAGCTAGCACATTGAGAATACCGCGTAGTTTGTTGACAACCAGAGTTGCCAGTGCAGTACCATCAACGTCCTCTGCGATAATTACGATTTCGCGCTTGCCCTGCTGAATCATCTTCTCGACGACAGGCAGAATATCCTCAATTGCACTGATCTTCTTGTCGGTGATGAGGATATAGGGGTTGTCAAGCGAGGCTTCCATCTTCTCAGTGTTGGTGGCGAAGTAGGGAGAGATATACCCCTTGTCGATCTGCATACCTTCGACATACTCAGTCTCGAAGTTAATGCCGCGTGACTCTTCAACGGTAATTACGCCGTCTTTGCCGACTTTATCCATGACTTCGGCGATGAGATGTCCAATCTGCTCGTCTGCCGCGGAGACAGTGGCGATCTGTGCGATCTCTTTCTGTCCATCGACTGGAATAGCAGCCTTACGTATATACTCGACAACCGCTTCTGTACCGCGATCAATGCCCTGCTTCAACTGCATGGGGTTGGCACCGGCAGCGAGGTTTTTCAATCCTTCGTTGACGATAGCCTGTGCTAGTACGGTTGCTGTGGTTGTGCCATCACCTGCGACATCATTAGTCTTGGTTGCGGCTTCTTTAAGTAACTGGGCACCCATGTTCTCGAATGGGTCTTCAAGCTGAATTTCTTTGGCAACGGTCACGCCATCATGGGTGACTGTCGGTGCGCCGAATTTCTTGTCAAGAGCGACGTTGCGCCCCTTTGGTCCAAGTGTGGACTTTACCGCGCCAGCGAGGATGTCGATGCCTCTTTTCAAAGAACGTCGAGCCTCTTCATCAAATTCAAGTTGCTTTGCCATGTCTATCTATACTCCTTATTGTACGCATTCACTTCGGTCTTTAGCTTGCTTTCATGTAAGAAAGGCTACCCGACGATTGCGAGAATGTCGTTCTCTTTAAGTACAAGGTACTCTTCGTTGTCCAATTTGAACTCGGTACCACCATACTTGGCGAATAACACGCGGTCTCCCTCATGTACGTCAAGAGGGGAGCGGTCTCCATTGTCCAACAACCGTCCGCTTCCAACCGCGATGACGGTCCCTTCCTGGGGCTTCTCTTTCGCTGTATCAGGAAGAACGATGCCGCTCTTAGTGACTTCTTCTCTTGCTGCTGGTTTCACGACCACTCGGTCGCCAACAGGACGAATCTTTGCCACGCTATGTACTCCTTTTTCGTATGTCCTTGAACAAATGTCGTCTATAGCTCTTGCTCGTTGTCACGCTCGGTCCCGTAGTGAATAACACCAGAGATATGAACCGAGCGATACAACGAGTAATCACAATTGCAGGGACCACCAGCCGCGCAACCTGTACAGCAATATGTCTTCCCCTGCACAATTGTTGCGGGCCAGAGGATATCAATATCACAGTTGGCACAACGAAGCCGCTGCCCCAACTGGTGCATGCTCTTATCGTCGGATGTAGGTGATTGGTTGCTGTGTGCGTGCATGTCCTCTTGCCTTTGGTGTCTCCCTGGCTTGTTAGCCTCTATATCCAAGTATGCCATAGAAAGTGTTAGAACAACGTAGGAGAAGTGTTAGAGGAGTGTTAGAATCCGCGTAATTGTCACAGGTGATTTGAAAATTGAAGTATGGTTCGGCAAGAAACCAACGGGCGACCACAAGGGTCGCACCCTACTATACGCTACGTCGTATAGTAGGGTGCGACCCTTGTGGTCGCCCGTTGCTATTGATGATTAAAAAATTAAAGAGCATAATCAGGCCCCTACAGGTGCTATAATGCCGTAATACTACACTATACAAAGAGGTACTATACCTATGTCGTACATCACCACTGTCAACAACCAGACCTATCACGTCGATACAGGCGAAGATGGGCAGCAAACCGTAACGCTCGAAGATGTTGCCCACGCTATCGACTGGCAACAGATCGCACCGCTTGCGGCAGATAGTAAAGGCACTGTGAGCAAAGGTGGACGCTACAGCCTGCTTATCGAAGACAAATCATACGAAGTGTTTGCGCGGCGTATCACAAAGGCTGGACAAAAAGACAGCGAAACCTATGAAATATATATTGCGGACCAACGTTTCGAGGTCAATGTTGAGGACGAGCGTACAAAGCTTCTTGCTGGTCTGGCACGCTCGAATGCACCAACGGGCGAGGCAAACGTGCAGGCACCGATGCCAGGGCTTGTCATCGGCGTACCGATGGAGCAAGGGGCGAAGGTCGAGGCGGGTCAAACGGTGGTGGTGCTTGAAGCCATGAAAATGGAGAATGACCTGTCTTCGCCTATCGCAGGAACCATCAAAGAGATACGTGTCAACAAAGGTCAAACCGTCGATCAGGGTGAGGTGCTGGTGGTTATCACTGCGAGTGAGTAAGCAAATATAAATGAGAGTGGAAGAGTGGCATAACTCGCTGCAGCGAGTTATGCCGCTCTTCCACTCTCATTTGCTATTCCCAATATGCTATAATTCCTGTGACATACTACGAAGGGAGGCTATTTATGGACTTACAGCAAAGCACGTCTGGCGCGGAGTGGCGAGAGACGACGGCACGCAATGTACGCGAAAAGACGCAAGAACGCCAGGAGAAATTTGTCACAAGCTCAGATATCGAGGTGCCTGTCGCAGCGACCGCCGACGACCTGCGCGATGTTGATATGCAGGAAAAGCTTGGCTACCCCGGTGAGTTTCCCTTCACACGCGGTATTCGCCCCAGTATGTATCGCTCACGCCTCTGGACCATGCGCCAGTACGCGGGCTTTGCAACGGCTGAAGAATCGAACAAACGCTATCACTATCTCCTTGCACAGGGCACGACGGGTCTTTCCGTCGCCTTCGACCTCCCAACACAGATGGGATATGACGCCGACCATCCCCTGGCTGAGGGTGAGGTTGGCAAGGTAGGTGTTTCGATCTCTAGCCTGGAAGATATGGAGACGCTACTGCAGAATCTGCCGCTTGACCGTATCAGTACGTCGATGACCATCAATGCAACGGCGAGTATTCTGTTGGCACTCTATATCGCGGTGGCGAAGAAACAGGGGATCGAGCCACATAAACTTTCTGGCACAGTGCAGAACGATATCCTGAAAGAATATATTGCGCGTGGCACCTATATTTATCCGCCAGAACATTCCATGCGTATCATCACCGATATCTTCCGCTTCTGTGGCGAGCAGGTGCCGCGCTGGAACACCATCAGCATTAGCGGCTACCATATTCGCGAGGCTGGCTCAACGGCGGTACAGGAGGTCGCGTTCACCCTTTCTAACGCTATCAGCTATGTGCAGGCAGCTCTCAATGCAGGTTTAGACGTTGATCGTTTCGCTGGACAACTCTCCTTCTTTTTCAATAGCCACAACAATTTGTTTGAAGAGGTTGCCAAGTTTCGTGCGGCGCGGCGCATGTGGGCGCACATTATGAAGGAACGCTTCCATGCACAGGACCCACGCTCGATGATGCTACGCTTTCATACGCAGACGGCTGGCTCGACCCTGACCGCGCAACAGCCCGATAACAATATCGTGCGTACCGCGTATCAAGCACTCTCGGCTGTCCTGGGTGGTACGCAATCGTTGCACACCAACTCGAAAGACGAGGCTCTTTCTCTGCCGACCGAAGAATCAGCACGAGTTGCCTTGCGTACTCAGCAGATACTGGCCTTTGAGACGGGGGTGGCTGATACCGTTGATCCTCTTGCAGGCTCGTACTACGTTGAGTCGTTAACAAACGAGATCGAGCAGCAGGCATGGCAGTATATCGAGAAGATCGACGCCCTCGGCGGCAGTGTGCATGCGATTGAGCGTGGCTTTATGCAGGCCGAGATCGAGCAGGCCGCGTATGACTATCAGATTGCACTAGAGGAGAAACGTGCCGTTGTGGTTGGCGTCAATCGCTTTACTATCGAGCAAGAGGTGCGACCAGACCTGTTGCGTATGGATATCGAGATGGGCAAGCGACAAGCTGCAAAGGTTGCCGATTTACGGCAGAGACGCAATAATGAACTGGTACAACAGAAACTGCGTGCGTTAGCACAGGGAGCGGCTGGTACCGAGAACTTGATGCCATTGATTATTGGCGCGGTAGAGGCGTATGCGACGCTAGGTGAGATAAGTGACACCATGCGCCGTGTATTTGGTGAGCAACACGAATTTCGTAGCATGGAATAGAAACAAGAAATAACGATGGAACAATGGAGTATAGAGAACGCATCGTTAGAGGTGCAGCCTGGACGCGATGCGGAGCGCAGTATGCATTCCCTTGATGATAGGACACGTAACGGGGCTGGGAAAGCAATGGCACCGATTGGCGTATTCGACTCTGGTGCTGGTGGACTCACGATTTTATCCGCCCTACGTCGGGAACTGCCACAAGAGGACTATATCTATTTTGGAGATACCGCTAACTGTCCCTATGGTGTGCGTAGCGATGCCGAGATTACGGAATTATCGCTGGCAGCCTGTCGATTTCTGCTCGCTCAAGGCGTCAAACTCATCGTCATTGCTTGTAATACAGCATCACAGGCAGCGTTGACAGCATTACGTGCAACACTTACGGTGCCATTCGTCGGTGTTGTGCCAGCGGTGAAGCCAGCGGCACGCGCCACGAAACATGGGCGTATCGGCGTCGCAGCTACCAATCAAGCAGTGAAGGCAGCCTATCTTCACCATCTCATCGAGGATTTTGCGGCTGGCGTCCAGGTCTATGCCGTTGGTTGCCCCGAACTGGTAGCGCTGGTGGAACATGGTGAGCTTGACGGGCCAGTAGTTGAAGAGACGCTACATCTTGTTTTGCAGCCCCTGCTGTCGAAAGATATTGATGTCCTTGTGCTGGGCTGTACCCATTTTCCCGCCATGCGTTCGTCTATTGAGCGTGTGGCTGGCAAGAACGTTCTAGTTGTGGATAGTGGAGCCGCAGTTGCACGGCGTACTCATGCTGTATTAGACACCGAAGCTACGACACGTTCTACTGGCACAGAAAATGCTCTAGGTACCGTTACTATCTGGTGTAGTGGGAACGCAGAGGCGTTCAGCAATGTTGCAAGCAAAGTTTTGGGCTATCGTGTGCTTGCTCAACAAGCGTTCCTATAAGAAGGGAGAGTTATGGCTGATGATCTTGCTCTCGATGAGGATACACAATTCACGTCTACACCTCTGTTATCTCCACCGCCACAAAAAACTATAGCTATTCTTATCGCCCGTTATGTCTCGAATATTCTCTCGCCTGTCACTGTCTCATTACCATTTATATTGCTTGTTTCGTTCTATCATACAAAAAGCATACTCATGGCTTTGCTCTATGCTGGTCTTGTCCTGTTCTTCCTGACGTTCGGACCTATGGTCTATATCCTCGTCGGTGTACGCATGGGCAAGTTCACTGACCCCGACGTGAGTGTACGTTCGCAACGCTTTGGTCCTTTTCTCTTTGGTATTCTCTCAGCCTTTATCGGCCTAGCTATGTTGCTTTTTACACACGGCCCCAAAAACCTGCAAACTTTGCTCTTAATCACTGTCATTAGTGGTATCGTAATGTTCATTATCACGCTGTGGTGGAAAATCAGCATCCATGCCTCGTCGCTTGCCGCCGCTGCCACCCTCTTGACCGCCCTCTATGGTAGCATTATGCTCATCTCATTTCTCTTGCTGATTGCGGTCTGTTGGTCGCGTGTCGTTTTGCGTCGCCACACATTGGGACAGGTCATCGCTGGTTCACTTGTGAGCATTGCGCTCACATCGCTGGTCTTGGCGATACGTGGGGTATAAAAGAACTCCTTAATTTTTTCATCTAGGAACGGGCGACCACAAGGGTCGCACCCTACTATACAACGTGTCGTATAGTAGGGTGCGACCCTTGTGGTCGCCCGTTGCACTTTTCATTGCCACACTAGTTTCTTAAATAGCATCATCAGGCCCATACATTAGGCTTCGACTGGTACTCGCTCGGCTGGGGCAGACTCAGGTCGTTGCGCTGGTGTTTTACCACGCCGTTTCGGGGACCATACCTTTTGATAACGTGCTGCAACGTAAGAGCCAATAACGAGCATTGCTGCCACCGCTTGAGCCAGCAGCGATTCTACAGTTGGAAAGACCGAGAACCATAGGCCCATCCATGATGGAATCCATTGTAAGGCTGGAATAGGTGTAGTGGAAATCCAGTGCGCGAGTTGCATCTCCTGTGCCTGCTCACCAACCATGATGAGCAACACCGCTCCCAGCATCACGCCTGTCACGACCAGCATTTTCTTGTAGGGTAGGTGCCGATGGGCCGCGAAGTTCAAGATAGCGACCAGCCCTGTGAGAACCAGTCCTATCAGCACACCTTCCAGGATAACCGTGTTACCCATACGCATTCTGAAGCTTTGCAAGAAAAGAACAACCTCGACACCCTCACGGTAGAAAGAGGCAAAGCCGAGTAAAACCAAGCCCCACAACACCTTTGCGACTGAGGCGGCTGGCTTGTTCGCTTCCTTCAACAGCTCTTTCTTCTTGCGGTTGTGCATCGAAATCCAGCCCGTCCAATAAATTTTATGGAAAAACCAGTTCATCACTACCAGCAAGACGATGATGGCAAGCAATCCTGTTGCCGCTTGCACGTTGAGAGCCGAAATGTTCTGTGACAGGTCATTGATAATGCCTACGGCGACAAACCACGTAACAATAGTCATAACGAAGCCAATGGCAACACCAATAGCGATGGGACGCCGATAGTGCTTGTTAGCTCCCATCATGCTTGCAACGACGGCGGAAAGTACGAGAATACATTCTAACCCTTCGCGAAACACAAGTACCCCTGTATCCAAAACTGCAACATTTGTCGTGGTATGGGGTATCGTTGGATCGGGGTTTCCAGACGCAATAATCCCTTGCCACACAAACACAGACACGACCGCGAGTGCAGCCATGCCGAGGAGAATACGAATTGCGAGCTTCGTTGTGCGAAGTGAGAATATAGAACTCATACAAAAACCCCATCTATGATGTGTGAGAAGACTTTTTCATGGTAAAGATTGCATCTCTACTTTGGCGTATTCATATCATACTTTTCTACTCGGATATTAGCACGTCCTAATGCAATAAGTCAAGGGTGTCGAGGAACGCAAAAGTTGGCTGTAACCCATTTGTATGTTACAATTGATGCAGTGCCGTAGGACATCGACTCATATGTTTTACTGGTTGTCAACCCAGATAGTCCAATAGAGCGTCTGAAGCTCCTCGGTGATATGCCATACTCCGATATAGAAGGGACCTCAAAAAGAGCGTTTTTCGCCCCCTTTTTGAGCCTTTTGCTGTTGTTCAAGCAGTTCAAATTGCAGGTGTGCTAACTGCTGTTGAGACTCCATGTATGCCTGCTCAACAGATAACAGGCGTTCTACGAGACTCGCTTTCCTTTCACGTGAGTATCGTCGGCGCACCTGCCCCAAATCACGAGACGGTTCTGTGGGCAGGCGATAGACAGTTGGTTCAGGCTGGCGCGAACTGCGTTTGGGTGTACTTCGCCGCAAAGCACAGTGTTGTCGATAATAGGCATACGCTTCCTCGTTTCCAAGGATACCTGCTTTTTTGATGCCTTTTCCTTGTAAATCAAGCTGCTGGCTACGCTTGCAAATAGCCTCGATTGTCACTGATTGTCCTTCTTTGACGAGCTGATCTACAGCGGCTTTGACCAGACGCACCGTCCGTTGACGCGTCTCTTGATAATGCTGCTCTAACCAAGGACGCGCTCCTTCACGAGAGGTGTTCGACATCGATTTTTGGTTCATAGCTCTCATCTTTTCGATATTGCTCCATCAGGGTCATTTCTTCCAACTCCGCGTTACAGCGTTGGATCAGGGCTTGTATCTTGACTGTTTCGGGTCCTACCTTGCGCCGTTTGACCTGTTCCAGCCGGACCATCGCCCACTGCCTCTGCTCTACGAGTTCGTCACGTCGGGCTGGATCGGGAATCTTGTAGGCACAGCCAGTACAGGCAAACGAAACAGGACAAAGTGCGTGACAGGTACATTCCCCACCAGTCACCCGTGTAAGCGTACCCACCTGCTGACGAGCATTTTCGTACTGCTGTTGAAGTTCTTGTGGAGTTCGTACCATAACATCCTCAATGGAACCGAGATGAGTCGCGAAGCGATCTAACAGCAAATCTGTAGCGGCAACCACCTGCTCCCATTGTGGTGCCGCGTAGTAAGCAGTCACTTCGAGATTCTTCTGATGCAACATGACCGCTATCACATCTAATGGAACCTGCTCCACATGATGGGCATGAGTCGCAAAGACGTGTCTCAAGGTATGTGCTTTGAGTGAGACGATTTGTCCATCGCGAGTTTCAAATACGAGTCCATGACACAGAAACCGCATACAAGCAGTCACTGCCCAGTCCGACAGGTGGCGTCTGTTCATCTGAAACAGATAAGGACGCGCTGGAAAGCAATGAGATCTACCGTTGTTTGGATCAAAAGGAACACTTGGAAGACGATCACCAGGTGAAAGCTGGTAGTGATTCTTCAAGAAATGCAGAGTTTTCTCGAAATTTCTCTGTGTTTCCGGCCCTACAAAGTAATCAGCAGGTATATCTGATCCCTTGGGTACCAGCCGTAGCACCAAACGTTGGGTTCCCTCTACGACCACTGTGTGAAGACATTCAGGGAGCAAACTCACCTGCAACAATTCCGTAATCCTCATACCTGTGGTTGTAAGCAAATCTACTCCAGTCAGTCCAAAAGTCGCGGCTGCGAAGAGTGGCTCAACTTGGAAAAGGACTTTCTGGGTATGGCGCTGTGCCTCGGCAAGAAAGTGAATCTGATCTTTGGGACTGGTGAGTAGGCTCGCGACATTCGTCCGAAATGGCGCACGAGCCATCTCCTCATCATCACTCAGATATCCCCAGGATTCCAAGTAAGATCGCTGACGTTCTACCTCTACTTGATCGCCGCGAAAGGGATGTTCTCTGAGCAAGCCATAGCGTAAAAGGTCGCCAAACCAAAATAGGTCTTCATCAGAGATATCCACGTCTTTTACCGGAGTCAGAGACTCGGTTCGCACAAACTCAAGAAAGTAGGTATCTTGCGCCAAGATTTGTTGTTTGGCCTGAGCCTTGGCTTTGAATATCGTCCTCTGTTGATAATGTTGCTCGTGCTCTAAAACAAAGCGAGGGCGATCCCATACCGTAAAATGTAGCCTACCGTACCGCGGTTCCTCATAGGAGAAGGATAAGGGAACTTTTTCTTGCCCAGACTGAATGCGAGAGAGTGCATCCTGAAAAGCGGAGCGAAGCCTCTTCAACTCGTTCCATCTCAGATGGGCTTCTCCTCGAATTTTGGCGAGGTGTGGGGTTACAGCATCGGTTTCACGTTTTCGCCGATCTTTTTGTGCTGCAAGCACCTCCGATCTGCGAGAATAGTGTTTTGTCACATGCTTAGGGACGAGTGGTAACGTCCATTGCTGATAGAGAGCTTGTTCGGCTTTAGGTAAGGCCCTTAAATAGGCTTGGGAGTGTTCCGCTGCAACTGTGTAAGCACGAAAAAATTCATCTCGCGTGTGGAGTGTATCAGAAAACTGCACATCGTTGAGATAGCGTGGAAGGTGTTCTTCTGGACGCCAATCGGCAAAGGTCGCTAGTTCGTAGGAAGGAAAAAGCACACGCCAACGTACATGAAGATATTGGAGGCGCTTCTCAACTGTTGATGGGTCAAGACCAATGTACATTTCCAAAACTGCTGCAAGCAAAGTGAGATGCTCAAACCATACAGCATTGTCTCCATAAACGGTACGGATGAGATATTGGAAATATCGCCGATCCATCTGGCTCCAATCAAGGCGAGGAGCACTGAGAATGGTCGGTGAAACGAGTCCCTGTAAATCCTGCCATTGATACTTCTTTTTGAGACGTGGTGCCCGTAAAGGAGGGGTATCAGTCATGTTTCTCTCCTCCAAATGCGAGCAACTCTCCCCAGCCAACTTCCTGAATGACTGCTCCTGCTTCTCGCGTAACTGACGCAGAATCTTTTTTTCTCATGAAGGACTTCTTCCGTTGCGTCTGCTCCATGTAGTTCTTCAGTTTTTGGTCTAACTGTTGGTGCAAAACATCCTGCATTTGAGCATGATGGATAGCCTGAAAGTAGTGTTCGTAGGCTTTCAAGGTATCGGGGCTACGCCAAGCCATGTACCGGACCATTTCTTCCTTGCGGCGTTCAACCTCGCCTGGCTCCGTAGCAATATCGTGAATCAGTCGCATCATCTGGCAAACGTACCAATGGCGTAGTCCATGAACATTTAGGTCAACGCCAATCGCTTTACATAGCCGCTCCCAGTGAGGAATGAAAGCATCATATCCATAGGGTTTCTTTCGAGCGGACAAGAACAAGGGATCATCGTCGTGTAATTGAGAAAACGTTCGATGGAGCGGATCAACACGCACTCGATCTTCGTTCACATAGCAATGCAAGAGCTTTGCCGTTTCCATACTAAAGCGGATAACCTTCACACGTCGTCCATGGCTTCCTTTACTACAGGCTGTGGCTTCTTGTTTTCCACCTCGTTTGCTCCAATCTCCCACGGTAAGGGTGAGCAGTTCAGATATGCGTGCACCTGATTCGTAGGCCATTTGTATGACGATTTGATCTCGTCTACTGATTTTCGCCTGCTCGAAACCTGTGATGAGTCGGAGGTGCAAGGTCGGATCGTCAATGGGCTCTGGAATCCATTCTTTGTCCACTAATCGAAAGTAGTTGTCTGAGGGTCGTTTCTTCTGAGGCTCTTCAATGCCACTCTCCGGCGGCATCTTAGGGCTTGAGCCACGGATATCGGTGTCTTCTTGGTCAGCCTCCTCAAGGAGATGAACGACTGGATTCGTGAGAGGATGAACATGTGGATACGAACCTGCAAACTGGGCACTGAAATAGAACCGCTTCAATGCGGAAAGAAATACACGTACTGTACTCGGACTTTGAGCCGAGAGGGCAACAAGCTCATACATCCCGTACCGACGCACTTTACAGTGTAACTTTTGAAGGAGATAGTCTCGCACGGATTCTTGAACGCTTTCCGGTGGGCTATCCCAACAGTCCTGACGCTGCTGCCGCCAGTGATCCGTCTCTAAAAAGGAAAAATAGGGTAATAGTGCCATGAGATAGGTATGCGCTGTCCCATCGCAAAGTTCCTGGAGAAATTGCTGGTAACATCTGGTCAACGCAAGATGGGGATATCCGCTCCCACTCACGACTACAAATTCAAATTGGCTCACGATTCCCTCTGGCCTCCGTACCACATGAAAGCCTTTTGTCTGTGTCATCATCCGTTCAAAGCCTCCTTTGTCTTAGAACGGAGTATGGCATATCTAATAAGGCTTCAGAAGACTTATTGGCTATTCTTTATTAAAACCAATATTACACTATGATGGGTATCATATATGTGCAGTTTCTCCTGGAATAAAACTCTTGCCCAGCTAACAAAAATAGCATAAAATATTGGCATCGGGAAAATATGACTGCTTGCCACTTGGGAGGCTATGACCCAATATGCCAAAGGAGAGGTATCACAAGCGTGAACTGACTCACAACTGGGAAGAGATTCGCCCGCTCCTGAAGGACAGTGCTCAAATCACGTATGAGATCATTCGGCCGAAATCTAGACCTGTAAAAACAACTGTTCACGCTGTACACAACGTAATGTTAATCACCCTTGATGCCCTTCGTCAAAAAACATATCTGTACCACTTTTTTGATGAAGGGAGTGTAGCAAACAATG
>JAABUX010000519.1_pt1 | contig 65823 bp, 66 predicted proteins | sample 5561851 | NCBI WGS metagenome assembly JAABUX01 (sample SAMN10711883, study PRJNA513361) | rock metagenome | isolation source: Antarctica rocks | place: Antarctica: Victoria Land, Richard Nunatak red sandstone | collected 2016-01-03
GACGGCAAGCCTCGATCAAAGGTTCAAGCACCATCCATTGCGCGTCCGTCAGCATCCAGTCCACCCCACCAAAAAAGCAGGGTAATGCACAACCAAGCCAAAAGTTCAGCCGCTAACAGGCCCTAGGATTGATCCAATCACTGGTATGTACTATGCGACCCCACCCGTGCCTGGCTCAGAAACAAAGGCAGGGCTGAGCTTTAACCAAAGAGAAGATCAGTTGACTGTAGGCGACTATCATACGCACGGAAATTATTTCGGTTATGACGCGCAGGGAAACGAGGTAATCGGCAACCAGTATTACGACACCACCTCGGGCACAGATAGCGAGAATTTCTCGCGGCCTGACAGGGATGGGGCGAGCGAACTCGCAGCCTACCTTGGCAAGCCTAACTACTTTCTTTGGCTTGGGACGCCTAGCGGGGCTATCAAGCAATACTCAATCGCGACTGGCGAGACTGCAACCCTCAAACCTGGAAATTAAAACCGAACAGGAGACAACTCAATGCCTACTTGCACTTTCGATGCTCAAGCGGCGCCCGGTCCCGTGCGCGACGCAGAGATGGCCCTGCGCATCGGCCTGCGCGCGATAGAGGAACGTTTTGGCCGGGCCACCCTGGAGAAGTACATGCCGTATCGGGCAGCTTTGATACATAAAGAGTGGTTGGTGCTGGGAAACAACGACCTGGATGGAAGCATTGCGAAACTGCGGGAGGCAGTCGGCCCTGATAACTTCGTCAGTGTCCGGGGCGGCGGCGGTGCCCCCGACGCGTCCATTTCCGCCGACGACGGGCGGGTTCTATCGGTAGGCCGCGGACGATAAGCAAACCCTGGCGTCCGTGCCAGGCCTCCTTGCCGCCAGGCAGGTCAAACGCCTTGTCGTCTTGGGCAGCGCGCACGGTCGGGCGAACGGCTTGACGGAAACCTTGGCTTCGGTCGTCTCCACTGAGCGCCAAAAGGCGTCCCCCGGCCCGGATCATCCATCCTCGAACGTCGACACCGCAGGGCCGCCGTCCATCCAGCAAACCTCCATCAACGGCGGCCCCAACCCGGCCGAGGCGCCCATGGCAGGGATGACTTCGGTTGACCATCCGTTGACCCTGCCCACCTCACGCCATAGGAACACGCAAGATTCTATCGGTTGGAGCTGACCACCCCATGGCCGCACTATGAAGGATGTCCGGGACGCGCTGATGGTGGCGTACACCAGCGACGGCAAGACGGTGCGCCGCCCGCTGTCGCCGCACCTGCAGATCTACACGCCGCAGATGACGTCGATCCTGTCGATCATGAACCGCGTGACCGGGATCGCCGTGTCCGTGGGCACCCTGCAGCTGGTGTGGTGGCTGGTCGCAGCCGCCAGCGGGCCGGGCGCGTTCGCCACGGTGCAGGGCTTCATCGCCTCGCCGGTCGGGCTGTTCGTGCTGTTCGGCTGGACGGTGTCGCTGTTCTTCCATTTCTTCAACGGCATTCGCCACCTGGCCTGGGACGCCGGTTTCGGCTTCGACCTGCCGCAGACCTATGCGAGCGGCTGGGCCGTGGTGGTCGCGACCGCGGTCAGCAGCATGCTGGTCTGGGCCGTCGGCCTTTGGCTGCTGTGAGGGGTTGAGTTTATGCGGGAAGACATCTCCATCGACGTGCGGCGCAGCCAGCTTGGCCGGGCGCGCGGCGTCGGCGCCGGGCACTCGGGGGTCGAGCATTGGCGGGTCGAGCGGATCACCAGCATCGCGCTGGTGCCGCTGACGCTGTGGTTCATCTACGCGATGCTGCATCTGGTGGGCGCGCCGCAGCCGGCCGTCGCGGCATGGGCCGGCAATCCCATCAATGCGACGCTGCTTCTGGTGCTGATCGCCATCACCTTCCATCACATGCACCTGGGCCTGCAGGTCGTCTGCGAGGACTACGTGTCCAACAAGTGGCAGATGACGCTGATGATCCTGGGCGCCAAGGCGGCGTCGCTCGTGCTTGGGTTGCTGGCCAGCATTGCGGTCCTGAAGATGGCCCTCGCGTAGGCCGCATCTGGCTGAAACCGCGTTCGACGCCATATCCCTGCTATCCTTTCTGAGGCGAGCCACATGAACGCGATCACCATGCCGTCGGCACGGGCCTACAATGTCATCGACCATACCTACGATGTCGTCGTGGTGGGCGCGGGCGGCGCCGGGTTGCGCGCGACGCTGGGGATGGGCGCCGCCGGGCTACGGACGGCGTGCCTGACCAAGGTGTTCCCGACCCGCAGCCACACGGTTGCGGCGCAGGGCGGCATCGGCGCGGCGCTGGGCAACATGGGGGAGGACGACTGGCGCTGGCACATGTACGACACCGTGAAAGGGTCGGACTGGCTGGGCGACCAGGACGCCATCGAGTACATGTGCCGCGAGGCGATCCCCGCCGTCTATGAGCTGGAGCATTACGGCGTGCCGTTCAGCCGGACGGAGGACGGACGCATCTACCAGCGCCCGTTCGGCGGGCACATGAAGGACTACGGCAAGACCCCGGCGATGCGCGCCTGCGCCGCCGCGGACCGCACCGGCCATGCGATCCTGCACACGCTGTATCAGCAGAGCCTCAAGCACGAGGTCGAGTTCTTCGTCGAGTATATCGCGCTCGACCTCATCATGGACGAGGAGGGCGCCTGCCGCGGCGTGATGGCCTGGTGCCTGGAGGACGGGTCCATGCACCGCTTCCGGGCGCAGAACACCGTGCTCGCCACGGGCGGCTATGGCCGGGCGTACTTCAGTTGCACCAGCGCGCACACCTGCACCGGCGATGGCAACGGCATGGCGATGCGCGCCGGCATCCCGATGCAGGACATGGAATTCGTGCAGTTCCACCCGACCGGCATCTACGGCTCCGGTTGCCTGATCACCGAGGGGTCGCGCGGAGAGGGAGGTTATCTCACCAACTCCGAGGGCGAGCGGTTCATGGAGCGTTACGCGCCGACTGCCAAGGACCTGGCCAGCCGCGACGTGGTGTCCCGCTCCATGACGCTGGAGATCAACGCCGGGCGGGGCGTGGGCGCGAACAAGGACCATATCCATTTGCACCTTGAGCACCTGGGCGCCGAGCTGCTGCATGAACGCCTGCCGGGCATCAGCGAGACCGCCAAGGTGTTCGCCGGCGTGGATGTGACCAAGGAGCCGATCCCCGTGCTGCCGACCGTGCATTACAACATGGGCGGCGTGCCGACGAACTACCGCACCGAGGTGCTGCGCCCGACCGCGAAGGACCCGGACGCCGTCGTGCCCGGCCTGATGGCGGTGGGCGAGGCCGCCTGCGTGTCGGTGCACGGCGCGAACCGGCTCGGCACCAACTCGCTGCTGGACCTCGTGGTGTTCGGACGTGCCGCCGCGCACCGGGCCGCCGAGATCATCAAGCCCGGCTCCAGCCAGGCGCCGCTGCCGCCGCGCGCCGGAGAGGCGACGCTTGACCGGTTCGACCGCACCCGCAACGCGAGCGGCGGCACCAAGGTCGCCGCCATGCGGTTCGAGCTGCAGAAGGTCATGCAGTCGCACGCGGCCGTGTACCGCAACAGCGAGAGCCTCAAGGAGGGCGTGTCGAAGATGCAGGGCCTGTGGTCCGGCATGGCCGACATGCAGGTGAGCGACCGTTCGCTGATCTGGAACAGCGACCTGGTCGAGGCGCTGGAGTTCGACAACCTGATGGGCAACGCCATGACCACCATGGTCAGCGCCGAGAACCGGCATGAAAGCCGCGGCGCCCACGCCCATGACGACTTCCCCGACCGCGACGATGGCGAGTGGATGAAGCACACCCTCGCGTGGTGCGATCCGCAGGGGAAGGTGGACCTGGGCTACCGCGAGGTGAAGATGCAGACGCTGACCAACGAGGTCTCCGTGTTCCCCCCGAAGAAGCGCGTGTACTGAACGAAAGAAGCAGAGATGGCCACCTTCACGCTGCCCAAGAACAGCAAGATCGGGCAAGGGCAGACCTTCAAGGCTGCGCCCGGCGCGACCCGGACCAAGGAGTTCCGGGTTTATCGCTGGAATCCCGATGACGGCGCCAACCCGCGCATCGACACCTACGAGCTTGACCTCGACAAGGTGGGGCCGATGGTGCTGGACGCCCTGATCTACATCAAGAACGAGGTCGATCCGACGCTGACCTTCCGCCGGTCGTGCCGGGAGGGGATTTGCGGCAGTTGCTCGATGAACATCGACGGCGGCAACACCCTGGCCTGCCTCAAGGCGCATGACGAGGTGAACGGCGCGGTCCGCATCTACCCGCTGCCGCACATGGCCGTGGTGAAGGACTTGGTGCCCGACCTGTCCCAAGCCTACGCCCAGCTCCGCAGCATCGAGCCGTGGCTGAAGTCCGACACGCCGCCGCCGCCAGACGCCGAGCGGCTGCAGAGCAAGGAGGAGCGGGCCGCGCTCGACGGCATGTGGGAGTGCATCCTGTGTTTCTGCTGCACCACCTCCTGCCCCAGCTATTGGTGGAACGGCGACCGTTACCTCGGCCCGGCCGTGCTGCTCCAGGCCTACCGCTGGATCGCCGACAGCCGCGACGAGTACACCGGCGACCGGCTGGACGCGCTGGAGGACCCCTACAAGCTCTATCGCTGCCACACGATCATGAACTGCACCAAGACCTGTCCCAAGGGCCTCAATCCCGCCAAGGCGATCGGTGAGATCAAGCAGCTCTTGGTCGATCGGAAAGGCTGACCGCTCCGCGGGTTCTCCGAATTGGCATTCAATGGCACGTTGGACACGCGGCTTGGCCGTACGGACGCTTGGCGCGACAGCCTGCTGGTCGATCACGCCGTGTTCCGCACGGTCTGGACCAACTTCGCCGAGGTGGTCCCCGGGCGGCTTTACCGCTCCAACCACCCGACGCCGGGCCATTTGGCGGCAGCGGCCCGGCGGCTCGGCCTCCGTACCCTGGTCAACCTGCGCGGCCAGCGGAAATGCGGGTCGGACGCCTTGTCGCGCGCCGCCGCGGTCCGGCTCGGCCTGGTGCACGTCGATATGGCATTCGAAAGCCGCGGCGCCCCGCACCGGGACCGCATCCTGCGCTTCGCCGACATTTACCGGACGCTGCAAACTCCGGCGTTGATGCACTGCAAGTCCGGCGCCGACCGGGCGGGTTTGGCCTCCGGCCTCGCCATCATGTTCGAGGGCGGCACGGCGGCCGAGGCGCTGAGGCAGTTGTCCTGGCGCTTCGGCCATTGGCGCCGTGCACGCACCGGCGTGCTCGACGCCTTCTTCCTGCGCTACGCCGCGGACGCTGAGGGCCGCCTGCCGTTCATGGAGTGGGTCCGCACCGAATACGACGAGATCGCACTGAAGCGCGACTTCGTGGCGGGCGGTTTCAGCAGCTTCGTGACCGACCGCATTCTACAACGCGAATAGGTCAAGCCGCGCGGGTCAGCCGCTTCATGAACGCCGAGACCTTGTGCCGCCGCAACTCGTATCGCGCCTTGTCGTCCGTGGTCATCCAGTTCAACTGGATGACGTAGCGGCGGCCGACGAACTGCTTGTGGCCGTGCCAGGTGGTCGGGCCGTTCGGAAACACCAGCAGGGTGCCGTTCACCGGAGGCACCTCGACCGCATAGTCCTCGATGTCGCCGGGTCCGCGCAGCAGGCGCAGGCAGCCTTCCTGCTTGGCCCAGGCTTCCGTGTCGGGGTTGAGGTAGAGCAGCACCGTGACCCGCTTGGCCGTGCTGTCGCAATGGATGCGCCCGTCCTTCTCGCGCGACTGGCCGCGCAGCGTGACCATCACGGGCGCGTCGTCCAGCGCCAAGCCGAACTTCTCAGCGACAGCGTTACGGAATTGGCCGCCTTCCAATTCGGCGACCATGGCGCGGGCGGCGTCGCCAAGGCGCAAGCCCTCTGTCGGGAACGATCCGCCCTTCGACAGCGCCGGCAATCCCTGCACCACCTGCCCCAACACCGACGCCGGGACGAATTGCGGGACGACGACGTGGGTAAACGGGTCGGAGCCGAGGGGGGCTGCGGCAAGGGCCGCGTAATCAAGTGCGTTCATTCAACGAAGCTAGGCCGACCCGTCCCGCCGTTCAACCGCCCCGCCCGGCGGCGTCACGTGCGCGGGTCGCGCACCGCCCGGAGCACGCCGCCGGTCGCCAGGAACTGCGCGCATCGTAGCCGCCCCTCGCAGCACGGCTCCGGCAGCCGCGCCGAGACGCGCATCCAGCCCTCCGCCGTGCAGGTAAAGAGTTGCTTTGCCGCCGGGGTGCGGTATTCGACCGCCGAGGCGGAGCCGACGAGGACCACGCCCATCGCGAGTGCCGCCCAAACCATCCTCATGGCCCGTCTCTCCTTTAAGTTGCAATTCTCCGACAAATGTCTCGTTAAATCCATAGATTGATTGCTAACTCGCAATTTCTTGATCTGTGGCTTTAATGTCGCATTCGTCCCACTGGAGCCACCGCATGACCCCGCCCCAAGATGCAGCCGCCAGCGGGCCGCTTGCCCATGCCGCCGGCGGGCCGCTTGCAACATACCGCGCCCGGCTCGCCGCGGGCGGGTTGGCCACCGACCCGTCGCAGGCCCTGGTCGCCGAGCGTTTGCAGGCGCTGTGGACCCGGCTCCGCGGCTACGAGGCGGAGGCGCCGGCGGCGCCGGGCTTCTTCGGCCGCATGTTCCGCCGGCGGGACGACATGCCGGAGGACTTCCCGCTCGGGCTTTACCTGGTCGGCGACGTGGGCCGGGGCAAAAGCATGCTGATGGACCTGTTCTTCGACACGGCCGACGTGCCGCGCAAGCGGCGCATCCACTTCCACCAGTTCATGCAGGAGGCGCATCAGCGCATCTACGCCTGGCGCCGCGCCCCGCACCGCCTGGCCGATCCGCACTCCGACGACCCGATCCCGCCGCTCGCCGACGCCATCGCCGCCGAGGCCTCCTTGCTGTGCTTCGACGAGTTCCAGGTGAACGACGTCGCCGACGCCGCCATCCTGGGCCGCCTGTTCAAGGCGCTGTTCGCCCGCGGCGTCGTGGTGGTCGCCACCAGCAACACAAGGCCGAACGACCTGTTCGCCGGGCAACCGGGACGCGACGCCCTGCTGCCGTTCATCGCGCTGCTGAAGCAGCATCTGGACGTGCTGGTGATGGAGGGCAGCCGGGATTGGCGGCGGCAGCGGCTGCGCGGCATGCCGACCTGGCACGTGCCGGCGGACGACCGCGCCGACCGCGCGCTGGATGCGGCGTTCCATGAGCTGACCGGCGGCGCCAAGGCTCGGCCGGAGCGGCTGATGGTGATGGGCCGCGTCTTTACGGTGCCGCTCGCGGCGCAGGGCGTCGCGCGGTTCGACTTCGACGCGCTGTGCGGGCAGCCGCTGGGCGCCGGGGACTACCTGGCGCTGGCAACGCACTACCAGGCCGTGGTGCTGGACGGCGTGCCCCGGCTGTCGCCGGACAACTACGACCTGGCCCGGCGCTTCATCGTGCTGATCGACGCGCTGTACGACCACCGGGTCAAGCTGGTCGCCAGCGCCGATGCGACGCCGGACCAGCTCTACCAGCGCGGGGAAGGCGCCCGCGCCTTCGAGCGCACCGCGTCACGCCTGGAGGAGATGCAGAGCCGCGAGTACCTGGGCCTGCCGCATCTGACCTGACACAATGTTGCAGATTAGCCATATAACCCTACGATCATAACGCCGACATTAGATTGTAATCCCACTATTAACATTCTCAGGCCATAAATTGCGGCGCGCTTGATTGGCAGGTTGAGAATGACCCGTGGTTTCGTCCGTTTCCTTTTGGCCGGCAGCATGCTTTCGACGGTTGCCGCTCCGGCGCTGGCGCAGGAGGACCCTCGCCTGTCCGCCATCGAGGCGCAGATCCGCGCCTTGCAGGGGGAACTCTCCCGGGTCCGGCGCGACCTGTCGTCCCGCGACGCAGAGGTCCGCGCCGCCCGGCAGGACGCCGCCCGTGCGCGCGCCCAGCAGGAACGCCAGGCGGCTCAGCAGGCGCCGGCGCCCGGCGCCCGGCAGCCCGCCACCCCGCCCGGGTTCAATGTCGGCCAGAATGCCGGGTCCAACGTCGGCCAGACTGACCGCACCAGCAGCGTCGCCGAACCCTCCACCAGCGCCCCGCCGGCCGCTCCGAACTCCGGCGGGCTCAGCTTCCCGAGCGGCCGGCCGACCTTTACCTCCAGTGACGGCCGCTACTCGCTCGCGGTCGGGCTGCAGCTCCATTACGACGTTGGCGGCCTGTTCCAGGGAAGCCGGCAGCCCGACTCGCGGCTGGTGCCGCGGCTGAACACGCTCGGCGAGAACTTGCGCCGTGGGCGCGTCGCGTTTGTGTTCAAATATGAGGATTTCCAAGTCAACCTGACGCCGGACTTTGGCAATAGCCCGGATGGTGTTGTCAGGCTTTATGAAGCGAATATCAACTACACCCCAGTCAAGCCTCTCACGCTGACATTTGGTTATTTCAAGCCATGGCTGACGTTGCAGGACAGCATGAGCTCGAACGACTTCCTTTTCCTGGAGCGGCCCAGCATCGTCGAGGCATCCCGCAACATCGTTGCCGGCGACGGGCGGTCGTCGGTCGGCGCGCGCTGGGTGGGAGACCGCTATTTCGTCGCGTCTTACCTGACGGGCGCACCCTATGGCAGCCAGAGCACGCTGCCGGCCCAGCCGTCGCAGACCGGAGCCACGCTCCGGGTTGCCGGACGGCCGGTCGCGACCAGTGATTGGGACCTGCACGCCGGCTTCTCCGCCTCCGACGCGTTCCGCATCCAGCGGAACAGCGCCGGACAGACGCTCACCGTCTCGGAGCGGCCGGAGGAGCGGATCGACAACAACACGTTGGTCAGTACTGGGGCGCTCAATGCCCGAAGCGCCTACACCTACGGCCCGGAGATCGCGCTGCGCTGGCGCAACTTCCTGCTGCAAGGCGAGTACATCACGATCGGCGTGGACCGGACCAATGGCGGCGCCACCGTGCGGACGCCCGGACTGAACTTCAGCGGCGGCTATGCGGAGGCGAGCTGGGTGATCACCGGCGAACCCCGCCGCTACGTCAACAGCGCCGCCGCCTTCGGCAGCCCGCACCCGGCCCGGCCCTTCACGTATCGAGACGGCCGCTTCGGCGGCTTCGGCGCGTTCGAGGCCGTCGCCCGCTACAGCAACATCAACCTCAACGACCGCGTGACGCGCGGGCGGTCCGCCGCCAGCACCGGCGGCGTTTATGGCGGCAACCAGGACATCTATGCCGTCGGCGTGAACTGGTACCCCAACGATCAGTTCCGCTTCATGCTGGACTACGACATCATCAACGTGGATCGCCTGAACGCGGCGGGCACGACGCAGGTGGGGCAGCGGGTTCAGGCGGTGCTGCTGCGGGCCCAGGCTGCGTTCTGATCCGGCGTTCTGACGCGCCGCGCCGCTGGCGCGCGTCTTGCCTGCCTGCACGGGATGGGTTATCGCACCGGGCGTTTCGGCTCGGTAGGCGGTTTGGTTGGCGCTGCCTGTCTGCCCCGGCATACCGCCCAACCAGGAACCCCTCCATGGCACGCAACAAGATCGCCCTGATCGGCGCCGGCAACATCGGCGGCACGCTCGCCCACCTGATCGGGCTGAAGGAGCTGGGCGACGTCGCGCTGTTCGACGTGTTCGGCGGCGTGGCGGCGGGCAAGGCGCTGGACATCATGCAGTCCGGCCCGGTCGACGGCTTCGACAGCCGCATGGTGGGCGGCAGCGACTACGCGGCGATTGCCGGGTCGGACGTGGTGATCGTGACCGCCGGCTTCCCCCGCCAGCCCGGCATGAGCCGCGACGACCTGGTGGCCAAGAACGCCGGGGTGATCGCGACGGTCGCCGAGGGGATCAAGACCTACTGCCCCGGCGCCTTCGTGATCGTCATCACCAACCCGCTCGATGCCATGGTCTGGGTGATGCAGAAGAAGTCCGGCCTGCCGCCCAACATGGTGGTCGGCATGGCCGGCGTGCTCGACAGCAGCCGCTTCCGCCTGTTCCTGGCGCACGAGTTCAACGTGTCGGTGGAGGACGTGACCGCCTTCGTGCTGGGCGGCCACGGCGACACCATGGTGCCGCTGGTGCGCTACAGCGCCGTCGCCGGCATTCCCGTGCCGGACCTGGTCAAGATGGGCTGGACCACGCAGGAGAAGATCGACGCCATCGTCGCCCGCACCGCGAACGGCGGGGGCGAGATCGTCAAGCTGCTGGAAAAGGGCAGCGCCTTCTACGCCCCGGCGGCCAGCGCCGTCGCCATGGCCGAGAGCTTCCTGCGCGACAAGAAGCGCGTGCTGCCGGCGGCGGCGCACCTGTCCGGGCAGTATGGCGTGAACGGCCTGTATGTCGGCGTGCCCGTGGTGATCGGCGCAGGCGGCGTCGAGCGCATCGTCGAGATCGCGCTGGACGGGGCCGAGCAGGCGGCGTTCGACAAGAGCTGCGCCTCCGTCCAGGAACTGATCGACGCAAGCCGCAAGCTGGTGGGCTGACCCCGCCACCCATCCATGCGCTGCCTCTTCCCATGCAGTACAGGCAACCCTGGCAGCGCGCGAGGGCGGATGAGCCGCGCCTATATCCTGAGAAACGCGCTTGAGCGCCCGAGATTGACGTCATAAGGAACCATGCATGCCCGGCGTAGATATGCTCGCCCAAGCATTCAACGGCGGCAACGCCGCCTTCGTCGCCGACCTCTACGCGCGCTGGGCCGCCAACCCGGCCAGCGTCGATGCGAGCTTCGCCGAGTTGTTCGGCGCCCTGAGCGACGAGGCCCGGGGCATCCTGATGGACGCCAGCGGCGCGTCCTGGGCGCCCCGGCACTTCGACGTGGCCGAGCCGGAGCCGGCGAAGCCCGCAGCCAAAGGGGCCAAGACCGCCCCGGCATCCGGCCCGGCGGGCGCCGCGCCGGAGCAGGTGCGCGCGGCGGCGCTCGACAGCCTGCGCGCGCTGATGCTGATCCGCGCCTACCGCGTGCGCGGCCATTTGGAGGCGAAGCTCGACCCGCTCGGCCTGCAACTGCCGAAGCCGCATGCCGAGCTTGACCCGGCCAGCTACGGCTTCGGGCCGGGCGACCTGGACCGCCCGATCTTCATCGACAACGTGCTCGGCCGTGAGACCGCCACGATCCGGGAGATCATGGGCATCATCCGCGCCAGCTACTGCGGACCCATCGGCGTCGAGTTCATGCACATCCAGGACCCCGGGCAGAAGAACTGGATCCAGCGCCGGATCGAGGGGGCGCCGTGGATGGGAGGCTTCGACCCCGCCGCCAAGCGCACCATCTTGGCGCAACTGACGGAGGCGGAGGGCTTCGAGGCGTTCTGCCAGAAGCGCTACGTCGGCACCAAGCGCTTCGGCCTGGAGGGCGGCGAAGTCACCATCCCCGCGCTGCACGCGATCATCGACACGGCGGCGCATGCCGGGGTGCGGGAAATCGCCATCGGCATGCCGCACCGCGGACGGCTCAACACCCTGGTCAACATCGTCCGCAAGCCGTTCACCGCCATTTTCAGCGAGTTCGGCGGCAACAGCGCGCAGCCGGACGACGTGCAGGGATCGGGCGACGTGAAATACCACCTCGGCACCAGCACGGACGTGGAGGTGGCCGGGCACGACGTGCACATCTCCTTGCAGCCCAATCCGTCGCATCTGGAAGCCGTCGATCCCGTGGTGGTCGGCAAGGTGCGGGCGCGGCAGGACATGGCGGGCGACACCAAGGCCCGCCGCAGCGTCATGGGCATCCTGATGCACGGCGATGCGGCGTTCGCCGGCCAGGGGCTGGTGTACGAGACGCTGGCGATGAGCCAGTTGATCGGCTACCGCACCGGCGGCACCATCCACCTGATCGTCAACAACCAGATCGGTTTCACGACGGTTCCCGCCCACGCCTACTCCGGCCTGTATTGCACGGACGTCGCGAAGGCGGTGCAGTGCCCGATCCTGCACGTCAACGGCGACGAGCCGGAGGCGGTGATGTTCTGCGCCCGCCTCGCGGCCGAGTTCCGTCAGACGTTTGCCACCGATTTCGTGCTCGACATCGTCTGCTACCGCCGCCATGGCCACAACGAGACGGACGAGCCGGCCTTTACCCAGCCGGTCATGTACCGCGCGATCAAAGAGCGCCCGACCACGCGCACCCTGTATGCCAAGCGCCTGGCCGCCGAGGGCAGCGTGCCGGCGGAGGAGGCAAAGGCGCTGTGGGACGGGTTCCAGGGCACGCTGGAAGACGCCTACAAGGCGGCGCAGGCCTACAGGCCGAACAAGGCGGATTGGCTGGAAGGGCACTGGGCCGGGCTGTCGCGCTCCGACCAATTGGACGAGCGCCACGAGGATACGACGGAGCTGTCCACCGAGCAGCTCCGCCAGGTTGGCCGCGCGCTTTACACCCCGCCGGAGAACTTCGACCTCAACCCCAAGATCGCCCGGCAGCTTGAAGCCAAGCGCGCCATGATCGAGACCGGCGAGGGCATCGACTGGGCCATGGGGGAGGCCCTGGCATTCGGCGGCCTGCTGGTCGAGGGCAGCCGGGTGCGCCTTTCGGGCGAGGACTGCCAGCGCGGCACGTTCAGCCAACGGCACGCGGTGTTGACCGATCAGACCAACCAGCACGAGTACGTGCCGCTCAACAACATCCAGCCCGACCAGGCGAAGATCGAGATCTACAACTCGCTGTTGTCGGAGCAAGGGGTGCTGGGCTTCGAGTACGGCTACACCCTGGCGGACCCCAAGGTGCTGGTGCTGTGGGAAGCGCAGTTCGGCGACTTCGCCAACGGCGCGCAGGTCATCATCGACCAGTTCCTGGCGAGCGGGGAAACGAAGTGGCTGCGCATGAGCGGCCTCACCCTGCTGCTGCCGCATGGCTACGAGGGGCAGGGGCCGGAGCACAGCTCGGCGCGGCTGGAGCGGTATCTGCAGCTTTGCGCCGAGCGCAACATGACGGTGTGCAACCTGACCACGCCGGCCAACTACTTCCACGCGCTGCGGCGGCAGTTGAAGCGCAACTTCCGCAAGCCGCTGGTCATCATGACGCCGAAGTCGCTGCTGCGGCACAAGCTCGCGGTCAGCAACCTGGCCGACATGGCGGAGAACAGCCATTTCAGCACCGTGCTGAACGAGCTGGACACGCTGGTGCCGGACGACCAGGTCCGTCGCGTGGTGGTCTGTTCCGGCAAGGTCTACTACGACCTGCTGACGGAACGCCGGGAGAAGGGCGTGAAGGACGTGGCGATCCTCCGCCTGGAGCAGATCTTCCCGTTCCCGGAGCAGACCCTCGCCGCCGCGTTGAAGCCGTACGTCAACGCCGACGTGGTGTGGTGCCAGGAGGAGCCGGCGAACATGGGCGCCTGGAGCTTCGTGGACCGCCAGATCGAGCGGGTGCTGGCGGGCGGCGGGCAGGCCACGCGGCCGAGCTATGCCGGGCGGGTCGAGGCCGCAAGCCCGGCCACCGGCCTCGCCAAGGTGCACGCCGCGGAGCAGATGGCGCTGGTGCGCGATGCGCTCGGCATGAACGCGTAAGGACAGGCAACGAATGGCCACCGAGATCAAGGTCCCCACCCTGGGCGAGAGCGTCACGACCGCGACCGTGGCACGCTGGCTGAAAAAGGCGGGCGAGAGCGTGGCGGCGGACGAGCCTCTGGTGGAGCTTGAAACCGACAAGGTCACGGTCGAGGTCAACGCGCCCGGCGCCGGCACGCTCGGCGACATCGCCGCCGCGGAGGGCGCGGAGGTCGAAGTGGGCGCGGTGCTCGCCACCTTGAATGCGGCTGGCGCCGCCGCGGCGCCCGCGCCCAAGCCTCCGGCGACGGCGACCGCGCCGACTGCAACCGCGTCCTCCACCGCCTCCAATCCCAACCCCGGGGTGAACCCGCCGCCGCGCCCGCTCGGCCCGGTGGCCCGGCCCGCCGCGCCGCCGCAAGCGTCCGCCCATGCTCCTATGCCGTCGGCGGCCAAGCTGATGGAGGAGAAAGGCCTGGCTTCCGCCGACCTGGGCGGCACCGGCAAGGACGGCCGGATCACCAAGGGCGACGTGCTGCAGTTCCTCGCGCGTCCGGCCCCGGCCGCTCCCGCCGCTGCTGCGCCCAGGCAGGCCCGCGCTCCGGAAGCCGGCGAAGAGCGGGTCAAGATGACCCGGCTGCGCCGCACCATCGCCCAGCGGCTCAAGGACGCGCAGAACAACGCCGCCATGCTGACCACCTTCAACGAGGTGGACATGACCGCGGCCATGGCGATGCGCGCCGAGTACCGCGACGCCTTCGAGAAGCGGCACAAGGGCGTGCGCCTCGGCTTCATGTCGTTCTTCGTGCGCGCCTGCGTGGCCGCGCTCAAGGAGTTCCCGGCGGTCAACGCCGAGATCGACGGCGACGAGATCGTCTACAAGAACTTCGTCCACATGGGCATTGCGGTGGGCGGCCCGAACGGGCTGGTGGTGCCGGTGCTGCGCGACGCGGACAGGCTGGGCTTCGCGGAGGTCGAGCGCGGCATCGGCGACTTCGGCCGCCGGGCGCGGGACGGGGCGCTGAAGGTGGACGAGCTGTCCGGCGGCACCTTCACCATCACCAACGGCGGGGTGTACGGCAGCCTGATGAGCACGCCGATCCTGAACGCCCCGCAATCCGGCATTCTCGGCATGCACAAGATCCAGGACCGCCCGATGGCGGTCGGCGGCAAGGTCGAGATCCGCCCGATGATGTACCTGGCGCTGTCCTACGACCACCGCATCGTGGACGGCAAGGAGGCAGTGTCGTTCCTGGTCCGCGTCAAGGAAGGCGTCGAGGACCCGCGCCGCTTGCTGCTGGACCTCTGAGAACAGCACGCCATATCAAGAGCGTGAATCCAAGGACCTGAAATGCCCGACTCCCACGACGTCATCTCCTACGACGTCATCGTCATAGGCGGCGGACCCGGCGGCTACGTCTGCGCCATCCGCGCTGCGCAGCTTGGCCTGCGCACCGCCTGCGTGGAAAAGCGCGCGACGCTCGGCGGCACCTGCCTCAACATCGGCTGCATCCCCAGCAAGGCGCTGCTGCAATCCAGCGAGAACTTCGAGGAAGCGAGCCATTCCTTCGCCGACCACGGCGTGATGGTGGAGGGCGTGAAGCTCGACCTGGCCCGCATGATGGCCCGCAAGGACGAGGTGGTGAGCGCCAACGTGAAGGGCGTGGAGTTCCTGTTCAAGAAGAACAAGGTCGACTGGCTGAAAGGCAGCGGCCATGTCGCCGGGCCGGGCCAGGTCAATGTGGACGGCACGCGCTACGCCGCCAAGCACATCGTCATTGCCACCGGCAGCGAAAGTGTCGCGCTGCCCGGCGTCGAGCTGGACGAGCACGCCATCGTCAGCAGCACCGGCGCGCTGGAACTGGACCAGGTGCCGGACCGCCTGGTGGTGATCGGCGGCGGCTACATCGGGCTGGAGCTTGGCAGCGTGTGGAAGCGGCTGGGCGCCGAGGTCACGGTGATCGAGTACCTCGACCGCCTGGTGCCCGGCATGGACGCGGAGATCGCCAAGACATTCGAGCGCGTGCTGGGCAAGCAGGGCATCAAGTTCCGCCTGTCCACCAAGGTGACAGGCGCGGTGCGCGGCAACGACGGCGTGACGCTGACGGTCGAGCCGGCCAAGGGCGGGGAGGCCGAGCAGGTCAAGGCGGACGTCGTGCTGGTCGCCATCGGCCGCCGCGCCCACACCGGGGAGCTGGGCCTGGAAGAAGCCGGCGTGGCGCTCGACGACCGCGGCCGGGTGCAGGTGGACGCGCACTACGCCACCAACGTCGCCGGCATCTACGCCATCGGCGACGTGATCGCCGGCCCCATGCTGGCCCACAAGGCGGAGGAAGAGGGCGTGGCCCTCGCCGAGCGCATCGCCGGGCAGGCCGGGCACGTCAACTACGACGTCATCCCCGGCGTCGTGTATACCTGGCCCGAGGTCGCGAGCATCGGCAAGACGGAGGACGACCTGAAGCGGCAGGGCATCTCCTACAAGGTCGGCAAGTTCCCGTTCACCGCGAACGGCCGTGCCCGCGCCATGGGCAGCACGGACGGCTTCGTGAAGCTGCTGGCCGACACGGAGTCCGACCGTCTGCTCGGCGCCCACATCATCGGCCCCGATGCCGGCACCCTGATCGCCGAGCTGGCCACCGCCATGGAGTTCGGCGCCAGCAGCGAGGATGTGGCCCGCACCTGCCACGCCCATCCCAGCCTGAGCGAGGCCGTCAAGGAAGCTGCCATGGCCGTGGACGGCCGCGCACTGCATATCTAGGCTAGGCTCATGGCAATCGAAGCGGACCGCGACCACGCCTACGTCGTCACCATCAACTGGACCGGCAACCGCGGGACCGGCACCTCAGGCTACCGGGGCTACGCGCGGGCGCATGACGTCGGCGCGCCGGGCAAGCCGCCGATCCTGGCCTCCTCCGACCCGGCGTTCCAAGGGGACCGGACCCGCTACAACCCGGAGGAGCTTTTGGTTGCCTCGCTGTCCTCCTGCCACATGCTCTGGTACCTGCATCTGTGCTCCGCCGAGGACATCCTGGTGCAGGCTTACGAGGACATCGCCGAGGGCGTGATGACCGAGCGCCCGGACGGCGGCGGCGCCTTCGTCGAGGTCGTGCTCTCGCCGGAGATCACCTTGAGTCCCGGCTCGAACCTGGAGCGTGCCCGGGCGCTGCACGCGGACGCGCATCGGAAGTGCTTCATCGCCAACTCCGTGAACTTCCCCGTGCGGCATGAACCCGTCTTCCATGTCGGGTAGCGCATGCTCGCGCTGACCATGGGCGACCCGGCCGGGATCGGCGGGGAGCTGACCGTCAGAGCCTGGCGTGCGCTTCGCCATAGCGGCCCGGCCTTCGCCGCCATCGACGACCCGGCACGCCTGGCCGGCCCGGTCCGGGTCGTGCAGACCCTGGCCGAAGCCGCCGAGGTGTTCCCGGAGGCGCTGCCCGTTTTGCCGCAGCCGCTGGTCGCCGCCGCCGTGCCGGGCCGTCCCGACCGCGCCAACGCCGCCCCCGTGATCGCCAGCATTGAGCGCGCCGTCCGGCTAGCGCAGGCGGGGGAGGCGTCCGCCGTCGTCACCAACCCGATCAGCAAGGCCGTGCTCTACGCGGCCGGCTTCCCGCACCCCGGCCATACCGAGTTCCTGGGCGCCCTGACCGGCTGCGCGCATCCCGTGATGATGCTGGCCAACGACTTCCTCCGCGTGGTGCCCGTGACGGTCCATGTCAGCCTGCGTGCCGCGCTGGACGGCCTGACCGCCGCCGCCATCGTCGACACGGCCCGCATCGCAGCCAAAGCCTTGCGCGATCAGTTCGGCATCGCGTCGCCGCGGTTGGCGGTGGCCGGGCTGAACCCGCATGCCGGGGAAGGGGGCGCCATGGGGAACGACGAGGCGCGGATCATCGCCCCGGCGGTTGCAGCGTTGCAGGACGAGGGCATCGCCGTCACCGGGCCGCACCCGCCGGACACCATGTTCACTCCCGCCGCCCGTGCCGGCTACGACGCGGCGATCTGCATGTACCATGACCAGGCGCTGATCCCGTTGAAGACGCTCGACATGGCGAGCGGGGTCAACGTGACCCTGGGGCTGCCGATCATCCGCACCTCGCCGGACCACGGGACGGCGTTCGACATCGCGGGCCAGGGCCGCGCCGACCCGGCAAGCCTGATCGCAGCCCTGCGGCTTGCGGCAACCCTCGCTGGAAGGCGCAGCGCATGAGTACCACCCGCGGAACGCCCCTCCTTGGCACCCCTCGGCTTGGCGTCAACATCGATCACGTCGCGACGGTCCGCAACGCCCGCGGCGGCGTGCATCCCGACCCGTTCGACGCGGCGCTGCTCGCCGTCGGCGCCGGCGCAGACGGCATCACGGCTCACCTGCGGGAGGACCGCCGCCATATTCGCGACGCCGACTTGGAACGCATCGCGGCCTGCGCGGAGATGCGCCTCAACTTCGAGATGGCCGCGACCGACGAGATGGTCGGCATCGCGCGTCGGCTGCGCCCCGCCGCGTGCTGCCTAGTGCCCGAACGCCGGGCCGAGGTCACGACGGAGGGCGGGTTGGACGCCGCCGGGCAAGGCAACACCCTGGCGCCGCGCATCCGCGCGCTGCGCGACGCCGGCATCCGCGTGTCGCTGTTCCTCGATCCCGACCCGGCGCAGCTTCGCGCGGCGCACGCCTTGGATGCAGACGTTGTCGAACTGCACACCGGCGCCTATGCCGAGGGGCGTCCCGGCGAGTTCGAGCGGCTGCGCGACGCCGCCGCGCTTCTGGCCGAGATCGGGCTGGAATGCCATGCCGGCCACGGCCTGACCTACGCGAACGTGCGGCCCATCGCGCTGCTGCCGCAGGTGGAGGAGCTGAACATCGGCCATTTCCTGATCGGCCAGGCGATCATGGACGGCCTGCCGAACGTTGTCGCGACGATGAAGGCGCTGATCGCTCGGCCCTGACCCTTCCGGTCAGTCCTGCCCGCGCGGGTGGGTGCGCTGCCACACCGCCCGCAGCCCGGCCGCGTCGACGCTGGTGTAGCGCTGCGTCGTGGACAGGCTGGCGTGGCCCAGCAGTTCCTGAATGGAGCGCAGGTCGGCGCCCCCGGCCAGCAAATGCGTCGCGAAGCTGTGGCGCAGCGCGTGCGGTGTCGCGTGCGCCGGCAGGTCGGCCAAGGGCCGGAACGCCTCGATGGTGCGCCGGGCGACCCGCGCGTCGAGCCGCCCGCCCTTCGCGCCGAGGAACAGCGGCGCGTCCGGCTGATGCCGCGGATGCAGCCGCAGCCAGGCGGCCAGCGCCTGCCGCACCGCCGGCAGCAGCGGCACCAGGCGTTGCTTGCCGCCCTTGCCCTGTACCAGCAGCGTGTCCGCGCCCTCCGGCACGCTGCGGACGTCGAGCGACAGCGCCTCGTTGATCCGCAGCCCGGCGCCATACAGCAGCGTGAACAGCGCCGTGTCGCGCGCCTGCAACGCCGCGTCGTCCGTCGCTTCCCCGATGTCGCTCGCAACCGCCAAGGCCTGCGCCGCCGTCAACGCGCGGGGGATGGGAGGGTGGGCGCGCGGCGTGCGCAGCAGGCCCGGCGCCGGGTTGGCGACTCCGCGCTGCCGGGCCAGGAAACGGAACAGGCTGCGGACCGCGGACAGGTGGCGGGCACGGGTTGCGTTCACCGTGCCCTGCGCGGCCTCATGCGCCAGCCAGGCCCGCAAGTCCGCCTGGGCCAGCGTTCCCAAATCGGCCAGCCACGGTTCCCGGCCCAGGTGGCCCGCGAGGAACGCCAGGAACGCGCCGAGGTCGCGGCGATACGCGGAGACGGTCAGCGGCGAAGCCTGACGCGCCCGCGCCAGCCAATCGAGGAACCCGGCCACGGCGTCGGTTGCCGGCTCCGTCGCCGTCATGCCCGCGCCACCGCTACCGCAATGGCCTGGCCAAGGAATGCCAGCACCGGCGTTGCGGCGCCCGCCAGCGCCCGGCCGTCCCGGCAGGCCAGCGCCAGCAATGCCGGGGCATCCGGCAGCGGCACCCGCACCAGCGCCTCCCGTCCTACCAAGGCCGCAACCTCCCCATGCAGCAGCGGCGTGCGGACGGCATCCCGCACCACGGCGCGGCGGCGCCCGAGCGTCGCGGCCACCGTGCCGGGCGGCACCCGCGTCGCGCCCGGAATGGCGGCCGGCCCGTGGCGCTGGCCCAACTCGGCGCACAGCCGGACGCCATCGAGCCAGAGCAAGCCCGGCAGGTCGTTTTGCAGGCACCAGGCCAGGTCTTTCGCGCCCATCACCGCCAAGACGGCATCCTGCACCCGCTCGGCGAACCCGTCCGCCGCCCGGCGCTCATGCGTCGCGTCCGCCAGCGCCGCGGCGCCGGCCCGGGCGCGGTCCAGCATGGCCGCCATGTGGTCGGCCATCCGCTCCCCGTGCACGCGGACCGGCGGGTGCAGCGCCGCGTACAGCTCCGGATTGGCCGCGAGCCAGCCGGGGTTGGCGCGGAGGAACGCCGCCACGGTGGCCGCGTCCGCTTCCCCGGCCTTCACCGGCGCAGGTTGCATTCCAGTGCGCGATTGCTCATCTCGCAAAGTGTTCACTCTCCGTTCATCTGCCGGGTCGGAGCCGGCCAGCATCGTGATTGGGCACATGCGAGCCAGCCGGCACAAGATCGGGCATGACGGCCTCATGCCGGGCCATCCCATACTACTCTCTGCGGCGCCTGCCCGGAAGCGCGTTGCCGTACTGCTGCCGCGTCCGTTCCAGGGCACCTTCGATTACGCGGTGCCCGACGAGCTTGACCCGCAGCCCGGCGACGTCGTGCTGGTGCCGCTCAACCGGCGGGAGGAGGTCGGCGTGGTCTGGGACGCGCCCGCCGGGCCGTCGGTGTCCGACTCCAAGCTGAAGCCGGTGACGGCGGTGCTCGACACCGCGCCGATCCCCCCGGCGCTGCGCCGCTTCATCGACTGGGTGGCCGGCTACACCCTCGCGTCGCCCGGCGAGGTGCTGGCCATGGCGCTGCGGGTCAACGCCTTGCAGCCGGACACGCCGGCGGCCGGATGGCGCATCGCGGACGGGCTGGGGGCCAAGCCGCTGACGGAGGCGCGGGCGCGCGTGTCGGCGTGGCTTTCGGATGGGTCGCCACAGACGTCGGGCGCCATCGCGCGTGGCGCCGGGGTCAGCGCCGGGGTGGTGCGCGGCATGGCGCAGGCCGGGCTGCTGGTCCCGGTGGCGCTGCCGGCCCGCGCGCCGTTCCGCACGCCCGACCCGGCCCACCCCGGCCCGGTCCTGTCCGGCGCGCAGGCGGCGGCCAGCGAGACCCTGCGCGGCGCCGTGGCCAGCCGCCGCTTCAACGTCACGCTGCTGGACGGCGTGACCGGGTCGGGCAAGACCGAGGTGTACCTGGAAGCCGTCGCCGAGTGCATGGCGCAGGGCCGCCAGGCGCTGGTGCTGCTGCCGGAGATCGCGCTGTCGTCGCAATGGCTGGAACGGTTCGAGGCGCGGTTCGGCGTGGCGCCGGCGGTGTGGCATTCCGACCTCGCCTCCCGCACCCGGCGGCTCACCTGGCGGGCGGTGGCGGACGGCGCGGCCCCGGTCGTGGTCGGCGCGCGGTCCGCGCTGTTCCTGCCGTTCCCCGATTTGGGCCTGGTGGTCGTCGACGAGGAGCACGAGACCGCGTTCAAGCAGGAGGACGGCGTGGTGTACCACGCCCGCGACATGGCCGTGGTGCGGGCACGGCTGGCGGAAGCGCCGGCGGTCCTGGTGTCGGCGACGCCCAGCCTGGAAACGCTGGCCAACGTCGAGACCGGGCGCTACCGCCGCCTGACGCTCGCCAGCCGGCACGGCGGTGCTGCGCTGCCGACCGTCGCGGCCATCGACCTCCGCATCGCGCCGCCGGAGCGCGGACGCTTTCTCTCGCCGCCGCTGGTTGCCGCCGTGCACGAGACGCTGGCGCGCGGCGAGCAGGCGATGCTGTTCCTGAACCGCCGGGGCTATGCGCCGCTGACGCTGTGCCGGGCGTGCGGCCACCGGATGCAGTGCCCGAACTGCACGGCCTGGCTGGTGGAGCACCGGGCGCGGCGCGTGCTGACTTGCCATCACTGCGCGCACACCGAGCCGATCCCGCCGGCCTGCCCGCATTGCGCCGCGGAGAACAGCCTGGTGCCCATCGGCCCCGGCGTGGAGCGCATCACCGAGGAGGTCGCCGCCGTGTTCCCGGATGCGCGCCGCCTGGTGATGGCAAGCGACACGCTGCCGGGGCCGCACGCGGCTGCCGAGGCGGCGCACGCCATTGAGCGGCGGGAGGTGGACCTCATCATCGGCACGCAGATTGTCGCCAAGGGCTGGCACTTCCCGCATCTGACGCTGGTGGGCGTGGTGGACGCCGACCTCGGCCTCGCGGGCGGCGACCTGCGGGCGGCGGAGCGGACGGTGCAGTTGCTGCACCAGGTCGCCGGGCGGGCCGGGCGGGCGGAAGCGCCGGGCGCCGTGCTGCTGCAAACCTTCAGCCCCGAGCATCCGGTGATGCAGGCGCTGATCGGCGGTGATTTGCAAGCGTTCATGGCGGCGGAGGCGGAAGGGCGCAAGCCCGGCCATTGGCCGCCGTATGGCCGCCTTGCCGCCCTGATCGTCAGCGCCGACACGGCGCAGGCGGCTGACGAGGTGGCGCGCGACCTGGGTCAGTCAGCACCCCGGGCGGACGGCGTGCTGGTGCTGGGTCCCGCCCCGGCGCCGCTGGCGGTTTTGCGCGGGCGGCACCGCCGCCGGCTGTTGCTCAAGACCCGGCGCGACATCGCCGTACAGCCGCTGTTGCGGGACTGGCTGGACCAGGTGCGCGTGCCCGGCTCGGCGCGGGTGGACGTGGACGTGGACCCGGTTTCGTTTCTTTGAGGCGTTGGGCGCCTCCATGGTAGGGCGGGCACCATGCGGGACCTTGTCGGCAAGACGGCATTCGTGACGGGCGGGGCGAGCGGCATCGGGTTCGCGCTCGGCCGGGCCTTCGCGGAGGCGGGCATGAACGTGATGCTTGCCGACATCGAAACCGAGGCACTGGCCGCCGCCGTCGAAAGCCTGCAAGGCCTTGGACCGGGTGCGCGCGGCGTCGCCTGCGACGTCGCCGATCCCGCAAGCGTCGAGCGCGCGGCCGAGGCGTCCTACGAGGCGTTCGGGAACGTCCACGTGGTCTGCAACAACGCCGGGGTCGCCGGGGGAGGCGGCATCGAGGACATCTCGCTCGACACGTGGCGGTGGGTGCTCGACGTCAACCTCATGGGGGTCCTGCACGGGGTCCGGACCTTCCTGCCGCACATCCGTGCCCGCGGCGAGGGCGGCCATATCGTCAACACCGCCTCCATGGCGGGGCTGAACAGCGGGCTTGGGCTCAGCCCGTATTCGGCCAGCAAGTTCGCGGTGGTCAGCATGTCCGAGGGCCTGGCGAAGCAGGTCGCGCCGTTGGGCATTGGGGTGACCGTACTCTGTCCGGGGTTCGTGCGGACCCGCATCTCAGACAGCGGGCGCAATCGGCCTGGGCGCTACGGCCCGGCGCCAGCGCCGGACCCCGCCAGCCCTGCGGGCAAGCTGGCCGCCCAGCTCGCCGACCTCGGGCGGCTGGGCCTCGACCCCATGGATGCCGCCGCTCAGGTGCTGACCGCGATCCGCGAGGACGAACTCTATGTGTTCACCCATGCCGGTGCGGAATGGCGGGCCGAGTTGAAGGAGCGGTTCGACGCGATCTTGTCGGCAATGGACGACGCGGCCGCGCGCCAGGGCACATGATCAAGCTATCTGAGGCACGACCGCGCCGCCGCGCCCGTTGCAGCACAAAGAACCCCATGGTAGAGGCCTTCGCCCGCGATGCGAGCGGGCGATCTTATTGAAAGTGGGCGCGTGGCTTCTGGCTCGAACTCCTCCGGCGGCACCCTTGCCGGCCGTTACGCGGCGGCGTTGTATGCGCAGGCCGACGAGACCCGTGCGCTCGATGCGACGGTGGACGAGATGCAGGCCCTGGGCCGCCTGATCGACCAAAGCCCCGAGTTGCGCCGCCTGCTGGGCAGCCCGCTGATCGACGTGACCCAGGCGCGCACGGCGGCGGTTGCGGTGCTGCAGGAGCAGGGTTTCAGCGAGTTGGTCCAGCATTTCGTCGGCGTGGTGGCGAACAACCGCCGGCTGGGCGCGCTGCGTGAGATCGTGGCGAGCTTTGCCGCCTTGGTCGCCAGCAAGCGCGGCGTGGTCGTGGCCAAGGTCGTGAGCGCGCACCCGCTGTCGGACGTGCAGCGCGAGCAGTTGCGTGCCCGCATGATCGAGGCCGGCTACGGCACCGTGAACATCGAGGACAGCGTCGATCCCAGCCTGCTGGGGGGCCTGGTGGTCCGCATCGGCGCGCGTTTGTACGACACCAGTTTGAAATCCCGTTTGCAGCGATTGCAGTATGCCATGAAGGGTGCCGCCTAAGATGGAAATCCGCCCCGCCGAGATCTCGGAGATCCTCAAGAAGCAGATCGCCGCGTTCGACACCGAGCAGAACGTCGCCGAGACCGGGCAGGTGCTGTCCGTCGGCGACGGCATCGCCCGCGTGTTCGGCCTGCAGAACGTCCAGGCCGGCGAGCTGGTCGAGTTCCCGTCGGCCGGGATCAAGGGCATGGCGCTGAACCTCGAGACCGACAACGTCGGCGTCGTGATCTTCGGCGACGACAGCCGCATCCGCGAAGGCGACACCGTGACCCGCACGGGCGACATCGTGTCCGTGCCGGTCGGCCGCGGCCTGCTGGGGCGCGTGGTGGACGGGCTGGGCCAGCCAATCGACGGCAAGGGGCCGCTCGCGGACGTGACGCAGAGCCGGGTCGAGGTGAAGGCGCCCGGCATCATCCCGCGCCAGTCGGTGCACGAGCCGATGCAGACCGGCCTCAAGGCCATCGACGCGCTGATCCCGGTCGGCCGCGGCCAGCGCGAGCTGGTGATCGGCGATCGGCAGACCGGCAAGACGGCCGTGATCATCGACGCGATCATCAATCAGAAAGGCGTCAACGCCGGCACGGAGGAAGGGGCCAAGCTCTATTGCATCTACGTGGCCATCGGGCAGAAGCGCTCGACGGTCGCGCAGTTGGTCCGCACGTTGGAAGAGAACGGCGCGATGCAGTACTCCACCGTGGTCGCCGCCACCGCCAGCGACCCGGCGCCGATGCAGTTCCTGGCGCCCTACACCGGCTGCACGATGGGCGAGTACTTCCGCGACAACAAGATGCACGCGATGATCTGCTACGACGACCTGTCGAAGCAGGCGGTCGCCTACCGTCAGATGTCCTTGCTGCTGCGCCGCCCGCCGGGCCGCGAGGCGTATCCGGGCGACGTGTTCTACCTGCATAGCCGTTTGCTGGAACGGGCGGCCAAGATGTCGGCGGCGCACGGCTCCGGCAGCCTGACGGCGCTGCCGATCATCGAGACGCAGGCCGGCGACGTGTCGGCCTACATCCCGACCAACGTCATCTCGATCACCGACGGCCAGATCTTCCTGGAAACCGAGCTGTTCTTCCGCGGCATCCGCCCGGCGGTGAACGTCGGCCTGTCGGTGTCGCGCGTCGGGTCCTCGGCGCAGATCAAGGCGATGAAGAAGGTCGCCGGGTCGATCAAGCTGGAACTGGCGCAGTACCGCGAGATGGCGTCCTTCGCGCAGTTCGCGAGCGACCTCGATGCGTCCACGCAGAAGCTGCTGGCGCGCGGCGCGCGGCTGACGGAACTGTTGAAGCAGCCGCAGTTCAGCCCGATGCCGGTCGAGGAGCAGGTCATCAGCCTGTATGCCGGCACCAAGGGCTACCTGGACGGCATCGCCATCGGCAAGATCGGCGAGTTCGAGCGGCGGATGATCTCCGAGCTGAAAACCCGGGAGCCGAGCGTGCTGGAGGGCATCCGCGACAGCCGCGAGATGAAGCCGGACGTGGAGAAGACTCTCGTGTCCTTCATGGACGGCTTCACCAAGAACTTTGCCTGATGGCCAGCCTCAAGGCGCTCCGGGCGCGGATCAACAGCGTCAAGTCCACCCGCAAGATCACGTCGGCCATGAAGATGGTGGCGGCCAGCAAGCTGAAGCGGGCGCAGACGCAGGCGGAGGCCGCGCGGCCGTATGCCGAGCGGATGCAGCGCATGTTGGCGGCGCTGGCGGCGAGCGCCGCCGGGTCGCCGAACGCGCCGCGGATGCTGATCGGCACCGTGCGCGACCAAATTCAGTTGCTGGTCGTGGTGACGGCCGACCGCGGTTTGGCCGGGGGATTCAACACCAACGTCGGCCGTGCCGCCCGCGCCGCCATCCAGCGGTTTGAGGGCGAAGGCAAGACGGTCCGCGTCATCACCGTGGGGCGCAAGGGGCGCGACTACCTGCGGCGCGAGTACGCGGACCGGCTGATCGGCGAATACAGCTTCGCCGGCAAGAAGCGGGTCGAGTTCTCCGACGTGGACGAGGTGGCGGCGCGCATCGCCGCCATGCTGGCCGCGGGCGAGTTCGACGTGTGCACGGTGGTCTACAACCGCTTCGTGTCGGTGATCAGCCAGGTGCCGACGGAGGCCCGGCTGGTGCCATTGCCGATGCCGGAAGCCGACCCGGCGGAGAAGCCGTCCGGCCTCCAGGCACAGTACGAGTTCGAGCCGGACGAGGAGGCGATCCTCGCCGCCCTGCTGCCGCGCAACATGGCCATCCAATTGTTCCGCGCCTTGATCGAGAGCGCGGCCGGGGAGCAGGGCGCCCGCATGTCCGCCATGGACAACGCGACCCGCAACGCCGGCGACATGATCAACCGCCTGACGCTGAACTACAACCGCACGCGCCAGGCGAACATCACCAGGGAACTGATCGAGATCATCTCGGGCGCGGAAGCGATCTGAGGTCGAGGGAAGGGACACAATTATGGCCAAGAACAACGTCGGCAGCGTGACGCAGGTGCTGGGCGCCGTCGTGGACGTGCAGTTCGAGGGCGAGCTGCCCTATATCCAGAACGCGCTCCACGCCAAGAACGGCGATGCCACGCTGGTGCTCGAAGTGGCGCTGGAGATGGGCGAGAAGACCGTGCGCTGCATCGCCATGGACAGCACGGACGGCATGGTGCGCGGCAGCGAGGTGGTGGACACCGGGGCGCCGATCAGCGTGCCGGTCGGGCCGGAGACGCTGGGCCGCATCCTCAACGTTATCGGCGAACCCATCGACGAGCGCGGCCCGGTGAACAGCGCCATGCGCTACCCGATCCACCGCATGGCGCCGTCCTTCGAGGACCAGGCGACAAGTTCCGAGATCCTGGTGACGGGCATCAAGGTCGTGGACCTGCTGGCGCCCTACCTGAAAGGCGGCAAGATCGGGCTGTTCGGCGGCGCGGGCGTCGGCAAGACGGTGCTGATCCAGGAGCTGATCAACAACATCGCCAAGGCGCACGGCGGCGTGTCGGTGTTCGCCGGCGTCGGCGAGCGCACCCGCGAGGGCAACGACCTGTATCACGAGATGATCGACGCCGGCGTCATCAAGCTGGGCGAAGGCACGACCGAGGGCAGCAAGGTGGCGCTGGTCTATGGCCAGATGAACGAGCCGCCGGGCGCCCGCGCCCGCGTGGCGCTGTCCGGCCTGTCGCTTGCGGAGTACTTCCGCGACGAGGAAGGGCAGGACGTGCTGTTCTTCGTGGACAACATCTTCCGCTTCACCCAGGCGGGCGCGGAAGTGTCGGCGCTGCTGGGCCGCATCCCCTCGGCGGTGGGCTACCAGCCGACGCTCGCCACCGACATGGGCGCGCTGCAGGAGCGGATCACCAGCACGAAGAAGGGGTCCATCACCTCCGTGCAGGCCATCTACGTGCCGGCGGACGACCTGACCGACCCGGCGCCTGCCACCAGCTTCGCCCACTTGGACGCGACCACGGTGCTGAACCGCGCCATCTCCGAGAAGGGCATCTACCCGGCCGTCGATCCGCTCGACTCCACCTCGCGCAGCCTCGACCCGCGCATCGTCGGGCAGGAGCATTACGAGGTCGCCCGCGAGGTGCAGCGCGTGCTGCAGACCTACAAGAGCCTGCAAGACATCATCGCCATCCTGGGCATGGATGAGCTGAGCGAGGACGACAAGCTGGTTGTCGCCCGCGCCCGGCGCATCGAGCGCTTCCTGTCGCAGCCGTTCCACGTCGCCGAGGTGTTCACCGGCAGCCCCGGCATCTTCGTGCCCATCGCCGACACGGTGCGGAGCTTCAAGGCCATCGTCGATGGCGAGTACGACCACCTGCCGGAGGCTGCGTTCTACATGGTCGGCACTATCGAGGATGCGGTGAAGAAGGCCGAGGGCATGAAGGTCGCCGCCTGATGCCGACGCTGCTGGAGATCGTCAGCCCCGACCGGCTGCTGCTGTCGCAGCCGGTGGACATGGCCGTGATCCCGGCGGCGGAGGGGGAGATGGGCGTGCTGCCGGGCCATGCGCCGATGATCGTGCTGCTCCAGGGCGGCACGATCACCCTGCATGAGGGCGGCCGTCCGACCAGCCGCCTCTATGTCAGCGGCGGTTTTGCCGAGGTCACGCCCGAACGCTGCACCGTGCTGGCCGATGAGGCCATTCCGGTGGCCGAGGTGTCCCGGGCGGCTGCAGAAGCGCGGTTGTCGGAGGCTGATGCCGCTTATGCCGCGGCGGACAAGACGGACATTCCCGCGCTGGAAGCGGCGATGCAGCGCCAGCAATCCGCCCGCGCCATGGTTGCCGCCGCCGGGGCGGCCTGACCTTCCGCGGGTCGTTGCCCGCGCTTCACAGGTCGGGCCGTGCCGAGGCTTGTCACATTGCCGCAACACTCTGCCTGGCACGACGAAGCGTCTGCCAAGCAACGTGGAGTCTGCTGTTAACGCGACCACTTCGTGCGCCTAAGTTGACGTCTGCACTTTGGCGAGACAGCGGGGCGTATGAAGCATTGGCGGATTGAGGACGTTTCCTGGGACCGTTTTGACCCGGCCTTGGCCGATCCCGACATCGTCCCGCTCGTCAAGGCCGCCGCGATGGTCGAGCGGAACGGGATGGATTACGCCGTTTACCTCAGCCGCATCTTCCGGGACGACCCGGATTTCCGCGGTGCCGCGGAGAATTGGGCGGTCGAGGAGGTCCAGCACGGCGACGCGCTCGGCAAATGGGCGATGCTTGCCGACCCCGGCTGGGATTTCGAGGCGGCCTTTGCGCGCTATCGCGCCGGCTACAAGCTGCCCCTGGACGCCGATGCGTCGATCCGCGGCTCGCGCACGGGGGAATTGATCGCCCGTTGCATGGTGGAGACCGGAACCAGCAGCTACTACACGGCGCTGGCCGACGCCGCGCAGGAACCTGTGCTGCAACAGGTCTGCCGCCTGATCGCCGCCGACGAGTACCGGCATTTCAAGCTGTTCTACGACCATATGCGCCGCTATCTCGTTCGGGAAAACCTCAGCATGCTGACCCGGCTCCGCATCGCCGCCGGCCGGATCACCGAAAGCGAGGATGACGAGCTGGCCTACGCGTTCCATTGCGGGAACGAGCCGGAAAGCCTGGCCTACGCGCACGACCGCTGCATCGCTGCCTACATGGGCCGGGCCATGGGGTTCTACCGCTTGCGCCATATCGAGCGCAGCATGGGGATGGTCCTGAAATCGGTAGGCCTTCCGCCCCGGGGCAAGCTGTCCGTGCTGGGCACGAAGCTGGCTTGGACCCTGCTGCAGCGCCGGCTACGAAAGTTTACGGGCGACGCTCCGCTGCCGGCCTGACCCGGCGGCAAGTGCTGCCGAGGTTGGCAGGCGGCGTTCCGGTTGCTACACCGTCGAACGATGCCGGGTTAGCTCAGATGGTAGAGCACCTGATTTGTAATCAGGGGGCCGCGGGTTCGATCCCTGCACCCGGCACCGGCCTGAACGGTGCTTCGGCCCCGTCAGTGCCGCTGCATGTCCATAGGTTGTCCGCTGGTGGCGCGAATGACCGCGGCGAGCAGACGGAGGGCGTCCGGGCCGCCTTCATCGGCCAATGATCCCGCCTCCATCTCGGCCGCGAGGCTTTCAGCTTGTCCGGCGATGGTCTCGGCGGCGCGGCCGAGTGCCTGCTCGGCCAAGGCGAGTTGCAGATCGTCAGGCAGGGCGGTCCATTGAATGCGGCGCTTCGAGGCAGGGGTGGGCATGGCGTCAATCCTAGATGGCGGTTGCCGCGCATTCTCCACTATATAAGTTAAAACAATCCTTATAAGTTTACACGAGGGACAAAGAGACGGCGGGCAGCGGGGCGAACTGCACCGTGATCTCTGCCGGGCCATCCAGCCAGATCGGCGGGCAGACGCTGCCGAGCATCACGACTTGCCCGGCACGCAGCCCGCCGAAAGCCTTGGCCTCCTCTGACGCCGCCAACCAGGCCAGCGCGGCCATCGGATCTCCCAAAAGGTCGGCGCCGGTGCCTGCCCCGCGCTCCTGTCCGTTCACCGACACGCTGCCGGCGAGGCCCTGGAGATCGAGGCGGCGCCAGTCCGAGTAAGGGACACCCAGGACCGCCTCGGCGTGGAACACTTGATCGGCGACCAGCGTGGGACTGCCGAGCACGTCGAGCGGGCCATAGCGGTTCTCGACCACCTCGATGCCTGCCATCAACTCGCCAACCGCCGCTGTGGCTTGCGCGTCGCTGCACGGGCCGGGCGGGAGATCCTGCGCGAGAACCACGGCAAGCTCGCATTCAACGCCGGCATTCAGGAACGACGCGAAGCTGAGCGTGCTGCCGCTGCCATGCAGCCCGGCCTCGGCGATGAACCCCGCGAGCGGTCCGGGCAGGCCCAGGTACTCCTGCATGCGCCGGGCCGTGGCGCCGATCTTGAAGCCGGCCGGGGGATGGGCGCCGGACAGGCGGGCGACGGCAAGCTGGGCTGCGATCCCGTCCGCCAGCCCGCGCGGCGCGACGTCGGGCGGCAGCCGGTCCAGCACGCGCCGGCTCCGCCGTGCCGCGATCAGCGCACGGGCGGCGCGCTCCGCATCGAACGGTGCCGGGTCGGCCATCAGGGCCGGCTCAGTTCATAGAGCGCCACGGTCGCGGCCGCCGACACGTTCAGGCTTTCCATCAAGCCCGGCGTGGCCAGGCCGGCGATCTCGTCGCAGGTGTCCCGTGTCAGGCGGCGCAGGCCGGCGCCCTCCGCCCCCAGCACCAGCGCCACGCGCCGTTCGGCAAAGGCCACGCCGCGCAACGGGGTGCCGCCGCTGTCAAGCCCGACGACCCATAGCCCGGCGGCCTTGAGCGCCGCCAGCGTCCGGGCCAGGTTCACGGCGTGCAGCAACGGCACCTGTTCCAAGGCACCCGAAGCGGCCTTGGCCAGCACGCCCGTCTCCTCCGGCGCGTTGCGATCCTGGGTGATGACGCAGGCGGCGCCGAACGCCGCGGCGCTGCGCAGCACGGCGCCGATGTTGCGAGGATCGGCCACCTGGTCCAGCACGAGCACCGGCCCCGGCCGTTCCAGCACGGCCGAAAGCGCGGGGGGCGCCAGCAGGTCCGCCAGCAACGCCACGCCCTGGTGCACGGTGTCCCGGCCCAGCAGGTGGTCCAGCTTGGCGCGCTCAGCACGTTCCGTCGGTAAGGGCCAGGGCTGCGGCAGGCGGGCCTGCAGCGTGGCTTCCGCCTCCTCGGTCAGCAGCAGGCGTTTCAGGCGGCGGGCCGGGTTGGCGAGCGCCGCGGCCACGGGATGCATCCCGTGCAGCCAAACGCTGCCCCGCGGCGCCGCCGGGCCATGCGCGGCTGGGGGCGGAGTGGGGGGACGGGCGGCAGGTGCAGCCGCGCGGAGGGTGCCGGGTCCAGGGACTGCCGCCGGGGCCGGCTTCGGGCTGCGCGGCGGGCGCGGCTGCCCAAGACGGGGCTTCAGAGCTGCCGCGGCACGCTGTTCGGGCGTCGGCGGGCGGCTGGGACGGGGACCCGCCGAGCGGTCCGGCGGAGGCTGCCGCGCCGGCTTGGCTGGGCCTCGGGCCGGCTCGCGCGGGGGCGCGCGCTCGGCGTCCCGGGGAGGGCCGGGGCGGGCGAAGCCGCTGCCGGGGCGTGCCGAGCCGGAAGGTTTCGCGCCGGCGGGCCGGTCTGGATGTTTGCTGCGCATCGCAACCCTATACAGTCGGGCGGCCCCCAATGACAGCCAGTTGACAGCCATCCCGGTTCGGCGCTACCCCGCCCGTCCTGCGGCCTGGCCACGGCCCGGCGGAGGGGTGCCCGAGTGGCTAAAGGGGGCGGACTGTAAATCCGCTGCTGTAACGGCTACGTTGGTTCGAATCCAACCCCCTCCACCAACCCAGCCGATACTGGCCCCGTATTTTGTTCGGCATCAAATTGAATTGCGCAGGTTCTGCCTGCCCATCGGCTTGCCTTGGTGCTATCTCAAAGCTGCATGGAATGTAAGGATGGCATAGGCAGCATGGCGGCAAAGGCCCTGAACGCGCCGCAAGACGAGTATGCCGCACGGCTTCGGCAGCAGGAGATGGTCGCCGGCTTCGGCATGTTCGCGCTGAAAGCGACGGAGTTGGCGCCTGTCCTGACGGAGGCGTGCCGCGTCGCGTCGCTCGGGTTGCAGACGAAACACGCCAAGGTGCTGCGTTTCCGGCCAGAGTCCGATGACCTGCTGATCGTCGCCGGGGTCGGCTGGCGGTCCGGCGTGGTCGGCCACGCGACGCTGGGCGCCGGGCTGAGCAGCCCCGCCGGCTACGCCCTGCGCACGGGGGAGCCGATCCTGTCGAACAACCTCGGCAAGGAAGACCGCTTCCAAACGCCAGACTTGCTGGTGGAGCACGGGATCCACAGCGCCATCAACGTGGCGATTGACGCCGCCGACGCCTCGCTCCCGTTCGGCGTGCTGGAGGTGGACGGCACGGCGCGCGGCGAGTTCGTCGCGGCGGACACGGCGTTCCTGCAATCCCTGTCAGGCGTGCTCGCGGCGGCGCAGGTGCGGCATGCGACGGAGCAGGCCAAGGACGCCCTGCTGCGCGAGAAGGACCTGCTGGTGCTTGAGGTGCATCACCGGGTGAAGAACAGCCTGCAACTGGTGCGCGCCCTGCTGCACCTGCAAGCGCGGTCGGCCAGCGACGAGACGCGGGCGCAGCTTGAGGCGGCGGCCGGGCGGATCATGACGATCAGCGCGGTGCACCGGCACATCTACGAAGGGGGAACCGCGACGCAGACCGACGCGGCGGCTTACCTGCGCGCGCTGGTCGGCGACATCCAGGCCATGGTCGACACGCCCGAGACCCACCGCGAGATCACGGTCCAAGCCGATCCTCTGAAGCTGTCCGCCGACCAGACCACGCCGTTGGGCCTGGTCACGTCGGAGCTTGTGGGCAACGCCTTGAAGCACGGCGCCGGCCGCGTGCTGGTCAGCCTGCGCGGCGTGCCCGGCGGCTTGCAGGTCCGGGTCGAGGATGAGGGGCCGGGCTTCCCCCCGGACTTCGCGCCGCGCCTTTCCGGGAGCCTGGGCATGCGGCTGGTCACGGCGCTCGCCAAGGGGGACCCGGCGCAGGCCTTGGTCATCGACCCATCGGCCGGGCACGGCTGCGTGGTCGCCACGCTGAAGCTCTGAGCCTCACGCCAGTTCGATGACGACGGGCACGTGGTCGGACGGCTGCGGCTGGCCCCGCTCGGCCCGGTCGGGCTTCGCCGTTGTCAGCCGTTCCGCGAGGTCCGGCGACAGCAGAAGGTGGTCGATGCGCAGCCCGCGGTCCTGCGGCCACGCGCCATGCTGGTAGTCCCAGAACGTGTAGGCCGGCCCGGACGGTTGCAACGCCCGCACAGCGTCCGTCAGGCCGAGCCATTGCAGGGCGCGGAACCGGGCACGGGTTTCCAGCCGCACCAAGGCGTCGGTCGGAGACAGCGTGCGGGGCGCGAAGTCCACGTCGGTTGGGCACACGTTGTAGTCGCCAGCGAACACCACTGCCTGATCGTCGGCCAGCAAGGCCGCAGCACGGTCGGCCAGCAACTCCATCCAGCGCAGCTTGTAATCGTATCCGGCATCGCCGCCGGAGTTGCCGTTCGGCAGGTATAGGTTGCCGACGGTGATCGGTCCGGAAGCGTCTTGAACCCGGGTTTCGATATAGCGGGCCTGCGCGTCGTCCTCGGGCAAGCCCGGCAGGCTGCGGCACGTCACCTCGACCGGCACGCGCGACAGCACGGCGACGCCGTTGTAGGATTTCTGGCCGACAACGTTGGCCGCGTAGCCAACGGCCTCGAATGTGGCGCTCGGAAAGCTCGCCGCCTCGCACTTGATCTCCTGCAGCAGCAGCAGGTCGGGTTGCACCCGGCGCAGCCAGTCCGCCACAAGCTGCTCGCGCATGCGGATGGAGTTCACATTCCAGGTCGCGATCCGCACCGGTGCGGCGTCCGGACCCGCCTCAGTCGATGGCGAAGCTGGCGCCGCAGCCGCAGCCCGACGTGGCGTTCGGGTTGCGGACGGTGAAGTGCGCGCCCATCAGCTCGTCGGTGTAGTCGAGCTGCGAGCCGGCCAGCAGATCCAGGCTCACCGGGTCCACCAGCACGCGGGCGCCCTGCGTCTCCACCACGAAATCATCCGGCTGCGCCGCCTCGTCCAGCTCGAACTTGTACTGGAACCCGCTGCACCCGCCGGCCAGCACGGCCACGCGGAGCGCCGCCGGGCGGGACTGCGCGGCCACGATCTCCGCCACACGCTCGGCGGCGCGGTCGGACACGGAGAAGCGCGTGATGTCGCTGATGCTGTTCATGGACCAGACATAGCGCGTGCCGTCCTCAGTTTGAAGATGCCGGAGTTTGAAGATGCCGGTGCGGCATCGGGCGCGCGATCCCTTATAGTCATGCCATGTCCCACGCCCCCTACGCCGTCCGGCCTGAAACGTCCCGCGGGCGCCTGCATCCCGAACCGGAAAGCCCAGGCCGCAGCCCGTGGCAGCGCGACCGCGACCGGGTGATCCACAGCGCCGCCTTCCGCAAGCTGCAATACAAGACCCAGGTCTTCGTCAACCACGAGGGCGACTATTTCCGCACCCGGCTGACCCACAGCATCGAGGTCGCGCAGATCGCCCGTTCCATATCCCGAGAGCTTGGCCTGGACGAGGACCTGACGGAGGCGCTGGCCTTGGCGCACGACCTGGGCCATCCGCCGTTCGGCCATGCCGGAGAGGAGGGGCTGAACACCCGCATGAAGCCCTATGGCGGCTTCGACCACAACGCGCAAAGCCTCCGCATCGTGACCAAGCTGGAGGACCGCTACGCCGCGTTCGACGGTTTGAACCTGACGTGGGAAACGCTGGAGGGCCTGGCCAAGCACAACGGCCCGCTGCGCCACCCGCCGCCCTACATCGCCGAGTACAATGCGCGCCACCCGCTCGACCTGCACAGCCAGGCGGGCGGCGAGGCGCAGGTGGCGGCGATGGCGGACGACATCGCGTATCACAGCCATGACCTGGACGACGGGATGCGCGCCGGGCTGTTCGGGCCGGACGACATCGCGCACCTGCCTGTCGTGGGCGCGTCGCTGGCGCTGGCCCGGCGCTCCAGCCTCGACGTGCCGCCGGCGCGGCTGCGGCATGAGACGATCCGCCGGGTGATCAACAGCTTCGTCACGGACCTGACGACGGAAAGCCGGCGGCGCATCGCGGCGCTCGATCCCGCCGACGCCGCCGCGATCCGCCATGCGAAGAAGCCGGTGGTCGCGTTCAGCCCGGCGATGGCGGAGGCGAACCGGGCGGTCAAGGAGTTCCTGTTCGCCCACATGTATCGCCATTGGCGGGTGAACCGCATGAGCAACAAGGCCCGCCGGGTGACGGAGGCCCTGTTCACCCTGCTGCACGAGGACACCAGCATGCTGCCGGACGGCTGGCGGGCGCGCGCCGGGGAAACGGACGGGCCGCGTGCGGCGCTGACGGTTGCGGACTATATTGCCGGGATGACGGACCGGTTCGCCTTGGACGAGCATCGCCGCCTGACCGACCCTTTCACCATCGGCTGACAGGACCCCCGCTTTGCCAGAGAACGATTTGCCAGAGAACATCTTCGCCCGTGTGCGCTCCGACGTGGTGGCCGCATTGCGCCAGGTCGTGCCGGACCTGCCGGACGACGTCGCCGCCCGGGTGGAAGTCGCCCCGGCGCGGGAGGCCGCGCACGGCGACATGGCGACCAACGCCGCGATGGTGAGCGCCAAGGCCGCCCGGATGCCTCCGGCCCGGATCGCCCAGGCCCTCGCCGCGGCCTTGGCGGACGGCGCGGACGTGCTGCGGGCGGAGCCGGCCGGGCCGGGCTTCGTGAACCTGCATCTGCGCCCGGACCGCCTGCGCGCGACGCTGCCAGCCATCCTGCGCAAAGGCGAGGCGTTCGGGTCGGGCGACGCCGGGCAGGGGGTGCGGGTGAACGTCGAGTATGTCTCGACCAATCCCACGGGTCCGCTGCACGTCGGCCACGGCCGGGGCGCGGTGGTGGGGGACGCGCTGGCGAACCTCTTGGCCAAGGCCGGGTTCGCTGTCACCAAGGAGTACTACATCAACGACGCCGGGGCGCAGGTGGCGGCGCTCGCCTGGGCGGCGTACTGGCGCTACCTCCAGGCGGTCGGCACGGCGATGACGGAGGAGCAGTTCGCCGCCGTCGGGCCGGGCGGCCTGCAATACCGGGGCGATTACCTCCTTCCGGTGGGCGAGGCGCTGCGGGCCGAGCACGGCGACGCGCTGGCCGGACCCGGCGGCACCGTGGCCGATCCCGCGCTGTGGTTCGACCGGGTGCGCGCCTTCACGGTCGCCGCGATGATGGCGTCGATCCGGGCGGACCTCGCGCAGTTGGGCGTCGAGTTCGACGTGTTCACCTCGGAGCGCGCGCTGGTGGAGGCGGGCGCGCCGGACCGGGTGATCGAGCAGTTGCGCGGGCAGGGCCTGATCTACGAAGGCACGCTGGAGCCGCCGAAGGGCAAGACCCCGGAGGACTGGGAGCCGCGGGAGCAGACCCTGTTCCGCGCCACTCAGTTCGGCGACGACGTGGACCGTCCGCTGCGCAAGTCGGACGGGTCCAACACCTACTTCGCCAACGACATCGCCTATCACGCCGACAAGATCGAGCGTGGCGCCGAGCTGATGATCGACGTGTGGGGCGCGGACCATGGCGGCTACGTGTCTCGCATGAAGGCGGCAACCCGGGCGGTGGCCGGCAATCGCCCGGCGCGGCTGGAAATCGTGCTGTGCCAGATCGTGCGGGTACTACGCGGCGGCGAGCCGGTCCGCATGTCCAAGCGTGCCGGCACCTACGTGACGCTCGGCGACCTCCTCGATGAGGTCGGGCGGGACGCGGTGCGTTTCACCATGCTGACGCGCAAATCCGACGCGCAGATGGACTTTGACCTCGATGCCGTGGTGGCGCAGACGCGGGAGAACCCCGTGTTCTACGTGCAGTACGCCCACGCCCGCTGCTGCTCGGTGCTGCGGGCCGCGAGCGAAACCTACGGCGCTTCTGCCGTCGCCCCGGATGCCTTGGCCGCCGCATCGCTGGACAGTTTGCAGAACGAAGCGGAGTCGGCGCTGATTCGCCGGCTGGCCTCCTGGCCCCGCACGGTGGAAAGCGCGGCTTTGGCACAGGAACCCCATCGAATCGCGTTTTTTCTCTATGACTTGGCAGGCGACTTTCATATGCTGTGGAACCGCGGGCGGGATGACGCGACGTTGCGTTTCCTGCAAGCGGACCGGCCGGCCGAGACGATGGCCCGGCTGGCCCTGGTGGCTGCGACGGCAACCGTGCTTCGTTCCGGCCTGGCGGTGCTTGGGGTGGAGCCTGTGGAGGAGATGCGCTGAACCGTGTCCGATGACCTGCATATCCCCGCCGCCGGGCGCGGCTCGGCTCCGGTCCGCTCGTATTACCAGCCGCGCCGTCCTGGGATGGACCGCGGCACGAAGGTCCTGCTGTCCGCAGCGGCGGGGCTGGGCGGGCTGCTGCTGGCCGGCGTCGGGGGCTGGGCGCTGTCCGGGCGCCATGCCGCGGTGGTCCCAGTCATCGAGGCCGACAGCCGCCCGGTGCGGGTCAAGCCGGAGAACCCCGGCGGGTTGCAGGTCGCCGGGGCCGACGAGCAGGTGATGGGCGGCCACGGCTCCAAGCTGCAGGCCATGGCCCCGCCCGCCGAAACCCCGGCGGCGCAGGCGTTGCGGGCGCAGACGCCGCCCCAAGCCGCCGCGCCGCCGCCCGCTCCGGCGCCGCTGCCGACCCTGCCCACCGCTCCGCCCGCGGCCGCCGTGCTCCAGCCGGTGATCCCGGCGCCAGCGGCTCGGCAGGCCCCGGCGACCGTGGCAGCCGGCACGCTGGTGCAGTTGGCCGCGGTGGACAGCGAGGGCGCAGCGCAGACGGAGTGGCAGCGGCTCGCCAAGCGCATGCCGGACCTGCTTGGCGACCGCCATCCGGTTGTCCAACGGGCGGACCGCGACGGGCATGCGGTGTGGCGCGTGCGGACGGGCGGCTTCACCGACATCGCCGACGCGACCGCCTTCTGCGCCCGGGTGCGCGCCAAGGGCGGGGCGTGTTCCATCGCCGGTTCCTGACGGGACCGGCATGAGGGCGGCCATCGTCGGCATTGCCGGGCCGGCGCTCGACCCGGCTGCGGCCGCGTTGCTGCGGCAGCATCAGCCCGCCGGAGTCATCCTGTTCGCCCGCAATGTCAGCGATCCCGGGCAGCTCCTGGCGCTCACGGCGTCGCTGCGCGGCGTGCTGCCGCCGCATGCGGTGCTCGCCATCGACCAAGAAGGCGGCCGGGTTGCCCGGCTGCGTCCGCCGCACTGGCGCGCGCACCCCTCGGCCGCCCGGCTCGGCGCGGTGTTCGAGCGGGAGGAGGGCGCCGGCCTGCGCGCCGCCTGGCTGAGCGGGGCGCTGATCGGGTTGGACTGCGCGGGCGCCGGGCTGGACGTGGCGTGCGCCCCGACGCTCGACTTGCGGGTGTCCGGCGCGCACGAGGTGGTGGGCGACCGCGCCTATTCGCACGATCCGGACGCCGTGGCCCGGATGGGCCAGGCGGTGGCGGACGGGCTGCTGGCGGCCGGGGTGCAGCCGGTGGCGAAGCACGCGCCGGGGCATGGCCGGTCCACCGTCGACAGCCACCTGGACCTGCCACGGGTGCGCGTGGACCAGGATCTGACCGATGACATGCGCCCCTTCGCCGCCTGCGCCGGGCTGCCATGGATGATGACGGCGCACCTCCTATATGAAGGGCTTGACCCCGACTGGCCGGCCACGTTGTCGGCGGCCGTGATCCGGCAGGCCATCCGCGGCCGGATCGGATTCCAAGGAGTTCTCGTGTCCGACGATCTCGCCATGAACGCCCTGTCCGGCACGCCGGGGGAGCGGTCCGCCCGGGCCGTCGCGGCCGGCTGCGACATCGCCATGCATTGCAGCGGGGTCTTGCCGGACACCGCCGACGTGTTGGCGAGCGTCCCGGACCTGTTTGATGCGGCGCTGGCGCGGCTGGCGTCGGCGCGGGGCATGGCGGACGCCGCGCGGCAGACACTGGACGGCGACGCGCTGGCGGCCGAACGGGACGCGCTGCTGGCGGAAGGGGCGGGAACGTGACCGACCTGCTGCTGTCCATCCTCATCGCTGCCATCCCGGTGATCCTCGCCATCACCTTGCATGAGGCCGCGCATGGCTACGCCGCGCTTGCCCTCGGCGACGACACGGCGCGGAGCATGGGGCGGCTGTCGCTCAACCCGCTGCGGCATGTGGACCGGGTCGGCACGCTGCTGCTGCCGGGCTTCCTGCTGATCAGCCAGTTGCTGACGGTTGGGCGGGTGGTGTTCATGTTCGGCTGGGCCAAGCCGGTGCCGGTGTCCGCCTGGCGCTTCGCCAACCCGCGCCGAGGCATGGCGCTGGTGGCGGTGGCCGGCCCGCTCGCGAACTTCTTCCTCGCCTGGCTCGCCGCTTTGCTGACGCATGGGACCGCGCTGCTGCCGGAGGCTGCGGGCGATGTCGCGGACACGATGCTGCAGACATTCATCCTCGCCAACCTCGTGCTCGGCCTGTTCAACCTCCTGCCGATCCCGCCGCTGGACGGGGGACGCATCATGGTCGGCATCCTGCCGGAGCGGCTCGCCTTCGCCTGGGCGCGGCTGGAGCGGGCGGGCCTGGTGATCGTCCTGCTGCTGGTGTTCCTGCTGCCCCGGCTGCTGGCGGAGTTCGGCATCCGGTTCGACCCGGTGGGCAACGCCCTGAACACCGGGCTGCCCTGGGCGTTCGACCTGATCTACCGGCTGGCGTTTCATGATGCCTGACTTCGCCCAGCCGGCTGCGGAGCCGGGTCCGCTGCTGCAGCTTGACGGCTTCGAGGGGCCGTTGGACCTGCTGCTCGACCTCGCCCGGCGGCAGAAGGTGGACCTGGCCCGCATCTCGATCCTGTCGCTCGTGGAGCAATTCCTCGCCTTGGTGGACGGCGTGCGGCTGGAGCTTGCGGCGGATTGGCTGGTGATGGCGGCTTGGCTGGCCTGGCTGAAATCCCGCCTGCTACTGCCGCCGGACACGGACGAGGCGGCGGAGGCCGGGTTGGCCGCCGATGTCCTTGCCAGTCGGTTGCGCGACCTGCAAGCCATCCGCGCCGGCGCAGCCTGGCTGGCGACCCGGCCGCAGCTCGGCCATGACGTGTTCGCCCGCGGGATGCCGGAGCGCCTGCGGGAGTTCGACCGCTCCCGCCTGGCCGCCGACATGCCCGGCCTGATGCGCGGCTACCTGGCGGCGATGCGCCGGGCGGGGGCGCGGCAGCGGTATCGGCCACGTCAACTGACGCTGTGGAGCGTGCAGGACGCGCTGGCCCGGCTGGAGGCGCTGCTGGGCGGACGGCCCGGCTGGACCGCGCTGGAGCAGGCCTTGCCGCAGGCCGGCACCCCCTTGCAGCACCGGGCGGCGTTGGCCAGCGCCTTTCTGGCCGGGCTGGAACTGGCGCGGGGCGGCCTGGCCGACATCCGGCAGGACCAGCAGTTCGGCCCCATCCTGCTGCGCGCCGGTGCATGAAGGAGGGGGCGTGACGGAAAGCGCGGATGCGGCGGCCCGGCTGGCCGAGGCGCTGGTGTTCGCCAGCGCCGAGCCGGTGAGCACCGCCGCCGTCGCGCGCCTGCTGCCGCCGCCCGCGGAGGCGGAAGCGGTGCTGCGCGCCCTGCAATCGCACTATGCCGGACGCGGCGTCGAGTTGGCGGAGGTCGCCGGCGGCTGGCAGTTCCGCACCGCTGCGGACCTGGCGCCGCGCCTGACCCAGATCGTGCCGCAGCCCCGCCGCCTGCCGCGCGCCGCGATGGAGGCGCTGGCCGTCATCGCCTACCATCAGCCGGCCACGCGGGCGGATGTCGAGGCGGTCCGCGGCGCCAGCCTGGGGCAGGCTACCATCGACGCGCTGCTGGAGTCCGGGCTGATCGAGCCGAAAGGGCGCAAGGAAGCGCCGGGCCGCCCGACGCTTTGGGGCACGACGCCGGCGTTCCTGGCGCAGTTCGGCCTGCGCGGCATCGGCGACCTGCCCCGGCGAGACGACATGCTGCGGGAGGAGGACGGTCAGGCAGCATCTGGCGCGCGGTGACGCGCGACACCCGATGCGCGGCGACACGCGGTTTCCCATATATCGGCCCCGTGCTACCAATGCGGCAAAGGGACGCAGCCTGCCATGTTTGATCTCGCCTGGTCTGAAATCGCCTTGATCGGTGTGGTCGCGCTCATTGCGATCGGACCGAAGGATATGCCCGTCGCCATCAAGGCCGTCGCCGAGATGGTCAAGAAGGCCCGGCGCATGGCGTCCGAGTTTCAGACCCACGTGGACGAGATGGTGCGCGAAGCGAACCTGCATGAGGTGCGCGACCATTTCAACGACATCCGCAGCATGGACATCAAGGGCAAGATCCTGAACGCCGTGGACAATGACGGCTCGCTCCGCCGCACCATCAACGAGCGTCCGTACAATGCGGCGCCGCCTCCCGTGACGCCCGTGGTCCCGGCGGAGGACACCCCGGCGGCAGCGCATGAGCCGCCCGCCATCGCCGCGTCCGACCCGGCGCCCGCCGCCGTCCCAGCCAGCGAAGCGGTCCCAATCGAGGCCGCCGCGCCCGCCTACACCGACCCCCGCGGCGCCCCGCCCAACTTGCCCGCCCAGCCCGAGCCTGCGACCCACTCGACGCCGCACGCCTAAGCGCCGCCCAGGATAGCATCGTGGATACGCAGCAGATACCGGCCGAAGACCCGATCAACGACAAGCCCATGCCGCTGCTCGACCACCTGATCGAGCTGCGCACCCGGCTGCTGTGGTCCATGGGCGCGTTCCTGATCTGCTTCGCCGTCTGCTACTACTTCAGCCGGGGCATCTACTCCTTCCTGGCGCAGCCGCTGGCGGATATCCTGGTCACCAAGACCGGGCAGAACCGCCGGCTGATCTTCACGGCGCTGTACGAGGCGTTCTTCACCTATCTGAAAGTGGCCTTCTTCGGCGCGGCGTTCATCTCCTTTCCCGTCGTCGCGTCGCAGGTCTGGCTGTTCGTGGCGCCGGGCCTGTACCGCAGCGAGAAGAAGGCGTTCCTGCCGTTCCTGATCGCCACGCCGGTGCTGTTCTTGGCGGGCGCCGCGCTTGCCTATTACTTCGTGTTTCCCGCTGCGTGGACGTTCTTCCTGAGCTTTGAGTCGCCCGACGGCGGCGGCGGCTTGCCGGTGCAGTTGGAGGCGAAAGTCAGCGAGTACCTCGGCCTCGTCATGCGGCTGATCTTCGCGTTCGGCCTGGCGTTCCAGTTGCCGGTGCTGCTGACGCTGCTGGCCAAGGTCGGCATCGTCTCGTCGCGCGGCTTGAAGAAGTACCGGCGCTACGCCTATGTCGGCATGTTCGTCGTGGCCGCCGTCATCACGCCGCCCGACGTGATCACCCAGACCGGCCTGGCGCTGCCGCTGATCGCGCTTTACGAGATCTCCATCCTCATGGCGGGTTGGGTCGAGACCAAGCCGGTCGATGTCTGATGCATGACATCCGCGCGCTCCGCGCCGATCCCGCCGCCTTTGACGCCGCCATGGCCCGGCGCGGCCTGCCGGCGATGGCGGACCGCTTGGTGCAGGTCGATGCCGAGCGCCGCGCCGCGCTCGCGGCCGTGCAGGACAAGCAGTCCCGGCGCAACGCGCTCGCCAAGCAGATCGGCCAGGATCGCCGCGCCGGCGCGGACACGGCGGCGATGGAAGCCGAGGCCACGGCGCTGCGTGACGAGATGGCGGCGTTGGAAGGGCGGGCCGACGCGCTCGACGGGGCGATCCGGCGCGAGCTGGAGACGCTGCCCAACCTGCTCGACCCCGACGTGCCGGACGGCGCCGACGAGGCTGCCAACGTGGTGGTCAAGCAGGTGGGCCACCCCCCCGAGTTCGACTTCTCCCCGCTGGAGCATTTCCAGCTCGGCGAGGCGCTGGGCCTCATGGAGTTCGAGCGGGCGGCGCGCATGTCCGGCAGCCGGTTCACCATCCTGCGCGGCGGCCTGGCCCGGCTGGAGCGCGCGCTCGGCCAGTTCATGCTGGACCTGCACACGACGCGACACGGCTACGTCGAGACGCAGGTGCCGCTGCTGGTCAACGACGCCGCCGCCTACGGCACCGACAAGCTGCCGAAGTTCGCCGACGACCTGTTCCGCACCACGGATGGACGCTGGCTGATTCCCACCGCCGAGGTGCCGCTGAGCAGCCTGGTGATGGACGAGATCGTGGCCCTGGACCGCCTGCCGATGCGGGTCGCGGCCCTGTCGGAATGCTTTCGCAGCGAGGCCGGGTCGGCGGGGCGCGACACCCGCGGGATGCTGCGCCAGCACCAGTTCCGCAAAGTGGAACTGGTCAGCATCACGGAGCCTGACGCCAGCGACGTCGAGCACGAACGGATGACCGCCTGCGCGGAGGCGGTGCTGGAAGCGCTCGGCCTGCCGTATCGCCGGATGCTGCTTTGCGCCGGGGACACAGGGTTTGGCGCGGCGAAGACTTACGATTTAGAGGTTTGGCTGCCGGGACAGGGAGCATGGCGGGAGATCAGCTCTTGCTCCAATACCCGCGCCTTTCAGGCCCGGCGCATGAACGCCCGGTTCCGTGGCGCGGACGGCAAGGCGGCCGGCTTCGTGCATACGCTGAACGGGTCCGGCGTCGCGGTCGGGCGGGCGCTGATCGCCGTGATGGAGAATTGTCAGCAGCCGGACGGCGCGATCCGCGTGCCGCCGGCGCTCCTGCCCTACATGGCTGGGGTGGCGGTACTACACGGTGCCTGACCAGGCGTCAGGCACCAGGGCATAGCCCTCCGCCAGCTTCCGCACGTGCGAGAAGGCCGGGAAGTGCAGGTGCATGCCGGCCACCATCAGGCGGTCCTGCGCCGCCATGTCGAGCACGCGGAGGCGGCTCCGCGTGGCCTCCTCGGGGTCTGTGTCGAAAACCATGCCCACCTCGGGCCGGCGCAACTGCACGTCCTGCACATGCAGCACGTCGCCCCAGATCAGCAGCGCAGCGTCGCCGGAGGTCACGAGGTACCCCGTGTGCCCCGGCGTATGGCCCGGCAGCGGATGCGCCTGGATACCCGGCGCCACCTCGCCAGTGCCAGTGAACAGGCGCAGCCGAGACCGGTAAGGCGCAACCGCGGCCTGCGCCCCGGCGAAGTACGCCTTCCTCTCCTCGGGTGCAGCGGCGGCTACGGCCTCGTTCAGCCAGAAGTCAGCCTCCGATTGGGCGATGACAAGCTCGGCGTTCGGGAAAACCGCTTCGCCCGCCGGGCTGGCCAGGCCGCCGGTGTGGTCCGGGTGCAGGTGGGTCATCAGCACGGCGTCCACCTCGCCCGGCGCCACCCCGGCCGCTGCGAGGCCGGCCTGCAGATGGCCCAGCGTCGGACCCATCCCGTTGCCCACGCCCGTGTCGATCAGGACCGTGGCGCCGTTGCCCTGGATCAGAAAGGCATTCACGCTCGGCCGCGGCGTGGGCAGGCAGAACGCCTCCTGCAGCATCGCCGAGGCGGCCTCCGCCTCGATGCCGAACATCGAGCCGAGCGGCAAGTCGAGCATTCCGTCATTGATGGTCGTCACCACCACATCGCCGACGCGGCGGCGGTGGAAGCCGGAACCCTGTGCGATCTCGCTCATGCTGCATCCTCCTGCGGGCGGGCCACGCCGAGGCGGCCGGCCAGGTCCTCGATGAACTGCCAGGCGACCCGGCCGGACCGCGCCCCGCGCGTGACCGACCACTCGACAGCCTGGGCATGCAGCGCGTCGCGCCCGATCGGCAAGGCGAGCTGGTCGGCGTAGCCGTCGACCATGGCGAAGAACGCCTCCTGGTCGCAGTTGTGGAAGCCGATCCACAGGCCGAAGCGGTCGGACAGCGAGACCTTCTCCTCGATGGCCTCGCCCGGGTTGATCGCCGTCGAGCGCTCGTTGTCGATCATGTCGCGCGGCATCAGGTGGCGGCGGTTGCTGGTGGCGTAGAACAGCACGTTGGCCGGACGCCCCTCGATGCCGCCGTCCAGCACGGATTTCAGCGCCTTGTAGTCGGCGTCCTCCCGCTCGAACGACAGGTCGTCGCACAGGATCAGGCAGCGGCGCTTGCGTCCGCGCAGCAGATTCAGCAGATCGGGCAGGGTGCGGATGTCCTCCCGGTGGATCTCGATGAGCGCCAGGATGCCGGGCGTGTCCCCGTTGGCGGCGGCGTGCGCGGCCTTGACCAGCGACGACTTGCCCATGCCGCGGGCGCCCCACAGCATCGCGTTGTTGGCCGGCAGCCCGCGGGCGAAGCGCATGGTGTTGTCGAGCACCTGGCGCTTCTGCCGCTCGATGCCTTGCAGCAGGCCAATATCGACCCGGGACACCCGCGGCACCGGGACCAGGTGCGCCGGCGACGGCTTCCACACGTAGGCGTCGGCGTCGAGGAGGTCCGGCGCGGGCGGCGGCGGCGCCAGGCGGTCCAGCGCGTCGGCGATGCGGGTCAGCAATGCTGTGTCCAACGGAAGTCCCTTGATGGATGGGCGGGGAACATGGTGGCTTGACGGGGCCGGGCCTGAAACTATGGTCCCGGCGCAACCACGGCAACCCAGGATGACTATGTTGATCTCTCCCGCCTACGCCCAGGACGCTGCCGGCCTGCTGGGCGGCGTGACCCAGTTCTTGCCGCTGGTGCTGATTTTCGGCGTGTTCTACTTCCTGCTGATCCGGCCGCAGCAGACGCGGGCCAAGGAGATGAAGGCGATGCTGGCGGCGCTGCGCCGGGGCGACCGCGTGGTGACGGCGGGCGGCATCCTCGGCACGGTGCAGCGGGTCAAGGAAGGCAGCGACGAGGTCGAGGTCGACATCGCCCCGAACGTCCGCGTGACGGTGGTGCGCGACACCATCACGACGGTCTTGAAGCCGGTCGCCGCGAACGACGCGAAGCCCGGCTGAACGCGCTCCCTCCTCCCGCGTGGGGAGGAGGGCCGGGTGTTCAGCCCATCTGGCTCGCGGCGAACTCGTAGTTGGCGATCTTGTCCAGCCAGTTGCCCACATAGTCCGGGCGGCGGTTGCGGAAATCCAGGTAGTAGCTGTGCTCCCACACGTCGCAGCCGAGCAGCGCGCGGCCCTCGCCGGTCGCGAGCGGGTTGGAGCCGTTCGGCGTCTTAGTGACTTTCAGCTTGCCGTCGGTGCCCATCACCAGCCAGGCCCAGCCGGAGCCGAACTGGCCTACGGCGGCGGTCTTGAACGCGTCCTTGAACGCCTGGACGCTGCCGAAGTCGCTGGTGATCTTGGATTCCAGGTTGCCGGGCATGGCACCGCCCTGCGGCGACATGTTCTGCCAGAACAGGATGTGGTTCCAGTGCTGCCCGGCGTTGTTGAACACCGGCGCCATGTCGGCCTTGCCGTTGCTCATCTGGATGATCTCGTCCAGCGACTTGCCGGCCAGCGCCGGGTTCTTCTCGACGAAGCCGTTCAGCGCCGTGACGTAGGCCTGGTGGTGCTTGTCGTGGTGCAGCTCCATCGTCTCCTGGCACATGCCGCGCTCGGCGAGGGCGCCGTGCGAGTAGGGGAGGGGGGGAAGTTCGAATGCCATGGATCGGTCTCCTCAGTGACGCGGCGCAGAGTGGTCGCGACGCGCCAGGCCCGTCAAGGTTGCGCGGGGTGACGGTTGGGGCCACGTCCGCCCTCATGCCGCCCCAACTGTCTCCGTGTGCCGAGATCGTCCGCCGCCACGACCCCGACCGCTTCCTCACCGCGCTGTTCGCGCCGCCTGCCCTGCGGGACACGCTGTTCGTATTGTATGCCGTGAACCACGAGTTGGCATGGGCGCGGGAGGCCGTCACCAACCCCATGGCAGCCTTGATCCGCCTGCAATGGTGGCGGGAGGTGGCGGAGGGCGCCCGGCGGCGTCACGAAGTCGCCGGGCCGCTCGGGGAGGCGCTGGACGCGGGCCGGCTGCACGCCGCGGACCTGCTGGCGATGATCGACGGGCGGGAGGCGGAAACCGAGCCGATGGAGACGGAGGCCGCGTTCCGCAGCTACTTGCTGGCGGTTGCGGGCGGCGTGGCGGCGGCGGCGGGACGCGCGCTCGGCGCCGCCGGCCCGGCGCTCGATGCGTTGCGCGACCTGGGCACCGCCTACGGCGCGGCGGGGGTGCTGCGCAGCGTTCCCGCCCTGGCCCGGCAGTCCCGCTGCGTGCTGCCGGAGGACGTGCTGGCGCAGCACGGCCTCAGTCTCGAGGACGTGATCGCCGATCCGGAGCGCGCCAGCATGGAAGGGGTGCGGGCGCACATCGCGGCGATGGCGTCCGAGTGGCTGGAGGCCGGCCGGGCTTGCCGGGTGCCGAGGCAGGCCATCGCCGCGGCGCTGCCGGGCGTGTTCGCCGCGCGCGACCTGGCGCGGCCCCGCCACGGAGCGCGGGGCATTGCAGACCGCTTGGCGGTGACGGCCGCCGCCTTGCGGGGCCGGGTTTGATGGAACGGATCGGGCCGCTCAATCGGCCTGGCTGCCCGCGCTGGCGCTGGACCGCGCCGTGTCGCCATGGCGCAGCCCGGTGAGGCGGCCCGGCTTCGGGATTGCGGCCCACACGCGGTCAACGGCGGCCAGGATCGGCTTTTTCCGGATGAGGATCGGTTTTTCGATCAAAGTCCAGGACAGCCAGGCGCAGACCGCCGTCAAGGGCAGCGAGACCAGCATCATCAGCAAACCGGAGTGGATGCTCGGAACCGTGTGCACGACCGACTGCACGATTGGCCAATGGAACAGGTACACGCCATAGGACAGGTCGCCGAACGGGATGGCCGGCGGGCGCATCAGCCCGAGCCAGACCGTCAGGTAAGCGGCAGGAAAGGCAGCCAGGTAAGAGGCGTTGGGTATCTGCAGGAACACCGCCGTCGCAAGCGCCGAGATGACGCCGAGGACGTTGGAATAAGGGATGCGGTCGCGATACAAATAAAGGCTGACCGCGGCCAGGAAACAAACGACCAGCACCCGGCCCGGCACGTGCGTGATGCCGCTGATCGGCGGCCCGGTCAAAGCCCGCACGGTGAATGCAAGCGAGAGCCCGGCGACGATGGCCGTGAAGGCGAACCGCCGCTTGATCACCGTCGAAACGGCCAGCAGCACCAAGGCCAAGTAGCACTCAAGCTCGAACGGAATGGTCCATAGCTGCCCGTTCACCAAGCCCTGGGATGGTTCTTCGTCGAACACGCCTGGAAGGTAGAAATGGATATCGCCGACGATGTTGAGGAAGTAGGTCCAAAACCCTCTGCTGCCGAGATACTGCGATGCCGGCAGGGTCGTGAAGGCCAGCCCGATGATCACGGCAGACAGCGTGATCTCGACCGCCAGGGCGGGGACCAACCGGATGCAGCGCAGCGTGACGAACTGGTATAGCCGGGTCCGACCCAAGCTCCCGGTCACCAAGAACCCTGACAGGGCGAAAAAAAGAGGTATGATCGCGGCGGGAAGGAACCGGAACGGCCCCGACCACAACTCGGCGTCAAGCTCAGGCGAATGGGCGGTAAGCGCGAAGGCGTGCCAGCCGAGGACGGCAACGGACAACCCGATCCGAAGATAGTCGAACCCGGTGGTGACACCGCCCGCGCTCTGCATCTTGTCCTGGAATGTGGGAAGCGTGGCCACGCCAACCTCTCGCGTTGAAGCGGGACACGCTATGGTGGACACGGGTCACACGCGCCTACATTTGTTAGATGATTGGCATCACGGTTCCGCTACGTCGGTGGGCCTGATCCGGTCGGCAGATGGACCAGCGCATGGCTGATGCCTTCGTCACTCCTCCGGTTCGGTGGTGAACAGCAACGGATAGCCCTTGGCCCGCCCGGCGTCGGTCGCGTTCGTCGCCTTGGCCTCGGCCACGTCCTTGGTGTAAACGGAGACGACGCAGACGCCTCGCTTGTGCGCGGTGATCATCACCCGCTGCGCCTGGTCGTCGGTCACGCGGAACTCCGCTTTCAGGACCCTCACGACGAACTCGCGCGGGGTGAAGTCGTCGTTGACCAGGATAACTTTGTGCATTTTCGGCCGCTCGACTTTGACTTCGAGCTTGACCTTCGGCGTTGTGACGGTTTCGTTCATTGGACAAGCTGCTCCAGCTAGCGGCCTAACCCTTGCCGCCATTTAACGCATCGCCCCGCTTCCGTCACGTAATGCCGCCGTCACGCCCGGACCAGGGCCAGGACGATCTCGACCGCGATCAGCACCAGGATCAGGAACTCCATCAGCCCGGCCCGGCTGCTGTTCGCCTCGTCGTATAGCGCCGTGTAGGTGTCGCGGATGATCGAAAGCTTGCGGTCCACCGCAGCGCTCACGGTGGGCACGCGGAACAGGCCGAGCGCGGAAGCGTAGATGCGGGCGAGGTACACGTCCTCCGTCACCTGCAGCGCGTTGTCGGCCTTCTCGGTCAGTTCCGTGACCTCGGCGACCAGGGTGTAGAGCCGCCGGGCCAGGGTGGCGAAGCGGCGGGGCGCCAGGATGTTGGTGGCCGTGCGGCGCGTGGTCTGCACGAGGCCGTACATGCGCGGCAGCTCGTCGTCGAGCAGCTCGTCGTAGTAGCGCATCTCCAGGAGCTGCGCATTGGCGACCTCCAGCACGTCCGCCACGTCGGAGTCGCCACGCGGCTCGTAGATGAAGGCGCGGTCCCAGGTCAGCACCACCAAATCATCGGCGTAGTAGGAGAAGCTCTGCCGCAGCAGGTCGCGCCGTGCGCCGTCGGACAGGGCACGGTGCTCGCCGGACAGCAGCGGCACCAAGTCCACGCGGTCCCGCAAGGCGGCGGCGGTCAGCGGCTCGCTGAAGGCGTGCACGGTGCCGATCAGGTAGTCCTCCTCGATGGCGGAGCCGGTCGGACGCACCAGCGCCTCCGCCAGCAGGGTGCGGACCCGGGCCAGCAGGCCCTCCCACAGCCGGCCGTCGCCGCCGTCGCCGACATGTGTGTCCATCGCGTTCAGCAGCGCCGTGTAGTCGGGCCAGCTCAGGTCCACCGTCGCCACCCGCAACGCCAGCGCCACGACGCCGAAATCGTAGATGCGCGCCGTCACCGCCGCGGTCGCCGCGATGGGGCCGAGGTTCAGCGGGATGGCGTCGAGCGACAACGCGACCGGCGGCACGCCGAACGCCACCGCCTTGGCCGGCGTGGCGCTCAGCCGGCTGCGGCTGCTCGCCGTGCCGGCATGGCGTGCCCAGATGTCCTCCACCCGGCCGAGGTCGATGGCATAGGCGACGTCGAACAGGCGCAAGGCGACGACATGGCCGGAGCGGACGTGAAGCTCCGCCACACTCAGGCGGTCTTGCGCAGCTTGGGCGCCGCCTCCGGCAGCAGGGGGCGGAGGAAGCGTCCGGTGTGGCTGGCCGGGCTGGCCGCGATGTCCTCGGGCGTGCCTTCCGCCACCACGCGCCCGCCGCCCTCGCCGCCCTCGGGTCCCAGGTCCAACACCCAGTCGGCGGTCTTGATGACCTCCAGGTTGTGCTCGATCACCACGACGGTGTTGCCTTGGGCCACCAGCGCGTGCAGCACTTCCAGCAGCTTGCGCACGTCCTCGAAATGCAGCCCGGTGGTGGGTTCGTCGAGGATGTACAGCGTGCGCCCGGTGGCCCGCCGGGCGAGCTCCTTGGACAGCTTGATCCGCTGCGCCTCGCCGCCCGAGAGCGTCGTCGCTTGCTGTCCCAGCTTGATGTAGCCGAGGCCGACCTGCTGCAGGATGGTCAGCCGGTCGCGGATGCGGTTGACCGCGCTGAAGAACGGCACCGCCTCGTCCACGCTCATGTCCAGCACGTCGGCCACCGACTTGCCGCGGAACTTGATTTCCAGCGTCTCCCGGTTGTAGCGGGCGCCCTTGCAGGTGTCGCAGGTCACGAAGACGTCCGGCAGGAAGTGCATCTCGATCTTGATCAGCCCGTCGCCCTGGCACGCCTCGCAGCGCCCGCCCTTGACGTTGAAGCTGAACCGCCCGGACTTGTAGCCGCGCGCCCGGCTTTCCGGCAGTTCGGCGAACCAGTCGCGGATGGGGGCGAACAGGTCGGTGTAGGTGGCCGGGTTGGACCGCGGGGTGCGGCCGATGGGCGATTGGTCGATGTCGATGATCTTGTCGAGCAGGTCCAGCCCTTCCACCCGGTCGTGGGAGGAGGGCGCCTCGCCCGATCCCATCAGGCGCCGGCTCGCCGCCTTGAACAGGGTGTCCACCACCAGCGTCGATTTGCCGCCGCCGGACACCCCGGTGACACAGGTGAAGGTGCCGAGCGGGAACTCGGCCGTGACCGATTTCAGGTTGTTGCCCCGGGCGCCAAGGACGCGGATCACCCGGTCTGGGTCGATGGGGCGCCGGGCGGGGATCGGGATGTGGCGGCGGCCGGACAGGTAGGCGCCGGTGATGCTGTCGGGGTGGGCCGCGACCTCCTCCGGCGTGCCCTCCGCGATGACGTGGCCGCCGTGCACCCCGGCCGCCGGCCCCATGTCGATCAGGTGGTCGGCGGCGCGGATTGCGTCCTCGTCGTGCTCCACGACCAGCACGGTGTTGCCCAAGGATTTCAGCCGGCGCAGCGTGCCGAGCAGCCGCTCGTTGTCGCGCTGGTGCAGCCCGATGCTGGGTTCGTCGAGCACGTACAGCACGCCGGTGAGGCCGGAACCGATCTGGCTGGCAAGGCGGATGCGCTGGCTTTCGCCGCCAGACAGCGTGGTGCTGCCACGGGCGAGCGTCAGGTAGTCGAGGCCGACATCGACCAGGAACTGCAGCCGCTCGACGATTTCGCGGAAGATGCGCCGGGCGATCTCCTGCCGCTGCGGCGTGAGCGTGGCGCCGGCGTCCTGGAACCAGGCAAGCGCCCTTCGGATGGGCAAGTCGGCCGCCTGCGCCAGGTTGTGCCCGGCGATCCTTACCGCCAGCGCCTCCGGCTTCAGCCGCGCGCCGTGGCAGACGGCGCAGGGCTTGTCGGCCTGGAACCGGCTCATCTCCTCCCGCACCCAGGCGCTGTCGGTTTCCTGCCAGCGGCGCTGCAGGTTTCGCAGCACGCCCTCGAACGGCTTCCTCACCGAGTAGGACCGCACGCCGTCCTTGTACGAGAACTCGATCTCCTCCGCGTCGGAGCCGAGCAGGATCACAGCGCGCACCCGGTCCGGCAGCTCGTGCCAGGGCGTCCGGGTGCTGGCCTTGAAGTGCTTGGCCAGGCTGGCGAGCGTCTGGTCGTAGTACGGGCTTTGCGCGCCGCTCCAGGGGGCGATGGCGCCATCGGCCAGGCTCACGCGCTCGTCGGGGACGACCAGGCTGGGGTCGAAGAACTGCTCCAGGCCCAGGCCGTCGCAGGCCGGGCAGGCGCCGTGCGGGCTGTTGAAGGAGAACAGCCGCGGCTCGATCTCCTCGATGGTGAAGCCGCTGACCGGGCAGGCGAAGCGGCTGCTGAACACGGTGCGGGCGCCGGTGTCGGCGTCCTCGGCATAGACCACGCCGTCCGCCAGGCCGAGCGCCGTCTCGAAACTGTCGGCGAGGCGGGTCTGGATTCCGTCGCGCACCACGACGCGGTCCACCACGGCCTCGATGTCATGCTTGGTCTTGCGGTTGAGCGCGGGCACCTCGCCAATTTCGAACAGCTTGCCGTCCACCTTGACGCGGGTGAAGCCCTTGCGCTGCAGCTCCGCCAGCTCCTTGCGGTACTCGCCCTTGCGGTCCCGCACCACGGGCGCCAGCAGCAGCAGGCGGGTGCCCTCCGGCATCGCCGCCACGCGGTCCACCATCTGGCTCACCGTCTGCGCCTCGATGGGTTCGCCGGTGGCGGGGGAGTAGGGCACGCCGACCCGTGCCCAAAGCAGGCGCATGTAGTCGTGGATCTCGGTCACGGTGCCGACGGTGCTGCGCGGGTTGCGGCTGGTGGTCTTCTGCTCGATGGAGATGGCCGGCGACAGCCCCTCGATGCTGTCCACGTCGGGCTTGCCCATCAGTTCCAGGAACTGCCGGGCGTAGGCCGACAGGCTCTCGACGTAGCGGCGCTGGCCCTCGGCATAGATGGTGTCGAACGCCAGCGACGACTTGCCGGAGCCGGACAGCCCGGTGATCACCGTCAGGCTGTCGCGTGGGATCTCGACGTCGATGTTCTTGAGGTTGTGCTCGCGCGCGCCGCGCACGCGAATGGAGCCGGCCATGCGGTGCATCCTAGCGTTCTGGTATCGTTCACCCCATATGACAGCATGAGATGGTGTTGGAAACCCTGCTGGTCGCGCCGCAGCCCTGCCCTGGCTCGTCCGGGGAACAGGGAGTATAACGGTGGGCCGGTGCGAGTCCGGGTGATGGAGGGTGACGGAACATGGCGGGCAGCGTCAACAAGGTGATTCTGGTCGGTCGTTTGGGCAAAGACCCGGAGTCGCGCAGTTTTCAGAACGGCGGCAAGGTGGTCAACATGACCCTTGCCACGAGCGAAACCTGGAACGACCGCGCGTCCGGGGAACGCAAGGAGAAGACCGAGTGGCACAACGTCGTCATCAAGGACGAGAAGCTGGCTGAAAACGCGGAGAAATATCTCAAGAAGGGCGCCAGCGTCTACATCGAGGGCCGCATCGAGACGCGTAAGTGGCAGGACCAGTCTGGCAATGACAAGTACACGACCGAGGTCGTTGTGCCTCGCTTCGGCGGCGTGCTGACGTTCCTAAGCGGCCGCGGCGAGGAAGGCGGCACGGGCGGCGGTGGCGGTGGCTACCAGCCGCGCGAGCGCGCCCCGGCGTCCGAGCGGTCCGGTGGCGGTGGCGGCAGCCCGTCTTGGGAACCCAGCAAAGGCGGCGACCTTGATGACGAGATCCCCTTCTAACCCAACCCATTGACTCCCCACTTAGTTGATCTTAGCGAAAGCGTTCCTTGTCAGACCTCGATCCCCCCGAGACTTCCGCCCCGCCCGGCGTGCCTGGCGCCCCCCAGGTCACGCTCGAAGAGGAGATGCGGCGGTCCTATCTCGACTACGCCATGTCCGTCATCGTCAGCCGGGCGCTGCCCGACGCGCGGGACGGGCTGAAGCCGGTGCACCGCCGCATCTTGTACGCGATGCAGCAGGCCGGGTACACGTCGGACAAGCCGTACCGCAAGTCCGCCCAGACGGTCGGCGTGGTGATGGGCAACTACCACCCGCACGGCGACGCCTCGATCTACGACGCGCTGGTCCGCATGGCGCAGACCTTCTCCATGCGCGTGCCGCTGATCGACGGGCAGGGCAACTTCGGCAGCGTCGATGGCGATCCCCCGGCGGCGATGCGCTACACCGAGTCGCGGCTGTCCAGGGCGTCCAACTTCATCCTGCTCGACATCGAGAAGGACACCGTCGATTTCACGCCGACCTACGATGAAAGCAACCTGGAGCCGCGGGTGCTCCCGGCCAGCTACCCGGTGCTGCTCATCACCGGCGCCAACGGCATCGCCGTCGGCATGGCGACCAACATCCCGCCGCACAACCCGACGGAGGTCATCGACGCCGCCCTGGCGCTGATCGCCGAGCCGGCGATGACGCTTGAAGAGCTGATGCAGATCGTGCCCGGCCCGGACTTCCCGACCGGCGGGCTGATCCTCGGCCGCGCCGGCATCCGCAGCGCCTTCGAAACCGGGCGCGGCAGCGTCGTCGTGCGGGCCAAGGCGGCCATCGAGGACATGAAGGGCAACCGCCAGGCCATCATCGTCACCGAAATCCCCTACCAGGTGAACAAGGCCACCCTGCTGGAGCGAATCGCCGAGCTGGTGCGCGCCAAGGCGGTCGAGGGCATCACCGACCTGCGCGACGAGAGCGACCGCGACGGCATGCGGATCGTCATCGAGCTGCGGCGGGAAGCGACGGCGGAGGTGGTGCTGAACCAGCTCTACCGCTTCACCCAACTGCAGACGAGCTTCGGCGTGAACATGCTGGCGCTGGACGGCGGGCGCCCGCGGCTGATGGGGCTGAAGGAGGCGCTGGAGGTGTTCCTCGCCTTCCGCGAGGACGTGATCCTGCGCCGCAGCCGGTTCGAGCTGAACAAGGCGCGGGAGCGTGCGCACCTGCTGGTCGGCCTCGCCATCGCGGTGGCCAACATCGACGCGATGATCCGGGTGATCCGCGAAAGCCCGGACGCCGCCACCGCCCGCGCGGTCATGATGGACCGCGCCTGGCCCGCGGGCGACGTGTCGGCGCTGCTGGCGCTGATCGACGACAGCGGCAACCAGATCGTGGACGACACCGTGCGCCTGACCGACGCGCAGGCCCGCGGCATCCTGGAATTGCGCCTGGCCCGGCTGACCGGGCTGGAGCGCGACAAGATCCAGGCCGAGCTGACGGAGGTCGCGACCCGGATCAGCGGCCTGCTGGAAATCCTGGACAGCCGGCCGCGGCGCCTTGAGGTCATGCGCGAGGAACTGCTGGCCGCCCGGGTTGAACTCGACAGCCCGCGCCTGACCGCCATCGTCGATGCCGTGGTGGACCAGGACGACGAGAGCCTGATCGAGCCGGGCCAAATGGTCGTCACCATCACCCGGGACGGCTTCATCAAGCGCACGGCGCTGGAAATCTTCCGCCAGCAGAACCGCGGCGGGCGCGGACGCACCGCGGCCGGCACCCGCGGCGACGACATCGTGACCCGCAGCTTCAACGCCCACACCCACCAGTGGGTGCTGTTCTTCAGCAGCGGCGGCAAGGCGTTCCGGGAAAAGGTCTGGCGCTTGCCGGAAGCCAGCCCCACGGCCAAAGGGCGGGCGCTGGTGAACATGCTGCCGGAACTCGGCTCGGACGGGATCACCGCCGTGCTGCCGCTGCCGCAGGACGAGAGCCTGTGGGAAAGCCTGCACCTCGTGTTCGCGACCGCCAGCGGCAACGTGCGGCGCAACAAGCTGTCCGATTTCCGCAACGTCCGGGCGAGCGGCCTGATCGCCATGAAGCTCGACGACGGCGACCATCTGATCGGCGTGGCCACCTGCCGGGACGGCGACGACGTGTTCCTGGCGACGCGGGCCGGACGCTGCATCCGGTTCCAGATCCGCGACGACAACCTCCGCGTGTTCAGCGGGCGCGACAGCTCGGGCGTGCGCGGCATCCGCCGGGCGGCGGGGGACGAGGTGATCAGCCTGTCCGTGCTGCGCCATGTCGAGACGGGCGATGGGGAGGACGCGGCAGCCGAGGCGGACGAGGACGGCGCTGTGATCGAGGCCGAGGACACGGAGGAAGCAGAGCCGGTGCTGTCCCCCGCGGCCGTGGCGGAGATCGCCGACGCCGGGGAAATCCTGCTCACGGTGACGAATGCCGGCTTCGGCAAGCGCACGCCCGCCTCCGAGTACCGCGTGACCCGGCGCAGCGGGCAGGGCATCAGCAACATCAAGCTGTCGCCGCGCAACGGCACGGCGGTGGCCGCGAGCTTCCCGGTCCGGCCCGGCGACGACGTGATGCTGGTGACGGACGAGGGCCGGCTGATCCGCGTGCCGGCCGATCAGGTCCGCGTGACCGGCCGGACCAGCATGGGCGTCCGCATGTTCCGCCTGGGCGACACCGAGCACGTCATCAGCGTGTTCCCGGTGGTCGAGGTGCCGGGCGCCCAGGCTGAGGACATCGGTTCTGAGGACATCGGTTCCGATGATGCCGGGTCCGGGGACGTTGAAGGACCGGAGCCGTCCGATGCCTGAGCCGCACCCCGATCCGGTGGCCCATAGCCCGGTCCGGCACGTCGGCCTGTATCCCGGCACGTTCGACCCGGTGACCAACGGCCACACCGACATCATCGCCCGCGCCGCCCGTGTGGTGCACCGCCTGGTGATCGGCGTCGCGGAGAACGCCGGCAAGTCGCCGCTGTTCCCGTTGGAGGAGCGCGTCGAACTGGTGCGCGCCGAGACCGACGCCATCGCCGCGCGCACCGGCACCGAGATCGAGGTGGTCAGCTTCGACTGCCTGCTGATCGACCTGGCCCGGCGCGTCAACGCGGGCGTGATCGTGCGGGGGCTGCGCGCCGTGTCGGATTTCGACTACGAGTTCCAGATGGCCGGGATGAATTACCGCCTGGACCACGAGGTGGAAACGGTGTTCCTGATGGCGAGCGAGCGGCACCAGTTCATCTCGTCCCGCTTCGTCAAAGAGATCGCCCGGCTCGGCGGCGACGTGTCCAGCTTCGTGCCAAGCCTGACGCTGGAACGGACGCTGGCGCGGGTGCGCCCGGCTTGACCGGGCCGGCCTGATCCGAGTGAATTTGGCCATCAACGGAGAACGCCATGAGCCTCGCCCTGCGGCGCCGGCACCTGCTTGCAACAATCGCGATGGGAACACTGATGTCTGAACAAGCCTCGGCCCAGCAGCCGGCCCCTGATCTCCAGAACACGCTGTATATGGACCTGAAGGACGGCCGGGTGGTCATCCGCCTGCGCCCGGACCTGGCGCCGAAACACGTCGAGCGGGTCAAGGCCCTGGCGCGCAAGGGTTTCTACGACGGCACGGTGTTCCACCGCGTGATCGAGGGCTTCATGGCCCAGGGCGGCGACCCGACCGGCACCGGCACCGGGGGCAGCGACATGGGCAACCTCCCAGCCGAGTTCAGCCGCGACGCGCACTTCCTGCGCGGCACCGTCGGCGCCGCCCGGACCGGCGATCCCAACAGCGCCAACAGCCAATTCTACATCATGTTCGCCCCGGCGCCGCACTTGGACGGCCAGTACACGATCTGGGGCCAGGTCGTGCAGGGCATGGAGTTCGTGGACAAGATCAAGCGCGGCAGCGGCGGGGGCGGCCAGGTGTCCAACCCCGACAAGATCATCCGCGTGCAGGTGGCGGCCGACGCCAAGTCGTAATAGGAATGCGCCGCGGCCCGTCTGCGGGCCGCGGCGGCGGCATGGGCCTGTAGCTCAGTTGGTAGAGCACGGGACTTTTAATCTTGTGGTCGTGGGTTCGAGTCCCACCGGGCCCACCATGCCGTCCAGGCGAAATCAGCCGTTTGCCCAGTTCAACGTCTCTCCTGCAGCAACTCGTCCAACGTGACGCGGCAGGCGGGATCAACCGGCATTGGGGGCTGCCCGTCCATCAGGTCCGGCAAGCCGTCCAGCGCATCGGCATACAAAACAGCCACGTCGATCTTGCGCCGCATGGAGCTCGTGAAGCGGCGTCGTGCGTTGCCTCGGAACGTCCGCGCCTCGGCCCGCCAATGGGGCACATGAGAGGCCAGCGGCCACGCTTCGCACTTGAGGTCATGGATCAGCGCCTGCACGAGGTTGCTTTCGACCGCGTGAAGTTGCTCGCTGCCCACGCTCTCGATTTCCTCGATGATGTTGGCCCAGTCGGGCGCTTCATTGCCCGGCTTGCCAATGGCGTGCTGCTGGAGCAGCCGAGCCTGGTGCTCGGACCATTCTACCACGTCGACGTCATACAAATCGCTCATCCACAGGCTTCCTCGCCGCGGCGCTACGCCGCCTCGTTGAAGAAATCCGCATAGCCGAACAGCCCCGCCGACCCCCCGGTGTGCAGGAACACCACGTTTTCCCCCGGCGAAAAGGCGCCCTGGCGGATCAGGTCGATCAGCCCGGCCATGCCCTTCCCGGAATACACCGGGTCCAGGAAAATTCCTTCCAGCCGCGCCAGCATCCGCACCGCCTCCGCCATGCCGGGCGTCGGCACGCCGTAGCCGCCGCCCACGTAGTCGCAGTTGGCCTCGACCGCGGCCGCCGGGACCGGACGGTCCACGCCCATATGCGCCGCCGTCGCCTGCGCCAGGCGCAGCACGTTCGCCTCCTGCGTAGGCTTCGGGGCGCGGACGCCGATGCCCAGCACGCGGACCGGGCTGCTGAGGGCGTGCAGCCCGGCCACCAGCCCGGCCTGCGTCCCCGCGCTGCCGGTCGCGTGCACCAGGCGGTCGATGCGCAAGCCCAGCTCATTGGCCTGCGTCACCAACTCCAGCGCGACCGCCGCGTAGCCCAGGGCGCCCACAGCATTCGAGCCGCCGCCGGGGATCAGGTAAGGTTTGGCGCCCTCGGACGCCAGCCGGGCGCCGACCTCCTCGATGGCGGCCTGCATGTCGGTGCCGCCGGGCCGGTACTCGATGGCGCAGCCCAACAGACGGTCCAGCAGCACGTTGCCGCTGCCGAGGTAGGCGCCGTCGTTCGTCTCGATCCGGTGCTCCAGCACGGCGGTGCAGGCGAGGCCGAGCTTGGCGGCCACCGCGGCGGTCTGGCGCACGTGGTTGGACTGCACGGCGCCTTGCGTGACCAGGCGGTCGGCGCCCTGGGCCAATGCGTCGCCCACCAGGAACTCCAGCTTGCGCACCTTGTTGCCGCCCAGCCCCATGCCGGTCAGGTCGTCCCGCTTCATCCAGATCTGCGGCCCGCCCAATTCTTCCGTGAGGCGCGGCAGCGGCTCCAGCGGGGTGGGGGCCTGGCACAGCCGGGTGCGTGGGAAGGCGGCGAGGTTCATCGGCGTTCTCCATCCGGCCAGCGAGCGGGCGGCCTGGCCGGACCCTTGCAGACCGACCCGGTGAAATCAACATAACGGTCAACCTGCCGGGAAGCGGCAGGCGTCGATGCCCGGCACGCGCACTGCGCGCGCATTGGGCACTCCCACGGAGGGCGCCGCTTTGCTTATCAAGACAGTTCATGGCTGGGAGACACCGGAGCGGGACGCGACGCCGGAGTCGCTGATGTTGGGGCGCCGCAGCGTGCTGGCCGGGGCGGCGGGCGCAGCTTTGCTCGCGACGCCCTTTGCCGCCCGGGCGCAAGGTGCGCCGCGCAACGGCAGGTACGACGCCGGCCGGGACCTGACGGCCGAGCGGGACGCGACGACCTATAACAATTTCTATGAGTTCGGCACGGACAAGTCGATCTCGCGCGCCGCGCAGCGGCTGCCAATTTCTCCATGGTCCATCAAGTTCGAGGGCATGGTCGGCACGCCGCGGACGGTGGACTTCGATGACGTCATGAAGAAGGTGCAGCTTGAGGAGCGGGTGTATCGCCACCGCTGCGTCGAGGGCTGGGCGATGACCGTGCCCTGGACCGGCTTCCCGATGCGGGACCTGGTCAGCCTGGCCGGCCCGGCCGCAGGCGCCCGCTATGTCGTGATGGAGACCTTGGCCGATCCCAAGACAATGCCTGGCCTGCGCCTGCCCAGCTTCGAGTGGCCCTATGTCGAAGGCGTGACGATGGCGGAGGCGAACAACGACCTTGCTTTCATCGCGACCGGCCTCTATGGCAAGACCCTGCCGAAGCAGAACGGCGCGCCGCTCCGCCTGGTGCTGCCCTGGAAGTATGGGTTCAAGTCGGTGAAGTCGATTGTGAAGATGACCTTTACCGACAAGCGCCCGGTGACGTTCTGGGAAGGCATCCAGCCCCAGGAATACGGTTTCTGGGCCAACGTGAACCCCGAGGTGCCGCATCCGCGCTGGAGCCAGGCCACCGAGCGTCTGCTGGGCGACAACCAGCGCGTGCCGACCCGCATATACAACGGCTACGGCGAGTTCGTGGCCGGGCTGTATTCCGGGATGCCGAACGAAAAGCTGTTTGTATGATCGCATCACGCATCTTCGCCGCCTTGGCCGCACTGTTCCTAGTGGGCGCGGTCGCCATCGCCGCGCTGACGCCGTTCGGCATGACACTCGGGCAGGGCTTGATGCTGCTGGACGGCACTTGGCTGTCCTGGCTGCAGAAGCAGAGCCCGTCTTGGAGCTGGGCCTGGCTTGAGCTGCCGTTCCTGTTGCGGCCGCTTTGGCTGATCCCGGCGGGGATCGGCCTGATTTGCGCTGGCGCCGCAGTCTCGCTCAACTTTGGCCGCGCGTCGCCGTCCCGCCGCAAGCGGAGCTGAGCAGCCGCCGCGCCGCGTCGATGACCCGGTGCGCCTCGCTCCATAGCCCGTAGCGGTCCAGGCCATCGAGCGGGGCGAACAGCGCATCGGTGACATCGCTGCCGGCCACCGGCACGCCGCCTTGCCAACAGCCGGCAAAGTCCAGGATCGTGTAGTGGTATTGCACCAGTCCCGCCGCGTCGCGATGGATGCTGTCCACGTTCGCTGCCAGGATGAGCGGGCCGCAAGACAGGCCGGTTTCCTCGGCCAGTTCGCGCCGTGCGGCGTGCTCCGCAGTTTCGCCCAGGTCCTGCGCGCCGCCGGGCAGGCTCCATCGTCCCATGGCCGGCGGCTTGCCGCGGCGCACCAGCAGCACCGCCCCGGCCGTGGTTGCGCTCGGCGGCTTCAGCAGCGCGACGCCGATGCCGACGAGCGGGCGGGTGGGATAGTCGCGTTTGGTCACGTTGCGTCCTTGATGCGATGGCGCGGTTCGCGCAAACAATAGCCTTGGACCAGCGTGCCAAGGTCAAGAAAACACAGGAAAATGCTGCAGCCCGCCGAGGCCGTCGCTTCGCACCACCACCACAGGCCGCTTGCGCTGCCGGCCCGGCCCGGTGATGCTGCGGCATGGACACGCACGCCTTCGATGCCATCGTCATCGGCGCCGGCATCGCCGGGGCCACCGTCGCCGCCCACCTTTCGGCCGACCGCCGCGTCGCGCTGATCGAGGCGGAAGAAGCCGCCGGCTATCACAGCACCGGGCGCTCCGCCGCCATCTGGATCCAGAACTACGGGCCGCCGGACGTGCGCGTGCTGACCGGCCTGTCCCGCGGCTTCTTCGAGCATCCGCCCGAGGGGTTCACCGACGCTCCCATCCTGGCGCACCGCCCGGTGGTGTTCCTGGCCCCGCCCGAGCAGCGCGGCCATCTCAACCGCCTGCTCGCCGAGGGCACTGGGCTACGGGAAGCGTCATTGGATGAGATCACGGCGCTGGTCCCCGCGTTGCGCCCGGGCTACGCGGCGCAGGCGGCGATCGAGGACGACGCGTTCGACATGGACGTGGCGGCATTGCATCAGGGCTTCCTGCACCTGCTGCGCACGCAGGACGGCACCCTGGCGCTGCGCAGCCGCACCGGCCGGATCGAGCGCCGCGCCGGGCTGTGGCACGTGCAAATCAGCGGAGGCGACAGTTTCGCCGCGCCGGTCGTGGTCAACGCCGCCGGCGCCTGGGGCGACCACGTCGCGGAGCAGGCCGGCGTGGCGCCGCTCGGCCTGGTGCCCAAGCGCCGCACCGGCGTCGTCATCGACCCGGCGCCTTGGCAGGCGACCCGCTGGCCCATGGTGAACGACGTGGACCACACCTGGTACATCCGGCCCGAGGCCCGCACCAAGCTCATGGTCAGCCCGGCCGACGAGACCGACACGCACGCGCACGACGTGGCGCCGGACGAGCTGGACGTGGCCATCGCCATCGACCGGATGCAGCAGGCGCTCGACATCGAGGTGCGCCGGATCGAGCATAGCTGGGCGGGCCTGCGCACCTTCACCCCCGACCGCAGCCTGGCCTTCGGCTGGAGCGGCGCGGACGAGGGCTTCTTCTGGTGCGTGGGGCAGGGCGGCTACGGCATCCAGACCTCCCCGGCGGCCGGCAAGCTGGTGGCGGACGTGATCGCCGGGCGCGACCCGGGGCCGGCGGGCGCGATCCTGCCCGCCATCGACCCGCGGCGCTTCGCGTCTATCGCGGCGGCGTCAAACCCAGCCTAGCCCCGGTCGCCTGGATCGCCGCCCAGGTCTCCGGCTGCAGCGGCACGCCGTCGCGGAGCCGGGCGGCGCGGGTGCGGCTCTCGGCCTCCCCGGGCACCAGCACCTCGCCGCCGGGCGTGGCGGGACGGGAGTTCTTCACATGTTCGGCAAAGCTCCGCGCCGTTTCGGCGAACCCGGCGGCACCGAAGTGCTGCGGGTCCAGGTAGATGGACAGCATGCCGTTCACGATGCCGCCCCGCTTCCCCCCCGGGATCGGCCCGGCGGTCGGGCTGCCGGCGAAGCAACCGGCCAGGATCTCGCACATGAAGGCGATGCCGGAGCCTTTGTGGTCGCCGAACGCCCGCAGCGCGCCCTCGCCGTTGCCGGGATCGCGCACCATCGTGTTCTCGATAGGGCCGTACAGCGTGCGGGGGTCGCTGGACAGCGCGCCGTCCGGGCCGATCAGCGCGCCGTGCGGGATCGGCTTGCCGCCGTTGCTGGCGACCAGCACCTTGCCCTCTGCCACCATGCTGGTCGCGAAGTCCAACAGCAGCGGCGGCGCCCCCGGCTGCGGCACGCCGATGCAGAACGGGTTGGTGCCGAACCGCCGGTCCACGCCGCCGAACGGCGCCACCACCTCGCCCATGCCGACGTTGACGAAGTGGATGGACACCAGCCCGGCCTCTGCCGCACGCTCCGCCCAATCGCCGATGCGGCCGATGTGGCCGGAGTTGCGGAGCGTCACCACGGCCAGCCCCGCCGCCCGCGCCTTGGCGATGCCCATGTCCACGGCCGCCGGGCCGATGGTCTGGCCGAAGCCTTGGTTGCCGTCGAGCACGGCATGGTTGGCGCTCTCCGCCACCACCGTCGGCGCCTGGCCGGCGCGGACCTTGCCCTCTTGCAGCCATTGCACGTAGCGCGGCACGCGGATGACCCCGTGGCTGTCATGGCCCGCGAGGTTCGCGGAGACCAGGTGATGGCCGATCCGCCCCGCTTCCTCCGCATCGCATCCGGCGGCGGCGAAAATCTCCGCAATGAAGCTCCGCAGCGTCTCGGCGGCCACCACCGTCGTGGGCAGCGCGTCCATCAGCGCGGCGCCCCGGCAATCGCCTGCGCCGCCGCCCGGTAGAACCCGTTGTCCGTGGGCGTGATCGTCATCTCCGCCATGCAGGTGCGCGGCGGCATCCGGGCGGCGAACACGGCGGCGGCGGCGATGTCCTCCGGCTGGATCATGAGGGCGCGCTCCTCGGCGCTGGGCGGCTTCGGCCTTGTGTCGAGGATCGGGGTCGCGACCTCGCCGGGGTTGATGCAGACGCTGCGGATGCCGTGGATGCCTTCTTCCGCGTTGATGGTGGCGGACATGGCGCGGGCGGCGTGCTTGGAGGCGGTGTAGCTCGGCCCCGACACCGGGAAGATGCCGGTCCCGGCCACCGACGCGACGTGGATCAGCAGCCCGCCGCCCTGCGCCCGCATCGCCGGCAGCACCGCGAGCGCGCATTGGAACGGCCCCTTGACGTTCACGTCCATCACCGCCCCCATGTCGGCGGGCGACAGGTCCGCCCAGTGGCGCTTGCGGGCGTTGGTGCCGGCGTTGTTGACCAGGATCTGCACGTCGCCCAGTTGGTCCACGACCGACAGGTGCGCGCGGGTCACTTGGTGCGGGTCGGCCACGTCCGCGAGCGCCAGCATGGCCTGGCCGCCCGCCGCTTCGACTTGGGCGTGCGTTTCCGCCAGGGTTTCCCGCGACCGGCCGGTCAGCGCGAGCCGGCACCCGGCCTCGGCAAACGCCAGCGCCATCGCGCGGCCGATGCCGGTCCCGGCGCCGGTGATCCAAACGACGCGCCCGGTCAGGTCCTGCATCATCGCCGTCGTCCTCCTGCCATGCTGCCGGTGGCGCCACGCGGCGGTCCCGACAGTTCATTTCCGGCAGTGTGGCCGCTGCGGGCGCGGTCAGCAAGCCGTGCGGGCCTTCATCGGCGACCTGGCCCTGCGCTTCGCAAACCGGGTGCGCCTCGCCAGCGACAGCCGCGCGCCGTGCCTGGAGGCTATGAAGTAGCTTTACCAAAATAATTTCGCTCGCGGCGGTAAATGCTTTGCTGTACCCCCGCCATGGCCGCAGGCAGCCCGAAATGCCGCGGGTGCTTGGTGGTCAGGAAGAAGCAGAACACTGGAGAATGGCAAAGAATGGTCCAGCAGGCCGGCATGGTGCACTGCTTGCGACGGGCAGAATGGCTGACCCGGGAACGGGCAAAGGCGTACTGCTGCATCCTGGCCGTGATGACGGCTCCGATTTCCGTGGCGTGGGTAGGCACGGCGTTCCTGCACAACGGGATGGACTTCGGCGGCCGCCCGATAGCGCCGGATTTCGCGCCTTATTGGACCGCAGCGAAGATTGCACTCTCCGATAACCCAAGCGCGGCCTACGACCCCGATATGCATTATGCGCGCGAGCGTGAGCTGTTCGGAGGCGGCCCCCTGAACGGCTCCACCCCGTTCGTCTATCCGCCGCTGTTTCTCTTGATCTGCCTGCCGCTTGCGATGCTGCCTTACCCCATGGCGCTCGCTGTTTGGTTCGGCCTGACGTGCGCCGGCTATTGGCGAAGCATGCGTGCCATCTGGCCTCGGAAGGGCCTGGCCCTGCCAGTCCTCGTCTACCCCGGGCTGCTGATCAATGTTCTGAACGGCCAGAATGGACTGCTCAGCGCCTCGCTGTTCGCAGCGGCGACCCTGCAGCTCGACCGCCGCCCGATCATCGCCGGGGCCTGTTTCGGGTGCCTCGCCTACAAGCCTCACCTCGGGATCGCCATACCCTTCGCCTTGCTGCTTTACCGGGAGTGGAGTGCGATCTTCGCCGGGGCAGCGACCGTCATCCTGTTCCTGTTGGCCAGCTTCCTCGTGCTTGACCCTGCCGTCTGGCCGGCTTTCCTTTTGGCATCGAGCCTGGCCCGGACGCTGCTGGAGCAAGGGCTGGCCGGCCCGCACCGCATGGTGAGCGTCTTCGCGGCGGCTCAGCTATGGCACGCCCCGGCCGCGGCCGCATACGTGGCGCAACTTGCCAGCGGCCTTGGCGCCTTGGCAGCCTTGGCGGTGGCCCCGAGGGAGCTTGCGCCGCTTGCACGCGGGGCGGCCATCTGCGCCGCCGCCCCTTTGATCAGCCCTTATTTGTTCGACTACGACCTCGCCATCCTCGCCGTCCCGATCGCATGGGTGGTCCGGCAGGCCGAGGCTGACGGCGGCTTCCTTCCGTGGGAGAAGGTCGTTCTGTTCGCGGCCTTTGTCCTGCCCCTGCTCGCGCGTCCGGTCGCGACGCACTTCGCCTTGCCCATCGGGCCGGCCATCACGGCATCCTTGTTCTTCGTCGTGCTGCGGCGGGCCGCGACGCGGCAAGAGGCAGTCCCTTAGCCCCAATACTGTTCACTTTGCAATCCGAATGGCGGCATTGAAGTCGATGCGCGTGGTCGGTAGCGAGGTGCGCGGGCGCAGCGGATATCCGCTCATCTTGCGCTTGACCCCGCGCGGCACCT
>JAABUX010000522.1_pt1 | contig 65550 bp, 61 predicted proteins | sample 5561851 | NCBI WGS metagenome assembly JAABUX01 (sample SAMN10711883, study PRJNA513361) | rock metagenome | isolation source: Antarctica rocks | place: Antarctica: Victoria Land, Richard Nunatak red sandstone | collected 2016-01-03
ACATACCATCAGGCCAACGCAAGTCTCGGACGGTTTGATAGCACTTGGCGTCGTCGATGAGGTCGCGAATGTTGACCATGCTTGGACCCTTCGGCCCGACGCGGCGATGAGCCGGTGAGCCGGTGCGCAGTTCGGGAAGTCGGGCCATCGTAGCCGACTGGGAGCCTCAGCGAAATCACCACCCCGCAATCCGTCATGAGCCATAAAAGAAACGATCCCCAAGAAGATGAGATCGCCGAGCACACCCGGCCAGATGCTTAGGCCAAGGAGGCTCAACGAGCCGAAGATCGTCAGAACAAGCGGTAGTCGGACGTAAGTTCGCATTAATCGCCCGACAATTGGGGTAGTCGCTGGAGCGGGTGAACCTCGCGATCTTCGGGCCGGAATACCCCGGCGGATGCCCGGCGCTCGCCGCTGGGCGAGATGAGTCGAACGCCCTTGAGCGGTCGGAGCGGGCAACTGGCCGAGGCGACCGGGCACTCGAAATCCTGCGGAACTTTTCTCAACTCCAGGCAGGCCCTCGCCTCAGGATGCTGAGTGCAGCCGATGTGGAACGTTCGAGAGGTCGGGTCGAAGATCGGGAAGGATTCGGGATGTTCGAGCATGTATTCGAAGTATCCCGGCCCCCACTCGGTCAAGCCCCAGGCATCATCCGACGCGAGGAAGCGACCCCCTCGGGCTGTCGGCACCTGCTTCCAATCGTCGAGCCGCCCCGCTTCGTCCGCCTGGGGCTTGAAGAAGCGAACTTCGAGCCGATCGTCCCAAAGATCGGCAACCTTGCGGCGCTCCCCTTCCGGAAGCGAGTCCCACCAGCGCCGGACCACCGACTCGGATGTTGGGGGGATCACCGCCAAGAGGTCGACTGGAAGTTCAATCATGGTCGCTCAATGAACCTCTTGGAGGACATCAAATTCATTGGCTCGGAGGACCACGCCTTCGGCGACAGGCCATCGACCTTCGAACAGGGAAAACGTATGACCAGGATTCAACGACGAAAAGGGGGCCTCTTTGGCGATGAACGAAAGCATCGCGTTCCGGCAATATTTGTGCTCGGAGGGCGGCGATAAATCGAGCGCGACGCTCCAAGATTCTTCACCGAGGTCGGGTGATTTCGCCTGAAACACCGCGAAATATCTGGGACCAGGCGGGGGAGTTTTCCGGCCATGCTCCTCTGCCGGATACCAGAAGATTTTGACTGGTTTTTTCTCAGTCATGGTCGTGAATTTCCAGGATCGGGGAGATCATCGCGAGGTCGCCGGATTCAAGGTAAGTCGCCGGCCCGAATTGGTCAAGATTGACCAATTTGTAGAGTCGTTCCAGCATGTCCGCCGGAATGTCGGCGGCGACAATATCGTTTCCATCAGTCACCGTAGTTCACCGGCCCCTCGACGTGCTCGCCTTGGACCCGCAAGCAGGACGCCGCTTGCTCGGCCACCAGCAAATCTCGAAATTCGTAGGTCAAGCAGATGGGACCGACTCCCACCACGTCCGGTTCTTCTCGACAAGTGAGATTGCCGCCAAACTGGCCGACAGACTCCCCGATCGTCGCCTCACGCCGCTCATCCGGAGGGGATTTGTAGAGAACTTCGAGCATGAATGACATCGTACACTTCTCCTATTCCGGTTCCGGGAAGAAGAGATGACCCCATCGTCCGCCCCTGAACTTCTTGCCGCCCGTCCAGTCTTCGTATTTGACATGCGGCAACATGTTGCCAACGTCAGGCTCGGAGGGCTGGACTTGATACCACGCTTTGATGCCCGGGTTCGGTTGAGGATATGGTCGACCGGCGACGGCGCGAGGGACCTCGATCGCATGAGGGAGCGCCGTCCGGACGATCCGACGTGCCTCTTCCTCGGAGCCGACGACCGCATTATACCGGCCCGGGGCTTGGACGGCTTTCGCGTGCTCCGCTTCGGTCGGCACAATCTCAGGTCGCTTTCTCCGGCCGGGCGATGGGGAGGGGTTGCGCGGGGTCGATGTAGACTCGGCTGAGGAGGATGAGCTGGTCGCCGGCCTTGATCGGGCCGGCCTCGTCGGCGATCGGGTTGAGCATCATCTCTTCGCCCCTCTGGATTCCGATCAGGAGGCAGGAGCGGCGGTCGCCTCGGTAGCGGGCGAAGAGGCCGATCAGCTCGACGAAGTCTTTGCCGATCAGTTCCTCGGGGGCGTCGTAGAGGAACATCTCGTTGGCGTCTCGGCCGACGGTGAGGAGTTCCTGGTAGACGCGGGTCATCCCGTGGAACAGGGCGGTCCGGGCCAGGAGGCGGAGGCCGAGTTCGTCGGAGGAGATGATCTCGTCGGCCCCGGCTTTCTTGAGGTGGTGGCGGTTGTTGGGGTTCCGGCACTCGGCGGCGACGTTGGGCTGGTTCTCGCCTTTGCCGCAGATGTTCTTGATGGCGATGCAGGTGAGGATGCTCTTGCCGTCGGCGTGCTTTCCCTCGCGGTCGTCGGTGAGGATGACGACGGAGTGGGCTCGGGGGACCTTGGCCCGTCGAAGGATCGTCTCGCTGGTGGGGTCGCCTTTGACGATGTAGACGTCGCTGAAGGCGGCCTCGTCCTGCTTGTCGGGCAGGTCGATTTCGTCGGTGTCGTCGTGGATGATGACCACCGGGCGCTTCTCGGAAATGATCTTGCTGTGGACCTCCCTGATCCATTCCAGCCCTCGCGAAGACCAGTTGCAGAGAACAAGGTGTTGATCCATTTCGAACGTGGACACGTCACGCCTCCGGAGGTACCGCTCGATCAACAACGAGGCCACGCTGGCGGTGAACAAGCCCGCGAAACCGACCCCGAGCACCAAAAGCGCCATGGCCAGGAGACGGCCTGGCAGGGTCTTCGGCTCGGCGGCGTCGAGGCCGCTGAACAACAACACCCAAACACCCCAGAGCGAGTCGCCCCAGGTGTTGAAACTCCCCGAGGCGTCGCCGCGCTCGAAGAAGTGGAGCAGGGTCGCCCCGACCAGCCAGGTCAGGACGACCGCCACCGCGATCTGGACCACCTGGTTGCGGTTCCAGGACGCCAGCTTCGACAGGATCAAGGTCCGCCACCGCCCGCTCAGCAACCCATCGAGGATGACTTTCCGCCGCGTCATGAAACCAAAGCCTCGACGGATCGATCAAAACTCGCAGCCAACCCGACCCCGGTTTACTCAACTCGAATCGAGCGGCGGCAGGCTGCGAACCCCGCCCCAAACCCAACTCCGCAATCACCCGAGTGGAGCGGACGATCCTACCACAACTCGCCCCGGCTTTCCCCTTGGACGCGGACTCAACCCGTTCATTACGATGGACGTCGCGCTTGCCGCCGAGTCTCGGGCGGATTCCGCCGACGTCGCGACCGACCAGGAGGGGTGTCCACCCGCCCATGCCGACCCCCTCGAAGTTCCCCCCCCGATACCTCCTGCTCGACTCGTGGCGGGGCCTCGCCTGCGTGCTCGTGGCGCTGCATCATGCCGGATTCCTGATCCAGTCGTCGGAAGCCGGGGCCTCGTCGTGGGAGTCGAGCCTTCGCTGGTGGATCGTCGCGTTTTACCGGCGGATGGACGTGGGAGTTCCCTTGTTCTTCGTGATCAGCGGCTACTGCATCGCCGCGAGCCTCGACGCCCACCGGGCCAAGGCGGCGTCCCCCTGGCGGTTCCTCGGGCGGAGGGTCTGGCGGATCTACCCGCCTTACTGGGCGGCGGTCGCCTGCTTCGTGGCGGCGGTGGCCGGCCTGAACGGGGCGGGCTGGAAGCCGATGAGCGTCGGCGTCCACTCGCTCCACCTCGACTCGCCCGGAGAACTGACTTGGGCGCAGTGGCTGGGCAACCTGACCCTCACCGAAACCTGGAGGCATCCGGTCCTCGGCGGCGACGCCTACAAGAACTTCACCCGGATCAGTTGGACGCTCTGCTTCGAGGAGCAATTCTACCTCCTGAGTTTCGCGCTCCTGCTCCTGGCCCCCCGGAGGCTGTTCGAGACGCTCGGGGTGGCGACGGCCCTGATCCTCGCCTGGTGCCTGGCCGCCTACGACGCCGGTTGGTTTCACCGATTGAGCGGGATCTTCCCCGAATTCTGGTATCAGTTCGCCGTCGGCCTCGCGGTGTACTGGAGGCTGGTCCGGGCCGACTCGACGCAAGCTCGACGATCCGTCGACGCGGTACTACTCGCCCTGGCGGTCGCGGGCTGGATCAACGGGGCATCCGGCGTCCGCGACGTGGGGCTGTTCGGCCTGGCCTTGATCGCGCTCCGGCCCTTCGACGCGACCCTGGCCGATCGCCGCGCCCTGGCGCCGCTCCGAGGCTGCGGCCGGCGTTGCTACAGCATCTACCTGATCCACCTGCCTGCTTGCGTCGTCGCCGCCGAGGCGGCCGTCCAGCTCGGCTGCACCGGCTTCTGGCCCAGGGCCTTGATCGCGGCCCCATTGGTCGCGGCGCTGGGGGTCGGCGCGGGCTGGCTGTTCTACGCCGCCGTCGAGTCGCGGTTATGGAGCCCATCGCCGAGCCGGTCGACTTGAAAAACGGAGCCGGACCCCCTCCGATCCGAGGGCGAGCTTGTCTCGAATGGCACCTCCCGAGGTCGCGAGTAGGACCGGCGAGATGCCCTGCGGCCCACCCGGCGCGGTTCGCCCTTCGCTTGTTGCCCCGGTCCTGGACCACCCGACCGCCATCCGCGATGGTCCGGGTCGCGGTCAGGTGGGGACGGACGCCGGCTGGCCCATCACACGCGAACTAGAGCGTCTCTCGGGACGGTTGCGAGAACGAACGGATGGCCGAGTCCGGCGTCCGAAAACGGCGAGCTTATCCATCGCGACTGCCCTAATATGAAACGCACAACGGCGGCGACCCAGCGGCCGAAGGACGAAAGAGGCGGAGCGGAGCCGGTCATGACGAAGGGAGCACGGGGTGTGGTCCGGCGGAGGAGGGCTCGGCCCCCATTCGATGATTCCTCGGATGGGGGCGTGCCTTTCGGGCTTGATCTCGATGCCAACGTACTTTACGAGATCATCCGGACCCGCGACCGTCGGTTCGACGGGCGGGTATTCGTCGGGGTCCGGTCCACCGGTATCTACTGCCGGCCGGTCTGCACCGTTCGCCCGCCCCGGTTCGAGAACTGCTCGTTCTACCCGACGGCGGCGGCCGCCGAGCGGGCCGGGTTCCGGCCGTGCTTGCGTTGCCGGCCGGAGTTGGCCCCGGGCACGATCGCCCCGGTCGATGCCGTCCCTCGCCTGTCCGCCTTGGCTGTCCGCCGGATCGAGGACGGGGCCCTATCGGGGCGGAGCTTGGACGAGTTGGCGGCCGAGTTCGGGGTGACCGCCCGTCACCTCCGGCGGGCGGTCCGCCAAGAAACCGGCTTGACCCCGGTCGAGTTGGCCCAGACGCAGCGACTGCTCCTGGTCAAACAGTTGCTGACCGACACTCGGATGACGGTCACCGAGGCGGCGTTCGCCGCCGGGTTTGAGAGCCTTCGCCGGTTCAACGCCGCATTCAAGGAGCGGTACCGGCTCACCCCGACCGCCCTCCGCCGGTCGGCCGCCGGGGCCGGCCCGGACGATGCTTACAGGTTCGACCTGGCCGTCCGCCCGCCGTTCGACCTGGCGGCCCTCCTCGGTTTCTGGGCCACCCGGGTCACACCCGGAGTTGATCGGGTGAAGGATGGGTGGTACCACCGGACGGCGGTCCTCGGCGATCAAGCCGGGTGGGTGGCGATCGGCCCCGGCGGCAAGCCGCACACCGTCCGGGTGCTTGTGTCGACCGCCTTGGGCTCGGTCCTGCCGGCCGTCTTGGCCCGGCTCAAGGCGATGCTCGATACCAGGGCCGACCCGGTCGAGGTGGGGGGGCGCCTGGCGGCCGACCCGCTTCTTCGCCCGCTCGTCGCCCGATGGCCCGGGCCGAGGGTGCCGGGGGCGTTCGATGGGTTCGAGTGCGGGGTTCGCGCGATCCTCGGGCAGCAGATCAGCGTCCGGGCGGCGAACACGCTGGCCGGTCGGCTGGCCGCGCGGTTCGGTCGGCTGCGGCAGTACCCCCACGAGGGGCTGGCGATGGTCTTCCCGCCTCCGGCCACGCTGGCGGCCGCAGGCATCGCCGACCTTGTCGCGGTGGGGGTGACAACACGCCGGGCGGAGACAATACGGGCTCTCGCCCGGGCGGTCGCCGACGGTCAGGTCCGATTGGAGTTCGGGGCCGACCCCGACCGGGTGAGGGCCGGCCTGCTGGCCCTCCCGGGGGTCGGGGATTGGACGGCCGAGTACCTGCTCCTGCGAGCGGTCGGCTGGCCGGACGCCTTCCCGGCCGGGGATCTCGGGCTGGCCAAGGCGTCCGGGCTGGCGGCGACCGAACTGCGAGCCCGGGCCGAGCGGTGGCGACCGTGGCGGGGGCACGCCGCCGTGCTGCTGTGGATGTCCCTTTAATGTCTCGCGAACATTTTCCACCACCGTCCCCCGCCAGGTCGGACGAGGTCGTCACGCACGCGACCATCAACCTGAACACAAAGGAGAGCCCGAAATGACAAGCGATGTGACAACTCCAGCGGCGGCGTTCCGGCGACTGCATGCGTCGGACGACATCCTGATCCTTGCGAACGCCTGGGACGCCGGCACCGCTCGCCTCGTCGAAAGCGTCGGGGCGAAGGCTGTCGCAACGACGAGCGCGGGGGTCGCCTGGTCGCACGGATACCCGGACGGCGACCGGCTTCCCATCCGCCTGCTCGTCGCGACGGTCGACGGGATCGCCCGGGCCGTCCGGGTCCCGGTAACGGTCGACGTCGAGGGCGGGTACTCGACCGATCTGGCCGTGGTCGGCGAGGTGGTCGCGGGGGTCGTCGACGCCGGGGCTGTCGGCATTAACATCGAAGACGGGACCGATCCGCCCGACCTCCTATGCCGCAAAATCGAGCGGGCCAAGGAGGTGGCCGCTCGGCTCGGCGTCGACCTGTTCGTCAACGCCCGGACCGACGTATACCTGCGCGGGCTCGTGCCGGAGGGAGGCCGCACCGCCGAGGTCCAGCGGCGTGCCGAGCGATATCGGGCGATCGGCGCGGATGGCCTATTCGTGCCCGGGGTGGCGGTGGCCGCCGAGATCGCCACCCTGGCGGACGGAACCGCGTTACCGCTCAACGTGCTCGCCTGGCCGGGCCTGCCCGGCGCGGTCGAACTCGGGCGCCTGGGGGTCCGCCGCTTGAGCTCGGGGTCGGGCCTCGCCCAGGCCCTCTTCGGCCGCGCCAGGGAACTCGCCTCGACGTTCCTCCGTGAGGGTGATTCAGACGCATTCATGATCGGGAACATGACATACGCCGAGATCAACGACCTCATCACCTGATCGACCGAGAGTTGGACCGAAAATGGCGGGCCATACGTCGGCCCATCGATCCCGAAGTCCGATGATGGGCACGCCCGATGTGCCCATCATCGAACGGTTCGACGACCCGCCATCCTCAAGACGGCAAAGTAAGCGGCCCGACCTGGCGGGCGCCCGGGACGACAGTCACGTTCCCTCGCTCGCCGACGAGCCGTGAGTTGGTGACGATCGAGACGTTATTGCGGTTCTGGATCGAAACATGGCCGAACGGGAGGCCGACGACCGAGGAGTTCGTCGCGGTCTTGATCGAGAGCTGGTTCAGGTTCCCGGCGTCGTTGAGGACCATCCCGGTGGCGGTCTTGGCCGTGAACGACTGGATATTCCCCTGGACGTCGATCAGGGCCGTCCCGGCGATCTCGGGGTGGAACGACTCGCTGAGGTCGGACAGGGCGTTGGGGTAGTTGAAGGTCACCTGGCCCTGGGTCGCCAGGCTGCTCGGGCTCAAAAGGGCGATGACGTTCCGGCCGTTGGACACGCCGGTGTCGAGGGCGAGGTTCGACTCGATGCTTCCCAAAGCCCTCGAAGGGTCGTTGGCGATCGTCCCGGCATTGGCCGGAACGTCGATCCCCTGGCTGATCAAGGGGGCTCGGCCAACCTCGGTCAGCGTCCCGCTGGAGGACGGGGCCAGGGTCAAGATTCCCGCCTGCATGAGGTTCGGCTGGGCGGTGTCGAAGAAGCCCGCCCCGAGCGCGAAGACGTTGCCCGAGCCCGCGATCCCGGTCACCCCTCCGCCGAAGAGGAACTCGCGGGCGGGACCGAACGGAGCGCCGACGGGCACGGCGGAGCCGACGGCGAGGCTCCCCGGAATGTTGATCACCTGGGCGACCCCGTCGGGCGTCTCGGTCGAGTCGACCAGGATGGTCGAGCCTTCGCTGGTGGCGATCCCGCCGACGGGCCTCAACGTCGTGAACTGGCCGACGAAGACGCCCGAGAGCGCGTCGTAAGCCCGGACGGTCTGGCCCACCCCAACCAGCGCCACCAACTCGGTCCCGTTCCGGGCCAGGGCGACGCCGCCAAGCCCGGCGGTGCTGGTCGCCCCCGGCACCGTGATCGTACTCAAAACCGCGCCCGTCGTGGCGTCGAAGCGGATCAACCGGCTCGTCGAGGGGTCGAAGCCGTAGATGTTCGGATCACCCAAGGGCGCGTTGCCGTTGGGCGACGCCCCGTTGACGTGGTTGATGTTCAAGATCACGCCGGGCGGCGGGATGTGCCGGAACCCCGGCAGGCTGATGTCGCGAGGCTCGACCAGGTTCGACCCCGGGTTGAACGACCCGCCCACGTTCGTGAGCAGGATCGCGTTGGCGTTGGTCGACTCGAAGGCATACGCCAACGCCCGGCCATAGCTGACCTGCGCCTGGGTCAGGCCGGGTGTCCCCCGGTAGTTCTGGCCGTTGCCGATCGTCGGGAGGATCGGGATCGCGCCGTTGATCGCGCCGACGCCCGTCCCCCCGAAACCGGCGACCGTCGGGTCGATCGTGCCGGGGTTGTTCACCCCCGACAGCCCGGTGGTCGCGCTGGTCCCGCCGCTGGTCCCGCTGGTGGCCACGGTGGTCGAGTGGTAGGGCTGGTTCCCGGGATACCCCAGGCCCGCCCCGGTAAGGGGGTCGACCGTCGTGCTGATCCCCAAGGTGGTGTTGAGCGGGGTGTCGCGGAGGTGGAGCTGCGAGTTGGCGGCGACCGAGTTGAGCGAAAGCTCGTTGACCCCGGCGAGCAGGTTGATGTTCCCGCCCGAAACCAGGTTGAACTCGGGCAGGCTGATCCGCCCCATCAGCTCGCCGCCGACCCCGGTGGTCGAGTTGAGCGGGACGTTGGCGTTGCGGATCGACCCGAGCGAAGCTTGCCCCGAGCCTCCTCGGACCGTCCCGATGATCGAAGTGAAGATACTCGTGCCCGAGAACACCAAGTTCAGGTTGCCGTTGGAATCCAGCGCCGTGCCCGTGAGGTTGCCCGGCCCGTTGAGCTGGATACGGACCTTGGCCCCCCCGGCGGTGGTGTAGTCGAACCGATTGGTCGTCTCGGCGGTGATGATCGCCGCCCCCGCCGCTTGGGTTTGAACCGCCGGGATCTTCGACCCGTTCAAGAGGGCCCGACCCTCCAAGCCTTCGAGGCTCGGTCGAGCGCGTCGCAGTGTTCGCTCCATCATCCGAGGGGATCTCCGCTTCCGTGCCGATAATGCCGTTGAAACGCGGTCGACGACGATCCATCGCCCGTCGAAGAGGGTGGTTAAACTAGCCATCGACTCCCGGACCCGAGCCGCTTGATCCGATCAAACCGGCGTACCCGAAGGCGCCCGGGCGCCCTCCGCACAACCCGCGGAATGGTTGCGGAGATTCTAGTTTTCACTCCTGAAGGTTCATCGGGGTCAAGAATCGCGAATTGTGAGACCGGAAACCGCAAAGGATGAAACCGAGATTCCCGTGAGGCCAGGAGTTTTTCCATTTCCTTCCGGCCTCCCAGAAAACTCCTGGTTTCCAGCGAGACTGGGTTGAAAGAATTTTGGTCTTCGGCTTTTTTGCAATCTGCGATCCTGCGATTTGCGATCCGATTTTTCAGAACTGGACTTTCCGGGACAGCATTGCGGTCATGCGGCTTGATGGAACAGTGCTTCGGCCATCTGTTGCGTTACGAGCACGGCCAGGACCACGAAGACATGCCCACAGACGAAACGCGAGCCAGCCAGCCCAGGTGTGGTGCTGATGAGCGGGTGGTAACCCCCATCGTCCCACCCGAGCCGGCCCACGTCGATCAGCTCAAAATCAACCAGCCACCCCACGAACTCCCGGAAAATGCGGTGTTAAACGGACCTCATTTGCTTTCGACCCGTCCCAGCGGATTGGGACTATCCATCAACGAGGCACACGCCGCGGACCAGGCGGAGTCTTCGGGGTAGAGCGCGGTCCGGAGGTAAGCCCAGGTGAGCCGCTGGACGGCGGCCACTCGCTCGGGGCTCTCGTCCGTCGTTTCCGCAACGTCGTACCCGGAAACTCCGCCAAGCCCGTGTCCCGCGCCAAACAGGGTGAGCAAGGATTTGGGGCCGGTGCTCAGGAAGTACGGATCAGCATGCCAGTCCGCACCCCGGACCGTCAGATGGGGGGAAACATCGTTGTCGCCCGCGACCACGAGGGCTGGCGTCGTCATCTCCGCGTAGCTGGGCTTAAGGAAGAATGAATAATGCTCAGCCGCGAACGCGCTGAGATCGGCACCGCCATTGCCGGGCGGGGTCAGCAGCACACCCGCCTTGATCCTCGGCTCGGCCAGGTCGACTTCCGTTCCGTCTTCGGGATCGGTCAGCCGCGCGCCCAGCAGCATACTTGCCGTTTGCCCGCCCATCGAATGCCCGACGACAGCGACCCGGTTTCGGTCTAATCGCCCTTTAATCTCCGGAAAGGAAGCTTCGATGGCGTCAAGCTGGTCGAGGATACATTTCATGTCCTCAACGCGGGACCGCCAGAACAAGGGTGCCCCAGGAGTCTTTGGATCGAGGCTCAGAGTCTTTGAACTCAGATGAGTCGGCTGGATCACGACGAAGCCGTGAGCCGCCCAGAAATTGGCGAGCGGGCCGTAGCCGTTCAATGAGGAAAGATTGTTCGACCTTCCATGGCCGTGCGACAGGAGGATGATGGGAAGTTGGCCTCCGGTCACGGGCGCGGAAACTCGCATTTGCAGATCCACGGCGCGCCCGGGAGCCGACAGCACCACGGGGCTTAAAGAGAGGACGGGAGTCGATGCGCTAACGGGTCGATTTCCACCTTCGTTGATCGGCATAGTCATCTCCTTTTCGCGTTAAACTGTGGCCAATGCCGCCTTGCTGTGCCAGTTCGCCAAAACGGAACCGCCTTCCGTATCGTATGGAACAATGTTCCGTTTTGGCAAGTGGAGATTTTTGAGGATGAGCACGCGGGCGGCCGAACAAGGCGATGACGCCTTTCACGAGACCGCGAAGTCCAAGCCCGTGCACGCCGACGCGCAACGGAATAGGGATGCGCTGCTGGAAGCAGCGATGGCTGTGTTTGCGGCTTCAGGCGTGGACGTGCCGGTGCGGGAGATCGCCCTCAAGGCGGATGTTGGAGTCGGCACGCTGTGTCGCCATTTTCCGCAGCCCTCGGACCTGATCGTGGCTGTCTTCTAACGCGAGGTCGACGCCTGCGCGAACGCCGCACCGATTCTGGCGGCGGAGCATGAGCCGGGTGAGGCGCTGGCGAAATGGATGCAGCGATACGCAGTCTTTATCGCAGCCAAACGCGGGCTGGCGACAGTACTGCCTTCGGGGACCCCGGCCTTCGACGCATTGCCCGCGTCCTTCCGGCAGCGACTGGAACCCGCTCTTCGGGCGCTTCTGGAGGCTGCGGCAGCCATCGGCGAGGTCCGCGCCGAGATCTCCGCCGAGGAGCTTTTGGTTCGGTCGCGAGCTTGTGACGGACGGGCTCGATGTCGTCCTGCGGGGAGGCGCGGACGATCTCCCATCATTGGTAGGAATCTTCGCGGCGGGCACGCCGCGGCGGCAGAGGGTGGGTCGGGCGGGAAAATGGCGAGTCAGCCTCGTTTCAGGCGATATTTTAGGCTTTTTGTCCGATCTGTCTCGTTGCTGAGGCGGAACTCAATGATCTCCCGCAGCGGGGGCTTCGCGGCGATGCGGAGGCACGCCGACCCCTTGAAATCTCGGGAAAATCGCGATTTTGGGTGTCAGAAAGTGCCGGAAAGTGCGGTTCAAAGTCGAAAGCGTGACCCGTTGCGAGCAGCGGAGACGCCCGCCTGATCGAAGTTCTGGCACTGGCGGCCTCGGGCCGTTACACTTTGCGCATCCCGCTTGACGCGCCGGGTCGGTGGGTCGGCCTTGGAATCGGGCCGGGCGACCTCCGTCGCGGCTTCGATTTGGGGCTTTGGCCCGTGTCCGGTTTGTGTTCCCCCAAAGGAGACTTCCAAGGTGCGCCGCTTTGCCATGACCCTGTTGTCGCTGTTTTTGATGCTCGGGCTTTCGATCGCCCAGGATACGAAGAAGGTCGAACCGTCGAAGCCGGCGGATACGGCCAAAGATAAGGACAAAGAGGCGGCCAAGCCCAAGGAGAAGGAAGCGGCCAAGCCCGCCGCTGAGGCTCCTTTGCCGAGCATCCCGCCCGAGGTGGAAGTGAAGTTGGAGGCCGCCCGCTTGGCCGTGGCCGAGGCGATCGTCGCCGCCCAGGACGCCGGTTTGGTGGAAACCACCATCGACCCGCCGCCGATCCTCGACATCCTCGTCACCGGTCGCGCCATCGACCTCCGCGAACTCAAGGCCAGCCCCAAGCGAGGCGTCAGCCCCGAAGTGTTCGCCGCCTGGTTCACCGGCTACGGCAACAAGAACATCGAGGGGATCAAGCAGCAAGACGACGTCCGGATCGTCGTGCCGTCGAAGGGCTTGAGGTCTTATTACGACCAGCGCTCGAACCTCATGAACCGGCACATCGACGCCGTCCGCAAGGCCAAGGCGACCACCAAGACCGACGCCGAAGAAAGGGCCAAGTCCGACGAGCTCGCCGCCAAGGCCAAGACCGAAGCTGATGCGGCCTCCGCCGCCAAGGCCAAGACCGACGCCGACGAAAAGGCCAAGTCCGACGCCGCCGCCAAGCAAAAAGCCGAGGACGACGCCAAGGCCGAAGCTAAAGCCAAGAGCGACGTCGAAGCGAAGGCTAAAGCCGACGCGGAAGCCAAGGCGAAGGCTGACGCCGACGCGAAGGCCAAAGCGGATGCCGAGGCCGCCGCCAAGGCGAAAGCCGCCGCCGACGCCCAGAAGGCCGCCGACGAGGCCAAGATCAAGGCCGACGCGGAGGCCAAAGCGAAGGCGGATGCCGACGCCAAGGCCAAAGAAGCCGCCGACGCCGCCGCCAAGGCGAAAGCCGAAGCCGACAAGCCCAAGGAAGAACCGAAGAAGGAAGAAGCTCCGAAGACCTGATCCGGCAAGCTGGCCTGACCGACCGACCAAGCAGCCGGAAGATTTCGGTCGACCCGGCCTTCGCCCTCAGAGTTTCCCCAGAGTGCCGCGATCGACGGGCCTCCGCCCGGTGGTCGCGGCCTCGTTGGTTTCCGAGCCAATTACCCGACGGGTGGGGTGGCGAATTCGTCGTTAAGTTGTTAGCCTGTTGGCCCCTTCGACGTTTCCCGATTGCTGGCTTGGGGGGAGAGTCGCGCCCCTCTTCGGGGCTTCGTTTCGACTCGGCCCTCGACGGACGGATCGGTCTCTTCACCGGGTCGAAGGGAAGGGACCACATCGATTGACCAAGGCGACGCTTTATCTCCTGGAACTGGCCCGAGACGCGAGCACCCGATCGGGCGCCGCTGGCCTCCTGCTCATGCCCGAAGGGGCGATGGACTGGACCGCCGTGCGCGGGTTGAGCGAGTCGCTTCGCATCCTGGTCGCCGTGGAAACCGACCGCCAGCAGGAAGCCGTCACGAGCGCCGGGCTGATCGCCGTGGTGGTCGAGCCGAGCGAGGCGTCGATCACCGAGCGGATCACCCTGGCCTTGATCGAGGCCGTGGCCAACGACCAGTTCAAGGCGGGGGCCAGGGTCGTCGTCGCCTACTCCGGCTTCGAGGCCGAAACGCTGGACTCGATCACCGTGGTCCGCCTCGGCGAGCACCTCGAACGGCTCTCGTCGCGTGACCTCCGAGCCCTGGAAACCTCGGTCCCCTTGGAAACTTTGAAAGCCGTGGTCGACGTCGCCGTCGAGATCGGCCGAGAAGGTCGCGAAGGCAAGGCGGTCGGCTCCTTGATCGTCGTCGGCGACGCCCGGAACGTCCTGGCCAGGACCAGGGTCCTCGGCTTCGACCCGTTCAAGGGCTACCTCCGCAAGGAGCGAAACGTCCGAGACGTCCGGGTCCGCGAGGCGATCAAGGAGATCGCCCAGATGGACGGCGCCTTCGTCGTCGCCCGAGACGGCACGGTCGAGGCCGCCTGCCGGATCATCGACGCCCCCAACGCCGGCCTGACACTCCCCAAAGGGCTGGGGACGCGCCACTGGGCCGGCGCCGCGATCACCAAGGCGACCAAGGCCCTCGCCGTCGTCGTCAGCCAATCCACCGGCGCCGTCCGACTCTTCCAGGAAGGGGAAATCCTCCTCCGGATCGCCCCCATGAGGCACGCCCGAGCCATGAAGTGGCACGACGCCGAATCCGAACCCACCCCCCGAGCCGAAAAGGCTTGACCGGCCCATCAGTCCCACTCGTCGGGCAACTCGCAAAGATAAGTCTGGAGCCGGGCGCGGGCCTCGTCGATGGTCATCGACCCGGGGTCTTCAGCCGACTCGTGCGCCCAGAAGTTGCGGACCCGGCGAACCTCGTGAGCCCGCTGGCGGATATCAATGTCGATGCCTCGCCCAGCTTTACCGCCGATCTGGTCGATCAAGGTGGAGACATCGGCGATTCGCTGGGAAACTTTGTGCCGGGATCGAGCGTACGACCGGAGCGCCGCCTCGAATGCTGCGAAGAGGCGAACGAGATAGGTTCCTTCGAGATTCTCGTGAGCCCTGTGGAGGTGCCTGCGAACGCCGGCATCGCGAAGCAGAATCTCGGGCGTCGCGACGACATCGGCTTGGAACCGGTCAAGGGCGGTCCGCACCAATCGGAATTCACGCACCACATCCACGATATGTTCGTGCCACTCATACCGATGGGACGGCATGGTCGGCGATCGAGTTGAGGGCTTGATTGATTGTCGCCTTGGTCAAAGGTAGACCTTCGGCGGTGTCGACGGGCGGCATCTCGATCGATTCAAGCGATGGCGCGAAGTAGAGAGTCCATTGTCCGTTTTCGTGGAAAAAAAAGACCGTCGGATCATAAGTCGGCATCAAGTAAAGGTCGGCACCTGCTTCCGCGCCGACCACATGATAACCGGTAGGGTCCAGGAGCAACTTGACCGGCCCCTTCTGGAGGTAAAGCGCCGGGACCTCATACACCGTCCGGTCATCGTCACGCATCCGCTTCTGGTAGCGCCTGGTGACCCACTCGTTCGAGTCGACCTCTCGCTCGAATTGGGCGACGAGTTCCTCGACCCGCTCCTGGAATCGTTCGCGATCTTGGGACATCACAACTCCTCCGCGACTGAACTCAGATCGAGCCGGCCATCGTCGCAAAGGGGGATGTGGCCCGTCAACGTCGGGCCCTCGAAGCGCATCCGGGCTGTGAAGGTGACATTATGCCGGACCCTCTTCTGTGACGAGGGGGCTTGAGCGACATCGTCGGTCGGGTCAGGACCAGCAGTCTGGGGCTGTCTGGATTTCCTCTCGGAAGCGGTCGACTTCGCCCGCGAAGTGTTTGAAGCTCGTCGAATGATCCCCGAGGACTTGGAGTTGATCGTGGGACAATTGCCGGATCATCGGCAGGGCGACGGTTTCGACGTCGGTTCGCGTCGCGGCGGGACGCCGATAAAAGCGGAGTTTGAAGGTGGACCTCGCCTCGCGCTCGGCATGAAGCGACCCGCTCCCGGGCGAGACGATCGCCTGGGTCGTCAACAACCATGCTTCGATCGACTCCACCGGCAAGGCGATCACGATGGGCCAGCCATCTCCAGGCTTCTGGGGAATCCAATTCAAGTGAGGCCGGGTTTTCTCGGCGAGACCTTTCACCAGGCACCATCGGCACCCTGGCTTGGGTCCATCGGCGGCATGGAGCCAATGCCGGGGATGCTTTGGGTCCTCCGAACCGCCTACCTTGATGAGGTCAAGGTCGCCATCGTCGTCCATGCTCAAAATCGCCAGTTGGGCACAGCCTCCATAGAAGCGACGCAAGGCCCGGTCGACGGTTCGCTCGACATACTGCCAACCGTGCCCTTGACCGTCGATCACGTCGGCGAGCAATTCTTCCTCGGCGACGCCCAGGAGTTTGGCCAGGAACGCGACGAGGATCAGGTGGTCGTTCCCCTCGGCGAGCAAACCGACGCGGATGGGCATCGTCCTCAAAGCCCCTCATAGACGCCCGTCGCCCAGAGGTGGCCGATCGGCTCGCCCGGTTCTGGCTCTTGATGAAGCCGCTCCCGCTGGATCTCGACCAACGGCTTGACCCGAGATCGGCCCTGTTCTTGCTCAACGAGCAGGACGGACTCGCGGAGGTCTTTGTTGAAGAGGTCGATGAGCCAGGGGGAGTGTGTCGAAAAAATGACCTGGGTGGCTTTGACGTCGTCGGTAGGATAGGCTATTTCGATGAATTGCTCAAACAACCAGCGGAGCCTCCGGGGATTGAGGCCGGTTTCGGGCTCCTCGATGCACAACAGGTTGGGGCGTTCCGGGCTGTAAACCAGGCTGAGCAACCCCAAAGTCAGGAGCGTACCATCACTGAGGTCCGGCGCGGCGATGTAGCCTCGTTGCCCTTTGAATGACATGGCGAGACTCTGTTGATCCGACCTCGCTTGTGTCACGATGATGGAATCAAGCTCCGGGAGCAATACCTGCATCGCTTTGAGGATTTTTTGATAAACCGGAGCGTTTTGTTCGCTGAATTTGGTCCAGGCCAAAAAGTCGGGCAAACCGGCGCCATAATAACTGATCCGCTGCGATGGTTGTCCGGTTCCCCAAGTTTTCAGTTGGGCGACCGACAGGTGGTAATAACCAAACTGGCTAAGGGACCGGGCCACTTCTCTGGCGAATACAACGCTTTCGACGGTTTTGTTGACTTGAAGATCATTGTAGAAGATTCGGTTTAACAACGTCGGGTCATAGGGGTCGACTTCCCCATAGTTTGCCAACGCCTGGTGACGCATACCTCGCCGAAAGATCCAATAGCTGGACCGTTCTGGTTCTTGGCGTTCGAGGGTTTCTTCAAGCACATAGAGGCCGTTCGGCGAATCCGCGATCGCTAACCGATAGATCGCGATCTGGTCGGGGAAACCATCCAAATCACTCAATTCGACTTCAATCCGAATCGGAGCGGTTTGATCTGCCCACCGGCTCCGCACCAGATGGAATTCACTTAAGCCGGGCGGAAAGAGTTCCTCTAAGGAGCGGTGGATCGAGTTTTGGATCAGGAGCAACCCTTTGAAAACGTTGGATTTGCCGGCGGCGACCGACCCAATCAAGAGATTGATCCGTTGGAGCGGAAACTCGGTTTCGCCATGACTTCGGTAGTTTTCAAAACGGATTCGTTTAATCATGATGGCCGGGCCGTGACTGCGACTTGTCGATGCCGATTTCTCCCCCAACTTAGCCGAAACGGATGGATGGCGATAGGTTGGGCGGCCGACTGATTCCGGGCGGATCGAATCGGCTCGATCCGCCGGGTTCTTCGAACGTCGTCAACCGCCGAGCGACCCGAGGAGCGCATCGCGATTGGCTTCGAGGAAGGCGTGAGGGGTGGTCGGGGGCTGGCCGGTGACTTCGAGGACGGTGGGGGAGGGCTTGCCGAACCACCCTCCTCGGACGGATTGGCCGAAGGTGAGGAGGATCTGGGCGAACTCGCTGGGCAGCCCGGAGCCTCGGAGGCCGGCGGCGAAAGCGTCGTCGTCGACGATGTGGGCCTCGACGACTCGACCGGCAACCTCGCCCACCATCTGGGCCATCTGGCGGAGGCCGACGAGGTCGGGGCCGGTGACTTCGAGGGCCTGGTTGGCGTATCGCCCCGGGTCGGCCAGGACGGCGGCGGCGACCGAAGCGCAGTCGTCTCGGGTGACGTAGGCGACCTGGCCTTCGCCCCAGTTGGCCACCACCGACCCTTGGGGGTAGGCCCCCGGCATCAGGAGCAGTTCGGCGTAGAAGTTGTTCCGGAGCGAGGTCCAGGCCAGCCCCGACCCGGCTAGGGCCTCCTCGGTCCCCCGGTGGTCGACGGCACCCGAGAACGGATTCTCGGGCCTGGGGTCGGTGCAGGAGCTGTAGACGACCTGGCGGATTCCCGCCGCCTTGGCCGCGTCGATGCTCGCCTTGTGCTGGCGGACCCGGGTGCCCGGGGACAGGTCGTCGGTGCTGATCAGGTACAAGACGTCCCCTCCGTCGTACGCTTCGGGCAAGGTCGCCGGGTCGTTGAGGTCGGCTCGGGCCGTGGCGACCCCTCGGGCCTGGAAGTCGGCCAGCTTGCTCGGGTCGCGACTGACGGCCCGGATCTGGTCGGCGGAAACTCGCTTGAGGAGATGCTCCAGCGTTTGACGCCCGAGCTGTCCCGACGCCCCGTTGACGATGATCATGACTTCGCTCCGTCCCCTTGCTCAGGTAGAATCAGGCCCAACGGCCCGCTCGACGGGGATTATGGGCCGAGGGACGCTCCGGGGGAAGAACGTATGTGCAAGTCCGCCGCTGACTTCCAGATCACCGATGTCGACCCGTCCACCTTGCTGGAGCGAGGTTGTCCCCTCCGCGAGGTCCTCGACCGGGTCGGCGACAAGTGGTCGGCTCTGATCGTCCACTACCTCGAAACCGAGACCTTGCGGTTCAACGAGCTTCACCGCCGGATCGGGATCATCAGCCAGCGCGTTCTGGCCTCGACGCTCCGGGGGCTCGAGCGCGACGGGCTGGTGTCGAGGACGCAGTACCCGACCATCCCCCCTCGGGTCGACTACGCCCTGACCCCCCTGGGCCGGTCGTTCCTGGCGATGCTCCACGAGGCCGCCCGCTGGGCGAACGAACATATCGGCGAAATCCACGACAACCAGGCCACCCACGACGCCAGGCTCGCGCCGATGGCTACCCTCGACCCGAACTGAATCCACTTTCGGATGAGTCGGATCGATTGGCGGGGTTGTTCGGGCGACGAGGGAAGTTGGGGTCTGGATCGCGTGGCCGAGGGGGAGGGGGGCGGTCGATCTCGATCGGCATCCAATTCCCCTTTAACCCTGGAATGGGGTCGACCGATGAGACGATGGATCGTCGCGCCCGCGATGCTCGGGCTGGTTTGCGGCAACTGCGGTTGCTCCGTGCTCAAGCGGCTCGACCTGCTCAACGCCCAGTTGACCACGGTCAACTCGCAACTCCGAGAGGCAAACGAGCAGCTTGCCGACGCCCGCCTCAAGCTCGTGGACACCAACACCAAGGTCTCGCAGGCCGTCGTCGCGGTCGACCGGGTCGACAAGAAGTTCGACCACGTCGACGCCACCCTCACCCAGACCTACGGCAAGCTCGACCACGTCGACCGGGTCCTCGTGGGGACCGACGCCAAGCTCGGGAACGTCGACCGGGTCCTCGGCGAGACCCAAGGGCAGATCCGAGCCGTCGACGACAAGCTCGCCGCGACGAACAAGAAGCTCGACACCACCTTGGGCACGCTCGGAGGTGTGGACACGAAGCTGGGCGAGACCCAGGGGCGGGTCGTCAACATGGACAAGCAGCTCACCGAGACCAACCGCCTGATCCGGATCATCGACGCTGCCATCGCCAAGATCCCCGGCCTCGCTCCGAAACAGCCCCAATGATGCGGCGAAATCGCGGTGGATTTCCGAGCCACGGATGAACACGGACGGGACACGGATGAATCCGTTGAAAATTATTTCTTGGATTTGTCCGTGATTCATCCGTGTCCCGTCCGTGGCCACTTTCGATGATCTTCGGGTCGACCGCCCCTCGAAATTTGAAAGTGGCCCGGCCCGATTCGCCAGTATCTTGGGAAGGGTAGTCGAAGCCCGAAGCGTTTGCCCCATCCCTGGATCGTCACCATGAGTCATCGCGGGTCCTTTTCGAGTCCGGGTCGAGACCTCGGCTTGCTCCTTGGGGGCGGTTCGGTCGTCGGCCTGGCGGATCGTCCGCTCCTGGACCGGGTGATCTCCGGCCCGAGCTTGATCGCCGAGGCGGCGTTCGAGGCATTGATCCGCCGTCACGGCGCGATGGTCGCCCGGGTCTGCGGGGGAATCCTCGGCGACCCCCACCTCGCCGAGGACGCCACCCAGGCGGTGTTCCTCGTCCTCGCCCGCCGGGCCCCTTCGATCCGCAACCCCGACCGCCTCGCCTCCCGGCTCCACGGCGTCGCCCTCCGGACCGCCCGAGAGGCCCGACGCCGAGAATACCTCGAACGAACCCGCACCTCGACCGAAGGAGCCGACATGATCGCCCCCGGATTCGACCCAACCCAAACCCTGATCCGCCGAGAGCAGGCCGAACTCCTCCACCGGGCGATCTCCCGCCTCCCCGCCCGCTACCTCGCCCCCGTCGTCCTCTGCGACCTCGAAGGCCTGACCCACGCCGAGGCCGCCGCCCAACTCCAATGCCCCGTCTCGACGGTCAGCATCCGCCTCAAGCGAGCCAAGGAACGCCTCCGGGCCAACCTCGCCCCCCACCACCTCGACTTCGAGTCGGCCCTCCCCCCCCTCACCCTCGCGGCCTCGATCCCCCGGACCCTGGCCGCATCTACCAAGGCCCAGATCCTCGCCAACCGGGTCCTTTGGACCACCACCGCCGCCAAGTGGAAAGCGGTGATGATTGCCGCCCTCGTCGCCGGGGTCGCCGCGATCGGAGCCCAGGGCGGCAACCAGGATTCCCCTCCTGCGAAACCGATCGTCCCGCCGGTGGGAGCGAGCCAGCCCCAAGACCCAGCCGCGATCCAGCCGACGGCCCCGCCTGAGACTCCCAAAGATGAAGAGAACAAGGTCAAGATCGGATTCCCGACCGTCCGCGACGTTGCGGACTTCGAGCAATTCACCGGTCGAGTCGTCGCGTCGAGGACCGTGGAGATTCGTCCCCGCGTTAGCGGAGTCATCCTGAGTGCTGATGTGATAGAAGGGGATCTGGTCCAAGAAGGACAAATCTTGTTCAAAGTCGACAATGGAGCTATTGCGGATGAAACCCGGCACCTGAAAGCTCAGTTGGCGAAAGCCTTGGAGAGGGTCGAGCGAATCAAATCCAACGCCAAGGATTCGGGAGACCCTGCCATAGTTAAAGCCCGAGAGCAGGCGGTGGCTTTGGTTCAGCGACTCGCGGACGTTGATTTGTTGGCACATTCGGTCGTCGCTCCATTCGCGGGCCAGGTCGCCCGGCGCTCGGTGGATGTTGGGGCAACTGTCGAGGCGGGAGTGACGCCGATGGCGATGATCACCGCAGTCGACCCGATCCAAGTCGACTTCAACGTAGATCGAGCCAGTTTCCTCAAGATCCAGCGGTGGGTCCGATCGAAATCGGGGATGACCCACTTGCCGGTTAGGGTTCGGATTTTCGACGAGCCGGAAGTCTCTCATCAGGGTCGCGTCTTGTTCCGAGCCACGCAGTTCGTCCCCTTGGTAGAAGATGGTCGTCGGACCACCATGTCCACTCTGCACGCCGAGATCCCCAACGCTGATCGCTCGCTCGTTCCCGGCCTGTCCGCGTGGGTCCGGGTCGAATATGGTAATCCACATCCGGAGATCCTGATCCCCGGGACGGCGTTTTTGTCGGGTGTCAGGCCGATGAACCAGACGGGCGAGGATGCCCTGCCGGACAATAACCATTCCATCGTTGTCGTCGATGATGATGGCTCGGTTCACTCGAAATGGATCAAATCCGGGGAGCAGGTTGACGGACTCTTCCAGGTGCTCAGGGGAATCGATCCGAAAACCAAGATCGTCCTCCGGGGAGCGGAAACGCTTCGACGTGGCGAGAGTTTTGCCAAACCCGCCGAAGTCGCTCCCAAATAACTCGGGCCTTGGTGGGCTTTGAAAGTGAGTCCCCTCGCCAAGCGTGGGGGCGTCGGTTAAGTTAAGGACATGCTTTATTCCAAGCTCCTCACCGCCTTGTATCGCCTGAGGTACGGCGAGCCGACCGAGGTCCCCGAGGGGGATGCCTCGGCGTTGGTCTTGATCGCCGACGGGGTGGGCGGGTTCGACCTGAGCACGTTCGGGCTTCGCCACGTCGTCGGGCGAGGGCGGGGGACGCAACTGGTCCGGGGGGTCGCCTGGGGGCATGGGTGGGGCCGTTGGCATGTCGACCTCTCGAACGTGGCCAACCATCGGGCCAAATCCGAGGCCCTGGCCAACCAGGTGATGGCCTGGCGCGGCGAGCACCCCGGCGCCCCAGTGTTCCTGGTCGGCAAGTCGGGCGGGACCGGGATCGTCGTCGGGGCGCTGGAGGCCCTGCCCGAGGGGGCGGTCGAGGCCGTCGTCCTGCTCGGCCCCGCCTTGTCGCCGGGCTACGACCTTTCCTGGGCGCTCCGGGCCGTCGACCGCGAACTCGTCGTGTTCTGGTCGCCGCTCGACCTCCTGATCCTCGGGCTGGGCACCCGGCTGTTCGGCACGATCGACCGGGTCCACTCCGTCGCCGCGGGCCTGGTCGGGTTCCGCGTCCCCCCCGGCCTCGACGACCAGGGGAAGCGGCAATACGCCAAGCTCCGCCAGGTCCGATGGAACTTCGCCATGATCCCCTCCGGCTATCTCGGAGGCCACATCGGCACGGACAGTCCGGCCTTTCTCCGAAAATACGTCCTGCCGCTTTTGCGGAAGGGTCCGGCAAGCCCCGAAGCCAGGCCCACCCCGGGATCAAGCCACCCCCGCCCCGCGCCGATAATCTAGGTACTCGGGGCGAAACACTCTGCTCCGCTTCCCCACGATCCACCCACCCGCGAATCTCCTCATCACCCCCCAAGCCACCCGCCCCCCGACCCTAGGGCCGGCGTCACCAAGAACGAGCACCCCGAGAGGCCGCACCGCGCGGCGGTCTTCGTCCCCTCCAACCCCCTTGGACGACCGCAACCCATCGAACTCTTCCTGATCCGAAGCGGGAAGGGCAAGACCGTCGCGCCCTGTTTCTCCGGTCGGATCGAAGCATAATGCTTTTCGGCCCGGTCGAACCGCCTTTTACTTTGCGTTGATGCCTAATAATTCATGATGATCCGGATAGAGTTTCGCAATATTTAAATATTCGTGCTTATTTATTTTTTTGTTAAATTTTTTATTGACAAAGCGATAGGCTTAGATAATTATTGAAATCGCATCCGAATATGTAGGTTGCAAACGCTCGGGGTTTTCTGATCCGACGCGGTCGGCCTGGAGGCCAAGTGCGGCCGTCAAAGATGTCTTCGGACATCGGACCCATCGAAAATCTTGGGCCAGGTTGAGGCCACGATCGGGCCGGACCCTCGAGCGGCGAGATCGACGACGATCCCGATTGCCCCTGCCTTCGGCGGCGGTATCCTCAGGAGCGGCGTCATCAGTTTCTGGACATGTGTTTCATCAAAGGACGAAGAACCATGAAGCGTTCGAACCATCAGTTCCGCCCCAATCCCCTGGAAGTCTTCGAAACGCGGATCGTGCCGACGGTCACGGCGATCCCCGGTCTCGCCGGCAACCTCTACGGGACTCCCTTCGTCCCCCCCGGCGATGTCGGGCCGATCGCCAAACCGGCCGGGTACGCATCGAGCGGCCCGTCGATCAGCGGAAATTCTATCTCCTACACGGCAACGAGCACCCAGGGCGGTTATGTCACGTTCGCCGTCTACACCGCGCCTGGAGGCGGGTCCGCCAATGCTCCCTCCCAGGCTGGCACCACCAGCGGCTCCGAAAATCTCGCCTCCCAGAAGCGGGTGTACCGCGACACGGAATGGGTTGCCGCGGGTACGTCGTACACCTTCACCGTCGACGTCTCCACGCTCAAGCTGACCGGCCGAGAACAGCTCCAGTGCGACCTGTTCTCCGCGGATGACTGCTACGGTTACGCCCCCGATAAGCTGGACCTCTCCGTGCTGAACAACCACCTCTTCGACGGCGAGCTCTTCCTGTACGCCGACGGCGCCGACGACGTTACCCACGGGAAGAAGTAATCCCCGACGGCGAACCGTTCCCGTCTCCACGAGGTCGCGACTGCAGGACCAGACGTCGTCTAAAGCGTATCATGAACTGTAGTACCGAAAAACCAGGGGATTTCGGAGTTCGCAGCCCTCGGAAAGTCGATTTCGGACTTCGTTCCGCTTGAAAACCCCCGAGAAACACGGGATTACAGTTCATAACAAGCTCCAAGGCGTGATGGTCGAGCGTAGACCCAGAAGAAGACTCGGCGTCACCCCCGAAGACTCGCGTTTGCCACGCGGGAATTGGGGGCAACGCCGATTTTTTCGCCCCGTCTGGGATCTCTCCGACGCCACGCGGCGGTCTCCGCCCCATCCGACCCCCCTGGACGACCGCAACCCATCGAACTCTTCCTGATCCGAAGCGGGAAGGGCAAGACCGTCGCGCATTGTTCTCCACCAATGTCTGGTCCTCTTTGAAAAGAACAGCGATGTTTCGCTTCACAACCTCGCAGATCCTGCTTGCCTCGGCGGTCGCCGCCGGAATCATGTCTTCGGTGATGGTGGATGGGTTGGCGGAGATTTCCATCCCTGTCACCCTGCTCGGACTTTTCCTGATCCGAACCTGTCTCGGGATCAGGAGGATGACGTGAGGCGAGCAGTCATTCTCGATCAGAAACCTGATCGCGTTGGTGTTCGGCTCGTTGGTCGTGGCAAGCTTACTCGCATTCATTCCTCCGTACGTCTTCGTCTATGTCGCATGGATCGTTCATGGCTGGTTTGGCGAGAATAGTCATCCTTGGATCAACGTCGGGGCTGGTATCGCATCCGCTCTGGTTTGCGTGTGGTTGCTCAGCGGACTGTTTTGGTCGCCGTCGAAGGACTCTTGATTGTGGTCGGGCGATCATTGTTGACCAAGCATTAGTCGAAGTTTGGTTTCTCTCCTGATGATTCGACCTTGGAATTGGGCAGGGCCAAAATGCTCTTGGAATAAGCCCGCCAATCGTCGCCGACGTCCGGTAATAAGGGACGAACCGATGACTCTTGACATCGATTCGAAGGAATGGCTCGCGACTCGGCCAGACAGCGATTCGCTCCTTTGTTTGGAGGCGGGATCAAGCTCAAGGCATGGACCGGCCTACACCCCGGTTTTCGAGGCGGGGGATCGCCCTGGATGGCCCGCTCCGGGTCAGGCGGACCGCCGGTCGCGGTGGTTTTGTCGCTCTCGGCGGAGGAATTTGTCGAGGTCGGGTCGCTTCTTCGGGGGGACCGGGGCCGCTTCGGACGTTCCCTTGACCTCGAGCTCGACCCGAAGTGGGTTCGTTTGGTCGTCCTCGCCGGTCGAAATGGGTTCGTTTCGCTCTTTGCTCCCTTCGTGTGCTTCCTGAGGTGACTTTTCGAGCGTCTGACTGACGATCGACGTTCGTTCCGCCCGAGGTGGAGCGGACAATTCAGGATTGGTGGGAGGGGCCTTGCGGTCGACGGCGGGTTGCGGGCGGAGGCCGGCTTCCTTCATCTGGGCGGAGAGCCAGTAGAGTTGACGCTGCGCAGCACGTTCGTAGCGGCGGAGGTTGGCGACCTCGCGCGAGGGGACGTCGCTCAGGCCGGCTTCGACCAACGCCCGGTCGACCTCATCGGCCTCGGCCACCAGTTCCCGGAGGCTTTGCAGCTCGGCCACCTGGCCCCGGGCCAGGGCGGCGGGGCCTCTGGTCTGGCCCTTTTCGTCGATCAACGCCCCGATCGGGCCGACCCGGCTCGATTCCGGGGTCCCCATCAGGTCGAGGGCCGTCCGGGCGTGGTCCTCGGTCCACCCCCTGCCTCCGCTCGCGTCGGCGACCCGGGCCAGGGCCGCCCACCGCTCGATCAGCCAGTCGCACCCTTGAGGCGACCGCCGGAGGGTCGCCACCACCTTGGCCGGGTCCCGCTCCAGGTTCGCCCCGACCTTCTCGGCCTCGAGCCGACGGTCCTCATCCCAGAGGTTTTCCGCCCGCCAGGCGGCGACTTCCCTGAGCCGGGCCTCGACCCGCTCGATCCGACCGAGCCGCAAGCTCACCCCGGCCACCTGATCGACCAGGAAGTCTTGCCAGTCGTCCCTGGGCCGGAACTGGTCGCGGAACGCGGCGACCCTCGCCTCTCGGATCGCGTCTTCCTCGGCCCCGACGGCCCCTTTCACCGCCGTCAGCCCATGCGTCCGGGCATTCTGCCCCGCCCGAGCCTTGCCCTCCTCGGACTTCGGCCCCGTCGACTTCCCGGCATTCCTGCGGTTCGCCTCGCGTCGAGCATCGGAAACAACCACGGCAGCGCTCCTTGATTTGATCGCAAAGGGTGGAGAAGCCTCACGTCCCAACCGCTCCGGCAGGCGCGGGCGTCACCCTTTACATTCAGGAAAATCGGGGGAGCTTTAGTCGGGTTTTTTCCGAGAATGGCCAAATATCGCGAAATACCGTCCAGAAAGATGGCATCGACATTGAGCTTTCACCTCGACCGACTCAAAAACTTCCTGATCGATCCGACTCGTCCTAATTTTGTGGACAGGACTCACGGCTTATTATTACAATTGTCAGGGTCCTCACTCGATGACACCGAGTCCAAATCGATCATCCAGCGTTTGGGAGCTTGTCCGATGCAAAGCGTGATGTCGGGGTTGCTTCTCTTGATGTCATGCCTCGCAGTGCCGGACGAGCCGAAGCCGGAGGACCGCTTCGCCAGCGAACCCACCCGCCCGAAGGCCATGACGTCCATCAAATTCGGCAAGTCATGGGATCAGGCTCGCTCCGAGTCGGCCCGGACCGGGCGACGGATCTTGGTTGTATTCACCGGCGACAACTGCGGATGGTGTCGAGTCCTCGAAAAACGGACTTTTGGCGACGCCGAGGTTGAAGCCTTGAGCCGGGAGTTCGTCTGCGTCGAGTTGAACGTCGGTCATGAGGAGAACGCCCGGTTGGCGGACCAATATCAAGTCGACACGATTCCTCGGTCTTTCGTCTTGACCGTCGATGGCCAGGTATCTGGCAAGCGTACGGGATACATCCCCCCGACCGAATATGTCGCTTGGCTCCGCGAGGCTCGGACCAGATCGCCTCTCCCGACGAAGCTGGACGGTCCCATGACCGCTCCCCCAGCCCCCGTCGGCGCCTCGGAGTCGGAAGCCGACGTGGTGATTTGGTCGATAGACGCGAGCCAAAGCGTCAAGCGATGGAGCGATGATGATTGGACCGGCCATGCCCAGATGCTCCGCCTCCTGCGCCAGGCCGGGCTTCGCCCTCAGGTCGAGCATCTCTCCCGCGACAGCTTCGCGAGCCGATGGGACCAAGCTGAAGCTGCGGGACGGGTCCCCGAGCTGATCGTGGCGGACCAGTTTGCGGGCCTCGTCAGGGACCTCGAACGGAAGGGACGCCTCCATTCCGTGATGTCGGAGCGATTGAGTTCGACGCCCGAGAACGCATCCTGCCCGGACTTCGCGGGACGCATGGCACTCCGCGTGGTCGGCTCGCCGCATGCGGACGCAGGCCAGAAGGCCCTCGACGAACTTCTCAGGCCGGGGCCTGAGATGACTTTGCCGGGCCAGGCTTTGCTTGATGCGGCGGGTCGAGGTGAGGCCGTCGCGATCGCCCGGAAAGCCGTGGTGGCTTACATCTCAGGAGATCAGAGGGGCCTGGAGACGGTCGCCTCGAAATCCTCCCCGCAACTGTCGCGTTGCGTCAAGCCCGAGGCATTTCGGCAAGGTTGGGAAGTCGTCGTGGGGTCGGTCGAGGTTCAGGGCAATGAGAGCATTGCGTTCGCCAGGGTCGAAATGAAATTTCGAGGGAAGTCTGCGGTTGGGGCGGATTCCGTCCTCGTCGTCCTTCACCGCGAAGCGTCTCGTTGGAAGGCATTTGCCGTGAGCAGCGACATCATCACCCTCAAAGAGCTACCTCCCCTTTGTCGCCTCGAATTCCGTATCGGGACCGAGCCGGACACCCCGCCAGCACCCCGATTATTGGACCCAGCCGATGGCGAGAAAATCGGGGTTGGAGGCAAGTCCTTCACATGGGAGATACCCGTCGCAGGTGAGGCGCTCGCCGCCCAGGTCTGCCAGGTGCTGTTGGACTCGAGGGATGCCAGCAGTTGGCCCGAAACGAGGTTGAAAGTCTATCCTGTAGTCCCAAAGGGCCGGTCGTTGCTCTGGGCCGAAACAGCGAAAGACCTGACGGGAGCGTCGTCCGAGCGGATGTCCTGGTGTGTTTGGGCGGTCGACAGGACTGGTCGGATCTTCGTGTCAAGCGTCGCGAGCTATCTTAGGCTAGGTTTCAAGTATTGAACCGCCGCGACTTTTACAAGCCGGATGGAACTGGGTGATCGAACTCCAAATTCGCGAACGAGTTTTTGGTTTCCGCAGGCGTCAGCGCGAGGAGGAGGCTGACCTGGCTTTGGTCATCGTCGGACAACGGCTCGAGGAATTGCCAGAGGATTTCGTGCCGTTCACCCCGATTGATCGCCGTGAAATCGGGGTCGATCACGCGAATATAGATTGTCACCGAGTTTTGGCGCCGGATCTCGATTTGTGCTTCGGGATGCTGATGCGTGTATTTCGTGAAAGCATAGGTCATCCGGTCGATGACTTCGTCGCTTTCGCCTCGGATCGTAACATTCATCTCAGAGCCTCCCATCAGCCCAGGTGATGATATCGAGCGATGCTTTCAAGAAATCATCCGCTTCGATTCGCTTCGCAGTCCCCGACTTGTATCGCAAGTCGGTCGTCCAAGTATTCACCAATGCAAACTGTTTGGCAATCGAGCGAGGAAAGCTTTGACCGCCAAGGTCGAAGTATTTGCGCTTCAACCAATCGAAATTGTGAGCTTGGGCACCCCGAAACGTCGCGAGCGTTTCGACCCTGGCTCCAGCCGATACGAGGGATAGTATCAATGCCTTGAGCATACACTCGACGCCGTAGCCGGCCAGATAGATTGCGCCGGTGGTTCGGTCCGCTTCGAGGAGAAACCGGGCGTCTTCGAAACGCTGCTTGGCGGATTGATAAAAAGGCCGAGCTTCGGGAGCGGTCGGTAAGGCCATACCCGATGTTTCCGGGAGGGAAGCGGCGAGCCACGAGGGATTTGATCATGGCTCGCCGCTTTTGGGCTGGATCGGACACTCAACTCGACTTCTTCTTCGGCCAGATGGTGGCGCCGTAGATGGCGGCGGCGCCGAGTTCGCCTTCGATCCGGAGGAGTTGGTTGTACTTGGCGATCCGGTCGGAGCGGGAGGCGGAGCCGGTTTTGATCTGGCCGGCGTTGGTGGCCACGGCGATGTCGGCGATGGTGCTGTCCTCGGTCTCGCCGGAGCGGTGGCTGATGATGGCGGAGTACTTGTTGCGCTGGGCCATCTCGACGGCTTCCAAGGTCTCGGTCAGGGTCCCGATCTGGTTGACCTTCACCAAAATGCTGTTGCCGATCCCGGCGTCGATGCCTTGCTGGAGGCGTTTGGTGTTGGTGACGAAGAGGTCGTCGCCGACGAGCTGGACGGTGTCGCCGATGGTCTCGGAGAGGAGTTTCCAGCCTTCCCAGTCGTCCTCGGAGCAGCCGTCTTCGATCGAGACGATGGGGTACTGCCTGGCCCAACCGGCGAGGAACTCGACCATCTGCGAGGGGGTCTTCTTGGGCTGCTTGTCGTTTTCGAGGGTGTACACGCCGTCTTTGAAGAATTCGGTCGAGGCGACGTCGAGGGCCAGGGCCACATCGGTGCCGGGCTTGTAGCCCGCCTTGTCGATGGCGGTGAGGATGACCTCGATGGCCTCGTCGTTGCTCTTGAGGTTGGGCGCGAACCCGCCTTCGTCGCCGACGGCGGTGTTGTACCCTTTGCCCTTCAAGACCGCCTTGAGGTTATGGAACACCTCGGCGCCGCACCGGAGGGCCTCGCCGAAGCTGGACGCGCCGAGCGGGACGATCATGAACTCCTGGACGTCGACGTTGTTATCCGCGTGTGCCCCGCCATTGAGGATGTTCATCAAGGGAACCGGCAAGATCCGGGCGTTGACGCCGCCAAGATACCGGTAAAGCGGAAGCCCCGAGGCGGTCGCGGCGGCTCGGGCCGAAGCCAGGCTGACGCCGAGGATGGCGTTGGCGCCGAGCCTCCCCTTGTTCTCCGTCCCATCGGCGGCACACAGCGCGGCGTCGAGCGCGGGCTGGTCGGCGGCGTCGAGGCCGACGGCGGCCTTGGCCAAGGCCCCGTTGACGTTGGCGACGGCCTGGGTGACGCCCTTGCCGAGGTAGCGCTTCTTATCGCCGTCGCGGAGTTCGACCGCCTCGTGGGCGCCGGTGCTGGCGCCCGAGGGGACGGCGGCGCGTCCCATCGTGCCGTCGGCCAGGACGACGTCGACCTCGACGGTGGGGTTGCCTCGGCTGTCGAGGATTTCGCGACCGCGCACGGCGGTAATCGGGGCGTGGGGCATGCTCATCGTTGCGTCCAAAAGTTCCAAAAGCGTGTGAACAAATCGGCCCGGCAAACCAAAGGCCGGGCCGCCGTCGACCCGGACGCAACCGTACTCAGGGCGCGGGGTCGAGGTCAAGGGTCGGAGCGGGTTTGCGTCAGGGCGCCCCCTTCACGCTTGGGCCTTCCGATCTCGGGAAGTTCCGCGCCGGGCGTCATTATCTCGTTTTCCCGGCGTTCGTCTTTGATCGAGATGGCATGGATCAAGGACATCCTCGGCGGCGAGGGTCGGTGATGATTGACAACTCTGATGTTGGGTATAGTGGACCCCGGAATCTGGACCACCAGTTAAGTGATCCTTGACGGGGTTCATTCCAGGGGGACGCATGGCTGGCATCCGCAAGAAGCACTCATCCGTCCGCCCCACGCCCGCCGACGCCTCGAAAACCGGGGCGAAGGCCGGTCCGCGCCCCGAACCCGGTCAATGGCGATCGACACGAAGGAAAGCGGTCCCCTGGTCAAAAAGAGGGGGCATTCGTCAAGATCCATCAATAACGATGCGGCCGAGGGGTCGAATCTACCTCGATTACATCGTCCGGTTCGGGCGGCGGGTCGGGCGGCAGCAGCGGTTACACCTACACCCCGAGCGACGCTCCCGACTGCGTGATCCTGACGACGAGCAAGCCGGTCACGCAGATGATCGTCACCTTCGAGGCCGAGAAGTCAAGCGTCCCGCCGGTCCTGCCCGACCCCAACAGCACCGACACCAACCTCGTGCTGGTGGGCGAAGACCTGTCGCCGATGGCCGTGGGTCTGAGTCCTGACGGAGAAACGCCGGTTCACCGCGTCGGCGGGACTTATACTTATGTGATGAAAAATGCGAAGCAAGCCGGGTCGGCGCTCCAACTCGCCGTCCACCCTTGGACCGACTTCCTCTACTCGATGACCGATGCGACGCTCCCGCAATCGACCTTCACGCACGGGATCTTCGACGCCGACCTGGTCAGCCTGGCGCCGGTTTAAGAGGATAAACCTTGCCCAGTTCGTACCGAAACTGGAAATCCTTCGTGTCCTGTACGTGCTTCACGACCTTGCCTTTCGAGAAGTAAACGAGAGAATTTTCGACCACGATCGCCCCATTGGCTCCCCTGGCTCGCATCAAGACGAGCATCGCCTCGTCGCAGGGGGGCGATTCGCCAAGGCCATCATAGTTGACCGGCTCTTTCCAGTCGACGAACTCGATGCTCGACGGATCGTTCCCATATCGCTTGAAGTAAGTTTCCGCGACCTTGAGTTGGAGAGGCCAGGTCGAGCGGTCGGCTGAGGGAGGTTGGACCTCCCCGGCTCGCGGAGCCGAGGCCGGCGCGAGGGCGAGACCAGGGACGGGGAAGCCGCTCGACCACCTCCCCAGCACGAATGCGATCCCGAACCAGACCACGGCCAAGCCGACCACGCTTGCCAACTTCATCGCCCCACCTCCCAGCCAAACCGCGCCCGTCGATCCACCGTGGATCGGCGGGCGTTTCATTTTGAACCGAGGTCAACGGGTCGGGCAAGTCCCCTCCCTCCGATTCATGCCCTTTGATTCGCGCTTGGCTGGCGGATCGGCGCCGGATCACCTAAGATCGTTCACCCGGGCTGAACGATTCTTCCACTCTGGATGCACAATCACGATGGTCCCGCTGATCGGCCCCGGCGGTTTATTCACCAGGCTCGGCGCCGTTGGCGGTCGCTTGGGCGACATCAATGCCTTCGCCGGGGCAACCTTGCGGTTCCCCTGTCGAGGTCCATCTTCGAGGCTAGTCCAATGCAAGAAGTTCGCTTTTTCGCGACGATCGGCGAGGATCAATTGATCCGCCCTCCGAGTGGGACGTTGATCCCCGGCGACAAGGTTGAGGTCGTCATCCGGCCCGTCGTGGCCAACCCCCCCAAGCCGGAAACCGACGATCCTTCGATGTCCGACTTCGACCGGATGGCGTCAACGCGAGAGTATCTTCTCAGGTTCGCGGCGGAAGCCGAGCAAATCGCCTCACCGTTGCCGTCAGACATGGCAGAAAATCATGACCATTACGCCCACGGGAAACCTTTGGAACGAGCGACCGAAGAAGACCCTTACGCTTCAATGAGGGCAATGCTGCTTGGACTAGCCGCCGAAGCCGAGCGAATCGCCCCACCGATGCCGTCGGATTTGGCGATGAACCACGACCATTACGGGCACGGAAGGATTCGCCCATGATCGGGGTCTTCGCTGACTCCTTCTACTACATCGCGTTGTTGAGTCCATCGGACTTTTATCATGCGGAGGCGGTTCGGTTCACCCAGACCGCGAAGACTCCGATCATTACAACGACCTGGGTGTTCGTCGAAGTCGCCGATGCGTTGTGTTCAATCGGGAATCGCCGTCACGTCCGTCATTCGCTCAATACCATCGCGGCCCATCCCCAAACTCAAGTCATCGCGGCGGATGAGGTTTGGTTCGCACGCGGCCTGGCACTTTATGGTGCTCGGCCGGATAAGGGTTGGTCGCTGACGGATTGTATCAGCTTCGAGGTGATGGAAGAGCTAGGATTGCCGGACGCCTTGACCGGCGACCATCACTTCGAGCAGGCGGGGTTTCGGGCGATTTTCAGAGGGGCTTGACCGGCGGATGATCTTGGTCGGGTCCGTTTTTGAACCGCTTGATGATCGTGACTTCGTTGCCTTTATCGTTGTAGCGGAAGTCGTCGACCAAGCCCTTGGCGAGCATGATCCCGAAGCCACCTTCGCGGATTCCGAGGTCGTTGCGGACGTCGAGGTGGGCGATCGGGTCGGCGTCGGAGGCGGCGTGGGGGACCTGGCCGGGGTTGAAGCCGGGGCCTTGGTCTTTGATGATGATCGTGACCTTCTCGGGGTCGATCCGGTAGGTGATCCTCACGGTCAAGTCGGCGTTCTTGCGGTGGCCCCACTCGATCGCGTTTCCGCCCATCTCCATGACCACCTGCTTGAGATCCTTGACCTGGCGGTCGGTCAAGGGGGTGTGGTGGTACAAGTCGGAGAGCATGTCGTTGGTCTGCTGGAGGTTCGACAACTCGCTCCGGATGTCGAAGTTGATTTCGCCGGTGGTCCCCCGGTCGGCGTGTTCTTCCCGCCACGCGAGCGCGGCATCGATGCTGTCGAAGAGTTGCCGGGGGGTGAACGGCTTGGTGAGGTAGCCGTTGGCGCCGACTCGGACGCCGGATAAGCGGTGGTCGGGGTCGTTGAGCGAGGTGACCATGACGACGGGGGTGAGGTTGGTTTCTCGGGTTCGCTTGAGCTGCTCGCAGATGGCGAACCCGTCGCTGTCGGGGAGCATCAGGTCGAGCAGGACGAGGTCGGGCTTGAGCGTCCGGACGTCCTCGACGACGGTGGCCCCTTCGAACCGCTGGACGGCGTCGAAGTCGCGGGCCTTGACGAGGCTGGCGAGGATATCATTCACGTCGCGCTCGTCGTCGACGATCAGCACGGTGCGCGGCATGAGCGGGACCCCGCGGGACGGCAAATAAGGACCGGGATTCTATTCTTCCACGCCAGAGGCGAACTGGCAAGTGATCGGAAGACAACCACCAGGTCGCTTCAAGACCTTGGCCCTTGCAACCTGGGGGGACCGACTGCCACAATGGATGCATTGCCTTGGCGACACTCTTTACCTCCTGGTCGGACCGCCCGCAACATGAAGATCACCGAGATCATCGACGCTTTCGGTTACCTGATCTACGCCGCGCTCGGGCTTCTGGCGGTCTGGGGCGTTTACAACGCGATCCTCCTCTACCGGGCCTTGGGTCGGAAGGCGATCGGCTCGGGGGCGACCCCCCTGATCCAGCAGGTGGCCGACTCGATCCGGAACAACCGGGCCGACGCCGCGCTCGCGGTTTGCCAGGGGCCACCCTACTGGCATACGGCCCTGGCCCAACTGATGAGCGTGGCGCTCGCGAACCGATCCAAAGGACTGGCCAAGATCAAGTCGCTGCTCGTGATGGAATTCCACACCGAGGTCATCGCCGCCCTCGACAACCGCCTGGCCACCCTCTCGACGATCGTCCGGATGGGGCCTCTGCTCGGCCTGCTCGGGACCGTGGCCTCGATGATCGGCGCCTTCGGTCGGATCGGAGGGGCGGAAAAAGTCGCCCCCCAAGTTTTGGCCAACGACATCAGCCTGGCGCTCTGGGCCACCGGCTCGGGGCTCCTGATCGCCACGCCGATCATGATCGTCGCTAACGACATCCACGCCCGGCTCCGGACCCTCCGAGACCAGACCGAACGCCACTTGCAAGACTTCCTCGAAGTCCTCGAAACCGCCGAAACTCCGGCACCTCGGCCCTCCGGAGCTTCCAGACCCGCCAACGCCAACGCCGGTCGGGCGGTGTTGCCCCGCTGATCAATCCCGGCTCCTTGAAGGGTCCCGCCCGCCATGCTCCTCCGCCGCCAGTCCAGCGAAGAACGCGATGAGCATATCGACATGACGCCGATGGTCGACGTCGTGTTCCAGTTGATGACGTTCATGCTCTTCTCGGTCCAGCTCTCGGGCGAGCCCGAGGTGGATGTCCCGACCGCCCGGCGGGGGGTGGGGGTCGAGGAGACCGTGGCGACATTCTTGACGATCCTCAAGCCCGACGCCCCGGGCGCCCGGCCGCGAATCCTGGTCGGCAACGGCAAGGCGGGGCGGCAGGTCGACTACGAGGGGGCGGCGTCGGCGGTGTCCGAAGGGGTGGCCCGAGGGCTTAAGAAGGTCGTCATCGAGGCCGACGGCGACGTCCCCGAGGGGGAAGTCCTCCGCCTGATCGGCGAGCTCGGCAAGCGCGAATCCGGCGTCACGATCCACATCGGCGTCCAGGACCCGGGCTGAGATCAATCGAAAGAGGTGGGTCGTGGCGGACGCCTGGGACGTGTTCCACAGCGAGCGGTTGGAGGTCGACCGGGGGGTCGACGCCGAGGTCGTCCGGTCGAGGCTGGCCTCGGGCGCCTTGAACGGCGACGACCTGATCCGGCCGAGCGGGACCACCCGATGGAGCCGGATCAACCAGGTCGGCGACTTCGCCTCGCCGGGCGGTTCGGCGGTCGTCGATGTCCCTCCAACTCCCGACCCGCCGCCGATTCGCCTCGATTCCGGCCCCGAGCCGGGGTTCGAACCGACGAGCGACCTGGAGTTCCCCGAGGAGAGCGACGAAACCGCCGAGTTCCCGACCACCCAGGTCCGCGAGCCAGTCTCCGAGCCGCCCGTCCTGCCCGACGACGAGGCCGACGAGCCTCAACCCGCCGAGCTGGGCGACCCGATCCCTCCGGAACTCGAAACTTCGGACAATTTCGAAGACGACGAGGCGAGCGACTTCACCCTGTCGAGGAACTCGGCGAACCGGGTCGAAGAACTCGACCTGGCGGCGATGGTCGACGTGGCGTTCCAGCTCGTCCTGTTCTTCCTCGTCACCGCCTCGACGATCGTGTTCAAGACCCTGGAAGTCCCCAAGCCCAACGAGGACAAGCCCCCCGAAGCCGCCGCGCAAAGCCGGGCGAAGTCGATCGACGAGCTGGAAAAAGACTACATCCTCGTCGAGGTCGACGCCGAAGGCGCCGTCAAGGTCGACCACCTCCCCGTCAACGCCGAGCGAGCCGCCTTGGTCGAGAAGCTCCGACAGGCCCGAGAAACCACCGGCCGCAAGGCGATGCTCCTGTCGGCCGACTTCGCCACCCGCCACAAGAACGCCGTGCTCGCCTTCGACGTCGCCGGGGAGATCGACCTCCAGATTGCCATCGCCCAGCCAACCGGGAAAAACTAGGTTAAGGCGGGCCGAGAAAAGCGATACTGTAGGAGGCGACTCCATGCCTCGACCCGCGATCGCCCCACCTGGATCATCGGCCGGCCCCACAGCGGCTGGCGGGGCGCGTTGGCCTCCGAACCCAGGGCCAAGCGGCTCCCGTTTCGGTTCGAAGTGCAAGACGATGGGACGGGCGGTTATCTTCTGATCGCCGAATCAACCGACGGCGCCTATGCGGCCGACACCTGGCACGAAACGATGGAAGAAGCTTTCGCGTCGGCGGAGGAAGCTTTCGGGGTCGGCCGCGACGAGTGGGAGCGACCGCCCAAACCTTGATCGCGTGCGAATCGATTCGACCGTTCCAAGCGTTTTCCATCAAACGGTGGCTTCGAAGCCATCCTGCCAACTGATCGACCCGATCGGGGCACCAAGATTTTTCTCCCGGAGAACGACTCATGGTTTACGCCGTCCGAGTGCCCATCCACAACACAATCTGCTTCGTGATGGGCGAACCGGTAACCAAGCCGGGATGGACGATCGAGCCGGGTGCCTGGCTCGAAGTCCCTCTGAACACCTTTTACGGGATGAGGGAGTTCGTCCATCCCGAGCCGGCCATCTGTCAATCTGTGGATAACCCGCTGCACTACAAAGTCTACATGGACCCCGAGCAAGCCGAACCGGAGGAGTGGCGCGACACCGGGTTGAGCTTCGGCGGGACGTTTTCTGTCGAGACTTGGCAACAGCTCGCGTCGATCTTGCCGGAAGGCGAACCGGTCCCTTCGACGGTCAGCGATGAGGAAGTCGAAGCTTACAACGAGATGCTCCGCAACCTCCGAGGGGGACGCTGATCCGTGCCCCGCGTCGTCTATCTCGATACCGGCCCGCTTGGGCTGGTTTGTCATCCTCAGCCGGTCAAAGATCAGGAACCCAGCGATTTTCAATTTTGGGTGAAGAAAGCACTGGTTAAGCGGATCAGGATCATCATCCCGGCGGTCGCCGACTATGAGCTTCGCCGGGAGCTGATCCGAAATGGCTCGACCGATTCGATCACCAAGCTGGATTTGATCGAAAGCGGCGGGTATACCGACTTCCCCGGCATCATCTACTTGCCGCTCTCGGACGCCGCGATCAAGCGGGCGGCCGAAATGTGGGCCGACGCGAGAAACAAGGGGTACTCCACGGCGCAAGACAAGGCCCTGGACGGTGACGTCCTTGTCGCCGCCCAAGCTTTGGATCATGCCGCCTCGTCCAGCCGGTTCACCATCGCGACGGGCAACCTCAAAGACATCGCAAGGTACGTGGGTAGCCGACGGGCCAAGCTTTGGACCGACATCGTCCCCTGATGCTACCCCTTGGCGTTGACCAGCATGTTCCCGCCTTCGCTCGCGGCGGCAGCCTCGGCTTGGCGGATGGCGTGGTCGATCGGGGTGGCTTCGTGGTCGTTGGGTTGGGTTGAGGTATGTGCGGCGGCCTCGGTGTCCTTGCGGAGGTTGGTCTCGGCGGCGGTCGGCGCCTTGGGCGAGGCCGCCTGGGGGGCGGAAGGGGCGAGCGCAGGCGTCGGGGTCGGGGCGTCGGGAGCGGGCGGCGGCTGGGCCATCCCGGCTTGCTGCAAGCCGACCTTGATCTTGAGGCGGAGGTCGCTCTGGAGCTTGTCGACATCCAGCCCTTTCGAGGGCATCCAGTAGGTGGCCTTGAGCCGGACGCCTCCCACTTCGAGGGCCTGGACCAAGGCCCGAGGGGTGGGTTCGGCCAGGACCCCGTCGGTGGATCTCAAGACTTCGTTGATGGCTTCGACGACCTCGGCGGTCGAGATCTCGTAGGGGATCGTCACCTCGAGCGTCCCCAAGGTGCTCGGCGTGATCGAGGCGTTGACCAGGGTTTCCTTGTAGATCACGGCGTTGGGAATCCGGACGTGGTGGCCTTCGGGGGTGATCAAGGTCGTGGCCCGGGTGTCGAGCGCCAGGACCGACCCCGACCGCCCCGCCACGGTGATGAAGTCGCCGATCCCGAACGGTCGGCGGATGCCCAGGAGCATCGACGCGATGAAGTTCTCGGCGATGTCGCGGAAGGCGAACCCGAGCGCCAACCCCGCGACCCCCGCCAGGCCGAGGATCGACAATACCGCATGCGTCAGGTTGAGGATCGACAGGCCGATCATGATCCCCGACACCACCAGGAGCGAGCCGACGACCGACCCCACCACCGACCTGAGCAGCGTGTTCCGGAAAAACGGGGCCAGCAAGGTTTCCGAGTACCGGTTGAACAGCCGGGCCAGGGTCGCGAACGCGAACACGAACCCCAGGGCCACGATCGCCAGGAGCCAGTTCTTGGCGACGATGTCGCGGTACTCCCGGAGCACGTTCATCGCCTTCTGCGAGCCGGTCAGGGCCTCGGCGTCGGTCTTCATCTTGTTCAGGACCAGGCGGACCCCCTCGACCTTCTGGGCGAACGCCGTGACGTCGTTGAGCGAGTCGTCGTCGTCCACCAGCCCGTCGAGCGTGACCATCCCTTCGCGGGCGGAGGCCCTCACCTCGCGGACTCCGGGATATTGCGAGATCAGATCGTCGAGGACCTTCTCGATCGCGGAGTCGTCGACAACTTGGTTGACCTTGATCGGCCCCGAAGTCGCCGAGAACACCGCGCCCGGCTCGCTCTTGGCCGCCACCGGCGTCTTTGACGGGTCGTCCTTGGCCACCGGAGCGGCCTTGGGAGCCGCCGGGAGCCCCGGGATCTGCGCCATCGAGGGCGACCCGCCAACCGACCCGATGGCCAACGCGACCAACCAGCCTCTCGGGCCGGGAAAACCTCGGCTTCGGTGCTCGAAATCCATCATCGCCCGGAATCCTCGATTCCCTTCGCTTCGGGTCCGTCAAACCGGGCGACTCCGGGGCAAACCTCGGGCCAAGTCCGAGTCCTCGGTTCGTGGCCTGGAGGAGCGGGGGGAAGTCTGCTACATTCGGGCGAATCGACCTGGTTTCGATGAGATCGGTGATCGAGCGCCTTTCGCCTCCCTAGCATCCGTCCGCCCCGCCCGACTCGCCCCTTTGGAAAGTCTCGCCGATGGCCTTCGATTCCTCCCGCAACCTGTTTCGGGGCGCGACCGCGCTCGTGGCGTTGCTTTTGGGTGCGGTGCTCGCGGTGTACTGGGCGGATTTCAATGGCGAGGACCCCAAGGCCAGGCGGGTCGGGCCGTTCCTGGCGACCCCCTACCTCCAGCTTGGCGAAGTGCCCACCCCCGACGCCTTGACCCTCATCTGGCACGCCGACGACGTCGACGCCGCCTGGTCGGTCGAGGTCCAGTCGCCCGTCGGCTCCCCCTGGCGACCGGCGTCGAAGCCCGAATCTCGGCGGATCGTCCTCGACACCGTCGAGCCCCAGCGGGTCTACAAGTCGGTCTTGTCGAGGTTAGCCCCGGGCTTCCCGTTCCGATACCGCGTGAAGCTGTCGGGGACCTCGGCTTTCGAAGCCGAAGCGAAGGCCAAGGCGGGGCCGGGGCGACCGCATCGGTTCGTGGCCTTCGGCGACCTCGCCGCCAACACCCCCGGCCAGCGCAAGGTGGCGTTCCAGACCTACCAGGCCAAGCCCGACTTCGTCCTGCTCACCGGCGACATCGTTTATTTCCGGGGGAAGGTCGGCGAGTACCGGTCGAAGTATTTCCCGATCTATGCGTCGCCCGAAGCGTCGCCCGAACTCGGGGCGCCTTTGCTCGGCTCGACCCTGTTCGTCGGCGTCCCGGGCAACCACGACCTCGCCCTCAACGACTTCGACCGCGACCCCGACCTCATGGCCTACTTCTACTTCTGGTCGCAGCCGCTCAACGGGCCGACCAAAGCCGTCGGCGGTCGCCTCGCCCCTCCGATCGCGGGGGCGGCCAACCGGACGCAGGCGTTTCGGGATGCCGCAGGCCCCAACTACCCGACGATGGCCAACTTCTCGTTCGACTACGGCGACGTCCACTGGACGCTCCTCAACTCGAACCCCTACGTCGGGTGGTCCGACCCCGAGCTTCGGGCCTGGGTCGCCAACGACCTCGCCTCGGCCGCCGACAAGCCCTGGCGGTTCGTGTCGTTCCACCACCCCGGCTTCCACTCGTCGAAGGCCCACGCCCCCGAGCAGCAGATGAGGGTCCTGGCCGACATCTTCGAGGCGGGCGGCGTCTCGCTCGTCCTCAGCGGCCACGTCCACAACTACCAGCGCACCTTTCCGCTCAAGTTCGCCCAGCGGACCTACGCCGACGGCCACGTCCCCGAGCCTGCCACCCCCGTCGACGGAACCTGGACCCTCGACCAAGCCTACGACGGGACCTCGAAGACCCGCCCCGACGGCATAATCTACGTCGTCACCGGCGCGGGGGGGGCGAAGCTCTACGACTCGACCCAGACCGAGCATCCCGAAACCTGGAAGCCGTTCACCACCCGGTTCATCGCCGACGTCCACTCCTTCACCCAGGTCGACGTGACCCCCGAAGCCGCCGTCGTCCGGCAAATCAGCGCCGAAGGTGTCCCCCTCGACTCGTTCACCGTCGTTCATTGATCGACCGAGATAGGCCCGAATCTCCCTGCCGTCGCGAGCAAGTTGCATGAAATCATGGATTTAGAGCGATATGGCAAAGTCGGAGGGTTAGTCAAACTCTCCTATTAATGGACTGATATTTGCGTGTTATCTTGTTTGCCGATGCTGCGACGAATCATGGATGGATGATCTCATCGGGGCTCCGGGAGATGATCTTCATGGCATGTCATCCGGCCGCCAGGGCCGGGTCGCTTCCGATGGATCTGGAGGTTCAACGAGGCATCATCAAGGTGGGTTTGGCGACGAATCCCCCCAAAAAGTGGTGCTCGATCGCTCCGATCGACTTGTTTTTTGATGGTTCATCGCCCCCTTCGGTTATCACACCAGTTGTCGAGAAAAGACGAGGCATCATGTTCAAGAAGCGCTCTCCCAAGTTTCGCCCCAAGATCTCCGATTATCTTGAAGACCGCGCCGTTCCGAGTAGCGGGATGTCGATTGCGCAGGTCTCCGCCGCCGCCACCAAGGCTCCCCGTGCTCCGACCACGACCACGACCACGACCACCGGCCCGACTTCGACGGCGACGTCGCAGGCGCAGTTGGTGACCGAGTTGACGACGGCGGGCAACCAGATCAACGCCGCCTACTCCGCCTTCGCCACGGCGGTCCGGCAGGCCGAGGTACAACTGATCGGCGGGCCGACCCAAACCACCGGCGGCCTCGGGTCCACGGTGGCCATCCAGGCGATCTCCCCGGCGCAGGCTTTGTCGAGCATTATCCCGGCGATCACCACCTTGTCGTCGTCGGTCACGTCGGCCCTGAGCAACGTCCCGGGGGCTTCGGCCTACGCGGGGGTGATCGCCGCGGGGTTCACCGGCGCGGGTCCGAGCAGCTTGGCCGGCGAATTTGCCGCGCTGTTCAACGCCGTCCCGACGACCGGGTCGGGCACCTTCGGCGGCTCGACGACCGCGTTGGCCGACCAGACGACGCTTCCGCTCCTGTTCACGGCGGTCGAGGGGGCGATCAGCTCGTCGTATGGGAGCACCGCGACGGAGGTTTATCTCGCGGCGGTCGCTAGCTCGAGGTCGTCCTCCTCGTCCACCGGTTCGTCTTCCTCGTCCCTCAACCTGAGCAACTTCGGCACGCAGGTGAACTCGGGCTACGCCACGTTCGCCACCGCCGTTCGCACGGCGGAACTAACAATTCCGGTAGGGGTCTTCAATCCGGTCGGCATGACCGGTCCAGTCTCGGGCCTGATGAGCGGGGCGGTGGCGTCGATCAACTCGGCGGCCAATACGTTGTCGCAATCGCTCGCCAGCGGCCTGATCGGGACGGCAGCGACGTACGCGGGTTTGGTCCAGGCGAACGCGGTCGGTGGGACGACTGGGTTGCCCAGCGAGTTGAGCAGCCTAATCAACACGGCCGCCCCCAGTGGCTTCTTGACATCCGCTGAAGCTCCGCTCCTGTACACCGCAGTCGAGACGGCGATCAGCACCTCTTATGCGTCGGTCGCCATCGAAGGATATCTGATCGGCAATATCACTGGCACCACCACAGCCGGCACGACCGGCGGCGGTACGGGCACTGGTACTGGCGGCGGCACCGGCGGCACTGGTACTGGCGGCACGGGCACCGGCGGCGGCACGACCGGCGGCGGCACTGGTACGGGCACCGGCGGTGGCACGACCGGCGGCGGCACTGGCACTGGTACTGGCGGCGGCACGACCGGCGGCGGCACTGGCACTGGTACTGGCGGCGGCACGACCGGCGGCGGCACGGGCACGGGCACCGGCGGCGGCACGGGCACCGGCGGTGGCACGACCGGCGGCGGCACTGGCACCGGCGGTGGCACGGGCACCGGCGGCGGCACGACCGGCGGCGGCACGGGTACGGGCACCGGCGGCGGCACGGGCACCGGCGGCGGCACTGGCACGGGCACCGGCGGGGGTAGCAGGCCTTGATGAGAGGGTGCCGCTTCTGTTGGTGAATTTATAGGGTGATGCACGAGCGTCGGTCGAAGACGATTTCGACCGATGCGTCGCTTGAATCCAAACCCTCTTAGATCAGGTTGGCCGGATTTGTCCATGGGGTGGGAATTTGTTACCGATGTTGATCGCAGCCCCATTACGTGTTGAAAATATTCGCACTTGTCCCACCCTCTCCGAAATGTCCCGAAGATCGATTTGGGTTGCCGACGTATTAATAGGTTTATGCGCTGCCTCGCTAGCTGATCGGCCTGAGGACTTGGCCCGAGCTTTTAATCTTGCATCCCTACTTGGTCGGCTTGACACCTTTGCGAGGTCGTGGTAGGAAATTAGCCGAATTTTTTTGAATTGGCTCCAGATGTGCGTAATGTTTAACTTTGCCATGATTCTCGTTGGCGTTGGCTGTTCGTTGAAAGATATGAGCTGCTTTGATCAAGTCGGCCTTCGGAATCCGGCGATGATATGCTCTTGGGACTTTCGAGGCACTTGGTGTCGCCACGCCCCTTTTCGCCGGATTTACATCGATGTTTCGTTGGTTCCACCAAGCCAGCCCCATCGATCGACGTAATCCAACATCATCGATAACGAAAGACGAGGCATCATGTTCAAGAAGCGCTCTCCCCGATTCCGCCCAATGATTTCTGACTTCCTTGAAGATCGTGCCGTGCCGAGCACCGGGGGCTCGATCGCCCAGGTTTCGGCCGCCGCCAAGGCCGCCACCACTAGCACGACCCCGCTCGCGAAGTTGACGACCGAACTAACCCAGGCGGGCACGCAGATCAACGCCGCCTACGCCGCCTTCGCCACGGCGGTCCGGCAGACCGAGGTACAACTGATCGGCTCGCCAATCCAAATCCCCGGCGGCCCCGCCGCGCCGTTCATAGCCGTCCAGACGATCAGCCCGTCGCAGGCTTTGTCGAGCATCACGCCGCTGATCAGCACGTTGTCGTCGTCGGTCACGTCGGCCCTGAGCAACGTCCCGGGTGCCTCGGCGTATGCTGGGGTGATCGGCTCGGGCTTCACCGGCTCGGGTCCGGGCAGCTTGCTCAGCGAGATGACCGCGTTGTTCAACGCCGTCCCGAACAACGGGGCGATCAGCAACGTCGGCGGCTCGACGACCGGGACGTTCAACCAGTCGTCGCTCCCGCTCTTGTTCCTGGCGGTCGAGGGGACGATCAACTCGTCGTACGGTGCCACAGCCGTTGAAGGTTACCTGGCAGGTCTTGGGGCCTCGGGCCTGGCCCCCACCTCATCCTCGTCGGCAACGGCGTTCAACCCGACAACGTTCGGCACCCAGGCCAACTCGGCGTACGCCACATTCGCCTCGGCCGCTCGCGCCGCGGAACTGACCTTGCCAACCGCGACAAGCACGGCGACGGCCACCGGCACGGTCGCCTCGGTCACTTCGGCGATCACCTCGGCGGCCGACACCCTGACGTCATCGCTGGTCGGCGCCTTGGCGGGGACGACGGCCGCGCCGTTCGCACCCTTCGGGCAAGTGGAAGAAGGCGCGGCGCTCGCCGCCTTGGGGCCATTCCTGAGCGTCGCCGCTCCGAACGGGGTCGTCCCGGCAGCGAACCTCTCGATCTTCTACACAGTGGGCCAGCAAGTGATCGACGGTTCGTATGCGGCGACCGCGATCCAAGGTTACATCATCGGGACGTTCGCCACTCGCACCAGCACCGGCACCGGGATCGGCAGCACCAACTCGGGGTCGAACTCGGGCGGGTCCACCGGCTCGGGCACCGGGACGACCAGGACCGGGACCGGGTCGACCGCCACCGGCGGCTCCTCGACCGGGACCACCATCCCCGTGACGACCTCCGGCGGCAACGGGACGACCACCACCGGCGTCGGCGGCACGACCGGGACCACCACCGGGACCGGCACCGGCAACACCGGGACGATCGGGACCGGCACCACCACCCCGACCGGCGGGACGACCACCGGCACCAGCTTGGGCGGGACCACCGGGACCACCGGGATCGGCCCCATCCCGGGGACCGGGACCACCGGGATCGGGACCGGCATCGGCGGGACCGGCTCAGGTACCAGCACCACGACGGGTAGCCCCGTGACCTCGGGCTCCGGCGGGAGCACCACGGTCAGCGGGATCGGCGGGACCACCGGTTCGGGCGGTGGAGTGGCCACCGGGACAGGCGCCAGCAGCACCGGGACCGGGATCGGCACGACGACCGGCACCAGCGGGATCGGGACCACCGGCGTCGGGACCACCGGCTCCGGGGGGACCGTCATCACGTCCGGCCCGTCGGGCACCACCGGCCTCGGGTCCACCGGCACGACCACCACCACCTCCGGGACCACCACCATCCCCGGCGGCACGATAGGCGGCTTCTGATCGGCATCGGTCGATCATCACGCCCCGAACAAGTCCAAACCCTGGGGACCGACCCTCTACCATCTGGTAGGGGGCGGTCCCCTTGGCATTTAGGCCCCTCGATCAAAAAGGGGCCTCGGGGATCGTGGAATCCGCCGCCGGTGTCGGCTTGGGCTTCCTGGTCGACGGCGTCGGGGTCGGAGGGACCGAGATCGAGACGGTCTCCAACGTCAGAGCCTCGACCTTCCGGAGTGAGGGCGAAGGCGACGTGGTGGCCGCCGAATCAAATGGCGAAGTGATCGGTTGCCCGGCGTCGTCGACCCCCGTCAAGAGCGCGACCGACCGCTCGGCGCCGTCGAGGATTCCCTGGCAATGCCCCAGGAGCGACACCCCCCGGCCATACCCGGCAAGCGCCTCCTTCAGGTCGGGGCCTCCCCGCTCCAGGGCTTCGACGATCTGCTCCAGTTCGCCAAGCGCGGCTTCAAATTCGATCTCGACTTCCGAGGAGTCGGACACGGTTCATCCTTTCGAGGTCTGGGGAGGATTGCGGACTGAGGGAATCCCCAAAGGTTCCTATCATACGCATCCCAGGGAAATCCGATGCATTGCAAATTGCGGATCGCAGATCGCAAACAGTTGGTCTCCAATGTTTTGCGATCTGCAATTTGAAGTGTGCAATTTGTTTCTGGGATTGGTATCAGGTTGCAAATTACAGATTGCAGATCGTGTCAGGTTCCTTTGCGATCCGCACTCTGGGATGGGTTTTGAATTTCTCGGGTTGGTACGGGGCCGATCAAACAGTCGCCTCGGGGCCATCGACGAACACGTCTTCGACCCGGGCGACGACCGACCCGACGGCGAACCGGATGGTCAGGCGGTCACCGACCCGGACTTGGCGGGCGTCCCGGACCGGGGCTTGGAGTTTTCCGAGGCCCGAGGCGGGGAAAGTCAGCGAGTACCCCCGGGCGAGGACGCCGACAGGGCTGAGGGCTTCCAAGGTCGAGGCGAGCCGATTCAGGCGGTTTCGTCGGTCGTCGAGCACCCGTCGGACCCCTCGGTCGAGCGCCTCGCTCGCGTCGTCGAGCCGGAGCCGGGCGTCGGTCAGTCGGTTCCGGGCGTCCCGGCTCAAGCGGTCCCGGAGGTGGTTCAAGGCGGCTCGGGCTTCTCGGGCGTCGGGCACGCATCGCTCGCCGGCTTCGCTCGGGGTCAAGGCCCGGAAGTCGCTGGCGTGGTCGGCCAAGGTGACGTCGACCTCGTGGCCGACCGCCGAGACGACCGGGAGGCGCGACCCGGCGATCGCCCGGGCGACGGCCTCCTCGTTGAACGCCCAGAGGTCTTCGAGGCTCCCGCCGCCCCGGGTGACGACGATCAGGTCGGCCCCCTGGACCCGGTTCCCCAGGGCGATTGCCTCGACGATCTCCTCGGCCGCGCCCACCCCCTGGACCCGAGCCGGCGCGATCAGGATCTCCGACGCCGACCACCGACGCCCGGTCACCTGCAAGAAGTCTCGGATCGCCGCGCCGGTGGGGCTGCTGACCACGACGATCCGCCTGGGGAATCGGGGCAGAGGCCGCTTCCGATCGGGGTCGAACAACCCTTCGGCCTGGAGCTTGGCGAACCTCTGGCGGAACGCCAGGTCCAAGGCCCCGACCCCTTCCGGCTCGAGCTGGCGGATGGTGAGCTGGTAGTCGCCCCGGGGGGCGTAGACCGAGAGGTCGCCTCGGGCCTGGACCGACAAGCCATCGTTGAGCTCAAAGGGGAGCTTGCCGGCGGCGGTCTTCCAGATCACGGCTCGGATCTGCGCCGAGTCGTCCTTGAGGCTGAGGTAGACGTGCCCCGACCTCGGCCGGGACAGGTTGGAGATCTCGCCTCGGACGACGACGTCGGCGAAGTCGCCTTCCAAGGTTTCCTTGATCCGGGCGGTCAGGTCGGACACCGAGGCCACCGTCGCCGGATCGTCGAGTCGGTCGAACAAAGGCAAGCGCGACATCTAAAAGGTTCCGATCCTTCCCGAAGGGCAACGCGGGCGGTTGGGCCGGCCAGTCGCTCCGATCGAGGCCGACCCGATCTCCCAAAGGGAACCGATCGAGCCTCGCGTCGCAAGCTCAAGTCGCCGCGAGGGGGCTGGACTCCTCGAACCTTCGTCGGTTTGCGGCATCTGTCGTCCGGTGAGGCGTTTAATCATCCTTTCTTTTTTCTTAAGTCTCCAGTCGCTTGACAGCCGGATAGGGGGAAGATATATAAGTAGCTACTCCCTCTCTGGTTCCGGCATTTTCTCAAGCATCTTTTCCCGTCATCCCAGTGCACTCTTCGTGCAGGAGGCTCTCCATGCGCCATTCCAGGCGTGGTTTCACGCTCATCGAGCTGCTCGTCGTCATCGCCATCATCGCCGTCTTGATCGCCTTGCTTTTGCCGGCGGTTCAGGCCGCCCGGGAAGCGGCCCGGCGCGCTCAGTGCATCAACAACCTCAAGCAAATGGGCCTGGCGGTTGCTAACTACGAGAGCAGCAACCAGTGCATTCCCCCGGCCCACGTGGGTTACAACTGGAACGACTGGTCGGCGCCCTCCATGATGCTCCCGGCGCTCGAGCAGTCGCCCTTGTTCAACGCCATGAACTTCACGACAGGTTTCGCATTCCCGGGAACGTTGCAAAACACGACGGTCTTCAACACCAAGCTCAACTTCTTAATTTGCCCGTCCGACATCGACCGGTTGAGTAACGGCGCCGGGCATACCAACTACCCGATGTGCGCCGGGTCGGAAGCTTACACAATCAAGTATGGCGACAACTTCCGGGGGGTGGCGATCGACCTCGGACGACAGGGGCCGCCGGGACTCGGCGGCAGTATCGCCTTCCGCGATATCGTTGACGGGACGAGCAACTCGGTCTGCTTCAGCGAGCGGGTCAAGGGAATCGACTCGGGCGGTGTGGACAACCTGATGCCCACCTCGAGCGTTTCCAACACGAACAACTGGTACCCCAACGCCAGCCCGCTGGTCGACTACCTGTCCTGCCTCACGCTCGCCCCCAACGCGAATAACATCGCCAACATGACCCTCGCGGGCTTGCCCGCAGGCACCGACAGCACGATGGGGAGCTTCTGGCACCTCGGGCTGGGCCGGACTGGCGGGATTTATACCAACGTCATGCCGCCGAACTCGTGGAGCTGCGTCACCAACAACCAGGACATGAACGGCTGCCTGCTGACGGCCAGCAGCCGCCACCCCGGCGGGGTCAACGCCTTGTTCGTCGACGGCTCGGTGAAGTTCATCAAGAGCACCATCAACTACCTGACCTGGTGGGGCCTAGGTACCATCGCCAACGGCGAAGTCATCTCTGCCGACTCTTATTGATTGATGGATGAACCCCACCGCACCAAACAAAACGAGATCCGCGACGGGGGTCGGAACCGAGCCTCCGACCCCCTTTGTTTATTGTCCCAACGCCCCGAAACTTGTCGGGGCCGAGCCGATCTTCGCGACCGATGCGCAAGGAGTGGGTAGAGATGAGCGTCCGATCCAAGCAACGATTTTCCATTTCGCTGATTATGGCGGTTTTCCTCGTGGCAGGATGCGAGGACAAGATTCGCTATGAGCATGCCACCGTTCGCGGCAAGGTCACCTATAACGGCAAACCCGTGACGTTCGGCCAGGTCTTGTTCGTCCCGGTCGAGCCTCCCAAGGACGGCTTGATGCAACCCGCCTCGGGGTCGATCAACACCGATGGGACCTACGAGTTGAAGTCGCAGGCCGACCCCGGCGCCGTCCTGGGCGAGCACAAGGTCGTCGTGGTCTCGGTGGTCGGCGACAAGCCCGCTGACCCCGCTGACGCCCCGAAGGACAACGCAGCCCCGGCACCGTCGAAGACGTCGAAAGCCGTCGCCTTCAAGTCGTCGATCCCCAAGAAGTATTCCGACCCGGGCGGGACCCCGCTCACCCGCAAGGTCGTCCCCGGCGCCAACACGATCGACCTCGAACTGGCGGATTGATCGACGGATTTCGAGATCCCCCCCGATGATCAGGCCACCAGGGCGGTTCACGCTGGGTCGGTTGATGATCGCCATCGCGGCCCTGGCCGTCTTGCTGGCGGCCTGGCTGTATCGTCGGCAAAACTCCGACGTCGATCAGGCGGCGATCTCGGCCGCCCTCCGAGCCATCACCTGGGGCGACGTGGCCTCGCGTCGCCGGGCGGTCGAGGCCCTGGGCGAAGTGAAAACGCCCGAGACCGCCCGGATCTTCGCGGCCCTGGAAGCGTCGGCCCTCGGCGATCGCGCCCCCGAGGTCCGTCGGGCAGCGGTCCGGTCGCTGGGCAAGATCCTCTCGGGCCTGGCGTTCGCCCGGAAGATGCAAAAGGCGGTCGCCAACACCACCACGGAAGCCGACGTCGAGCCGATCCAGGTCGTGATCCGGGCGATGGCCGATGGCTCGAACCAGGTCCGCCGCGAGGCCGCCGAAGCGTTCGGCCACCTGGAAACCGTCACCAAGATCAAGCCCGGGCTGGCTTCCGAAGCGGTCCCGAGCCTGGAGCGCTTGCTCGGCGACCTCGACCCTGGCACTCGATTGGCGGCGGTCAACGCCCTGGGCCGGATCGACGAGCCGCCGGCCCGATTGCGAGCCCAAGTGGTCGCCCTGATGGAGCGCGACCCCGACGCCACCGTCCGCTGCGCGGCGATCGAGGCGTTGGTGCGGGGTTGGCCCTCGGGCGAGCTTTACAGCGTCCTGCTCACGAGGCGGAACAAGGCGCCGACCTTGGAGGAGCACCAGAGGATTGCCGGCAACCTCGGCAATCTGCCCGCTCCGCCCCTGGACGTCATCCCAGCCCTGGTGGCGTTGATGGAGAACGACGAGATGGCGGCTTTGACCGTGCCCGGGGCCTTGACCATGCTCGGCGAGAGGGGTCGCCCCTGGCTCGGGCCGCTCCGAAAGGCGGCCGAGCGTGAGCTGGAGGCCCCTCCGTCATCATTTCGGCTCGCCTACGGGGCGCCGCTCAACGCCGCCCACGCCCTGGCGACGATCGACCCCGACTCGCCCGAGGCGCAGGCGATGCTCGGGGCGCTCGTCCGTCGCCTCCGCGATACCCGCGACCAGGCCGAGGCATGGAAGGCGGCCGGGGTCCTCGAAAAGTACCGAGGATCGGCCGCCTCGGCGATTCCCACCCTCCGGGAGATGCTCAAAAGCCCGAGCATCGCCACCCGGCTGCTCGCCATCCGGCTGCTCGGAAAGCTCGGGCCGTCGGCGAACGCGGCCGTCGAAGACCTCGAAGCCTTGAGCCGGCAAGATCCCGACTCGACCGTCCGAAGGTTCGCCGAGAGGTTGCTCCAGACCCTCCACCCACGCTGATCGATGGCGAAAATCCGAGCTTTCCCGGTTTTTTAGCGGACAAGGACCGGTCGTTGTCTTACATTTGTCTTGAAGTTGAGCATCGAGGCGGCGAGCGGAGTGATTCGGTGATGAAATCGGGGCCGAGGCGGTTGACGGTCGGTCGGTTGATGCTCGCCATCGCGGCGCTTGCGGTCTTGCTGGCGGCGGGGATGTACCGTTGGCAGAACTCGGACGTCGACCAGTCGATGATCTCGACGAATCTCCGGGCGATCGCCCGGGGGAATGCCCAGGCCCGACGCCAGGCGGCGATCGAGTTGGCCGGGATGAAGCCGTCCAACCCCGAACCGGTCCTAGCGGCCCTGGCCGGGGCGGCGGTCGGTGATGCTGCCCCCGAGGTCCGCCAAGCGGCGGTCTGCTCGCTGGGGGTCGTCCTCGCGGCCTCCGTTCGCGCCCGGGTCGGCAACTCGCCGGAGATCACTCGGGAGTTCGAAGCCGACGTCTTGCCGACCCGGGCGATCATCCGGGCGATGAGCGATCCTCGGCCCGAGGTCCGCCGCGATGCGGTCGGGGCCTTGGGCGCGATCCCGGCGACTCCGAAACTGACCTCGGCGGTCGTCCCGACGCTGCTCCGGCTCTTCGAAGAACCCGATGTCATCACCCGCGCCGGGGCTGTCATGCATTTCTGTTGGCTCAAAGAGCCGCCGATCGAGGCTCGCGGTCGGGTGCTCGCGATCATGGAACACGACCCCGAGGTCAAGGTCCGGGTTGCCGCGATCCAGGCGTTGGTTTACGGCTGGCCTTCGGTCGAGCTTTACCCGATCTTGCTCGCAAGGCGGAATCAGGCCCCCACTCTGGCCGAGCGAAGCCTGATCATCCGCTGCCTCGCCGAGCAGATCCCGCCTCCGCCCGAAACCATCCCGACCCTGGTCGACCTGATGGAAACCGACGAGGTGGCCGGCCGATTCGTGCCTCGGATGCTGGCCAAATACGGCAAAGCGGCTCGGCCCTGGCTCGGGGCGATCCGCCGGGTCGCCGAGAAGCAATTCGAGGAACCGCAGCTGAACATCCAGGCCGCCCACGCCTTGGTGAAGATCGACGCCGACTCGCCCGAGGCGCAGACGATGCTCGAACCGCTCGGCCGTCGCCTCCGCGACTCGACCGACGCCGACGAGCGGGGCCGCCTCGCCTGGCTCCTCGAAGCCTACGGAGGGTCCGCCGCCCCGGCGGTTCCCACCTTGCGGGAAGTCCTGAAAAGCCCGATCGCCGACGCCCGAAGGATCGCGGCCCGGCTCCTCGGAAGGCTCGGCCCGTCGGCCCAAGGGGCGGTCGCCGACCTCGAAGCCTTGAGCCGGCAAGACCCCGACGCTTCGGTCCGGGCCTCGGCCCTGTCGTCGCTCCAAACCCTTCGTTCGCATTGAGGCCGCCTGGGCTCGCCGCAAGCTCGGTTGCATGAAATCGCGAGGACGTTGATTCGAGGGTTTTTGTGGCGTAGATTGTTTGTACTCCGAAATTCGAGAACGATGAAGGCGGCTGATTTGTCGGCTTATCGCTGGGCGAGGACAAAGATGCGATGAGTGACCAAATTCCCTTCGGCGGGTTCGACGCGAGCGAGTTTGCGGAAAATCCGGAGCCGAGGGTGGCGTGCGTGCTGGTCCTCGACGTGTCGGGGTCGATGTCGGGTCGTCCGATCGACGAGTTGAACGCGGGCCTGGTCGCGTTCAAAGACACGATGACCGCCGACAGCCTAGCGAGCCGCCGCGCCGAGGTCGCGATCGTCACGTTTGGCGGCTCGGTCGCGGTCCAGACCCCGTTCATCTCCGCCGAGCACTTCATGCCGCCGGTGCTCCAAACGAGCGGCCAGACGCCGATGGGTGAGGCGATCAACCGGGCGATCGACTTGGTCGCCGAGCGGAAGGGGATCTATAAGCAGGCGGGGATCTCGTATTACCGCCCCTGGATCTTCCTGATCACCGACGGCGGGCCGACCGACGCCTGGCATGGCGCCGCCGATCGGGTCAAGCAAGGTGAAGCCGAAAGTGCATTTGTGTTCTTCGCCGTCGGGGTCGAGGATGCCAAGATGGCCACGCTCGCGGCGATCGCCGTCCGTGAGCCTCTGAAATTGCGAGGTTTGAGCTTCCGAGAATTGTTCTTGTGGTTGTCGCAATCGATGCAGTCGGTGTCGCGTTCGTCGCCGGGCGACAAGCTGTCACTCCCCGCTCCCAGCGGCTGGGCCGAAATTTGATGATGCCGGATCGAACCGACGCGAGTTGGAACCTAGTTTTCGCCAGCGTCATGGGGACGTCGCATCGCCAAGGGGAAGGCGGGATCTGCCAGGATTACGCCGAAAGCCGGATCATTGACGCCCGCGATGGCCCGGTGCTGATCTCCGCCGTCGCCGACGGGGCGGGCAGCGCTTCGCATTCGGACCTGGGGGCGAAAGTGGCGGTCGGTGCGTTCTTGAGCGAAGCCGATACTCAACTCGCCTCGAACCGATTTGATGCTCTCACGCTCGAACAGGTCCGAAGCTGGGTTGAGGCCGCCCGACGCCAGATGGAACGCGAGGCCGAGGTTCAAGGTCTGCCACTCCGGCAACTCGCCTGCACCCTGCTCGTGGCGGTGGTCGGCGCGGCCTCTGCGCTGTTCGCGCAGGTCGGTGACGGGGTGATCATCGTCGATGACCCCGAAACTGATGGGTACGCTTACATCTTTTGGCCCGACACGGGAGAGTACGTCAATACGACCCGGTTCTTGACGGATGCCGACTACCAAAGCCGGGTCCGGTTGGATCAAGTCGACTGCCCGATCGAAGCCCTAGCGATGTTGACTGACGGCTTGCAGATGCTTGCCCTCGATTATGCCGCCGAGCAAGTCCACGGTCGATTCTTCGCCCCGCTGTTCGAGGTCGTCGCCGCGTCCACCAACCCGGAAAGCCTCCACGCCGGCCTGCTGGCATTCCTCGACTCCCCCCGGATCAACGCCAGGACCGACGACGACAAGACCCTCCTGCTGGCAACCCGACGCAACCCACCCCAGGTCATCGACGAGCCAGACGCGAATGATCGCCCCGACGCCACTGCTTGATCCCACCGGGCGGCCCATCGCCTTGGCCCCCACCCCGATCGCCAAGGGCGGCGAAGGGGCGATCTTCGAAGTGGTGGGCGACCCATCAATCGTCGCCAAGGTTTACAACGCCCCGCAAACCGCCGAGCGATCGGAGAAGCTCAGGGCGATGGCCAAGCTCGCCGAGGCTTCCTTGCTCAAGGTCGCCGCCTGGCCGACGACGACCCTCCACCAGACCTCGGGCGGACCCGTCGCCGGGATCTTGATGCCCAAGATCGCCGGGTTCCGCGAGATCCATCACCTGTACAGCGTCGCCCAGCGCAAGAAAGACTTCCCCGACGCCGACTGGCGGTTCCTCGCCCACGCCGCCCGCAACTGCGCCATCGCCTTCGAGTCCGTCCACGCCGCCGGGCACGTCGTCGGCGACGTGAACCAGAAGAACGTCCTGGTTTCCCCCCAGGCGATCGTCCAGTTCGTCGACTGCGACTCGTTCCAGGTCCGAGCCTCGACCGGCAAGCTCTACCGCTGCGATGTCGGGGTCCCGGAATTCACCCCACCCGAACTCCAAGGCCAGTCGTTCCGGGCCGTCGACCGGACCCCCAACCACGACCGCTTTGGCCTGGCGGTGATGATCTTCCACCTCCTCATGATGGGCCGGCACCCGTTCTCCGGGGTCTACGCGGGACAGGGGGACATGCCCCTCGAAAAGGCGATCTCGACCGGCCGATTCGCCTACTCGAAGTCGCCGCAAACGACCCAGATGAAACCGCCTCCCGGGACGCCGTCGATCAGTATCCTCGACGCATCAATCTTCCAGTTGTTCGAGCGGGCCTTCGTTTCGGGCACACAACCACGACCATCGCCCACCGAGTGGAAAGACACCCTCGCCGCATTCCTGGCGCAACTCGGCCCATGCTTGACCGACGCCAAGCACGTTTACCCCCGGTCGCTCAGAGCTTGCCCTTGGTGCCAACTCATCAGCGGTGTGGGGGTTTTGTTCTTCCTGCCTGCGCCGTCGTTCGCTACTCAAGCCGACCCGAATTTCAACCTCGCCGCCGTTTGGGCACAGATCGAGAAGTTGACAACCGATGAGTTTCGCTACACCCGCCCCTCGCCGTCTCGGGCGTCGAGCATGGTCGCTAAGCCGGTTCCAACACGGCTGGGCGTCCCTTCGCCCCGACCATCGCCGCCGGAACCAGCGAAGCTCGACAACTTCTTCGAAATCGTGTCGCTTGTGGGGACATTGATCAGCTTTCCTCTCCTGTTGTTGGCGGCTCCCGTCGGTCTGCTCTGTCTATTCGTCTTCGGCCCTTGGAGCCTCGGTTTGCTCTTCACGCGGGCAAACCGGCTGGAACAACTCAACCGTTTGATTCAAGAGCAAGACCATTCCCAGGAAGAATGGGAAATCGACAACATTGAATGGCTCGAAGAGTTTCGGAAACGGACTTTGAGGAGAGATCAACTCTTTGATGATTTGGCCAAGCTCGAAATCACCCTCAAAAACGAAGTAAGCGTCGCTCTTCCGGCATTCGAGGGCGTCCGCTCGAACCTCCGTTCGATCAAAGCCCGTCACAACGAAGTAACTTTCAATCACGAAATCAAAAAGCACGATCTGCTCAAGGATGCCGAGCGGCTTCAAAGGAATCGGTATCTCGATACGTTGCTGATTGCGGATCACAACATCAAAGCGATTTGGCCGGATCGGTTGTTGAACCTCCGTTCGTTTGGCATCGAGACCGCGTTGGACGTCGAGCGGCTGAGCTATGTCAAAGTGCCGCAAATCGGACCAATCTTGACTCAACGGCTTTTCGAGTGGCGTGACTCCCATGCGAGGAGATTCAGATTCGACGCAGGCTTGCCTTCAAAAGACCTCGACACTTTGGAACGGAACTACCGAGCCTTGGTCAATCAATGGGAAGCCGATCTAACGAAAGGACCCAGACGGCTCCGCGAATTGGAGACGACATTCCAAACTCGAAAAGAAACCTCCATTCGGCAAATTCAGTCGTTGGTCGATCAACTCCGCCAGGCGGAATTGGATGTGGAGATCATGGAGCGGATGCTCAGTTGAACCGTCGTCGGGGTTGTGGACTCACGAAACCGGATCGAGGCCGACGGGGATCGCCCATGTTTCGCCCGATTGGGATGGTCGGTCGTCGGTCGATTGACAGGGGGGATGGCCGAGTATATCTTCTGTCGAAGAGCCTCGACCCCGAGGGCGAGGTCGGCCCGAAGGCGGGGTGACTCCCCGATGGCCCGAAGGATGGTTGAGTCATGAGGTTCGATCGCCGGTTGATTTTCGGCTGGGTTGTCGCCGGTTGCGTGGTTCCCGGCCTGTCGGGGTGCCGGAAGCCGACGGCTTTGGCAACCCCGCCCCCGCCGATGGTGGGCGTGGTCGAGTCGAGGCGGTTGACCGTCCCGGTCCTGGCTTATCCGACCGGGACGACCCGGGCGTTGGAGCAGGTCACGCTCCGGGCTCGGGTCCGGGGGTTCCTGACCGAGCGGCACTTCGATGAAGGCTCGATGGTCAAGAAGGGGCAACTCCTCCTCGTGATCGACGAGGAACCGTACAAGGTCGCCCTGGAGTCGGCGCAGGCCAGGCAGGCGGAAAGCGACTCGGCGGTCCGGAAGGCCGAGCAGTCGAGGGGCCGCGAGGTGGCCACGGCCCAACTGGCGCTCGATCAGGCTCAATTGTTCCTGTCCCAAGTCGAGGAGCGTCGGAGCCGCGCGCTGTTGTCGAGGAACGCCGGGACCCGCGAGGACGTGGACAAGGCGGAGGCCGACCGCAAGAAGCTCGACGCTCAGGTCGAGGCCGACCGCGCCAGCCTCGACCAGGCCAAGGCCGACTACGAAGTCGGGCTCCTCTCGACGAAAGCCCAACTCGCCGCCGCCAGGGCCAGCGTCCGCGACGCCGAGTTGAACCTGGGCTACTGCCGGATGATCGCCCCGATCGACGGCCGGATCGGCGAGGCGAAGGTCAAGGTCGGCAACCTTGTCGGCCCTGGGCAGGAGGGGGGGACCTACTCTGAGCTGGCCACGATCCAGCAACTCGACCCGATGGGGGTCGACATCCAGATCAGCTCGCGCTACCTCGACCGGGCGACGAGCCTGGTCCACAACGGCCTCAAAGTCCGCCTGAGTCGACCGGGCCTCGAAGGAGAGCAAGAGCACCCTTACGAGGGGGAATGCTTCTTCATCGACAACACCGTCAACGAGACGACCTCGACATTCCTGTCCAAGGCGAGGATTCCCAACCCCAAGGGGTCGCTCCTGCCCGGTGAGTACGTCAAGCTCCGGATCGAGGTCGACCGGCTGGATAACGCCGTGGTCGTCCCGGTGCAGGGGGTGATGGAAACCGAAGCGGGGCCGGTGGTCTACCTCGTCGACAAGGCGGGCAAGGTGGCTGTGCAGCGGGTGGTGGCGGAGCAGACCTACGAAGGGCTCAGGGTCTTGACCAAGGGCCTCGACTCGGGCGCCGAGGTGATCGTCGAAGGGTTGCAGATGGTCCGACCGGGGATCGCCGTCCGGACCGAGAAGGCGACGCTCGTCCAGCCCGTCAGCCGAGAGGCCGCCCGGGTGCCCGAAGCCTCGAAGCCCGAGGTAGGAGCCTCTAAAGACGAAGGTTAGCCACGGATGAAACACGGATGAAACACGGATAAATGCCCGTTATTAAAGCTCTTATCCGTGTTTCATCCGTGGCTAAACCTGATGCGCCCCGACCCGGAGCCTCCTCCCTCCTTCGCACGAGTCCGCACCCATGGTCAACTTCTTCATCCGCCGCCCGATCTTCGCGACCGTGCTCGCGCTTTTGATGTTGCTCATCGGTGGCCTGTGCGCGTTCTTGTTGCCGATCGCGCAGTATCCGCCCATCGCGCCGCCGCAGGTCCAGGTGACGACCACCTATACCGGGGCGGATGCCTCCAGCGTGGCCCGGACCGTGACCACGCCGATCGAGCAGCAGATCAACGGGACGAAAGGGCTGATCTATTACAGCTCCGAGAGCACCAGCAACGGGATCTCGAGCATCGTGGCGACGTTCGACGTCGGCTTCAACCAGGACCTCGCCGCCGTCGACATCCAGAACAAGGTACAGACCGCGCAGGCTCAACTACCCCCCGAGGTCAAGCAGTATGGCGTGACCATCAAGAAGACCTCGACGGACATGGTCTGCGTGGTCAACCTGATCTCGCCCGATGGCCGGTATGATGCCAACTTCCTCGACAACTATGGGCAGATCTATGTCGCCGACGTTCTGAAGCGGATCAACGGCGTCAGCGACGTGAACGTGTTCGGCCGGAAGTATGCGATGCGGATCTGGCTCGATCCCGACCGCCTGGCGAACATGCTGATCTCGTCCACCGAGGTCATCACCGCAGTCCAGCAGGAAAACTTGCAAGCCGCCGCGGGCAAGGTCGGAGGGCAACCCGTCCCGACCGGCCAGGCGTTCGAGTATCCGATCACCGTCAAGGGGCGACTGCAAAAGGCGTCGGAGTTCGAGGAGATCATCGTCCGTCGGAACAACGACGGCTCGTTCGTCCGGGTCCGAGACGTGGCCCGCGTCGAGCTTTCGTCGGAGAACTACGAGACCGCCGGGTTCCTCGACGGCAAGCCCGCCGGGGCGATGCCGGTCTACCAGTATTCCGACGCCAACGCCCTGAACATCGTCGGCCAGGTCAAGGCCGAGATGACCCAGCTCAAGAAGTCGTTCCCCGAGGGGCTCGATTACGCCATCGCCTACGACACGACCAAGTACGTCCAGGAGAACATCCAGGAGGTCCAGCAGACCTTGATCGAGGCGTTCGCCCTGGTGATGATCGTGGTGTTCGTCTTCTTGCAAGGGTTCCGGGCCACCTTGATCCCGATGCTGGCGATCCCGATCTCCCTGGTCGCCACCTTCGCGGCGATGGCGGCGTTCGGCTTCTCGATCAACTCGCTGACCCTCTGCGGCCTGATCCTGGCCATCGGCCTGGTCGTCGACGACGCGATCATCGTCGTCGAGAACGTCGAGAAGTTCCTCGCCCGAGGCTTCCGGCCGATCGCGGCGGCTCAGGCGGCGATGGCCGAGATCACGACCCCCATCGTCACGATCACGCTGGTCCTGGCCGCCGTGTTCGTCCCGGTCGCCTTCATTCCGGGGATGACGGGGCGGCTCTACAACCAGTTCGCCATGACCATCGTCTTCTCGTTCGTGTTCTCGGCCCTGAACTCGCTCACCTTCAGCCCGGCGATGGCCCGGCTGTTCCTCAAGACCAAGCAGGGGGAAACCCGGTTCCCCCCGTTCCGATGGTTCAACGCCGGTTTGCATTGGGTCGAGACGTCGTACGACTCGATCCTGGCGTTCACCGCCCGGCACTGGTGGACCATCGTCGCCCCGTCGGTGGGCTTGCTCGCCTTGACCGGGTGGATGATCATCGAGCGTCCCAAGTCGTTCATCCCGACGGAGGATCAAGGATACCTGATCGTCGTCGTCCAGACCCCCGACGGGACCAGCCGAGAGGTCACCGCCAAGGTCGTCCGCCGGGTCATGGAGATCGCGCAGAAGCTCGAAGGGGTCGAGCATACCGTCACCCTGGACGGCCTCAACGTGATCAACTCGACCAACCAGAGCAACTGCGGCGTGATCTTCCTCCCGCTCGAAGAGTGGAGCAAGCGGACCAAACCCGAGCTTCGGGCCGTCGCCCTGTCCAAGAAGCTCCAGGGGATGCTCTTCGGCTCCGTCCGAGACGCCTTGCCCCTGGTGTTGCAACCCCCTCCGATCCGAGGTTTGAGTCAGACCGGCGGTTCCGAGATGATGCTTGAGGACCGATCCGGCAAAGGCCCCGAGGCGATGCAGCGCGTCGTCGACCAGTTCCTCGACGCCGCCCGGAAGCGGCCCGAGCTTGCCGGGGTCTTCTCGACCTTCTCGGCCCGAGTCCCCCAGCTCAAGTTCGACCTCGACCGGACCAAGGCGCGTCGGCTCGACGTCCCGATCTCCGATGTCTTCTCGACCCTCCAGGTCAACCTCGGCGCCTATTACATCAACGACTTCGACCTCTACGGCAAGGTCTGGAAAGTCCTGATCCAGGCCGAAGGCGCGGCCCGGACCAAGCCCGAGGACATCCAGCGGCTTTACGTCCTCAACCGCCAAGGGGCGAAAGTCCCGCTCAGTTCACTGGGCGAGGTCCGCTACACCCTGGGGGCGATCGACGTCCCGTACTACAACCTCTACGCCACGGCCAAGATAAACGGCGGCCCGGCACCGGGTTATAGCTCGGGGCAGGCGCTGCTCGCGATGCAGGAGGTCGCCGCGCAGGTCTTGCCCGAGGGGTTCGGTTACGAGTGGACCGGCACGACCTTCCAGGAGCAAAAGACCGGCGACCAGGCGACTTATATCTTCGCCCTCTCGATCGTCACCGTGTTCCTGTTCATGGCGGCGCTCTACGAGAGCTGGATCAGGCCGACGGTGATCCTCCTGACCGTCCCATTGGCCATGTTCGGCGCGATCGTCGGGTTGCGGCTCTACGACCTGCCGCTCGACGTCTTCGGCCAGATCGGATTGGTGATGCTGATCGGCCTGGAGACCAAGAACGCGATCTTGCTGGTCGAGTTCGCCGTCGAGATGCGCCAGAAGCACGGGGCGAGCATCGAGGAGTCGGCCCGGGTCGCGTCGAGGGAGCGGCTCAGGCCGATCTTGATGACGTCGTTCGCCTTCGTCATGGGCGTCCTGCCAATGGCCCGAGCCACCGGAGCAGGGGCCTACAGCCGGAACTCGCTGGGGATCGTCATCGCCTTCGGGATTGGCGTCAGCACAGTTTTGGGCCGGTTCGTGATCCCGATCTACTACGTCCTCGGCGAGCGGCTCATTGACTTTTTCGCCCGCCATCGCGAACCGGACGAGGAAGAGGCGACCGCCGGAGTCGGCGAAGGAGAGCTTCGCAACGGGACCCTGGGCGGTCATAAGCCGATCCCAGCAGGGTCGCCGGAAGTGGCCACCAATCTTTGATCGTGATGTGGGGGTCAGCGCCTCAGGGCGACCCGGCCGGCGATGGGTCGGGCCGGAGGTCGGACGGATCGGCCGTCTCGACCAGGAGCCGATGCCAAGGCGCTCGGTTGCGGCGGGTGGACACGGAACCGAGGCGGGCCGACGAGCTTGACCAGCGCCGGGGGGATCGGGCCGAGGGCGACGATCCCCCCGGAATCGTTAACGAATGCGGGCGCCGACCACGCCCCGCCCGTAAGCCGGAGCGAGGCGGGGGGCGTAGCGACGACCGAGGCGCGGGTCGCGTCATATCGGACGGCGACGGCGAGCGTCGGTTGCCCTTCGGCGAGCTGACCGGCCTCGTCCCGGGTCCGGAACAGGCCGACCCGGTTTTGCGAGGGGGTCAAAGGGCGATCGGAAGACCATTGCTCGCTCGCGACGGTGTAAAGCATGAGCCGTTCCTTCGGAGCTTTCGGTAGTTCTCGGGTTGGGAAATGCCTGGGGAACCTTCATGTTCCGCAAACAACTCTGCCCGACAAAATGCAGCCGACATGCCACCCCCCGCCGATCCGATCGACACCCCGGATCGGATCAATCTGGTCGCGCCGATCGAGCGCGATCGCTCCGAAGATCGCGGTCGGATCAAGAGAGGCTAGTTTGTCGCCCGCGCCACCCGGACCACCCGCATCACCCGGCCCGACAACCAGGATCACCGTCGCGACCCGAGCTCTGGCTCGGCATCGTTCCAAGGTGAGGCTATTTCCGACTCGTCCGAAAATCTTTCCAAGATTTGTTGGAAAGTCCGAGGATATTAAGCAGCTGATGAGGCAAACCAGTCGAGATTGTTGCAAAACCAATCATAGGAGGACGCTCAAGCGACGAGGGAGGTAGTCAATGCCAGACCGATCGAAGCGGGCCGCCATTAATTGACGTTTAAAATTCTCCCTTTCAATACTGCCTTCCCCAAAAGATCAAGGCCAAGGCCCGTGTACCGGACCTTGGCCTCGATTATTATGTTTACGACTCGTTATCAAGCTGGGTGGCAAAGGGATTCCAAGACCTCTTCGGTCAAGCCCAAATTGACCTTGCGCTGATGTTGATATTCGAGAACAGAATTGATGGCGTCGATATAGATCGCTTCCATCAACTGCTCTTCACGGATCATGTTGTTTCGGCGCAACCAGAAGGCCACTTCGCACCAAGCCCAAAGAGAAGTTGAATCGGAAATCTGACAGACAGGCGGCGGGAATCCACCAGCACCCTGCTTGCCGACCATATATTGATGGACAAGCTGCCGACTCCGACCGATCCTCCTACCGATCTCGGCCAAAGTAACCAAATTGCAAATATCCACCCGGAGAACCTCTGCCCCAATCTCAGCACGCTTGACGTCTCGGATGGCTGTGAGGACAGCACTTTTGAGATCAGGCGCGAGGCGAGAAAAGGTTAAGTAGACAACACCTGAACGAAGGCTAGGGGTGGCGTCGTCGCAACCGGCGACGAATAGCGCATCCATGACATCCTGACCCAAATTATTGACACCAGATAATACCAAGGCGAAGTCGTGCTCCGTTGAGCAAGGCGTTGGGTTTGGGTTTTCCATCATTTAGGCTCCGCAGTATCGGGGGCGACATTTAGGCTGTGGGTGCAGATGACATCGACGTCACGCCGGATGTTCCGTGCATGACTCTCGGGATTTCGAGGGGTCGAAAAGACGCCGACGATGCACCCCTCACGCGTGCTTTGTGGGCAGAGGATGCGCCCCCAGCAATGGCCATTAGACATCTCGACACGCCAGCCCAAGGATTCCGCGTAGCGGACGGCTTGTTCGATACTTTTATTGGGATGTCTTGGTCGGGCCATGAATCGAAATAAGCTCGTGCTGATCGAGAAAATTGTCATCTTGCCCGACAGCTGAATGGTAGGCTAGGTATTGACGCGCGTCAAGCAAGAAATCGGCAGATCGTCGAAGCTTCTTGATCCCCTCTCACCTTGGGTTGGTCTGTTTGCACGCTTTGCCCAAATACAACTGGTTATCAAATAAGGATTTGGGTGGGAACGATGTGCTCGCTTTTCTGAGGCGGCCTATGCGACGTTGAACAATCAAGAGCGAGCTACCACCCAAGCGACGAAGGCCACCGCAACAATTAGGCCAATGGCCCCGATCGCGACCAGCCACCGCCGGCCGTTGGTGGGGGTTCGCCCCCCTCGGCGGTGGAGGTAGTCTTCGACGGCGGCTCGGGCTTGCTTGGCGGTCAGGCCCGAGGCTTGGCGGACGGCTTTGATGAGGGTTTGGCGGGTGACGGGTCGGTCGTCGCGGGCGGCGTTGGCCCGCTCGGCGTCGAGGAGGTCGTCGATCCAGCCGGCCCGAGGCTCGTCGAGGGAACTGCCCGAGGGGATGAATCCGCCCTGGCGTTCGATGAACCCGGCCACCGCTCGTCGGGCCTCCTTGGGGCTGAGGTCGGAGGCTTCGAGCAGGGCCTTGATAAGGTCGGCCTGGGTCGCCTTGCGACCGCCTTGAATCAGGGCGTCGCGCTCGGCGTCGATCAAGGAGTCGTAGGCTCCGGGGCGGCTTCGGTGGATGGTCCGCTTGGCCATCAGGCGCCCCCTCGGCGGATGCCGGTGACGTTGACGCCCGAGCCGATGATCAGGTCGTTGCGGTAGGTCCAATCGTAGAGTCGGCCCGACCGCGCCGGGGGGAGTTCGGCCAGGTCGGTGAAGCTTTCGGCGGCGAACCAGCCCTTGAGTTCTTCGACGGTGTGGTGCGACTGGTGGCGCGGGGCGTACCAGTCGAAGTTGTCGCAGACCCGAAGGGTCCAGTCGGGGTGGTTCGAGAAATTGGCCACCTTGTTGAGCGTCCGGTTCAAGACCGGCAAGCCGCCGACGACCCCCAACGCGGCGCAGAGCGGTTCGAGGACCCGGGCGGGCAGGCGGGTCGAGACCCCCCGGAGCGCGGAGTTGGCCCACTCCTGGGGGGCGGTGTTCCGGCGATAGAGCCAGACCGACAACCGACCCCCCGGCTTGACCCTCCGGGCGATCGACGCGAACGCCCCCCGAGGGTCAGGGCCGTGGTGCAGGACCCCGATCGAGAACACGAGGTCGAACACGTCCTCGGCCAGCGGGAGCTTGGTCAAATCCGCCTGGAGGATCGCCAGGTCCGCCCGATCCGGCCCGCCGCACAAGGTTTGCGCCTTGTCGACCGCCGAGCTGAGGTCGACCCCGACGACCTTCGCCCCATGATCGAGCGAGAGCCGGGCATAGCGCCCGCCTCCGCAACCGGCGTCGAAGACCAACCGGCCCGCCAGATCTCGGGCGTCGACGCCGGTCTTGACCCGGAACGTCGCGTCGTCCTCGGCGTCTCGGGCCACGTCGTACCGATTCCATTGCCGACCGAAGCTGGCGACGTACGTTTCCCCCTCGAACCGAGCCACCCCGCCCACCACCGGGACCGTCGATCCGCACCCCTCGCGACAGCGCAGCGAGGCCCCGTCATCGGCCCGTTCGAGCCGACCCCCACACTTCAAACAACGCAACAACCCCACCAATTCGGCGTCCATCCTCCCATCATACGGTCCCCGGACGATCGAAGGAACGTCGATCGCCGCCGTTGCGGGGTGCCTCGGGGTTCGACTACCCTGGCGGGATGAACCCCAAGACCAAACCCCCCTGGTTCGACCGGCTCGAAGCCGCGATGAAACCCTGGAATGGGGCCGGGGTCGTGGTCGGGGTGTCGGGCGGGGGCGACAGCGTCGGGTTGCTCAGGGCTTTGGTCGCGTTGGGGCGCGATTTCCGGTTGTCCGTCGCCTGCTTCGACCACGGGACCCGCGAAGGGGCATCAACCCGAGACGCGGCCTACGTGGCGGCACTCGCGGCCCGGTTGGGACTTCCGTTCGATCTCGGCTGCTGGAAAAGGTCTCGGCCCAACCACTTCGAGGCCGACGCCCGGCACGCCCGCTATGCCTGGCTCCTCGACGTGGCGACCCGGCGCGGGGCAAGCGCCGTCGCCGTCGGCCACACGGTGGACGACCAGGCCGAGACGGTCTTGCACCGGATCATTCGAGGCACGGGCTTGCTCGGCCTGGCGGGGATGCCCGCCCGCCGCCCGCTCGGCCCCGGGGTGACGCTGGTCCGGCCGATCCTCGGAGCGACCCGGCTTGAGGTTCGAGATTACCTCTCGGCGATCGGCCAGGGCTGGCGCGAAGACGCCAGCAACCTCGACCTCAGCCGGACCCGGGCCCGGATTCGCCTCGACCTGCTCCCCAAACTGGTCGAAGATTACAACGCGAACGCCGCCGACGCCCTGATCCGCCTGGCCCGACTGGCGGGCGAGGCTTCGAAGGCGGCCAACCGCCGGGCACTCCGCCGCCTGGACCGGGTCGCCTTGGACCTCGACGAGTCGCAAATCACCTTCGACAGCGACGGTTTGCGCGCGATCGACCTCGCCGGGCGAACCGAGGTGATCCGCCTCGCCTGGCGCCGTGCCGGCTGGCCCGAGTCGAGGATGAGCCACCCCCGATGGCATGCCTTGGGAACCTTGGCGGGCGAAACCACCTCGGGCCGGGTCGACGTCGGGGGCGGCATCCAGGCGATCGCCAACCCCGACCGCTGGACGCTCCGTCGCCGCCCCGAAACGCCCGTCGAAGGTCCAACCCTCGACCCTCGCCCGCTCGAAGTGCCCGGATCAACCCCGTGGATCGCTGGTCGGATCGTCACCACCCTCGACGACTCGACCCCGACGGACGAGCGGGTCGACCGCGACCAGATCCAAGGCCCCTTGGTCGTCCGCTCGGCCCGACCGGGCGACCGATTCGAGCCGCTCGGCCTCGAAGGTCGGTCCCAACCGCTGGCCGACTTCTTCCGGGGCCGAAAAGTCCCCAAGGCCGATCGACCCGCCGTCCCGGTCGTCCTCGACGCAAACGGAATCCTCTGGGTCGCCGGCCACCGGATCGGCCACCGGGTCCGCCGGACCGAAGCGACGGTCCGGACGCTGGGCCTGCGGTTCGACCGATGATTCGAGGCGTCGGGCGACTCGATTCAACGCGACCTCGGTACGCGGCAGCGACTCCTCAATATTATCGAGCTTGGAACGGCCACAAGCGGGCGCGGATGAGAGTTTTCGTAACCGTTCACGACCGTAGCCCGGTGTGATGACGGCTTGATGTCAGATGAGCAACGCTGGGGCGCGCTGGCTTTCGAGTTGGGCCTTCACGCAACCGGTCAGAAAACTCAACACATGACGGCCCTG
>JAABUX010000524.1_pt1 | contig 65520 bp, 63 predicted proteins | sample 5561851 | NCBI WGS metagenome assembly JAABUX01 (sample SAMN10711883, study PRJNA513361) | rock metagenome | isolation source: Antarctica rocks | place: Antarctica: Victoria Land, Richard Nunatak red sandstone | collected 2016-01-03
AAGCCGCCCGCCGCGGCGCATCCAGCCCATCAACTCAAGCGAGCGCCCCTCCCACGCATGCCGCGCACGCAACACCCGCACCGTCGCCGGGAAGCCATCGAGGTGGGTCTTGTGTCGTGTCTTCCTTTGACGTGCTTGAAGCCGAGCTGGTTCTCCACGCGCAGCCGTAGCGGCCGGCCGTGCAGCATGGGGAGCCGCTCGCCGTTCATCTCGTATGCGAGCAGGCTCTGGGGGTGGCGCAGGTCGTGGATCGAGTGCGAGTCGTAGTAGCGATCGCCTCCCTTCGCGCCGGCACCGAAGGAGTAGAACATCACCCACTGAGCCTCGGGTGCAGGGCGCACGATCTCGATCAGCTCGCTGAACGGCAAACCGCCCCACTCGGCGATCCCAGACCACCCCTGGATGCAGTGGTGCATCGTTATCTGCGAGCGCTTGGCCATCGCCTCGATCTGCTCCAGGGACAGCTCGACGGGGTTCTCGACCAGGCCGTGGACCTTGAGCCGGTAGCCGCGGAAGTCCTCGCCGGCCAGCGCACACCACTCGGGGCTGTCGGGGAACTGGGTGTGGTTGGGCCAAAAGTAGGGGCTGATGTCCTTCCGGCGGTACTCAACCTTGGGTGCCGTGTGGTCGAACAACAGGTCCATCAGGCGGCCGACGGTGAGGTTTGAGATGCGTTGCAGGACGCGGGTGTGCGTCCAGGAGAAGCGCACCGCCCAGATGTTGAAGGCGATCACGATCGCGATCGCCAGCAGCCAGATCGCGAATCCGTTCAGGTTGTGGTGGTTGTTGCCGAGCGTGATGTCGTTGAGGTTGGCCGCGAAGCCCGTCAGGGCGACCAGGGTCATGTGGCCGATGAAGAAGAGGACGAAGGAGACCATCACGAGGAAGTGGATCGAGCGCGCGATTTGACGGTTGCCGAACAGGCGCGCGTACCAGCGGAAGCGGTTGTCAAGGGCGGGGGACATCGCCAGGCCAGTCAGGATCGCCAGGGGCGCGAGGATGAAGATGACCGAGAAGTAGCTGAGCTGCTGCAGTGCGTCGTAGTGGAAGAAGCCGCTCGCACCCTTGGGAAAATGCAGGCTCAGATAGGTGACCGCACAGGAGACCGCGCCGGGGAAGATCGAGGCATGGGTCGGTAGCAGCCGGTACATCCACGGCGTCGAGAAGAAGAAGACGAGATAGACGATGCCGGTGAGCACGAACAGGATGTCGAAGCTGAAGTGCCAGTGGCGCGCGACCCCGATCGTGTGCCGGCCGCCGGGCAGCCCGACCAGCGGGCTCAGCGTGATCGTGTCCTCCCTGGCCGTCCAGACGCGGTCTGTGGGCACCGGCCCCCGGAAGCGCAGCCACTCCCGGCCCGGAGTGCAGTGCACCTTGGTGTAGAGGCGTGGATGATCGGCGAGCACCTGCAGGCCCGAGCGCACGATGATCACGAGCAGGAAGAAGTTCAGCAGGTGCGTCCAGCGCACGAAGGCGGGCATCCCCGCGGGCACAGGCGGGGAGAGCGCGATGCAGGCGTGGCGGGCAACGAACCCGCGGCCGGCGCTGCTGGCGCCGTAGAGCTTGGCGGCGAAGACCAAGAGGATGGCTAGGAGGACCGGGATGCCCAGCAGCCACCAGACCGAGACGAACCTGCGCCCGAGGCGGACGTGCACCCGGGTAAGGCTCATCCGCGGGTGGGCGCCCTGCTCGTTGAGCAGCTTCTCGTGCAGGAACTCGTCCTGAAGCTCAGCCTCGGTGGGGGGAGTGCTGCCGTTCTGGCCCGGGGGGACTCCGTCTGCCATCGCTAACCGTTGTCCCCGTGGGAGAGGTGCCAGCGGTGGGAAGCGACTTGATCCATCATAGGGCGGTAGTTGGTGCGATCGCCCGAGGGCCGCTACTAGGAGACCGCTCGCCGCTACGACGGCGGCCGACCAGTCGATCACCAGGACGCAGATACGGGCGCTCGGGCTCGGCACCAACCAGCACCATCCGCCCCTCGAAGCCTTGCTCGCGCAGCGCCTGCGCGGCCTTGGCGCCGGCCAGGCGCGCGCCAGCGACGACGAATACCTGCTTGCTCATCTAATCCTCTCCCGGGTCACGTTTAGAACCCAGCGTTTTCCCGGCCGTAGTTCTTACCGTTCGGGAGCTGTCATCTCAAAGTGTCATCAGCAAGCCGACGCCAGGAGGGGCCTGAGCTTCGCGCGGGCGTCGTGCAGGGACTTGTAGATCGCGCCAGGGTCGTGTGAAGCTCGCCCGCGAGCGTGTTGGTCGAAACGCCGTTGACGGCGATCGCGATCAGGACGGTTCGCTGATGCGCGGTGAGCTTGTTCACCACGAGGTCGCTCACGGTTCGCAGGAGCTCGCGAGTCTCCACCAGCTCCTGTGCGGAACGCCCAGGATCCGCGATCAGGAGCGCGCACTCCGGGTCCCATGAGATCCCGACCCTGTCGCGTCCGCGCCGGCGGCGGATGCTCACATGGGCCTCTAACGCGGCGAACTTCCGCGCCCACGTCAAGAACTGGCTGTCGCCCCGGTAGTCCTCGAGCTTGCGCAGGAGCACTATCAGCGAGTCATCGGCGGCCTGGGTGGCGAGGTCCTCGATATCGCTCCTGGGAAAATCGGCCAGATGCGCAACGAGACGGCGGATGTGAAAGGCAGCCTCGCGGCGTAGCTGTTCATGCAGCTCAGCGATCGCGAGGCTGCGCGTCGGATCGCCAGCGTGCAGACGGCGCCACCACGATCGAGGCTCGGCATCCAGCATCTTTCGCGACGGGTGATCCCCGGCGAGCGGCGGGTGATCCCCGACAGCGACGTCGACCGGCCCGCCGAAGTCCCCGATCCCGGTTGATGGGCAAGCGGCATCAACTCTGCTGGGGGCCATCTGGTCCCCTTTCCTGGCCGCACGCCTGGCCGTTCCGACCTGCGCCCTGCCAATTGAGTATCTCGAGGATACTGGTGGGGGGGGTTCTCGCGCTGGCCCTGAGTCAGCGCCGTGACATATAATAGTTGGTGTCTCGCTATGGGGTATGCCCCCGGTTCGAGCGACCGAAGGCGCCACGATGAGACGAGAGGCAACCTCAATGAGCGAAACCAGTGAGTTCACGATTGGAAGCGAAGTCGTGTGTAGTGACGGAGTCTGCGGCGATCTCAGGCGGGTGGTCCTTGATCCAGTCGCGCGCACGCTGACCCATCTCGTCGTTGAGCCGCGGCATGGGCGAGCAATAGGCCATTTGGTACCGATCGATCTCGTGGACTCGGCGGCGAACGAGATCGAGCTGCGATGCACCCTGGTTGAATTCGACGCGCTCGAGGACGCTGAGGAGATCGAGCTTCTGCCCGGCATGGGCATGGGCGGGATGGGTGGGATCGACGGGACGGGCGCGGGCGGGATGGGCGCTGGTCCTCAGGCGATCGCCACCGACCGTGTGCCCGAGGGCGAGGTGGAGGTGCGCCGCGGCGAGCACGTACACGCAACGGATGGGGCGATCGGGCGAGTCCAAGGACTCCTAACCGATCCCGGCGATGATCGCGTGACACACGTGCTCCTCGACGAGGGGCACCTATGGGGGCAAAAAAGGGTCGCCATCCCGATCGGCGCCGTGAGAAGCGTCGAGGACGGTGTCCGGCTCAGCCTCACGAAGGACGCGGTGCGCGACCTGCCACCGGCCGACCTCGATCACGAAGAGTAATTTGCGTTCACCGTAAGAACCGCGGGCGACTGGACGCTGATTCCGCGTGGCCCCTCCGGCCTCTTTCAATCGCCAGCCCGCTCAACGAACTCCGGGCGCTCGGTCAGAGCGTTTGGTTTGACAACCTGCGTCGCGCGCGGTTGAGCTCGCCGCGCGGGAGCTCATCGAAGGCCGGCTCGCTGCCGGAGCGGAGCGTATTCTATGACGATGAGAGGTTTCGGCGATCGCCGACGAGCGCAACACGTGCGAGCCGCGGTTGGCCGTGGGTGGCGCGCAGTCGCTCGAGGGCTACCGGCGGTGGCGCTCAGGCGCGCCGATCCGGGTGGCTACGTTGGCTGCTTGCCTATGTGCCGATGACTTCAGAACCAGTGGCTGCTTGACGAAGTGAGGGTCCTGATCCGCGACAACCTGCGCGTGGCGACGTGCGTCGGCTTCGGTCCGCGCTTTCAGCACTCGACCGGGCAGGTCTACAAAGGCGGGCCCAACTCCGGGGTCTTCTTTCAGATCACCTGCACCGACCGCATCGACCTGGCAGTCTCCGGGTACAGCTACACGTTTGGAACCGTCAACGAGGCCCGGGCACGCGGGGACTTCGACGTGCTCACCAAGCGCGGCCGGCGCGCCCTGCGCCTCGACATCGGGGATGACGCCAGCGCCGGGCTGAAGGCGCTCAGAGACGCGGTGGCGAGGATCTTGCGCTACGCGACACCCAACTACGCCGAACGAGAGGACTGACGCGAATGCAACTGGGAATGGTCGGGCTGGGACGGATGGGATCGAACATCGTGCGGCGGTTGCTGCCCGCCGGGCACGAGTGCGTGGTCTACGACGTCAACGCCGGTGTCGTCAAGGAGCTGGAGGGCGAGGGCGCGACCGGCACGGGCTCGCTGGACGAGCTCCTCGCCGCACTGGAGAAGCCCCGCGCGGTGTGGGTGATGGTCCCGGCGGGGACCATCACCGAGCAGACGGTTAGCGACCTGGGCGCGAGGATGGACGCCGGCGACGTGATCATCGACGGCGGCAACTCCTACTACCGCGACGACATCGCGCGCGCGGCCGCGCTCAAAGAGAAAGGCATCCATTACGTCGACGTCGGCACCAGCGGCGGCGTGTGGGGCCTCGAGCGCGGCTATTCGCTGATGATCGGCGGCGAGGACGAGGTCGTCCAGCGGCTGGGGCCTTTGCTTGCGGCGATCGCCCCGGGCGTCGATGCGGCACCGCGCACCCCGGGGCGCACGGGCGAGCCCTCCGCCGAGGAGCACGGCTACCTGCACTGCGGGCGCAATGGGGCGGGGCACTTCGTGAAGATGGTCCACAACGGCATCGAGTACGGCGCGATGGCTGCCTACGCCGAGGGCCTGAACATCCTGCGACACGCCAATGCGGGCGCGACGAGCCGTGAAGCCGACGCCGAGACGGCTCCGCTCGAGCACCCCGAGGACTATCCCTACGATCTCGACTTGGTGGCCGTGACCGAGGTGTGGCGGCGCGGCAGCGTGATCGCATCCTGGCTTCTGGACCTGACCGCTGCGTCGCTGGTTCAGTCACCCACGCTGGAGGACTTCTCGGGTCGCGTTTCTGACTCCGGCGAAGGACGCTGGACCGCGATCGCCGCGATCGAGGAAGGCGTACCAGCCCCCGTGCTCTTGACGGCGCTCTTCTCCCGCTTCGCCTCGCGGGACCTCGACCACTTCGCCAACCAGACGCTCTCGGCGATGCGCAGCCAGTTCGGCGGCCACGCCGAGAAGCCCGCCACGCCACCGAAGCCCTGATGCCGAGGCTCAGCCTCGGCTACGAAGACGTTGACGCCCGGCACGCCTGAGTGCCTGGCGGCGCGGAGCCAGCCGAGCTAGAAGCGCCAGCTTTCGAGGCTGCCGGTCCTGGATGTCCAGTTTCGGCGGACGGGGCGGTTCCCCGGAGTGCTCTTGCTCGACCCCGAGCCGGCCGATCTGCGCTGCACCTCACGGCCGCTATCGCTGAGCGGTGGCCTAAGCCTAAGGCGCCTCCCTACGGCGCTCCCAGGTCAGATCGATGTCGCCGGGATGGCGTGTCATTTGGACGGCGTGCATATCGGTGCGGGCACTCGGAGTCGTGCTTGCCATTACCTGGCTGAGCTCAATTGCCGAGCCGCGCGCAGCTCGACGCGGCCGGCGCGCACCCGCACCTCGAAGCGCGGCGCCGGTCTTGTTGCCGGACCCTGCACGATCGTCCCATCCGCGAGTCGGAAGATGCTCTGATGCCAGGGACAGACGATTGCGCCGTCGCAGAGCGTGCCCTCATGCAGGGGCGCGCCGCGATGGGTACAGCGGTCGGCCAGAGCGACGACTTCCCCCTCGTAGCGGGTGAGTACCGCGCCGACGCCGTTGACCGTGGCGTGCGCGAGCTCACTCTCGCTAACGTCGTTCTCGGCGATGGCGTCGGTCCAATCGGTGGGCGGGGAGGCAAATGCCGTGCGGTCCACGCCGAGCCCAAGTGCAAAGGTCAGATGGCCACCGAGATAGCCACCGGCGCCAAGCGCTCCCGCGCCTGCCAGGCTGAACACGATGCCGCGGGTCCGTCGCCCGCGGCGGCGCGCCAGGAGCGATCCGGAGAAGAGCGCGAGTGCCGTCGTATTGGCGACCGCGTGCACCAGGCCCACGCGCCGCTCCTTCGGCTGGGTGTCGCCCCAATCGGCGATGCCAGTCGCGGCCGTCGGCAGCGCGGCCAGGATGCCGATCGCGATCAGGCGGTCTGCCGCCCTGCGGCTCTCACGACCGCCGACTGCGTCGAGCATTAGCGAGCTGGTCCAAGCGCCGATCGGGACGTCGGTCAGCAACGGGTGCAGCGGATGACCAAGCCAGGTGCCGCTCAAGCCGTCCTTTAGCGGGCCCGCTGGCAGCGCGTTACGCACGGCCGCGGTGAGCGGGTCGGCGAGACGATCGAGAAGGGGTGCCTGCTCGATGCGGGTGACGAATTCCTGCTTGCTCATCTGGTTCTCCCTCGGGTCACGTTTAGAAAGCGGCGTCCTCTCAGCCATAGCTCTTACCTTCGGCGTCCCAAGCCCCAGTTGACCTGCAGGACGCCGGTACGAAAGCACCGAGCCCAGCTCGGCCGCGATCGCCAGCAGCAGCCAGCCGACGCTGGCGTGCTCGAAGCGACGCCGGACATCCGCCAGGCCGGGCACAGCGGTCAGCAAGCCGACCACCACCGCCACCACCACGCCAGCTCCACTACCCTTCGCCTCAGACGCCGGGGATGCAGGTCGTCGGGCATCTCCAGACCTGGGCGGTTGGTTGCGCTGGTCACGCTGATCTCTGGGCAAGGGCAATCGTGCAGCGACTCGTAGCCCTTTCCGGCGCGCATCTGGACGCTGGCCGCGTACTGCCAGTAGGGTTTCTCCCGAGGATATCGTGCAGACGGTGTTGCCGTGAGAAGCCCGAATACCAAACGAGAGGAGCATCGGCATGGTCACCAAGGGACGAGCAGTTTCTGGAGAGCGCACGATCGATCGTGATGAGCGAGCCGGGAACGGTGACGTGGTTTGCGATCAAGATGGGACCGTCCACGTTCGGGATCTTCGATGTGTTTCCCGACGACGCCGCCCGAGACGCTCACCTCGCCGGGGGCGTCGGGCAGGCGCTGGGCCCGAATACGGGGAAGCTGTTCAGCGATCCGGTTGTCGAGAAGCTTGACGTGATCGCGAGCAAGCTGCCTGTATAGGAGGGGAGTCAGGCCCCACGAGCACGCGACCGCAAGAGCTGGTGTCAGGCGTGCAGGCGGTGTAGGGCGTGCCTGTCTTGACCCGGTGGGCTCCCGCAGGGCAAGGCCCGGCGCTGAGGACCATCAGCTCCCGGTCCGGGTCAAGCCCGGAGCCAATGAGCCAATGGCGTGCGAGACGTTCTGAGCGGCCGCCAAGCCGTCGCGCTCGTCAAGCTAGTGTCATCGCAATGCCTACCCGGTCAGGCCCGTCATCGCCTTGGGTGCAGCAATCCGCGACACCAGCGGGCGCCAGCGGCGAAGGGAAGGCTAATCACAAGGTCGTGATCGTCGGAGCGGGATTCGCTGGGCTGTTTGCGACCAAGCACCTGAAGAGCGAGGCGGTCGACGTGACGGTCATCGACCGAACCACCCATCACCTGTTCTCACCACTGCTCTACCAGGTGGCCACCGGGATCCTCTCGGAGGGGGAGATCGCGCCGGCAATACGCGACGTGCTTCGCGCCCAGCACAATGCCCGCGTCGTGTGGGGCGACGTCGTGGACGTTGACCTGGACGAGCGCACCGTTACCTCTAGGTCGATGGGGCACGAGCTCGTGACTGCGTACGACAGCCTGATCGTGGCAGCCGGGGCGAGATCGTCGTATTTCGGCCACGACGAGTTCGGCGCTCATGCGCCCGGCCTGAAGACGATCGACGATGCGATGGAGGTGCGTGCCCGGATCTTCGGCGCGTTCGAGATGGCCGAGATCGAGTCTGACCCCGAGCGCCGCGCAGCGTGGCTGACGTTCGTGGTCGTCGGCGCGGGTCCCGCAGGGGTGGAGATGGCCGGGCAGATCGCTGAGCTGTCGCGCCAGAGCCTGCGCTCGAACTTTAGGAGCATCGACCCTCGTAAGGCCCGTATCCTGCTGCTGGACGGAGCGCCCAGAATCCTCGGGGCGTTCGACGAGTCCCTTTCCAAGAAGGCAGCCGCTCAGCTACGGCGTCTGGGGGTGGAGATCGAGCTGGGCGCGATCGTGACCGGTGTGGACGCCGAGAGCATCGAGGTGAAGAGTGGCGAGGAGTCCCGCACGGTGCGAACGATGACCAAGGTTTGGGCCGCCGGCATCCAGGCCTCGTCGCTCGGCGCGCTGCTGGCCCGGCGCAGCGGCGCCGAGCTGACGCGCTCCGGACAGGTGCGCGTTACGCCGGACTGCTCGCTGCCCGGGCACCGCGAGGTATTTGTCGTCGGCGACATGATGGCCCTCGACCATCTGCCGGGGTTGGCAGAGGTGGCCATGCAGTCTGGACGGCATGCCGCCTCGGAGATCCGCCGCCGGCTCGAGGGCGACACCGGCACGCGGCCCTTCCACTACCTCGATCTCGGCAGCTTGGCCGCCATCTCACGCTTCTACGCCGTCGGCCAACGCGGCCGCGTGCGCCTGTCAGGAGCGCCCGGGTGGATCGTATGGTTGACCGTGCACCTGGTCTTTTTGACCGGATTCAAGAGCCGCGCGGATGCCCTGTTTCACTGGATCATCAGCTTATTCGGCCGCGCCCGTGCCGAGCGCACAATCACCCGCCGGCAGGGGCTGGCGCGCCCGCCGCTCGAGGCACGATGCGCGACCTCTGCCGAGCCCAAGAGCCAGTCAGAACCATGGGCGGACTCGTAGGAGTCGCCAGTGGTCCAGTCGTGCAGAACGCATTACGCTACGCCCTATGACTACGCTTACAATCCGCACGATCCGGACATCGAGCGTGCCCTGGCTTCCTTGACGTGGTCGACCCGCAAACACTCGCTATCGGCGCCGACTGCGTTCCTGTTCCTCGACGGTCCGTTCGGCGGTCGGTACGGCCTCCAGCCGTCCGTCTGGGATTGGCTCGCCACTTTCGATCGAGAGTCCGTATGTCCCAGCCGCGAGCCGCGCCTCGGCCCGCTCGAGAGCAACTAGCTCCTTGTTGAGATCTTCGGAACGACCGGCGTCGAACTCGTCTTGGTAGAGGTCTTGGGAACCCCCGTCGCCTGGCTCCCTTCGCTCAGAGGCCTCTAGCGGACCTCCACGGGCAAGGGCGGCAAGCGCGTGTTCGAGACGTAGCCGTTCGAGTGCGAGCAGTTTCTGGGCGCGGTCAGAGTCCATGACGCCAGGGTACTGAGTGATCGACCTGAGATCGAGCACAAAGTTGGATTTGTGGTAGATACTGGGTATGGGATTTGACCAGTACCACGAGCCTCCGGAGGAGCTGCCCACCGAGACGCGCACGTTTGCCCGTCTTTGTGCATCGTTGACTGAGGAGGCAGAGGCCATCGGCTGGTATGAGCAGCGCTTGGCGGTCGAGCCCGACACTGTGGCTCGCGCGGTCATGAGCAACGCGATGGGCGAGGAGTACAAGCACTTCGCTATGAACCTCGAGTTTCTGCTGCGCCAGAAGCCCGAGTGGAGGGAGATCGCCCAGGGCATCCTCTTCCAGCAGGGCGACATCGTGGAGCACGGCGAGGCCGCCGAGGAGGCCGCCGACGATGACTCGGGCACCGATGACCAAGCGCCGGCCGTCGGCGTGCTACCGCACGGATCGGTCTCGCTCGGAATCGGCAGCCTGAAAGGAGGCGACTTGTGAGCACTGAGAACCACCTGCTGCGTTCCCATGCCCCGATTACCTCGACGGGATGGGAGCTCCTCGACCAGGAGGCCCGCGAGCGGCTGACCTTCGCGCTGGCGGCGCGACGGCTCGTCGACTTCTCCGGCCCGCACGGGTGGGAGTACTCGGCTACCAACCTCGGGCGGACAGAAGCGCTCGCCGCGGCGCCTTGCGACGGCGTCACGGCGCTGAGGCGCCGAGTGCTGCCGCTGGCCGAGATGCAGGCGCCATTTACGGTTTCGCGTGAGGAGCTGCGCGCGGCGGACCGCGGTGCCGAGGATGTCGATCTCGACGCCCTGGACGCGGCGTCCAGAAGCCTCGCGGTGGCGGAGAACAAAGCGGTCTTCCACGGCTGGTCAGAGGCGGGCATGCAAGGGATCACGGAGGCCTCGCCCCATCCCGAGCTCTCGCGGGGTGCCGACTTCAACGAGTACCCGAGCCACGTCGCCAAGGCGGTCGCTCTGCTACGGCGCTCTGGGATCGAAGGGCCCTACGGGATCGCACTGGGGACCGACGAGCACACCGCGGTCATCGAGACCACCGAGCACGGCGGCTACCCGCTCTTGGATCACCTGCGCAAGATCATCGGTGGCCCGCTCGTGTGGTCACCGGGCGTGCGCGGCGCGGTCGTGCTGAGCCGGCGCGGCGGGGACTTCCTGTTCGAATCTGGTCAGGATCTCGCCATCGGGTACGCCCACCACGACGCGCAAACCGTCTATCTCTATCTCGAAGAGTCCTTCAGCTTCCGGGTCGCGACGCCGGAGGCGGCCGTGGCGCTCGTGCCCGCGTAGCGCGTGCCGATCCATTCCTCGTCTCACAGCACCCGCCCACGCGTACTGATCGCCGGTGGCGGGGTCGCCGGCCTGGAGACGCTGCTGGCACTGCGCGCGATCGCCGCGGATCTGCTTGACATCACGATCCTCGCACCCGAGCTGAGCTTCGTCAACGTCTCGATGTCCCTAGAGCAGCCGCCGGAGCGCCAGCGTGCGGACGACCTCAACCTCGAGCACACCGCGGCCGAGCTTGGCGCTCACTGGCACCGCGGAGCTGTCGGGCGCGTCGAGCCCGAACGGCACCTCGTCGTCACCGAGGATGGCGATGAGCTCGCCTACGACAGGCTCGTGCTCGCGCTGGGCGCTCATCCCGAGCGGAGGTGGGGCTCAGCGGAAGCGCTGACCTACCACGGCGGTCTCGACGGCCCCAACTACCGGCTGTTGCTGGACCAGCTCCGCGAGGGCGAGGTCAACAAGCTGGCGTTCGTCAAGCCGGCTGGGCCGAGCTGGCCACTACCCCTGTATGACCTGGCGTTGATGACCGCAGCGCAATGCGCTGCGCAGCACCGCTCAGAGCTCGAGCTGAGCTTGATCACCCCCGAGGAGGAGCCCCTCGGGATCTTCGGCCAGACCGCAAGCGCTGCGATCCGCCAACTGCTGGAGGACCGCCAGGTCACGCTTCACACGAGCAGCTACGGCGAGCCGGGCGCCAGCGGGTGGCTCGAGATCACCCCCGGTGGGCGCCGGATGCAGGTCGACAGGATCGTCACCGAGCCCCGCCTGGTCGGACCGCGCCTGGCCGGCATCTCGTGCGACCAAGACGGGTTCATTCAGACCGACGCTCATGGCAGGCTCACCGGCATCGACGACGTGTTCGCCGCGGGAGACGCGACCGCCTTCCCGATCAAGCAGGGCGGCCTCGCCGCCCAGCAGGCCGATGCCGCCGCCGACGCGATCGCAGCATCGGTCGGCGCTGAGATCGATCCGCAGCCCTTCCGCCCGATTCTGCGCGGGCTTCTGCTGACCGGCGGCCACGCGCGCTACTTGCGCTCTGACATCAGCGGTGGCGCGGGCGATGACTCGGTCATCTCGGAGGAGGCGCTCTGGTGGCCGCCGGACAAGATCTCTGGACGCTACCTCGCTGCTTATCTCTCGAGCCAGGCCGGCGACGCCCTCGATGTCATGCCCGAGGGCGAGCACGCGATTTCCGTCGAAAATCCGCTCGAGCACCCGTGAGCGCTGCGCGTTTTGCTGGGCGGGCCTGCGGACGGCTCGGCATATGAGCGTGATCGCCTGACCGGGCGGGCTCGGTGATCTCAAAGCCTGCTCGCCTGCGGGCGAGCAGGCATCAGCACCAAAGACGTTCTCGCTGACGATCGTTGTCCCCAACCCGTAAGGTCTGCGGCATGCTCGGACTGCCTGACGCGGTGAGAGCGTGCCTGTTCGATCTGGACGGCGTGCTGACGCAGACCGCCAAGGTCCATGCGGCGGCCTGGAAGGAGATGTTCGACGGCTACCTGCGTGAGCGAGCGGCGCACACGGGCAAACGATTTGTCGCCTTCGATGCCATCGCCGAGTACGACGAGTACGTGGACGGCAAGCCCCGCTATGAGGGGGTGAGCTCGTTCCTGGACTCACGCGGGATCGTGCTCCCGCGCGGCGAAACGAGCGACCCGCCGAGTGCCGAGACGGTCGACGGCCTCGGCAACCGCAAGAACGAGATCGTATTGCGGCTGATCCGCGATCAGGGCGTCCAGCCCTATGAGGGGTCGGTCCGATACGCCCACGCGGCGCGGGATGCCGGATTGGCGCGCGCGGTGGTCTCCTCGAGCACGAACTGCGCCGACGTACTAGCCGCGGCGGGCATCGCGGATCTCTTCGAGCAGCGGATCGACGGCGTCGTCGCCGAGCGCGATCGGCTGAAGGGAAAGCCGGCACCGGATACCTTCCTGGCCGGCGCGCGCGCGCTGGGCGTGGAGCCCGGTCAAGCGGCGGTGTTCGAGGATGCGCTGGCCGGTGTGGCGGCGGGGCGAGCGGGCGGCTTTGCCTGCGTGGTCGGGGTCGATCGCGCTGGGCAGGCCGGCGCGCTGCGGGCGCACGGCGCGGACGTGGTCGTCGCTGATCTCGCCGAGCTGCTGCCCGCGGAGTGATCGGGCATCCCTCCTTCTCGGTCGACCCATGGTCGATCTGCGAGACCGAGCTCGACCTCGACGTGCTCGACCAGGCCGGGTCGGTGTTCGCCTTGGCCAACGGGCACATCGGGCTGCGTGGCAACCTCGACGAGGGTGAGCCGTCGGGCCTGCCGGGCACCTATTTGGCCGGCTTCTACGAGCAGCGCCGGCTGCCCTACGCCGAGGGCGGCTACGGCTACCCCGAGGCCGGGCAGACGGTGGTCAACGTCACCAACGGCAAGATCATCCGCCTGCTCGTCGACGATGAGCCCTTCGACGTTCGCTTCGGCGAGCTGCGCAATCATGAGCGGACGCTGGACTTCAGGGCCGGGGTGCTGCGGCGCAGAACCGAGTGGCGCTCGCCGGTCGGCAAGGGGGTGCGCGTCTCTTCGGTGCGCCTGGTCTCCTTTGTGCAGCGGGCGGTCGCCGCGATCCTCTACGAGGTGCAGCCGCTGGACGAGCCCGCGCGGCTGGTCGTGCAATCAGCGCTCGTCGCCAACGAGCCGTTGCCGGCAGGCGCCATCGATCCCCGTGCCGCAGCGGAGCTGGGCGCGGCCCTGCGCTCAGAGCAGTTCTCACACCACGACGCCCGCGCCGTGCTGGTTCACACCACCCAAAAGAGCGGGCTGCGGATGGCAGCCGCGATGGATCACCTCGTCGATGGGCCCGCTGGGACCGAGACGGCGACCGAGAGCTTCGAGGACCTCGCGCGCGTGACGGTCACGGCCGATCTGCAGCCCGGGCAGCGGTTGCGGGTGCTCAAGCTGCTGGCTTACGGGTGGTCGAGCGAGCGCTCTAGCGCTGCGCTGCGCGATCAGGTCTCCGCAGCGCTCGCGGAGGCGCGCCACACCGGCTGGGAGGGGTTGCTCGCCGGCCAGCGCGAGTATCTCGACGACTTCTGGGATCGCGGCGACGTGGAGCTCGACGGCGACGCCGAGCTCCAGCAGGCGGTGCGCTTTGCGCTCTTTCACACGCTCCAAGCCGGCGCGAGGGGCGAACGGCGCGCGATCGCCGCCAAGGGCCTGACCGGCCCGGGCTACGACGGGCACGCCTTCTGGGACACCGAGACCTTCGTCCTGCCCGTGCTGACCTACACGGCCCCGCACGCTGTCAGCGACGCACTGCGCTGGCGCCACGCGACGCTGGAGATGGCGCGTGAGCGAGCGAAGCTCCTGGGCTTTGAGGGCGCGGCGTTTCCCTGGCGGACGATCGACGGGCAGGAATGCTCGAGCTACTGGCCAGCCGGTACGGCCGCCTTCCACATCGCCGCCGACATCGCCGACGCCGTCGGGCGCTATCAGGCGGCGAGCGACGATGAGGCGTTCGAGCGCGAGGCTGGACTCGAGCTGCTGGTGCAGACTGCGCGGCTGTGGCGCTCGCTCGGTCATCACGACGCCGGTGGGCGCTTCCGCATCGACGGCGTGACCGGGCCCGATGAGTACAGCGCCGTCGCCGACAACAACGTCTACACCAACCTCATGGCGCAGCGCAACCTGCGCCTGGCAGTCGACGTCGCCGAACGCCACGGCGGCGCGGCCGCCGAGCTGGGCGTCGATTCGGAGGAGGTCGCGGGCTGGCGCGACGCCGCGCGGGCGATGCTGATCCCCTTCGACGAGCAGCTTGGCGTGCACCCCCAGGCCGAGGGCTTCACCGAGCACCAGCTGTGGGACTTCGCGCACACCGCTCCCGAGCAGTATCCGCTGTTGCTGCACTTCCCCTACGTCGAGCTCTACCGCAAGCAGGTCGTCAAGCAGGCCGACCTCGTGCTCGCCCTGCACCTGCGCGGAGACGCATTCAGTGCGCAGGAGAAGGCCACCAACTTCGCCTACTACGAAGCTCTGACGGTGCGCGACTCCTCGCTGTCGGCGTGCACGCAAGCCGTCATCGCGGCAGAGGTGGGATGCCTGGAGCTGGCCCACGACTACTTCGCCGAGGCCGCGCTGATGGATCTAAACGACCTCGAGCACAACACTCGCGACGGCCTGCACATCGCCTCGCTAGCCGGCGCGTGGATTGTGGCCGTCGCCGGCTTCGGCGGAATGCGCGACCACGACGGCAGTCTTTCCTTCTCGCCCCGCCTGCCCGGGCGGCTGGCGCGCCTGGCCTTCGGCATCTGCTTCCGGGGGCGGCGCCTGCGGGTCGAGGTCACGCACGAGGAAGTCCGCTACTCGCTCCTGGAGGGGCCGGCGCTCCGGATCACCCACCACAGTAAGGCGATCGAGGTCACGACGAGCGGGGTCGTGAAGGCCCCGATCCCTCAGATCGCCGTATCCGAGGCTCCAAGGCAACCCGCGGGACGCAGTCCGGCCCGGCGTGGCGCGCCTGGGTGAGAGCGGACCTGGTCGGGGGCGGTGGGGCACGGTTGGGGCGGCGCCGGGCGGTCGGGCCGCCACCGGCGGACGGTTCGGCGGGGCGGTGGGGCGGCGCTCGGTGGGCGGCGCTCGCCGGGCGAAGGCTCGGTTCAGGACGGCAGAAACGTAAGACGCGCACGGTATTCGACGCTGAAGATGGGAGCCGAGACCGATTCGATACTGAAGGAGTGCGCAGATGACCACTACGGCCCCACCGACGCCCCCGCCCGACCCGGTGCTGGTGCCCCGGCCAACCTCCGCGGAGCCGGAGGGTCACCAGCCCGCGTCCGCACCTGCGCCCGCGCTCGCCCCCGCACCCGCGCTCGCACCCGCACCCGCGCCAAGTCCCTCGTCGGCGGCGCAGGGGCGCCGGCCGACCGTCTTGTTCGCAATCGCCTTCGCGAGCTCAATGAGCGATCGCGATGTCGCTCTGCTTGCGCGCACCTTGGACATGACGACGCAGATGTACCCGAAGATGCGCCCGAGCCCGAACGGGCTCGGCGTCGCCCGTCTTGACCACTACTCCGGCCTCTTCCTGGCGCGCGGCGCCGCCGAGGGCCAGTGGGTGCTCGAAGCCCGCACCTGGGATCAACCGGCACCCCGGTGCGTCCACGAGTGGCTCGTGGTGGCTGCCGGCGCGGCGCGCCTGCTCGACCCCAGCGTGGGCACTCCGGAGCGCCTGGCGGGCGTCTCGCCCGAATGCCCGACCTATCCGCCGGGACGGGCTGCGAACAAGCGCCTTGCCCGGATGCGCCGGCGCATAGTTGGACTGGCCCCGGCGCGGCAAGCTGCTAGAAGGAGGGAGACAGCATGAACAGTTGGGCAATCACGAATCTGGACCTGCGGCCACACGCACCCGAGATTCTCGCCTCGACCAATGACACTCGCGCGATTGCGCTGATGATTCCGGCCGGCGAGAGCTTCGAAGATCACCAGGTCCACGAGCCGGCTTGGATCGTCGTGCTCGGCGGCGAGGTCGAGATCACCACCAGCGCGGGAGCGAGCGTCAGCGGCGGCAGTGGTCTACTCGTCGAGCTCGCCCCGAACGAGCGCCACGCCGTGCATGCCCGCTCGGACGCCCGCCTGCTGCTGTTGCTCACGCCATGGCCCGGAGTCGACCATCCTGGAGCAATGACGCTGGAGCAGAAGGCCGGTGCTCGTCAAAGCGCCGCCGAGCACCGAACGCGCGCTTGAGAACGGTCGGGCTGCGTTTGCGAGGCTTCTGACCGAACCGTCGCGTATCACGCCCGCCACGGCCTTACTCGTCGAGGAGCCCGGCGGCCGCGCCCCGAGCGAGGATCTGCGTGGCGAGCTTGCGGCTGGCCTCGTCGATCATCGCCCCGTCGAGCATCACGGCGCCCCTTTCCTCGAGGCGCTCGGCCGCCTGCAGGGCGCCGAGCACGGCACGGGCGTTTGCCAGCTCGTGCGCCCCCGGCGCGAAGAGGTCGTTGAGCAGGTCGATCTGGGTCGGGTGAAGCGCCCACTTGCCGTCGTAGCCCAGCGCGTGGGCGCGCTGGGCCGCCTCCCGAAAGCCCTCGAGGTCCGCGATTGCGAGGTATGGCCCATCGATTGCCTGTAGGCCCGCTTCGCGCGCGGCGATCAGCACCGTCTCCAGCACGTGGTGCCAGCGGTCGCCCGAATAGGCGCCTTCGGGTGGCAACCCGAGCGAGGCGGAAAGGTCCGCGTAGCCCACGATCAGCGCCTCCAGGCGCGGGCTGGCGTGCGCGATCGCGTTGATGTGGCGTAATCCTGCGGCGGTCTCGATCAGCGCCTGCAGCCCGACCGGCTCGGCCCGGCCGGCGGACGGGCTCCCGGCGTCCATCTCCGCTTCCACCATTCCCGCGAGCCGCGCCACGAACTCCAACTCGCCGGGTGACTCTACCTTGGGAACGACGAGCGAGGCCAGCGCATCCCCGGCGCCGGCGATTACGTCGATCACGTCACGGTGGCACCAGCGCGTCGCCGGCCCGTTGACGCGCACCGCGACCGCATGCTCGCCCCAGTCTCCTTCTGCGAGCGCTTGCGTCACGGCCGTCCGGGCCTGTGCTTTCACGGGTGGTGCGACGGAGTCCTCGAGATCGATCACCACCTCGTCGGATCTGAGCGTGCGCGCCTTGGCGAGCATCTTCTCCGATGACCCGGGGACCGACAGGCACGAGCGTCGCGCGGTCACGGGGCGAGCCTAGCGGGCTGCGCTGCGCGTCGGGAGCGTCGGGAGCGTCGGGAGCGTCGTGGCGGAGCGCGGTCCCGCTGGCGCGCCGGATCGTGCGGCGACGCCGAGACCCCGCGGATGCGCTCTAATACGATCGCATGCGGCAGGCTGGGGAACGAGCTCAGGTAGTGCAGGTCGGCGGCCCCTACTTCGAGGACTTCCAGCTCGGTCAACTCTACGGCGGCCCCGCGGTGACGCTGACCGACGGCCATGCGGCGCTGCACCAGGCGATCGTGGGCGACCGCATGCGCTTGTCGCTCGACGCCACGCTCAGCTTGGCGGTGACTGGCCGCTCGCAGCCGCTCGCGCACCCCAACCTCGTCTGCGACGTCTCGATCGGCCAGTCCACCGAGCCGACTTTTCGCGTCCGTGGCAACCTTTTCTACCGGGGCCTGGTCCTCCAGCGCTCCGTGCACATCGGCGACACCCTGCGAACGACGACCGAAGTGGTCGGGCTGAAGCAGAACCGCCCGCGTCCGGACGGCACCGCTACGGGTCTCGTGGCGCTGCGCATCCGCACGGTCGACCAGGACGACCGGCCTGTGCTCGACTACTGGCGCGCCCCGATGATCCCGCTGCGCGATCCGAAGGTGCAGACCGATCATGCGGACCGCTTCGACTTCATTCCCCAGGAGCTCCAGCGGGAGGATCTGCACGCCGCGGTACCTGAGGACTGGTCCTTCGGCGCCGCGCGTGAGCGGATGCCGGGCGTCCACGCGGGCGATCTGGCGGCGGGGACCGTCTACGAGATCGAGGCGCGCGACACGGTGACCGCGGCGCCGGAGCTGGCGCGCCTGATCCTGAACGTCGCCAAGACGCACACCGACGCGGGCGGGAGCGCCCATGGCAGCCGCCTGGTATACGGCGGCTACACGATTGCCGTGGCCGCTGCGCAGGCCACGCGGGCGCTGCCGAACCTGCTGACGATTCTCGCCTGGCGAAGCTGCGAGCACACCGGACCGGTGTTCGAGGGTGACATCTTGAGCACCGTGCTGACGCTCGAGGCCGTGCATCCGATGCAGCGCTCCGGCGAGCAGTGCGCGCTGCTTGATCTGCGCGCGGTAGTGCATGCCCAGCGCCCCGGCGCGCAAGAACCGGTCTCGGTAACTCCGGTGCTCGACTGGCGATTCGTCGGCCTCATGGCATGATGATCGAGAAGTGCAGGGAGAAGCGACGATGAATGTCAAGCAGGGAAGGCGAGAACGCAATGAAGGTTGAGGGGGGTAGAGAGAGGACGCGATGAACGGCATTCTCGAAGGTATGCGCGTGGTCGAAGGCTCGGCTTTCGTCGCGGCCCCGCTGGGCGGCATGACGCTCGCCCAGATGGGCGCCGACGTGATCCGCTTCGATCCCATCGGCGGTGGCCTCGACTATCACCGCTGGCCCGTGAACGACGAGGACGTGTCGCTCTTCTGGCACGGGCTCAACAAGGGCAAGCGCTCGATCCAGGTCGACCTACGCAACCCCAGGGGCCGCGAGTTGCTGAGCGCGCTGATCACCCAGCCGGGCGAGTCGTGCGGCCTCTTCCTGACCAACTTCCCCGCCCGCGGCTGGCTGAGCTTCGACGCGCTCTGCGCCGGCCGTCCCGACCTCGTGATGGTCAACATCGTCGGCAACCACGACGGCTCCTCGGCGGTCGACTACACGATCAACCCTGCGACTGGCTTCCCGTGGGCCACAGGGCCGCGCCACCTCGATGCGCCGTTCAACCACCTGCTGCCCGCGTGGGACTGCATCACCGGCCAGATGGCGGTCGCCGGCCTGCTCGCCGCCGAACGCCACCGCCGACTGGCTGGCGAGGGGCAGCTCGTGCGCATTGCCCTCTCCGATGTCGCCTTCGCGATGATCGGCAACCTCGGCAAGATCGCCGAGGCGCAGGTGCTGGGGCGCGACCGCATCAAGGATCAGAACTACCTCTACGGTGCCTTTGGCCGGGACTTCACCACCAAGGAGGGCCGGCGCATAATGGTCGTGGCGCTGACGGCCAAGCAGTGGGCGAGCCTGATCGAGGCAACCGAGCTGAAAGCGGCATTTGCCACGCTGGAGCAGGTGATCGGCGCCGACCTGCGTAAGGAGGGGGAACGCTGGCGCAACCGCGAGCTGATCGGCGCAATGCTCAAGGAGTGGATGTTCGCGCGCACGGTCGCGGAGATCAGCGAGATCTTCGACCGCCACAGCGTCTGCTGGGGCCCGTATTACACCTTCCGCGAGGCGGTAAACGAAGACCCGCGGTGCTCGACCGCCAATCCTATGTTCCGGGAATTGGAGCAGCCGGGGATCGGCACCTACCTGACCCCAGGCTCGCCGCTGGTCTTCTCCGCCAGCGAGCGCGTAGCGCCCACCCGAGCCCCGCTGCTGGGCGAGCACACCGACCAGATCCTCGGCGAGGAGCTCGGTCTCAGTGGTGCCGAGATCGGCACGCTGCACGACGAAGGAGTAGTCGCGGGGGCGGAGGTTGCGCTGAGCGCCTGAGGGTTCGGCTGGCCCCCGGGTTTCTCCAGCTTCACCCGCCCCGCGTCCCTGCCCGCCCCGCAGGCGCGCTCGGCAAGCCCAGCGCCCTCGACGCACCCGCCAAACCTCAGAACCTCGCGATCGCTGCCAACATCTGACCCTCCAGTACCAGGGCGCGCGCGTTCGTCGGGCCCTGGGCGAACAGCGCGAAGGCGAGCACGTGGTGGGAGCGAGTCCGGCAGTAGCCGGCCAGGTTGGTGACGCCGTTCAGCGTGCCCGTCTTGGCCTCGCAGTTGCCTTGGGCGGCCGTCCTGGTCGCGATATTCCTGACCGTGCCATTGACGCCTACCACGGGAAGGGACGCCTCGAGGAGATCACCGTCAGGCGTGCGCCAGAGGTCGCGGAGCAGGTCGACCACCTCCAGCGGAGAGGAGCGGTCAGAGCGCGAAAGACCTGAGCCGTCCACGATCGTAGGGTGAAGGCCAAAGCCCTTGATCACCTGCTTGATCACGCGCGCCCCGGCGGAGATCGTCCCGGCATGAGCAAACCTCGCGCCGAGCTGCTTGGTGAGCATCTCGGCGAAGAAGTCGTCGGAGGGCACGTCCATCAGGCGCAGCATGACCGAGACCGGAGGCGAGCTGACGATGGCCAGTCTGCGGGCGCCGGACGGCGTCCTGGCCGTCGAGCGTGCGGCGACCGCCTTCACGTGCGCGCCTGCGAGCGTGAGCACGAACTGCTTGGCCGCGAAGGCGCCGGGGGAAAATCGTCCGGTCGCGCCGTGATCGTAGGTGAGGCCGCCGAGCTGACCGCCGAAGTCGGGGATGTCCGGACCGTCACCGGTCGCCGGGCCGCCGCGGCTCGAATCGAATAGCGACGCGTCGCCGATCACCGAGCCGGTGACGGAGTGGATTCCGTCCTGTGTCAATTGCTGGGTCAGTTGAAGCGTGGTTGGGCCGTATCCGAGCTCGAAGACGCGGTTGAAGGTGCCGTCGCCCAGGGTCGGATCACCGCCGCCTCTCAGGTACAGGTTGCCGTGCCAGACGCCGCCGGGGCCCAAGTGCCCGGTGCCGAGCACGGTGGTGTGCAGGCGGGCGCCCGGACCGAGCTTGCGCGCGAGCGCCAGCGAGGTGTAGAGCTTCTCGACCGATGCCGGCGGTTGCTTGTTCCCGGCGCGCAGTGCGAACAGCGGCGCCTGCCCCTGGAGGTCGTAAACGGCGCCAGCTCCGCCGGGGCCTTCGAGCGCCAGCCACCGCCGCAGGGCAACACCGAGCGCGATCGCAGCCGGGGAGGGGCGCGCGGGCCGCAGGTGCTTGACGACCGGCGACGCGACGGCGACCGGTGGCGCGGGCTTTGGGTCGTGCCTCGCGGACCCGCAGGCGGCGAGGGCGAGCGCGAGGGCGCCCGCGAGCGCGACCGCGAACGCAACGGCACGTGGGAGCGCAACCGCGCGCGCGACGGGGACCGTGGTTCTCAGACGGACTCCAGCTCCTTGACCGTGTGTGGCCCGACGCACGCGAGCGAGAGCTCGTCCGTGACCCTGGCTGCGACCTCGCTCACCTCCTGGCGGGAGATGCCGTCGATCAGCGCGATCGTCGCGTCGAGATCGATCTCCTCGCCGTAGAGGATCGTCTGCTGGGCGGCGTGGCGGGCCACCGTAGCGCTGTGCTCGAACGCGATCGCCCGCGCCCCCGCGACGTACGCACGCGCCCGCTCCACTTCCGCTTCGCTCGGTCCATGCACCCTGAGCTCGGTCACGATCTCCCTCATCCGGGAATACGCCTCGAGGCACTTGCTCGAGTCGAGGCCCGCCGAGATCTGCAGCACCGGCACATCGGCATAAGCATGGCCGATCGAGTGCACGGAATAGGCAAGGCCCCGCTGCTCGCGGATCTCGTCGAACAGGCGCGAGCCCATCGAGCCGCCGAGCAGCGTCGAGTAGATCAGTAGCGCAGCGCGCTGGCGGCGGTCGGAGACCTCCAGGGCGGGCCGGTAGGACATGCGCAGGTGAGACTGGCTGGAATCGCGTTCGTGGACCATTGTCCGTGGAGAGAACGCCCTCGCCGGCTCAGACGCCGCCGGCGCGGGCTGCCGCGGGAAGCGGTCAAACAGCTCCTCTAGCTCGCCGGCGCCACCGCTCCCGGCGGCGCCACCGCCGCCGCCAATACCGCTGGCCCCACGACCACCACCACCACCGCTATGTCCGCCGCCGCCATCCCTCCCGCCGGAGGCGATAGCAAGCGAATCGAGGTTTCCGACCACGAACGCAGCACCGCGCTCGGGAGACCAGCGCCGGTTGCGGAAGGCGATCACCCCATCCCGCGTGAAGGTCTCGCGCAGGTGCTCGGTGGTGCCGAGCACAGGACGCCCGAGTGGATGGTCTCCGAACGCGGCCTGGTCGATCAGGTGCTCGGCGATCATCGCGGGTTGGTCGTTTGCGCGCGCGATCTCTTGCATCACCACCCCGCGCTCGCGGTCGAGCTCATCGGGGTCGATCCGCGGCCGAGCGGCGAAGTCCGTGAGCAGGTCGGCGGCCTCCAGCGCGCGCTCTGCGCGGGCGGTGATGTGGAAGGCCACGAGGTCGTGGCTCGTGTAAGCGTTCAGCACAGCCCCGATCCGTTCTGCGGCGTGGTTGACATCGCGGTAGGTGGGGTACTTCTCACCACCCTTGAACACGAGGTGCTCCAGGAAATGGGCGATTCCATTCTCCGGCGCTGTCTCGGTGCGAGCGCCCGCGTCGAACGCGACGAGGATCGTGGTGGCGCGCGTCCCCGGGACCGCGATCCGATACAGCGGCAGGCCGTTTGGCAAAATCGCCGGCTCGATCGTGCTCATCGCGTTAGAACGGTAGCGCTCGGCGATGACACTCACCAAAAGCTGCGGAGGGCACTGACTGAGGCCGAGCCGAAAAACGGGGCGGCGCAGCCGCCCATTAATCCTTGCTTTAGGCTCGATCCACGGTACGGGGGGTTGCGCTTTGGCGATCGTCCTGCAAATCGCGTTGCAAGGGCCTGTGAAAAGTCCCCAATTACAGCCGGGGCGGTTACGCTGCGCCAGCCCATGGCAAGCCAAAGATCACAACAACGCCCCCGCCGCATCATGCCGGTGCCCGCGGCGCGCGCCACAGTCACCCCTGCCCACCGTCCGGAGCAGAAACGAGGCTCGCTCCCCAATGGCCCGCCGATGATCGAGTTCCGCAGCGCCTCCAGGCGCTACCCCGGCGGCGTCGGCCTCGACGAGGCCACTTTCTCGATTGACCGCGAGGAGTTCGTATTTCTTGTCGGCGCCACAGGATCCGGGAAATCGACGGTAATGCGCCTGCTGATCAAGGAGCTCGCGCCGACCGAGGGTACGATTCGGGTGTCCGGGCGCGACCTCCAAGGTATCGCTCGCAGCCGCGTCCCTTACTACCGGCGCAACATCGGGGTGGTGTTCCAGGACTTCAAGCTGCTGGCGAACCGCAACGTGTATGACAACGTCGCCTACGCGCTCCAGGTCACTGGCGGCAAGCGCCGGGAGATTCGCAACAAGGTCCCTGACATCCTGCGCCTGACAGGCCTCTCGACCAAGCTCCACAATTACCCCGATCAGCTCTCCGGGGGCGAGCAGCAGCGCGTCTCGATCGCGCGGGCGTTCGTCAACCACCCGCCGCTGCTGCTGGCCGACGAGCCGACGGGCAACCTCGATCCCGAGACCAGCATCGACATCATGCGGCTGCTCTACCGGATCAATCGCGCCGGCACGACGGTCCTCGTCGCTACCCACGACCAGCCGATGGTCGACAAGATGCGCCGCCGCGTGCTGGAGCTCTCGGCCGGGCGGATCGTCCGCGACGAGGCAACCGGCTTGTACGCGCGCGACGAGACGACAAGGGAATTTGCGCACAGGATGCGCGGCGATGGCACGCGCCCGCCCGGGGTCTAGGCATGCTCGATCGCCACCCTCACGCATCCCAGGCATGAAGCTCGGGTTCTTCCTGCACGAGGCGCTGCGCGCGATGCGCCGCAATGCCGCCCCCACCTTCGCGGCACTCGCGACGGTGCTGGTGACAATGCTCGTGCTCGGCGTCTTCATCCCCCTCATCCAGGCTGCCCAGGGCGAGGCGAGCAGCGTCCGCAGCAGGGTCTTCGTCGACGCGTACATGAAGTTGAGCGCGACCCCGGCCGACGAGACGCGGGTGCGCAAGGAACTATTCCAATTGCCCCACGTCAAGTCGGTGCAGTTCGTCTCCAAGGCGACTGCCCTCGCACAGCAGTCCGTGCAGAACTCGCAGGCCTATGCCTTGCTCGGGACCAACCCCCTGCCCGACACCTTTCATGTGATCGCAGACAACCCGGCTAACGTGCTGGCGGTGCGCAGCGCGCTGCAGCCGAGCGCACCGAAGGGCGGCGTGCGGATGGTCGACCCCGCGATCCAAAGCGTCTCGGGCTATGAGCACGAGACCAAGAAGATCCTGAAGATCACCGGCGGCGTGACGGTCGCGGCGATCATCGTGACCATTCTCCTGACGCTGGCGTCGATCTTGCTGATCGCCAACACGATCCGCCTCTCGCTCTACGCGCGCCGCCGGGAGGTGGAGGTGATGAAGCTGGTGGGGGCGACCGACTGGTTCATCCGCTGGCCGTTCGTGATCGAGGGCATCGTCGTCGGTGCGGCCGGAGCGGTGCTCGCGACGGCGGTGCTCGGCGTGGCCAAGCTCGCGCTGCTCGATCCCGTGTTCGGCGACTGGACGCTGGTCTCCGCTTTGCACACGATCCCATTCGCGGCACTGCTCGCGGTGCTGCTGGTTTGCGGCGTGGCCGTGTCGGCGCTCGGCTCCGGGCTGTCGCTGCGGCGCTTCTTGCGGGTTTAGCTGCGGCTCGTACTGGCCCGCCGGCCAGTACGAGCCGCGCACCCGGCATGGACGATCGGTGCTCCGGCTACCCTCCGGGCGTGTCCTCGCGCTTTGCACGCTCACCGCGGATCGTCGCCGGGTTGGTCGCAGGGGTGATCGTGCTTCTGATCGGGGTCTGGCTCGGCGGGCACCCGAGCTGGATTCCGTCGTCGGTGCGCGGAACGTTCGTCGGCGACGGCGAAGGCCAGTTCACCCAGCAGGTGCTGGGAATGATCTCGCGCGACTACTACCGCCCGGTGAACACGCACCAGCTTCTCAACGAGGGCCTGACGGCCGCCGTGGCGAGCCTCGAGGACCCCTACTCGTACTACTTCAGTCCGGCCGAATACCGCTCGATGCAGAGTCAGAGCAGCTCGCACCTGAGCGGCATCGGCGTCGACGCCGCTCCGGATCCGCGCGGGCTGCGGATCGCCGAGGTGCTCGCGGGCTCTCCCGCGGCGCGCGCGGGACTCCTTGGAGGCGATCTGATCCTCAGCGTCGGCGCGACCTCGCTGGCCAACCGCCCGGCGAGCTTTTCCACCGGACTGATCACGGGGCCCGCCGGGACCCGCGTGACGCTGACGGTGCTCAGCGGAAAGCGCCGGCGGACCGTTGCGGTCACGCGCGCGAGGATCGTACGCGAGGTGGCCAGCGGTCGTGTGGTCACGTTTCACCGGCTGCGGATCGGCTACTTGGAGCTGAGCACCTTCGAAGTGTCGGGAGCGGGTGCCCAGCTTCGCTCTCAGGTCGACAACGTGCTCCACGACGGAGCGCATGCACTGATCCTCGACCTGCGCGCGAACGGAGGTGGGCAGATCACCGAGGCAGTCGATGTCGCCAGCATCTTCATCCCCGACGGGACGGTCGTGTCGACCGACGGACGCAGCCAACCGCGCCAGGTGTACGTCGCCAAGGGCGGCGCGATCTCCACGAGCATTCCGATGGTAGTGCTCGTCGACAGGGGGACGGCATCCGCGGCCGAGATCGTGACCGCGGCGTTGCAGGACCGTCACCGAGCCAAGGTCGTCGGCACGCGGACATATGGCAAGGGCATCTTCCAGGAGGTCGATCCGCTCTCAAACGGCGGCGCTCTCGACATCACCGTCGGGGAGTACTTCACGCCCAGCGGGCGCAACCTCGGTGCGGGCGGGGTCAAGCGGGGACCCGGGATCGCACCCGACGTGTACGCCAGCACCAGTCCGCGCTCGCGCGTGGACGGTGCGCTCGCCGCCGCTGAGCGCACCGTCGCCGCGCAAGCTCGGTGAGCGCCCCGGGAAAGGGAGCGGCTGGGGGGGCAACGGCCGGCGCGCGAGCGCCGGGCTCCGGGCACGTGGCGGTGCTCGAGCGCCGCGGGAAGCTCCTCGTCGCCGAGCCGTTCTTTGCACCGGGACCGCGGTTGGCGGTTGGCCGGGATTCCCGGGCGGGGGCGGGGGACCTCGTGCTCCTGCGCTCCGGGCCCGCGGGGAAGGGGAGCGGCGGCCGGGGGAAGGGGGCCGGGGCCGGCCGGGGAAAGGGGGGCGCCGGACGGGGTGTGGTGGCCCGGCGCCTGGGTCGAGCGGACATCGCGCGCGATGTGATCGAGGCGTTGATGGTCGACCGGGGGCTGAGGCGCTCGTTTGAGCAGGCGGTGCAGGACGAGGCCCGGGCCGCGGCGGACGGCCGGGAGGCGGATGGCCACGCGGCGGACGGCCGGGAGGCGGACGGCCCGGAGGCGGATGGCTCTCCCGACCTCACGGGCCGGCGCGACCTGCGCGCGTTGCCTACGTTCACGATCGACCCCGTGAGTGCGCGCGACTACGACGACGCGATCTCCGCATCGTCGCTCGATGGCGACTTGTGGCGGGTCTGGGTGCACATCGCGGATGTCTGCGCATATGTCCTGCCCGGATCGGCGACCGACCGTGAGGCCTTTCGCCGTGCGACGAGCGTCTACGTCCCCGGTGCGGTCGAGCCGATGCTTCCGGCATCATTGTCAAGGCGGGCCTGTTCGTTGCTGCCCGCTCAGGATCGGCTGGCGGTGACCGTAGAACTGCGTATCGCCGGGGATGGGGTCCGCGATGTCGCGTTTTACCGCTCGGTGATCCGATCCGACGAGCGCCTGGACTACGACCGCGTCGACAGGATCTTCGCCGGGACTGAGAGCGCCCACGCACCGTGGGGCGAGTCTCTGGCCGCCGCCCGCGTGGCGGCGGCCTCGCTGGGCGGGCGCCGGGCTTCGCAGGGAGCGCTGACGCTCGAGTCATCGGAGCCTGAGTTCGAGCTCGACGCCGCCGGGAACGTGGTCGGCGCGCAGGCGCTGGCGCAGAGCGAATCCCATCACTTGATCGAGCACTTGATGATTGCGGCCAACGAGCAGGTGGCGGGACTGCTCGAGTCGCGCAAGGTGCCAACTCTGTTTCGCGTCCACGAGCGACCCGACGCGCCGGCGCTGCAGCGGCTGAACGATCAGCTCCAGTCACTCGGCGTCCCCACTCCTGCGCTTCCTCGCCAGATGACCTCCCAGCAGGCGGCGGACCTCGTAGGGGAGGCATCGCAGATGCTCGAGCGCCATCTCGGTGCAACGGCGGGGCGCGGGCGCAGGGCCTTGACGAGCCTCGTGCTGCGTTCGCTCAAGCAGGCGCATTACTCCCCTCGCAACCTGGGGCACGCCGGACTGCGGTCGCCGCGTTACTGTCACTTCACGTCTCCGATCCGCCGCTATCCCGACCTCGTCTGTCATCGGGCGCTGCTGTCCGTGGTCGCCGGTGGGCCTGCGCCGGAGGCTTCCTGGGTGGCGAGCGCCGCGGACTGGGCGTCCGCCCGCGAGCGCGAAGCCGTAGCGATCGAGCGGGATGCCGACGACATCGCCGGCGCGTTCCTGCTTGCCCGCTCGCTGCGAGCGTCCGGTCCGGAGACGGTGTTCGACGGCGAGGTGGTGGGCTTGATACGCGCCGGTGCATTCGTCGCGTTCGGTCCCGATGGCTCGTTTGAGGGGATGTTGCCGGTTCGCCGGTTGCGCGGAGACTGGTGGGAGCTAAACGAGCAGGGCACGATTTTGACCGGAGCGCGAACTGGGAGCGCGATCAGCCTCGGCGACGCACTGGCGGTGCAGGTGGGGGGTATCGACGCGCCGCGGGGTAGGGTGGACCTGCTCCCGGCGATGACTGAGGGCTTCTGAGGAGGACCGAAGACTTTCGATGGCTCAACGCTCTGGCAAACGCAAGATGGCTCCCGGCGACATCGCGTCCAACCGCCGAGCTTCGTTTCGATACCACCTGCTCGAGCGCTTCGAGTGCGGGATCGTGCTGACCGGAACGGAGGTCAAGTCACTGCGCGAGGGCAAGGCGCAGCTCAAGGACGCTTACGCCACCATCCGCGATGGCGAGGCGTGGCTGATCGGGGTCTACATACCGCCCTACGGACCAGCGAACCGCGCCAATCACGAGCCCGAGCGCGATCGCAAGCTGCTGCTGCACGGTTCGGAGATCGAGCGGCTCATCGGCAGGACACGCGAACGTGGCTTGACCCTTGTACCGACCCGGATGTACTTCTCCGGGAAGCGCTCGAGGGCGAAGGTTGAGGTTGCGCTCGCGAGCGGAAAGAACCTCTACGACAAGCGCGACGCGATCCGTGACCGCGACATGGCCCGCGACGTGCAACGTGAATTGCGCCAGGCGGGGCGGTGATAAGGACGGCACGACGGGGCTGCGCGTTTGCCGTCCGCCGGACAGGGTAAGGTACGCTGATGACGATCGGTGCTGCTCTTGCCTTGATAGCGGTTGGCGCGATCCTGAAATGGGCCGTCACGCTGCATACGAGCTTTCTCGACCTCCAGACCACAGGAACCGTCTTGTTCGTGATCGGTTTGGTCGCGTTGCCCCTGTCGCTGCTCTACACTTTCTGGTGGTCGGAGAAAAACGATCGCGACGACACTCGGGTCATGCGCCCGCCATATCGGTGAGACGCGCCTCAGCGCGCTTGCTGTGAGACGGGCCGTCCCGGTGGGACGCTGAGGCGCCGCTAACCGAATGTGCCCGTTAGGTGGGTGGCCTGCATGCCGAAGACGAGCAATGCGATCAGTGACAGGTAGATCGCGGCGACGAGCGCTCGGTGAAGCGGCTTGACGCGGTAGTAGGCCTGCTGCTGCGCACCGCCGTTGCGCCGCAGCTTCCAACGTCGGTAGGTCTCGAGTCCCCCGAACAGGATGACCAGCAGGATGATCGGATTGGTGAACACAAACGCCAGCACCACGATGCCCGCGAAGCCGGCGAACCACATCGATGGCGCCATCGCCGCCATCGCGCGGCCGCCGTCGAGCGGTACCACCGGGATCAGGTTGAACAAGTTGAGCAGAAAGCCCGTGTACGCGAGCGCGCGCCAGATGTCGTTGCCCGTGGTGTGCCACAGCAGGAAGCACGCGGCCGAGCCGATGCTGCCCAGGATCGGGCCCGCCAGTCCGACCCGCGCTTCGGCGAGCGCGTTCTCCCCGAGTGAGCGCGCGCTGATCACCGCCCCGAGGAAGGGGATGAACATGGGTGCACTGGCCTTGATGCCCTCCCGCCGGAGCGCGATCACGTGCCCCATCTCGTGCACGAACAGCAGCGCCACTAAGCCGGCGCCAAACGCCCAGCCCAAGGCCCACCCGTAGACGGCGAGCGAGACGAGTGCGGTGCCCGAGCTCGCCAGCAGCTTCAACTTGGGTAGGAGCAGAAGGATCGCCTTGAACTTGGCAAGGAATGCGATCACCGCGGCCAGGACGGGGCCTCCACGCTTGATGAACGACGGCCGACCGGACCGGGACGGCGGCTCGATCGCGGCAGGCTCGAAATCGGCGCGCGGGGGCGCGCGGGGCGGCGCGAGGTCGCCTGCATCGAGGTGCTCGCGCGGGGCGCGGGGTGGCGCGGGCGGGGGGAGCCATTGGGTGCGGGGTGCCATCGCTCCTCTATTGTCGCAGGCGCAACATCGGTTCTTCGAAGGTTCTTCAGAAGGTTCTTGAAGGTCTTACGTTCTGCTTCGATTCGGTCCTCGTGGCGTCCCGTGCTCCTGAGCATCCAGGGCAGCTCACGCGGTCGAGGCTCTACAATCGGCCGTGCAGTACTAGACGCAACCCCCGGGGACGACAGGCTTCGACGTGGTCGGCTCGTGGGGGTGGTTGCGAGTCGAGGTCCCGGGAGGCCTCGTAAAACACCCGGGAACAAAATAAGTGCGGACTCTCACGAGTTCGGTCTCGCCGTTTAGCGACTAGCCAAGCCGCGAGCCTCCCGGTTTCCCGTTGGCCTGCGGCGGGGAGCACCGGGATCAAACAGCAGGCTCGCCCGGTGAGGATCGCTCCAGCCGATCCGGGGACATCCAATGGAGCTGGTACTCGGCAACCCCGCCGGCGAGGCGAGCCGAGGACGAGATCAGAGCGCCGGCTACGCTCGTAGACGCCACCTTTCACGCGACCGCGGACGCGGGTTCAATTCCCGCCGTCTCCACTGATTACTGATTGCAGCGGTGCGAAATCTTTTGGATTTCGCGCCGCTGCAGGTCTTTAGTGCTACGAAGACTGGGGGTCGTTCGTACGAACGGATTCCCGCTGTTTGCGGGCGGCCGAGGAGTCGGCCAGAAATCGGCCGCAGCCGTGGCCGAACTCGGCCACAACGTGGCGCGGATCACGGTTGCGGAGAACTCCGAGGCGCGCGACGTCTTCCTCGGTCACGCCGGCGCTGTACGCAAGCGCGGATGCTAGCCGCCCAGAAGCGCTTCGCGCGCCCGTTCGAGCCGATCGGCGAACTCGTCGCGATGGCGCTCGACGTACTTGTCGACAGCCTGTTCGACGAGCTCGGCCTGCTTGAGCCCGGTCATGCTGGCCGCGTAGAACCTTCTCCTTCCTCGACTTCTGAACCAGCGGCGAGAGTCCATGGGACTTCAGCGACGATGAGGCCGTAGAGCCGCTCCCGCGTGCCGGCGAGCGCCGCGGTGGGGTGATTCCGCCGAAGAGTTGCTGGGCGGCTGACGTCGGATTCGGAGCAGGCGTTCCAGCGACTCGAACGGAAAGTGGGCTTATGGCGTTCGTGAAGCGGCGGAGAACCGGTTAGATATCGTTGCTCTGAGTTGGCTCTTGGCAGCGCGTGCCGCGGAAGTGAGATCCGTGTGTCTCCGCCGAGCAGGGTCGGCCTGACGTCATCGCCAAAGCCAGGAGACCCCGATGTTCAAGAAGCTGAGCAGGAAACGCGTCGCCCGAGCGTTGGGAATCTCCGTCGCCGTTGCGCTGTCATTCATCTGCCTTCAGGCCACGGATGGCGTGTCGGCCGCATCGACGCTGGTGAGCGTCTTCCCGATCCCGGGCAGCCAGGTTGTCTCGCCACGAGCCCAGATCGCGTTCCGCGGCCTCACGGCGAGCGAGCTGGGTGCGATCGCCGTGAGCGGCGCCCGCAGCGGACCTCATACGGGCAAGCTCGAGGGCGACTCCGACGGGCGAGGGGGAAGCTTCTTGCCCGTCAAGCCGTTCTCGCCGGGAGAGCTCGTCACGGTGAGAACGGGATTGGATGTGCTCGGCGCGAGCCATGGGAGCTTCACGTTCAGGGTCGCGACGCCGGCGGGGGCAATCCCGTACGCGCCGCTCCCGTTCGCGGTGCGCGTGCGTGGCGATGTCTCGAGGTTCCGCTCGCGGCCAGGCCTCGTGCCCGCGGCCGTCAAGATCCTCGGCTCCGGGCGGACAGCCCCCGGCGACATCTTTATCGGTCCCCAGCAGGGGCCGGTGCAGAAGGGCCCGATGATCATTGATCCCAGCGGAGGCCTGGTTTGGTTCAAGCCGTTGCCGCACAAGGATCAGGCGACCGACGTCCGCGTGCAGACCTACGCCAACCAGCCGGTCCTGACCTGGTGGCAAGGGTATCTGGGTGCGGGCATCGGTGTCGGCGAAGACGTGATCGACGACACGTCCTACAAGCAGATCGCGGTCGTCCGAGCTGCCAACGGGCTGAGCGCCGATCTGCACGAGCTCAAGATCTCCCCACAGGGCACCGCGCTGATAACGGCTTACTACCCCGTGTACTGGAATGGGAATGGGAGGTTTTCGAGACATGGGGCGAAGCGCCGGAAGGTGTTCGACTCCGTCGTTCAGGAGATCGACATCCCGACCGGATTGGTCCTGTTTCAATGGGACAGCCTCGACCACGTTTCGCTGAACGGCTCCTACTTGAAGGCGCCCAGGAGCGTCAAGTCTCCATTCGACTACTTCCACGTCAACGCCGTCGAGCCTGACACCGACGGCAACCTGGTGATCTCGGCTCGCAACACGTGGGCGGCGTACAAGGTCGACCACAGCACGGGCCGCATCATCTGGGTGCTGGGAGGCAGGCACTCGAGCTTCAAGATGGGTCCCGGCGCATCATTCGCCTTCCAGCACGACGTGCGGGTGCGAGCCAGCAACGACCTATTTATTACGATGTTCGACGACGGTGCCGGGCCACCGATTGTGCATAAGCACTCACGTGGGCTGAAGCTGATACTCGATACCAAGCACATGACGGCGAGGGAGGTTGCCGGGCTTGATCACGCCCCGCAGCTATTGGCCAACTACGAGGGTAATTTCCAGCAGTTGAGCGGCGGCGATAAGCTCCTCGGCTGGGGCCAGCAGCCCTATTTCACCGAGTTCAACTCGCGGGGGAAGATCGTCTTCGATGCGCGCTTCGTGGGCCCGAACTCCAGCTACCGCGCCTACCGGTTCCCCTGGAACGGCACTCCGCACACGGCTCCCGCGATCGCCGCGACGAGCGGCAAGGAGGCGACCGTTTATGTCAGTTGGAACGGCGCGACGAATGTCGCCTCTTGGCGCGTGCTCGGGGGACCGAGCGCAACTCGGCTGAGGGTGCTGAGCACCGTGCGCAAACGAGGTTTCGAAACGTCGATTAGGGTCCGAGCGCAACACTACGTCGCCGCCCAGGCGCTCGATTCCCACGGGCACGAGCTCACGAGCTCACCGACCGTGCGCACTCACTGAGGGTCACCCAGCGAGGACGTGCCGGGCGACGACGCGCGGGGGGCTCGCCCGCGTCAGCATCTCGGTCTGAGAAGATATCCCTGTGGCGAAGTTGCAGATCACCGAGTTCACCGATCCCGCGTGCCCGTTCGCATGGTCAGCCGAGCCGGTCCGATATCGCCTGAGCTGGCTCTACGGCGAGCAGCTGAGCTGGCAGCTACGCATGGTCGGGCTAGCGGAGAGTCCGCAGGAGTATGAGGAGAAGGGGTTCACGCCCGAGCGCCAGGCCGCGTCCTTTCGCCGCCTGGCTCATGATCACCACATGCCCATCGATAGCTCGCCGCGCCCTCGGGTGGCGGCAACGATGCCCGCGTGCCGCGCGGTGGTGGCCGTTCGACGCCACCTACCGGATCATGAACGCGCCATGCTGCGTGTGCTGCGTGTCCTGCACTTCTCGGGATGGCCACTCGACGAGGCACAGACGATCGTGGCTGGCGCCGAGCGGGCGGGCATCGACTCTGAGCGTCTGGAGCAGTGGATCGCTGAGCCCGAGACGGAAGAGCTGCTGCGCAGCGACCTAGAGCTCTCGCGCCACCCCAACCCGTCCGCCTTGGCCTTGTCGCACAAGCTGGCCGCGATTGGTGACGGTAGCGGCCACCGGCACCGCTACACGTGCCCTTCGTATGAGATCGAGCGTTCCTCTGACTCGGACGGCGCCCGATCGGCATTCACCGTGCCCGGCTTTCAGCCCCTCGCCGCATGCGAGGTGGCGATCGCCAACCTGTGTCCGAGCGCCGAGCGTCGTGCCGATCCGGCAGACGTGGAGGAAGTGCTTGCGTGGGCTGGCGACGCGCTGGCCACTGCCGAAGTGGCGGCCGTCTGTGCGATCGAGCTCGAGGACGCGCGCGAGCGTCTCGGCCGCGTAGCCGCGGAGGAGCACATCGGCTTCGACGGGCTCTGGCGACTGAACGGCGTTTAGAGCGCCGGTCACATTTGTCCAAGACCGCGGCCACGTCTTGGGCTAGCTTGATCGCATGACCAATTCCAAGCGAATCACTCCATTGCTCGTTTACGAGGACATCGAGGCCAGCCACGACTTCCTGGTCAATGCGTTTGGGTTCCAGGCCGGCCGGATCGACCGAGACGACGAAGGTCACATCGTGCACGGTGAAGTACGCATCGGAGATGAGGTCATTTGGCTGCATCGCGTGACCGTTGAGCACGAGATGGTCTCGACACGCTCACAGGACGCCGCCAGCGGCGGCCTGGCCGTCAACGTCGACGATGTGGATGCGCACTATGAGCGCGCCCGTGCCGCCGGAGCCCGGATCGACGGCCCGCCCGTCGATCAGCCCTACGGCCGGCGCGAGTATGGGACGCGAGATCCCGAGGGGCACCGCTGGTGGTTCGGGACGCCGCTCAGTTAGCGCCGTGACGGTGCTCAAAGTGCGGTCGGGGCCCCCGGGGCTGGCCGTAGCCGGCGCGATCGAGGAGCTCTAGCGCCGGCGGTGGCGCGTCCCGGCCGTAGAGCTCTGAGAGCTCCCTTCGCTCGTCGTCTGTGAGCAGCGCCGGCGGGAGGCCGTCCACTGCGCGGGCCAGCAGCTTTTTCGCGGTGAAGGCAAGCGCCTCGGAGCTCTCGGTGCTGGAGCGCGACCGGCTCAGGCCGGCCGACCCGCACTTCCGCCGTCATCGTCTTCGGTGCGCTCCGTCGGCGACATAAACAGATGTTCGCTGGGCGTAACCCGCGGGGCTCTTGAACGGCTCCGACCGGCTCCGCTAGACGTCCCTCACAACGCAGAGCGGCCCCGATGCTCGGGGCCACCACTGCCTAGCGACCTTGGTCTGAGGTTGAACTATCGGATCAGCAGAAGTTGCCGGGGATGTCGGCGCAAAAGAAGTTGTTGAAGGCCGGAGTTCCGCAGCTCGTAGGCACATACTGGCCCCGGAGCAGTGTTTACGCTGCAAATCGGGGGGTTCGTGGGTTCGTAGCTGCGGAAGCCGAAAAGCTGTAGGCACACGACTAGCCGCAGGGCGCTCGTGTCTGTCTGGCGCATGGGCTATGGTGGTAGGTGCACATGTATCTGCGAGAGACCAAGCGCCGCAACGCGGACGGGAGCGTGGTGTCCTATCTGGCGCTGGCCCAGAACGACCGCGACCCCGGCACGGGGGTGCCGCGCGCGCAGATCGTGCATCGCTTCGGGCGCACCGACCAGGTCGACCGCCAGGCGCTGGGGCGGTTGGTGCGCTCGATCAGCCGGTTCTTGGATCCGGCGCACGCGGTCGCGGCCGCCAGTGGCGAGGGCGACGGCGAGGTGCGGGTGCTGGACTCGCGGGCGATGGGCGCCTGCTGGCTGGCTGACCGGCTGTGGGAGCGCCTGGGGATCGGGGAGACGATCGTCGCGGCGGCCGGCGGCCGGCGCGTGGAGGGCGCGGCGGTGGAGCGCGCGATCTTCGCGATGGTCGCAAACCGCCTGTCGGTCAAGCCGCTGTCAAAGCTCGCCGGATGTGACTGGGTCGCTGACCGTGCGTTCGTCGACGGGCTCGCGGAGGTCTCAGATGACGCGTGCTACCGCGCGATGGACTTCCTGCACGCCGCGCTTCGCGCGCTGCAGGCAGCTTGCTGTCGCATCCAATGACAACAAGTGTCGCAATCCGGTGACAAGAAGGTGTCGCCGGACACTAATCGATGACCGTCAATCCTGCTCCGTTGCTCATCCAACCCCGAATAGGGTCGCGCTTTGCTGTCAGAACGTGACTCCTGGGGGCCGCTGGTCGCGCTGAGGGCTCGCCCGAGAGCAGCGCTTCGATTGCCACGGGCGCCTTAGCCGTCGGGGTCGACGAGCTGTAGCTGCCGACCGCGGGATTGACGGGCGGGCTTTTGGATTGTCACCTGGCCGTCGAAGATCTCCTCTTCTAGGAAGGCGCGCATCAGCTTGTGGTGCGCGCTATGGCGCAGCTGGTGGTACTCTGCGCGCACGGCGGCGGCGTAGTCGGCCGGGCTGGTGGGGCGCTCTTCAGACAGGCGCCGCGCGAGGATCTGTTCCGCCGCCCAGCCGTAGACGGCGTTTGAGGCGACCTCGACCTCCAACACTCGAAACGGCACGTACTCGGGCGCGCGCTTTTTGGTGTAGCCGGCGCGTCTGGCGGCGCGCTCCAGGGCGCGGAACTCGCGGCGGCCCTCATACACGGTGACCACTCCGGTCTCGGGATCAAACTCCGCCTCGATGAGCTGGTCTTGGTCTTTGCGAGCGATCTCGCGCACCCATCCTGACGCGCGGTGGCGGACGATGATCACCTCAAGCTCGGCGGTGTGCTCCCCGGCGGCGGCCAGCACGCTCAGGCGGCTGCCGGGCTCGGCAGTCACCCGCGCGCGGACGACCACCGGCATCGTGCTGTGGCCGCGGGCGCCGAACTCGGGGACCTGCCCTGAGCGCAGGGTGACGTGCAAGCCGGGGTCGGCGTCGGCCTCGATCGGCGTGCCCGGCGTCACCTGGGCGGTGTCGGCGAGCAGGGTGACGGTGCGCCGCTCGCCGGGGTGCAGGCGCACCGGGGACTGCTTGAACCACAACGCCTGGGCCGGCGACGCCGGGAGTGCCTCGGCCTCGGCCTCGGTCTGCTCAGGCCCGATGGGCTCTTGCTCGGGCTGCTCCTGGTCGTCCTCGACGAGCGCCTCGGCGGGCTTGTCGGCGGGCTGCTCGCCGGGCTCGGCCCCGGCGATGCCGGGCTGATCAAACGCCGAGCGCAACAGGTCGTTGAGCGCTTTGAGGCCGACCTGATCGCGGGCTGAGACGGCTTTGGGTGCGCCGATCAGATGCGCGCCTGAGCGGCGCTCCTCCGCTTGGACGATCGGTCGCAGCACCCGGTCGAGGGCCTGGTAGATCGCCTTGACCAGCGGGTGGTGCTCGTTTAGCCCGGAGCGGTCCACGCGGACCACCAGCTCCGGCCGGGGCTTCTCCAGCGCTCGGCGTTGCAGCTGCTCGATCGCCTCGCAGCGCACCTCCCCGTAGAGGTGGCGCGCGCCTGGACGCCCCTCAAAGCTCGCCAGCGTAGTCTCGTGCGCCGCGCGTCCGGAGCACACCACCAGCCCACTGCGGCGCGGGTAGCTCGCGAAAAGCCCGCCGACAGCGGCTCAGCGGCGCGGCGCACCGTGATCCTGGCGGTGACGCCTGCCATCACCTCAACCTCGCCCTCGAAGAGCACCAGACGTTCGGCGTCGGGCTCGGGGGCAGGGTAGCAGACCAGCTCGGGGGTTTGGCCCTCCAGCTCCAGATACACCGCCCGGGCGGGGTCTTGCAGGATCGGGCGCAGCTGCACCAGCCCCGAGACCAGCGCCCGCAGCCGCCCCGGCGCCGGCAGCCTCGAGGCGATCAACGGCACGGTGACCCGGGTGCCCGACCGGGCCACCCCCAACGCCTCGAGGTCCTCGGCGCCGGCGGGCCGGTCGATGAGATGAAAGAACGCGTAGGGATCATCGCCCGGCGCTGGGAAGAACCACGACTCCACCGCTCGGCCTGAGCGGACGCCCTCGATCCGCCCGGCGCCTTGGGCCAGCCACACGTCCCTGAGCCCGCGGCCGAACAGCCCGCGCTGCCCCGTGCTCGGCGGCGCCACCCCCAAGGCGCCTAGCCGGGCGTCGACCAGATCGGCGTCGACCCCTTCCCCGTCATCGGTGCACGACAACTCGTGCCGCCAGCCAGTCAGCGCCGGCGAGCCCAGCTGTCGCATCCGTGTCCGCCACGAGGACAACAGCTCGGGGTCAGGGGCGGCGAACGCCAGCACGATCCGCCCGCGCTCTCGTCCCGCGGCGGAGATCGCCGCGTCGGCGTTAGTCACCAGCTCGGGGATGATCTGCACCAGATCCACCCCGCCCTGCGCAAAGTTCTCCCGGAAATACCGTCCCCGGGCGCGGCCCACGCGCACCGCCAAACTGTTAGCTGTCATCGCGCTCACCGCCCCAGTGTCAGCGATAGCGCGGACAGAACACCGACGCAACCACCGCCGATCCGTCCGACCCTCCCCCTAACGTAGCCGACACACGATGAACGAGCTAGCCGACAGCCTGCGCGTCTCAAACCAAGAGCTGGCCACCGTCCGCGACGCGATGCGCTAGCTGCACCGCCTCCTCGACCAGCTCGAGCACGGCGAGCTCGACAAGATCGTCCTGACCCAGAAAACCAGCTGCGCGCCGTGCTGGTCTCAGTCGAGCGCTACAACCAGCTCGAACAGCACGCCGCATAGCGCGCGGCCGGCGGCCACGATGGCGCTCAACACACGGCGCCTCATCTACGCCTGCTCGGCGTACGACTTCAGCTCGGCTCCTCGATGCACGACCCACGCGACCCGATCGGTCGCATGTTCTTCAACGTTCTTCTTCGCCGAGCTGTTCGGCGTCAGGCGCGCGACCGTGTATCGAGTGCTCGAGCGCCGCGCGAAAGCAGCGTAGGGGGTCAAGTCGAATGTTTCCGTCAGCGGGCGCCGATACGTTGTAGAGGCTATGACGCTGACCGGTCAAACCACGATCGACTACGCACTCGCCCGGTTCCTCGCCGAGCAGCGCGAGCGGCTCTCAGAGCGGACATTTCGCAACTACGACTACGTGATCGACCTGTTGCGCGACAGCCTGGACCGCTACGCGTACAGCTCGTTGGATGACATCGAGCGAGGGCGGTGGGAGCGGGCGTTTGAGTCCGGGCAGGAGCGGGCGTTCTGCCGGTGTTCGGCCCGGAGAAGATCCCTGGGCACCTCGGGGAGTTCCTGGGCTACTTCATGGTTCGCAAGGTGCTCGCCGGGCAGGAGCTGCTCAGGGCATCGGACACGATGACCGGCAAGCTCGTGCGCTGGCTCGCCGCCCGGGGGTACGTCGACGCGGAGTCCGCCGCGGACGTGACCGAGCGCGCCAAGGACGCCTTGCGGGATCTGCCGAGCGCCGATCGCCTCGGCAGCTTGCTTCACGACGTCGCCGACGGTGCGCCCGAGATCGACATCGACGCGATCGGGGAAGCGGACTGGGTCGAGGACAGCCTTCAGATCACTGACGTGCAGCCCGGCCGGATCTGGTTTGAAGGGTGGCATCGGCCCGATCAGCGTCCCTCGGAAGGCCAGCGATCTCGCGCGCCCGGGTTGGTCGCTGCTCGTGACGCTCGCGCGTACGGCGGGAACCTGGCAGCTGCGCGAGGTCGGCTTCGTCCACCCCTGAGAAGCAGAGGCGTGTCAGTTCTGACGGGTCACGGGGTCGTATTCCGCCGGCTACCCGCTGGTTGAGCTTGGTCAACCGGTCCCCGGCGTGGTCTCAACCCCCCGCGAGCATTACCTTGCCGCGTACACGGGAGCGTTACAATCCCGACCCTTGCGGCGCTTGATGGCGCCTGGCAGGGATGGGCGTCTCGTGAACGATCGTTTACGAGCGACCCCGGCTCGCCGGAACAGTTAGGCGCAAACGTTCGAGGCGGACGGCGGCGTAGCGGGCGGTGGTCCGCAGATCGACGTGCCCGAGGCGGGCGGAGACTTCGTGAACGGACGCCGGCTTCGAGGCAGTGGATGGCCGAGTAGGCCCTGAGCGCGTGCAGGTGCGCGACCGGTCGGGAACCCCGGCCGCGGCGCAGCTGCGGCGCACGAGCCGGTGCACGGCGACGGCGAAGAGGAGGAGAGGCGGCTCGTGGGCGCGACGGCCGAGGCGTGCAGGAGACATTCTCAAGCGTGCTCGCTCGTCCGCGACGGCGGCGAGCGGGCCTACCTGATGCAGGCGCTGCCCAACACTTTTTACACGCGGTCGCGCAACGCTGCGCAACGACCGCGCGCGACCGCGCCGCTCGACGACGTAGACGTGATCGAGCCGCGCGTCGCGGTGCAGCCCGAGCGCGCGGCGGAGGTCAGAGAGATCATCGAGGCGATCGCCGGGCGCCAACCGGAGTCTTGCCTGATGGACGACGCGATGGCGACGAGACGCAGGTCCCCGAGGCCGAACTGGCGCGTTTTGATGATGGCTCGCTGCCAGCCTCGCTGCGAGCCGGGCTACAAGCCGCGGACGACGCCGCGCCCAAGCTGAGAACCGCGCTCGCCGAACAGGAGCGCGTTCGCGACGCTCCACGCCGTAGACGTACGCGCGCCCGATTCACTGCGCATGCAGATCGAGGCGTTGACCGAAGGGGCATCCGTCCGACGCTTGCGCTCGCGGCTGCGCTTGCGCGTGCTGCTGCCGGCGGCCACCGCGCTGGCGGCAGTCATTTGTCGCGGTGAGCGCGCTTGCCGGCGGCGGCACCGCACTCTCAGACGCGATCGCCACCGGACAGGCAGCCGCGATCGCTGCCGCGTTCAGCGGACTCGCGGACAGCGCACGCTCACTCGCCGAAGCACTGAATGAATAGTGAGCACTACTCGGACCGTTCACCGGATGCACGTCATGACGAATGGGCTTCAGGGCTCTGTGTGCACGACGACGTCAGCAATCTCGGGCAGCCGTTGGCGTAGGATTTCCTCGAGTCCGCTGGCGACCCGGTGGGCATCCGCGAGGGACGCGGCCCGCCCAACCGAAACGGTGATAAAGATGACGGTTCCGGCCTCCGTCGGTAGCAAGCGCACGTCACGCGCGTTCTTGCCGGTCTTCGCACTCACGATCGCTTCGATTGTTTCCACGGTTTCGCGGTCGTCCCGGGTCGTGGTCGGGTTGGCCGCGACAGGGCGTTCGAGGGGCTCTAGGTGCGTGCGGACATCGCTGACGTTCGGTAGCGCGCTGATCCTCTTCTCGACACGTTCAGCGACCTCATGGGCTGCGTTCATGGAACTGTCGGCGGGAAGTTTGAGGTGCAGCGAGACGCTGACCCGATCGCCGTGCTCGAAGATCGTGATGTCGTGGGCCTCGCTGACGGAAGGCTCGCTGAGCGCGATTGAGAGCACACGGTCACGAAGGCTGAGTCCGCGCCGGCGGGGCTCGACGTGGACGACCACGTCGCTGTTGGGAAGGGCCTGTTCGACGGCCTCCTCGACTTCGTCGGCGGCGGCGTGGCCTTGGATCACGGCCCGCCCGGGCGGGACGGCCACGACGATGTCGGCAAAATAGCGCCCGGCGGACTCGCGCAGGCGTAACCGGTCTAGCTCGATCTCCGGGCCGAGCGCGGCGATCGCATCCCGGGCGACCGCTTGAGCGGCTGCGGGTGCGGTGTCCATCAACACCTGGGCGTTCTCGAAGATCAGACGGGCCGCCGCCACGAAGATGAACACCGCCACGATCAACGCGGCGATCGCATCGCCGTCCTGAACGCCTGTACGGACAAGGATCAACCCCACAAGAACCGCGACCGCTCCCGCCACATCACCGCCGAAGTGAAACGAGTTGGAGCGCAGCGCCGCGGAGCCATACCGGCGCGCATTGCGCCGCGAAACGAGCGCCCGGCTGATATCGATCGCGATCGCCGCACTGATGACCGCGAACACGTACCACCTGACGGCCGGCGCACCACTGCTGCCGGAAAGCCGGCCGATCGCCTCGATCACGACGATGATGCCGCCGCCGAGCAAGATCGTCGCCTCGGCCAGAGCGGACAGGTTCTCCGCACGACGATGCCCATACGGATGCTCAGGATCGGCCGGGCGCGCGCCCAAGCGCACCGCGAAGAACGTGACAACCGCAGCGACTACGTCTCCGGTTGACTCGATACCAGCCGACACCAAGCCCAAGCTCCCGGTCGCCACACCGGTCCCGAGCATAAGCACCATCAGGAACGTCGCCGCGAGAATCGACGCGATCGTCGTGCGACGCTGCCCCGCGACATCCGCGGAATCAGATGATGACTGGTTGATCGACCGAAGACCGGGCATCCCGAGAGGGTAGGGGCGGGACTGGCGGCTGCGGCGGCCAGATAGCAGCGGCAGTTTGACGGCGATTGGGCGATGACCGCCGGCGATGCCAGGGGCGAGGCTGCGACCCCCGTCCGGGCACGCATCTGCCTTCTGGTAGAAACGGGAAACGAAAACGCATCGGCACGCAGCCCTGAGACGTGGTCAGCCGTGACTACAACCTTGGGCACGATGGTCTCTCGGGCGACCTTCCGCCATCCCTCGGAGCTCGCCATAGGCGCAAGCTCGAAGTACGCGCTGCCAGCGCGTTTATGGTGCTCACGCGCCGAGCGCGCCTTGTCCGGGATGCCGGCCATCGAGGTTGAGGTAGTGATCGGAGCGAAACAGGGCAGGGATGCGATGCGCTTCACAAGCTCGCGCCAGCGCGAGCCACTGCGGCCAGCTCACGCCCTCCTGCCCTTCGATCATCAGACACAGATTCATCAAGTGTCGGCCCCACTGCTGTTGAGACCGTCGGCGAACGCGAGCGCACCCTTGCCGACCGCGACATGAGCCCTCCCTCGTCGGGGAGACTCTCGCGCATCGCCTTCGTCTACCCCCAGTCGCCCAAGATCCATCCGGACGCTAAGATCATGGAGCGCGAATGCGCGCATATGAGAGGTGAGACGCGCGCGAGGAGAGACGGGCGCGTACGCGCCCCCGCCAGAGTGCAGTCCATGCGCCCCGGTTCGCGTTGGCTGTAAGCAGAGCAAGAAGAGAGACGGGCGCGTTTAGGCGCGCCCACCAGCGAAAAGAGAGACCATGGAAGTTGTCCCAGCTGTCGCGCCCCCATCTGACGTTCGCCCTGTCGCGATGCCGCTCGCTGACCGGATCGCGAGCGCGGTCGTAACCGCCGCGCCGCCGATCGTGCTCGCCATCGGCATGTGGCTCGGCTGGAGCAGAAAGCTCCTGGTGTGGCAAGACATCCTCGTCCTGGCGATCTGCTACATGGTGATCGGGACCGGCGTCACGGTCGGCTTTCACCGTCTGCTGACGCACCGGAGCTTCAAGTGCAATCGCTTTCTGCGGGCGGCCTTCGCCGCACTGGGATCGGCCGCCGCCGAGGGTCCGGTGATCGACTGGGTCGCGACCCACCGCAAGCACCACCAGTTCTCCGACGTTGCGGGTGACCCCCACAGCCCGCACGCCGGTTATGGGCCGGGGTGGCGCGGGTCTCTGGGCGGACTTGCGCACGCGCACCTCGGCTGGGTGTTCTCCGACATGGAGGTCGCAGACGAGGAGCGCTACGCCAAGGACCTGCTCGCCGATCCGCTGATTCGCTTCGTCGATCGCACCTTCGTGCTCTGGGTGATTGCCGGCCTCGGGGCTGCGTTCGGCCTCGGTGTCGCCCTCACCGGAACGGTGGCCGGCGGTCTGACGGCACTGCTGTGGGGCGGTGCCGCGAGGATCTTCCTGCTGCACCACGCGACCTTCAGCATCAACTCCCTGTGTCACTTCTTCGGCCGGCGTGACTATGACACCAAGGACGAGTCGCGCAACCTGGCGTGGCTCGCGATCCCGACGTGGGGGGAGGCGTGGCACAACAATCATCACGCGTTTCCGACCTCATACAGGCACGGCCTGCGCCGCTGGCAGATCGACCCCTCAGCCGGGATCATCAGGGGGTTGGAGATGCTGGGGCTGGCGTGGGATGTGGTTCGGGTCGACCCCGTGCGCAGGCAGGTCAAGGCTCTGCAGTCCTCCTGAGGGTTCTACAGGTCTGCCCCCTGAGCGGTTCGAGAGCTGGTTGAGTGCTCGCACGCACGGCGCCGCTGCGCCATGAGCTCGAGCAGGCACTCCCGGAGCGGCCGTTCGCGTTGCGCTTCTGGGACGGCAGCGAGCTTCAGCGCACGGAGCCGGGCGGACCAACCTTCACCGTGCACTCACCCCGAGCCCTGGCTCACGTGCTGCGAGCCCCGGGCGAGCTGGGCATCGGCCGAGCATATGCGGCCGGGCTGGTGGAGGTCGACGATCTGGACGCGGCGCTGTTGCTCGTAGAGACCTTCCAGACGCCGTCGCTCGGCCTGCGCCAGATGCTGCGGTTGGGGTCCGCTGCCCTGCGCGCCTGTGGACTGGTGGCGCCACCCAGGGCCCCCGCCTCGGAGCTGCGCCTGCGCGGTGAGCGGCACACGCCTTCGCGCGACCGTCGCGCTGTGCGCCACCACTACGACGCCGGCAACGAGTTCTTCGCGCTGTTCTTGGACGCCTCGATGACCTATAGCTGCGCCTACTTCTCGGGCGGCGCGTGCACGCTCGAGGAGGCCCAGGAGGCCAAGCTCGAACTCGTCTGCTCTAAGCTCGGCCTGCAACCTGGGGAACGGGTGCTCGACGTCGGGTGCGGCTGGGGTAGCTTCGCGCTACACGCCGCTAGGCGGCACGGCGTCCAGGTGGTGGGGGTGACCCTGTCAGGGCCCCAGGTGAACCTCGCCCGTGCGCGGGCGCTGGAGGCAGGGATCGCCAACCTGGTGGATTTTCGCGTGGCCGATTACCGGGAGCTTGCGGGTGAGGAGTTCGACGCGATCGCGAGCATCGGGATGGTCGAGCACGTCGGCGAGGAGCGTATCGACCTCTACGCACGGCGTCTTGGCGGCCTGCTGGCGCCCGGTGGACGCCTGCTCAACCACGGGATCGCCAAGCTGACGGACTTTGATACACCCGACGAGGGTGCGTTCTCGGAGCGGTTCGTTTTCCCCGACGGGGTGCCACTCCCTCTGTCGCGGGTGGAGCTGGCGCTGGAGCGGGCGGCCCTCGTGACCACGCACGTGGAAGCGCTCCCAAATGACTACGCCGAGACGCTGCACCACTGGATGCAGCGGTTTGAATCGCGCTACGAGGATGCCGTGCGCTTGGCCGGAGCGCAGCGCGCACGCATCTGGCGACTCTACCTCCACGCTGCCCGCCAAGGCTTTGTGACCGGCTGGGCGTCGATATATCAGGTGCTGGCCCACCGGCCGTGATGGGGCGCGGCTCGGGCGGTGGACGGCCCTGAAATGGTGCCTCGATGCGGGGGCACGGGTGCGGAGCGGAGGCGGCCCTGTGACGGCGCGTGCGATAAAAAGGTCCAATATGGACCCAGGCATCGCAACCGCAACCGTCCCCGTGGCGCGGCTACTGGGCTGCGGTGGCCATCGGCTAGCCCTTGTACAGCCGCTCGAGCAGGCTCTCCATCGCGGGCGCCGTCTCGCCGTTTCCCGGGCAGCAGGTCGGGCCGTTGACGGCGCTGATCCCCAGCTCGAGGTGGGGACCGGTCGAGAACCCGACGATGCCACATCCCACCTCGGCGATCGGCTGACCGGGCCGCACAACTGTCCCCACGGACACGAGGTCCGGCGCCGCGTGGCCGTAGTAGATGAAGCGGCCGTTGAGCGGACCTCCGGCGACCCGCAGAACGGGGGCATAGGGCCCAAACCCGGAGATGCCCTCCTGCACGATAACGCCGCTTGTCACCGCGACCTCGACCGCGGCCCCGCCGCACGCGCCGCCCGCCGTGGAGATGTCTACTCCCTGGTCGGGCGACCACGTGCTCGGTGGTGCAGCGACCGACTCTGGCTGGAGCGGGAACACGAACCCCTGCCCGGAGCTGAGCGAATTGAGCTCCTGGGCGATCTTCAGCTCGCGCCGGACCTCGGCGAGCGAGACCGGGTGTGCGTTTGGATCGCCGACCGGAGTCGTCGGTGTGTAGGCGGGCGAGGGCCCGGCGTCACCGGCGCTCGGGTCGATCGCCTGGGGATGGGATCTCAGGCCGGGCGCGGCGGCCACAGACTGACCGCGGCCGTCCGTGGCGACGGTCTCGCCCGACCCCGACCCCGACCCCGACGCCGACCTCGATCCGCAACCTGCCACCGCCAGCACAACTGCCAAGGTCGCGAGCGAAGCCGTGTAGCGAGTGCGGCGCATCCCCTCAGTTCAGCACAGCTTCAGCCCGTCCGGTGCACCGGCCGGCTCGGCGCTCGTGCGAGGACGCCTGGCCACGTACCGCCTTGGGGGTCCGGAGATGGCTGGGCCAGGTGAGCGAGCCTCCGAGCCCGAGCGCTCATGAATGAACTCGATCAGCCTCTGGCGCGCGCCTACAAGCCGAGTTCGGCCTGCGCAGAGCCCGAGCGCTCATGACTGAGCTCGATCAGCCTCTGGCGCCCCGCGAGGCGCTGGCCGATGTCCGTGTCCGCGCGCCGACCCGTGGCAACCGGCGCTTGGAGGCGCTACTGGAGGCAGCCAACGCCGACGAGCAGCTCAAGGCATGGTGGCACGTGTCGGCGATCAACGCGACGCGGCGCCTGGGGATGTCAGACCACTCCTGGGTCCACATCCAGATCGTGCTCAATATCGCGCTGCGCCTGGCGCGGTTGCTCTTTCGCCGTGGTGTGACGCCGAGCGTGGTGACCGACTACGCGATGAGCGAGCACGACGCCGAGGTCGTAATCGCCGCCGCTTGCCTGTTGCACTGCGTCGGGATGTCGATTCACCGCGAGGACCACGAGCGCTACAGCCTGTTCATGACCGCCGACAAGCTGGGCTCGCTGCTCTCAGGAGCATACGAGGATCCCGAGCGCTCGATCGTGATCGCCGAGGCGCTGCACGCGATTATCGGCCATCGCCGCGACGGCGCGCCGTTTACGATCGAGGCCGGAATCGTGCGGGTCGCCGATGCGCTCGACATGGCCCGCGGGCGTTCCAGGGTGCCCTTTGAGGCCGGACACCAGAACATCCACTCGCTGTCCGCATATGCCATCGACGCAGTGACTATTTCCCCGGGAGGCGACCGCGCGGTTCGGGTCGAGATCGCGATGTCCAACAGCGCCGGCATTTTCCAGGTGGACGAGCTGCTGGCGACCAAGCTCCGCGGGTCAGGGCTCGAGCAGCATCTCGAGGTGATCGCCCGGATCGATGCCGAGCACGAGCAGCGCTTGATCCCGGTGTTCAGGATCTGAGGGGACCGGCCAGGAACTGGCCCGCGGGTCAGTTCCTGATTCGACCATTCAACCTTGCTTGGCGTGCCGGACGCGATCGGGAGTGATGAGGTACTTGATCCGCTGCTCGCCGGGCTGGCGATAGGGGTAGGTGTCCTGATCGAGGTACTTCTTCGCAAGGCCGTTGATATGCTCGTCTGCGCCATCGGTGCTTCCCTTCGCCTCGCCGCGGATCTCGACGTAGTCATACGGGTTACCAGCCTCCTGGACGAGCACCGTGACGCGCGGATCGCGCTCCAGGTTCGACGGCCACACGCGCCCGATCGCGCTGTTGACCGCGACGGCGCCGTTCTCGGCATTGATCCACACCACGGTGCTGAGGATCGAGCCATCTGCGTTGAGGGTGGAGATGACTGCGTAGTTTGGCTTCGCGAGCAGCTCGTGCACGGCCGGATCGTTGAGATTGGTCATGTACGGACTCTACCTGTAGGTTCCGGCTTGGTTGCGAGATGCGAGCGCTGGCGGTCCTGATCCTCCGCGAGGCTCATCAATTGTGCTACGTTGTCGCGCAATGGAGATCGGGGTTCGTGATCTGCGCAACCGGACCGGTCAAGTGATCGATGCTGTCAAGGCCGGCGAGCGCGTGACGCTGACCGTCCACGGCGAGCCTGTCGCTGACATCGTGCCCCACGGCCGGCGCACGCGCTGGTTGGGGGGCGACTGGCTGCAAGACCAGCTACGCGACGACGCCGCAGACCCCGGGCTGCAGCGTGAGCTGGACGCACTCGCGGGCCAGACCCTCGATGAGCTTTGAGCAGACCCACCGGGGTCTGCTCGACACCTCGGTCTTTATCGCCCGCGAGCAGAGCCGGCCCCTGGCGGGGCTTCCCCGGCATATCGCGCTATCGGTGATCACGATCGGCGAGCTTCAGGTCGGGGTGCTCAATGCCACCGACGACTCGATCCGTGCGCGCCGGGCGCAAACCTTGGCGCTCGCCAGGAACGCTGACCCCATCCCGATCACCGAAGCGGTGATGATCACATGGGCTCGGCTGGTCGCCGACTGCCGCGCCGCGAGAGTCCACCGCACCGTGAGGCTCACGGACGCATTGATCGCGGCTACTGCGATCGAGCACGGCCTGCCGGTGATCACGCAAGACGCTGACTACGACCAGATCTCGCACGCGCACCCGGCCCTGCAGGTCGTCAAGGTGTAGCACTCACGGCCTGAGGGAGATCAGGTGTTGCTCCCCCTCGCGTCGAACCTCGTGATGCGCGAGGATGGCGAGCATGAGAACGGAGATCCTCATCTACGAGGGGTTCGAGGAGCTCGACGCGTTCGGGCCGTTCGAGGTCCTCGCCGTCGGTGGCTTGCAGCCGGCGATTGTGACCCTTGCGCGAGTGGAGCGCGTCAGTGGCGCCTAGAAGAGCACTGAAAAAGTCGGGGTCTGTCCGACCGGTTTAAGACAATTCGGGCATGCTCAAGGCTCGGTCGGCTCAGGTGGGATTGTTCGATGCGGCGGTGGTGATGGGCCCGCTGCCGGAGGGGTCGTTCTTCGCGTTGCTGGAGCAGCACGGTGATCGGATCGTCCGCGATTGTGATTTCGTGGAGTGCTACTCGGAGCGGATGGGGAGGCCGTCGATCCCGCCGTCGCAGTTGGCGAAGGTGTTGTTGTTGCAGCACCGGACCGGAGTCAGTGATGAGCAGGCGATGGAGTGCGTGGGCTGGGATTTGCGGTGGAAGGTCGCGCTCGGGTTGCCGATCGATCATCACGGGTGGCATCCGACGTCGTTGACGAAGTTCCGCGCCCGGCTGTTGCTGCACAAGAAGGAAGGGCTCGCGCTGGAGAGCACGCTCCGGCTCGCCGCCGAGCTGGGGCTACTGGACGGGCGGGTGGAGCAGATCGTGGATTCGACACCGATGCTCGGCGCGGCCGCGACCCAGGACACCGTCAGGCTGGTCCGGTTCGGAGTCAGGAAGCTGATCGACGCGGTGACCGCGGTCGACGCGGACGCCGGGAACGCGTTGACGGCGGGGTTGGAGTTCGACTATGCACGGCCGGGCGAGAAGCCGGACTGCCAGTGGCGGATCAAAGCTGAGCGGGAGCGAATGCTGACCCGGGTAGCTGAGGACGCGCAGCGGGCGTTGCTCGCAGTCGAGCAGGCGCAGGGGCTGCTGGATCACGAGCCGGTCAAGGCGGCATATGAGCTGTTGGCAGAGTTGATCGGGCAGGACTTCGATGTCGACCTCGACGGTGTTCCTCGCCTGCACCGCGGGACGCGGCCGGGGCGGATCATCTCGACGATCGACCCCGAGATGCGCCACGGCCGCAAGAGCTCTCAGACCCGGTTTGATGGGTACAAGCTCTCGGCCGCGGTCACCAACAGCTCAGAGCCGTTGATCATGACGGTGCATGTCGCGCCGGCCGGGGAGACCGACGGCCCCCAAGCCAAGCACCTGATCGACAATCAACCCCCAGACCGCCGGCCGCAGCGGATTCTGGGCGATACCGCATACGGCAACGGTGTCGTGCGCAGCGAACTGGCGGAGCGTGACGTGGAGGTTCTCGCACCGGTCCCGGAGGGCACCGTGCTCGAGGACCGTCTTGGCAAGCGCGACTTCAGCATCGACCTGACCGCCGGGACGGTCACCTGCCCGGGCGGGCAGACCGCGGCGATCACGACCTCCCCGCAGGGCGCCCGCGCCGCGAACTTCTCCCGGACGGTCTGTGGCGGCTGCGCGCTGAAGGACCGCTGCTGCCCGGGGCGACCCAATCGACACATCGCTCTGGGCGAGCACGAAGAGTTCCTGCTCGCCGCCCGCCAAGCGCTCAACGATCCCGCGACCACCGCGCACCTGCGGCATACCCGGCCGCGGATCGAACGGCTCCTCGGGCTGCTCGCGCACCGCTACGGCGCGCGCAAAAGCCGGTACATCGGCACCGACAAAACCCGATTGCAAGCCAGTTGGGCCGCCGCGCTGGTCAACCTCAACCCGATCGGACATCACCTCGCCACCGGAACCGCATGATCCCCTCCCGGCCACCCCAAACCGGCCTGAAGGCGTCTGATCGGCCGATGCGCAGCGCCGCGACCCCGACTAGCCCAACAAGCCTGAGCAGCGGGCCGCCCGAAGCACCGCGACTCGCGGCACCCCCCCGCGGGCGCAGTCCTTCAAAACCTCACTTCTTCAGGGGCCTTCTACGGCGCTGTGGTCGGTCCCCACGGGGTGCTGAGCGAGGCTCCCGACCTACTCGTCGTCCCGTGGGGTGGCTGGGTGGCCCGGCACGAGCGGGGCGCCTGGGGCGAAGCGCAGCGTGGCGCGCTGCCGCAGGCGATCGCCGCGCGCCACCGCGTCGGGACGCGCGATCGGCGAGACTGCGCAACCAGATGACGTGGCCTAACCTGACAGAGCGACTCGAGGGAGACCTGGTGGTGCTCGAGCCGCTCGCGCTCCATCACGAGCAGGATCTCCTCGATGCCTCCCGCGAGCCAGAGATCTGGCGCTGGCTCTCTGGCAGCGTGCCGTCACGAGCGGAGCTCCACGGCTGGCTGGTGCACAGCTTGGGTGAGGGTGAGGCGGGGCGGGAGGGCCCCTTCGCGACGGTGCAGCGCTCGAGTGGGCGCGCGATCGGCAGCACCCGTTACCTCAATCTGCGCCCCGAGCACCGGGGGCTCGAGATCGGGTGGACGTGGCTCGCGCGCTCGGCCTGGCAGACAGGAGCGAACATCGAAGCGAAGCTCTTGATGCTTCAGCACGCGTTCGAGCGCCTGGACTGCCTGCGCGTGGAGCTCAAGACCGACGCGCGCAACGAGCGCTCCCGGGCCGCGATGAGCGCGCTTCCCGCCCAGTTCGAGGGCATCTTTCGGGCGCACATGGTCGTCCCGTACGGCGACGGCGTTCGTGATTCGGCCTACTACAGTGTGATCGCAAGTGACTGGCCGCAGGTGCGCGAGAACCTCCAGCGACGAGTGACGCGCAAGCGAGGACCGCAGACGGTGAAGGACGCGGCGCCGCCGATTGTGCGGGGCGTAAGCCAGTCCACCGAGCGGAAGGTGACATCGCCTGCCGTGCGCGCGCTCGCGCACGGCGAGATTGACTTGGTCAAGGAGTTGTGGGAGGCGCTCCAGGAGCACCACGCGCGCGTCACCCCCATGCTCGCGGGTTACGCCCCGGAGCGGGAGGTCGCGGACTCCTGGCGGCGGCGCAGGGCCAAGTACGAGCGCTGGCTCGCGCAGCCCGACACGTTCGTGGTGCTCGCAGAGCGCGACGGCGCGCCGATCGGCTACGCGTTCGTGACCGTCGGGCCCGGGCACGCATCCTGGGCCAGCGGCGATCGGATCGCCGAGCTGCAGACGCTATCGGTGGCACCAGGCGCGCGCGGTGCTGGCGTCGGGACGCTCCTGATCGATGAGGTAGCGCGGCGGCTGGACGCGATCGGTGTGGGCGAGATCGCTGTCACCACCACCACCACCAACATCGACTCGCACCGCTTCTATCAGGCACGCGGGCTGCGGCCCGCGTGCATCGTCTTCTTCGGGCCGGTGTCGGGCCTCTAGCAGCGGTGAGCGGGCCGACCCCCGGTGACATGGCGGGCGTCTGACTAGTGCTCACGACGCGGAGCGGTGGCCATGTGGGGCTTACGTGGCGCGAAGGTCTTCGAGCGCGCACGGCGCGTCGGTGAGATCGAGGAGCTCGGGATCGCCGGTCAGCAGGAGCGCTCCGTGAGCGGCCGCGGTCACGGCGGCGAAGCAGTCGCCCAGGGCGATCGGGGCGCGGGCCTTCAGCCGGGCCGTCTCGAACATCCGGGCGGTACCCGGCAATTCATACTCGTTGAGTTTAACGATCCCACGCGACCGGTGGACCGTGATCGCCGCATCGCGCGAGCTGGATCGGTGACCGTCCGGGGTGGGTGATGAGGGTGACCTGCATGTCCACCAGGTGATCGTCGCTGGGCTCCATGCGCAGCCAGACGAGTGGATGCCTCGGCTCCCGCGCACGGAGCGCGCGATCGAACGCAAGCTCAATCGCTTCCCACCGGCGAGGGTCGATGTACTGGCGGACGATCGACTGCCAGAGCACCGTCAATTCCCCATCCGCTCCCTGCGCCAGTTTCTCCGGCAGCCACTCCTCCGCCGGTTGGGCGGCGATCTGGGGTGGATCCTCGGCGGCGAGCTCGAGCGCCGCCTGTGTGCGGCTCGTCCGCGCCGACTCGTCGGGCCAGACGTAAGAGAGGACGGCCAGGCAGTCTTCGCGCTTGCGGGAATCGAGCGGGTTGGGATCGCACCCGCCCCGCTCCACGATCCTCAGTGTACGCGCTGCGCTGGCGAGATCGATACCTGGCGCCGGAGCCCAGGGATCGGTGAACCGCACCGGGGACGCCGGATCTCCGAGCACGACGCCGCCCTGGAGGTAGCAGAAGCGGTCGGCGAGCAGGTTCAGCCCGGCGCTGGCCCCGATCTCCAGCAGCCGGATCGGAAGGCGGTAACGGTTTGTGAGCCACAGCATGGCGCTGAACAGCACCGCCGCGCGACCAGGCTCGTTGGTCTGCACGGTCCGCGTCAACCGCTGGCGCACCACACCGGCGTGCTCGGAGAGCGCATCTAGCACTGCCGGCCACACGGTCTCTGGCATCCGGTCGCCGCCCACGCTCGGGTAGAACTCCGCGAGCGCGGGGGCCACACCGGCCAGGACGAGATAATGAAGCGCGGCGAGCAGGCGCAGCGAGGGGACCGAGCCTGGCGGCACCGGCAAGGCGTCGAACAGCTCAGCCACCTCGCCACCGCGGTCGATGTCCTGCGCGGCGGCACGCATGATCGTCACGTACAGCGGCGAGCGCCCGCCCCGCTCCAGGGCATTGGCATGCCGCGCAAAGCGCTCACTCAGTGGCACCTGCCCGAGCCGGGCATCGCGAGCGCCACCGAACGGCCTCGACGAGCGTTGACGGTCTGCGCGCACAGGACAATTCTCGCTTGTGGTCAGCCCGCCATTGGCAGCGGCGAGGTTGAGCACGGTCGGCATCAAAGCGTCAGGCTGGCGATGCTATGATGTAAGCGTGCGCACTACGGTGACCTTGGACCCGGATACCGAGGCGCTTATCGAGCGCACGATGCGCGAGCGTGGGCTGAGCTTCAAGCAGGCCGTCAACGAGGCGATTCGCGCCGGGCTGACCGCGCCGGGCGACCGCCCGCCTCCCTCCTGGAACACGTACCAGATGGGAAAGCCCTTGGTCGACGTCACGCAAGCGCTTCAGATCGCCGGCCAGCTCGAGGACGACGAGATCGTCCGCAAGCTGGCTCAGGGTAAGTGACGTGCTGCTGGTCGATGCCAACGTCCTCTTGAACGTGCTCAACGAGGACGCCGACGATCACGCTGTTGCCGACCGGTGGCTTTTCGAGGCCCTATCGGGACACGAGCCAATCGGTCTCGCCTGGCACGCTCTGCTCGCGGTGATTCGGGTGAGCACTCACCCGTCGCTGTTCCGGGCTCCGCTCACGGTTGGTCAGGCGGTGGGCGAGGTTGAGGCATGGCTGGCTGCGCCGCCGGCGCTTCTCGTCGATCCGACCAGCCGGCATCCGAGTATGCTCGAGCAGTGCCTCGAGCAGACCGGCGTCGGGGGCAATCTGGTCAACGACGCGCACCTCGCGGCACTGGCGCGCGAGTACGACGCGACGGTGATCTCATTCGACCGCGACTTCGGGCGTTTCGAGGGCGTGCGCTGGCGGCTACCAGGCTGAAGACCTCGTCAATACGCCGTGCATCGCGATCGGTGCCGGGGCGACGCCTTGTAGCGCGGCTGCTGCCCGCGGTGCCAGAGCAGCGAGTCCAGTTCGGCGGCGCAGCTCCCGGGGCGCTGGGCCACGATCAGCTCGGCGGCGTGCAGGGCGCACGCGCGGATCTCGACTTCCTCGGGCGACCCATGCTCGATCAGCTCGCCTGCGTCGATGCGTCCCACCAGCTCGAAATCGAAGCGCAGCACGCCGTCGAGCCGCAACACGTGGGGTACCAGGTTGTCGGCGAAGATCGTCAACCGGTTGAGATCGGGGAGGTCGATCACGCCCGCCCGAGCCAGGTCGGCTGTCGCGATCTGTGCCCGCTTGAGGAACGGGACGGCGAACCGGTCGTAGGTCGAGGTGTCCGCGAAGCAGGCCCAGCCTCCAAGGACTTGCGCCAACGCCGGCGCCGAGCCGGCACCAGCGTGCAGGACGCTGGCAAAGCGCCCGCCGTGCTCGGCCGCAACGTGACAGCCGAGGTCACGCAGCGACCCGGCGAACAGGCTCATCAGCTCGTGCCCGGGGCTCTGGCGCAGTGAAGTCGCGATCTCAGCCGACGTGAGCTGAGTCAGCTCATGAGCGCTCCATGCTCCTTGCGTAGAGAATTGCTCGCGGACCCCCATCGCAATCGTGAAGTAGCCCGAGCGCCCGTCGCGCTTGCGAAGCTCCGGGAACCAGCCCGAGCCGAAGTTGATCGCGTCGAGCGTCAGCCAGAACGCCGCGCGCTCCTCGGCTGTCCCGCTCAGCAGGTGCGCCTCTGGGTTGGGAGGGGGCGATTGGGTACGTAGCGGCAGGCCTGCTGCGTACTCGGCGATCGCGTCGCGCTCGATGCGGACACTGCGGGCGCGCTGCGCCACCCGGGCGCAGGCGCGTCGAAGCTCGCTGATCTGGTCAGTCACCCGTCTCAGGATGACGGCTCCAGGGGGCCGGGGCCGAGGGCGGCCCCGGCCGTGTTGCGAATGCCGCGAGCTTGGCGCGTGCCGCGAGGCGCCGAATGCTGCGAGCCAGGCGCGTGCCGTGAGGCTGAAGCTCAGAAAGACCAGCCGAGCCGCTCGATACCGTTGATCCTCACGATGCCAGGCATCTCCACCGAGCTCGACACGCTCCTCGCGGGCCTCAACGACCCCCAGCGCGAGGCGGTTACCTATGGCGAGGGGCCGCAGCTCATCCTCGCCGGCGCCGGGTCGGGGAAGACCCGCGTGCTGACCCACCGGATCGCGTACCTGGTCGCGACCGACGCCGCACGGGCCAATGAGATCCTCGCGATCACCTTCACCAACAAGGCCGCGGGGGAGATGCGCGAGCGAGCTGGGCTGCTCGTCGGGCGCCGGGTGCGCGCGATGTGGGTGATGACGTTTCACTCGGCCTGTGCCCGCATGCTGCGGGCCGACGCCGATCGCCTTGGATACACGCGTCAGTTCACGATCTATGACCAGGCGGACTCGCGACGGCTCGTCAAGCGGTGCCTGGACGAGCTCGGGATCGACCCCAAGCGCTTCACGCCGGCCTCGATTCAGTCCCAGATCTCCGACGCCAAGAACAAGCTCCGCGACGCCGACGAGTATGGGCGCATGGTCGGATCCTTCTTCGAGCAGACCGTCGCGGATGTCTACCGGGCCTACGAGCGCGAGCTTCACCGGATGAACGCGATGGACTTCGATGACCTCCTAGTGCGTGCGGTGAACGTGCTGGAGCTCTTTCCCGAGGTGCGAGAGCGCTACGCGAGCGGCTTTCGCCACGTGCTCGTCGACGAGTATCAGGACACCAACCACGTGCAATACCGCTGGCTGCAGCTCCTGGCCGGCGAGCGCCGGAACCTGATGGTGGTAGGAGATGACGCGCAGTGCCTGTTGGAGGCAACGCCCATCACCATGGCTGACGGAACGCTCCTTCCGATCGAGGAGGTATGTGCCGGGGACGCAGTCCTCTCCGGCTACGGAAGCGGAGACTTCCGTGCCGCGCAGGTGCTCGCCGTACATCAGTCGGAGCGCACTGAAGGCATCGCGATCACCACGTCCTCCGGGCGACGAATCGTGAGCACCCCTGAGCATGTGCATTTTGCGGGATACCTGCTCGGCCGGTGCCGCCAAGTGGCCGATGCTCGGTCGTTCCTCGATCCTCAGCACTCGCGAGCAGATACGTATATGAGGACCGAGGTGCGCAGAAGGCGGCTCGCAATTTCGCTCTGCGGGGGCCGCCGTGGCCGCACCGCGATGCACCGGATCGTACTGTTCGGCTATGACGAGCAGGGGAGGCAGGCACTCGAGGGGCTCGGCCTCAGCGTGCGGTCCGCACGTCGAGGATCCGATGGTTGGCGGTTCGAAACGGCGTGTAAGGAAATGGGCACAATTCAACGCATCGCCGATCAGATCGCAACCGTGCTGGGAGATGTGTCGACCCGTCCCACCGCGCGTCTCGGCTCGAATTCCGCAGGACGAGCGAGCAATTCGCTCCCATTCACGCTGGCGTCCGCTGTCCGTCCGGGAATGGTCATGTTCGATCAGCGCGGCGGCTATGACGTGGTGGAATCGGTAGCGCGCGTGGAGTTGGATCGGCCTGTCTACGACCTCGACATCGAGAGCACCCACAACTTCGTTGCCAACGGCATCGTCACCCACAATTCGATCTACGGCTTCCGCGGCGCCGATATCCGGAACATCCTCGAGTTCGAGGACTCCTATCCCGATGCGCATGTCGTCAGGCTGCAGCAGAACTATCGCTCCACGCAGACGATCCTCGATGCCGCCAACGCGGTGATCCGCAACAACCGGGGGCAGAAGCTCAAGTCGCTCTGGACCGACCTCGGTCAGGGCGACCCGATCAAGGTGCGCGAGCTCGAGGACGAGCATGCCGAAGCCCGGTTCGTGACCGGCGAGGTTCAGCGCCTCGTGGACGAAGGAGCCTCGCGCTCAGAGCTGGCGGTCTTCTATCGCACCAACGCGCAGTCGCGGGTGCTCGAGGACACGCTCGTACGCGCGGAGATGGCCTACCAGGTGATCGGGGGCACCAAGTTCTACGAGCGCGCGGAGATCAAGGACGCGATCGCCTACTTGACACTGCTGGTCAATCCGCAGGACGTGGGCGCGTTTACGAGGATCGTCAATTCCCCACGGCGGGGGATCGGCTCGACCTCGCTCTCCCGCGTGCTGGCGTTCGCGAACACGATGGGCGTGACGGTCTGGGAGGCGGCCTCCGATCCCGAGCAGGTACCGGGCCTGGGGCCGCCGGCGATCAAGGCGCTGAGGCGGTTCATGGGTGTCATGCACGTGCTGGCACAGCGCGCGCAGGCGCAAGGGCCGATCGCGGTGCTGCTCGGCGAACTGCTGCGCGAGACCGGCTATCTGGACGCGCTGGCGGCTGAGCGGACGATCGAGGCCCAGGGAAGGATCGAGAACCTGGACGAGCTCGTCAACGTCGCCGTCGAGTACGACGGCGCCGGCTCGGAGGAGCCATCGCTGGCGGAGTTCCTGCAGCAGGTGGCGCTCGTCTCTGACGCCGACGACCGTACCGACGACGAGGGGCTCGTGACGCTGATGACGCTCCACAACGCGAAGGGGCTCGAGTACCCGATCGTGTTCATGATCGGGTGCGAGGAGGGAGTCTTCCCGCACTCGCGCGCGCTGGACGAGGGCGGGCTGGAGGAGGAGCGGCGCCTGTGCTACGTCGGGATCACCCGGGCACAGCGCGACCTCTACCTGACCTATGCCCGCACCCGGACCGTGTTCGGTGCGCGGAGCTACGGTGCCCCGAGCCGCTTCGTCGATGAAATACCCGCGGAGCTGACCGATCGCGAGCAGCAAGCCTCCACGCGATTCGCCAGCGGGGCCGGGGCGTTGGCTGGCGCGCGCGCTCGCGCAACCTCGTGGAGTGCACCGGAGCTCGGCCGGCCCGGCCCGCAGGCCGGCCGGCCCGGGTTCGAGGCTGACCGGGACGGCCTGATAGGTGGGCGGTCCGGACCCGAGGCTCACCGCCCCGCGCCGATCGCCTACCGCTTGGGCGAGGATGTCGTCCACGCGGCGTTCGGGGACGGCGTTGTCACCGGCGTCGAGCCCGGTGGGATCGTCGTGATCCGCTTCAGCAGGGACCGCTCGGAGCGCAAGCTGGTGGCTGAGCTGGCGCCGATCTCGAAGCGGTAGCTCGTGTCCGCGGCCCCTGCCTTGGGCCGAGAAGATCGTGATTCTTAGCCGGTGGCGCACGATCGAGTACCTTGCGAAAGCGCGCCGTGAGCAGCAGGTGCCCGCCGCGCTCGCAGCCATGGACGCGCGAGCTCCCGAGGGACTGCTCCCTTTGATATGCCACATCGGTCACTCACACGCTGGCTGCGACGCTTGGAAGAACGGCAGCGACTATCAGCTGCCGCAGCTCGGCGTGTTGTCGGGCCTGTGAGCAAAAAGGACAGGGCTCGGGGCGGGTTGGGAGCGATCAAGAAAGCCGAGCATCGGGACGGCTGCGGCTATCAGCCCGATCCTCTAGCGTGGCCGACTCCATGAGCGCGACGATCATCGACGGGAGAGCCGTAGCTGCGCGCGTGCGCGCCGAAGTGCAGCGCGATGTGGCGGAGCTCACTGAGCGCAGCGGTCGCGCGCCCGGCCTGGCGACGATCCTGGTCGGCGACGATCCCGGGTCGGCGAGCTATGTGGCCAGCAAGCGCAAGGCGTGCGCGGAGGCGGGGGTCGCCGACCACCACCGGCACTTCCCCGCGGATGCCTCCCAGGATCAGGTGGCCTCGCTGATCGACCAGTGCAATCGCGATCCCGAAGTCAACGCGATCCTGCTGCAGCTCCCACTTCCGAAAGGGCTGGAGGGCGCAGCGCTTACGAGCTTGATCCTGCCCGAGAAGGACGTCGACGGTCTGACCCCGATCAGCGCCGGCCGCCTGGCGCAGGGGACGCCTGCTTTGCGGCCTTGCACGCCGCTCGGCGTGATTGAGCTGCTGGACTCCTACGATGTCGTCCTGCAAGGAGCCGAGGCGGTGGTGGTGGGGCGCTCTGACCTCGTTGGCAAGCCGCTCGCGGCGCTGCTGCTGGCGCGCAACGCCACGGTGACGATCTGTCACTCGCGCACGCGCGACCTCGTCACCGCGTGCTCGCGCGCCGACGTGCTGGTGGCTGCTGCGGGCAAGCCGGGCCTGATCGGCGCCGACCACGTCAAGCCGGGCGCCGCGGTGATCGACGTGGGCTTCAACCGCACCGAGGATGGGCCGCGCGGCGATGTTGATTTCGACGCGGTGTCAGAGCGCGCAGGGCTGATCACGCCGGTCCCCGGCGGCGTCGGCCCGATGACGATCGCGATGCTGTTGCGCAACACGGTGTTGGCGGCGCGGTTGCACTTGCTCGGCTCGTAGCTCGTGGGTAAGCAGAACACGCTGACCCGGAGGACCATCTGGTCCGAATCCGCGACCTGCCACTACGGCCATGTCATCGTGCGGTTCCGGAACTGCCGACATAAGATTCCGGCGTTGGCCAGGGTGGGTCCTAGCATCTACGGCGTGATCGAGCGTCGAATCCGAGCAATGGGTCGGATCAGCCGCCCGAATTGCGCGAGGCGACGCCGGAATTGCGCGAGGCGACGAGGTAGTGCCATCCCATGCATCTGAGCGCGGGTAGGCGCCGTTCGCTGAGCTTGCGCAACTGCCCGTAGATTCGCAGTCCCGCGGCATCGCCGAGCACCGGCCGGCCGAGAAAGGTGAACGGTCCGTACCCGACCGTCGCCCGGCGCACCACCTCCAAACCCGCATCGGTGACGATCCGGTCGACCTGCGAGGGCAGGTGAAGGTGAGCGGGAGGTCCCGCCGCCTGGCGGTCGTGGGTGCGTCTCGATGCTCTGCGGGCCAGCTTCAGCGGGGTGAGCAGCGCGTTCTCGCGTGGCTCGGTCAGGAAGTTCAGTCGCGCCCGGTTGTCGGCCGTGAGGATCATCCACCCCCCGGTCCGCAGGACGCGAACCATTTCCGCCACCGCGCGTGGCGGGTCGTGAAGCCAGGGCAGCAAGCCCAATGCAACCACGAGATCAAACTCGCCGCTTGGGAAGGGAAGCCGGTGCGCATCGGCGAGCACCATGCGCACGGAGCTGAGCAAGCCTGAGGCCTCTGCTTGGCGCCGAGCGAGGTCGACCATCTCCGGGCTCGAGTCGGTGCCCGTGACCTGCCAGCCCCGTGCGGCCAGCCGAGTAGCCATCAGCCCCGCTCCGCAACCGGCGTCGAGCACCCCAGCGCCTGGTGGCAGGCCGAGCTCCGAAGCCCAGCGCATCGCGGTCTCCATCCGCTCCCGGTAGATCAGTCCCTGCAGCCCCTCATGGTGGTAGACCTCGCGCCAGTAGTCTGCGGTGGAGTCGAAATAGCGGTCAACCAGGTCCTGGCCGGTCCCGCGCTTCATGGACATTGGCCGGAAGCCCTGCTCACGCGACCAGCTCGTGCGACGGAATCACTCGAGCCGGCGCGGGTGCCATCCGCCGCTCGCGCCGCTGGCGTCCACGGTAGCTTAGTCCATGCGGTCCCAAGGAGGCGCACATCGTGAGGAACGGCAGCGGGTCATCTCGGGCCCACCATGCCGCCTCTTCGATTCCGCGCAGCGAGCGCCTCCAGGCCTTCAGGCTCAGCGCTCCCTGCGCCGCGACCTGTCCGGAAGTGACCAGGTCGTACGGCTCGACGAGCCACTTGCGGCCATCGCGAGCCCGGCTGTGAGGCACGGGCTGACCCGTCAGGTCGAGGTACGCAGCTCGAACTACGTCGATGCCGTTATCGCCCACGAACAGCCGGAAGCTGCTGCCTAGGCGAGGGTTCACGTCGAGCAGCTTGTACTGCCCATCACGGTGGTCGTAGCGAAATCCCATGTCTACGATCCCGTGGTAGTCGATCTCGCTCATGAGCAGCTTTGCGGCGCTCGCAACCGACTCGTTCCACGCGCATACACCCAGCGTCGTCGGACCCGTGCGCGGCCCGCGCTGGCGCAGCTTGCGCCCGGTGAATGCGCACAGGCACTCTGAACCCCGGGCGAAGTAACCGTTGAACATCCAGACCGTCTCCGATCCGCCCGGTATGTACTCCTGCACGATGACGTTGGGCTCGTGATGTGATTCCATGCGACGGTAGCCGGCGACGAGCTCATCTCGACTGCGGACGATCAGCACGGTCGGTGCATGAGAGTCGCGTGACTCCAGCCATGGCGCGGATTGTTTGAGCACCACCGGGTAGCCGTAGGCGCGGCTCAGCTCCCGGGCTTGGTCCTCGGAGGTGGGAAAGCTCGAAGCCGGGCAGGCGAGCCCGAGTCGCTGGCACAGCTGCCACAGCTGCCGCTTGTTGACCAGCCGACGATGCATGCCGGGGGCAGCCTTCGGAATTACGAACGGCTCGTCCAGCAGCTCGTGATGATCGGCCACGAAGACGGCACTGGCGTCGTCGAGCGCCAAGAGGACGCAGCGACGGCCGAGCCCGCCCCCGAACCGCCGGAGCGCGGCGAGCAGGTGCTCGTCGGACGCTCCCGCTTGTAGCTCGAAGCCGCCTCGTAGGTACCGCGAGCTGGTTGCGGGCTCGCGAGCGCTCCCGCGCACTGCGTAGACCGAAATTCCCAGCCTCCCGGTGCTGCGGGCCAGGCCGAGAACGCCGTGCTGGAGCTCCGCGAAGCTGCGACGCAGGGCGAAGATCGGGGTTGAGCTGTCGACTGGCGCCTCGGTCCGCGGCGCGGTTGCCGAGCCCACGCCCGTCAGCGGCACGTGGGGGCACGCGGGCGAGGGCCCCGTTTCACGTACCCGAGGCCGCTGCGTGACGTTGTCGCGACCGGGATCCCGCGCTGCCAGTCGATCTCGAGCATTTTGCGGGTGTTCCTGAGCGTCCGTAGGAACGCGACGGGGCGCAAGGTTCGCGTGCTGTATACGTCACCGGAGTCCCCGACGTACACGAAGCAGCCGCTCCGGCTGTGCTGGAGCCAGCCATCGCGCGCGCAGTCATAGCTGCATCCCGACTCGTTCCCGGTCAGGGGGTGCGAGAGCTTGATGTCCGCGATCCGCCGGGGGGAGCGCCTGGGCATGGCGCTCACGTCGAAGACGTGCAGGTAGCCGTTGGGGGCATCGATCACCCACAGCTGACGTTCGTCGGGAGCAAGTGAGATCCCATGGCTCGGCGCCGATGGCGCAAAGGTGGCCGGATTGAAGCGAAACCTGCGCCCGAACGTGACTGTGTGCAGTACCCGCCCAGTCGTGATGCTGCTCGCCTGGAAGCCGAGGAAGCCCGTTGCGGTCGTGTAGGCGAGGGTCTCGCGCCCGTTGATCGTGAACGGCCTGACCCCGGCCTCGAGCGGGCCGACGCGAGCGACGACTCGGTTCGTCGCGGTGCTCGCGACGTCCAGGTACGGTGAGCTGCGGCCCCCCAAGTAGACACGCTTGCCGCTCAGACCGACGATCGTGTTATGAGGCCCGGTGCCCGCATCGATCGAGCCGATGACCCGACCCGAGCTGGCGGCGATCACGCTCCAGACGCCATCCGTGGACAGTTCGCCGTCAGGCAGATAGATTCGCGCGCCGTCGGCGCTGATCGCCATGCTGTCGACCCCGCGCGGGTAGGAACGATCCCAGGCGACGGTCCCGTGGAGCAGGTCGTAGGCGAGCAGCGAACCGGAGCTGCCGGGGCCAGCGTCCGCGCCGTGACTGATGTACAGCCTGTGCGCGGCTGGACTTGCCACCACGCCACGGATCCCGTTGATTCCCGGCAAAGCGATGTGCTGCACCAGCCGGTGGCCATGGTCGATGTCGTACACGTAGATCGCCTGGTCTGGGAGCACATACTCGTAGCGGTGCACGCCGGGCGCGGCCAGCGTCCGCGCGCGCGGGTCTAGCGCGGACCGCGCGGCGTCCGCGCGCGCGGACAGATGTGAGACGCGCGCGCCGCCCGCGCAACCGGTGAGAGCGGCCAGCGTGGCGAGAAGCGCCCCGACCGCGAGCGTGCGTGTCGGGCTCACGCTGCCGGGCTCCGTACGAGCTCGCCGTTACGCATTTCATAGACGGAGTCGAGGTCGTCGATGTGCTCCAGGATGTACTCGACGTCGTGGTATTGGCCGGTCGCGGTCAGGTATTGGACGCTGTGGCCGCCGAGGAAGGCATCATCAGGGGCCCGTCCCCAGTGCTTGACGATCTCCTCCACCAGCATGCTGCGCGCCTTAAAGCCTGCGTCGAGCAGGTAACGCGCGATCCGTCCGCAGCAGAGCCTGTCCTCCTCACGAAACTCGCCGCGGCTCTCACCGGCGAGCAGCAGCACTTGTCCGTGCTCGGCGATCAGCCGCTGCGCCTGCGCCCCGGCGTTGCGCAGGCACGCGGCGTATGTGACCCCGCGTGCCGCTGCCTCGCACAGCAGTGCCGTGCCCGAGGTGGAGAGCAGGATCACCGGTCGCTCGAGCTCGACGCGCCTGTCCATCTCCGCCGGGCTGTTCTGCAAGTGGAATCCGTACGGCATGTTGCCCCCGAGCTCGCCCACGAGGAGCGGGTTCTCGAGCGACGCGGCCAGCGGGAGGGCGGCCTCGATCGATGCCACGGGAAAGCAGCGGCGTCCGGCCGCGACCGCCGTGACGGCTGTGGTCGTCGCCCGCACCACGTCTACGCCCACGATCGTCCGGTTGTCGTCGGCGTCGCCCAGGCTTGCAGACCGGGCGATCGCAACCGTTGGCCTCACGCCGGGCCGGCCGCAGTCGCCACCGGGGGCGCGGGGCGCAGCTCGGGATTCGAGAACGCGTCCGAGTGGAGTCCGCGCCGGTAGATCTCGACGCGAAGCAGTTCGTCGAGCGGCACGTTCGCGAGCCGAACGTGGCATCCGAAGTGGTCGAGCAGAGCAAACTGGCTGGCCTTGCTGGGCGCCTCGAAGACCAGCGAGCTGAGCCCGAGGCCGCTGACCAGGCGCTCGGCGAGCGCGGTGTTCAGCTGGCCGCCGGCCCCGAACAGGCCGACCCCGACAGCACTCTCGCGGGCCTCGATGATCAGCCTTCCCGCCCCCGCGTCGAGCCATCGCCGCCCCTCCTCGATGAGGTCGGCTATCCGGTCGGGATCGAACTCTCCACGATGTTTCTTGCCGAGCTCGTATTCGACCCCGAGCCCTCGCTCGGACGCCATTCTGACCACCTCCGGCGCCGAGGCGGACGGGTCGGTGAACCCCGCGCCACACTCGATCGCGTCGAACCCCACGTCGGCGCAGAGGTCGAGATATTCGCGCAGCCGGCCCTGCGCGACCGCGACCTCGTACGGCCCGCCACCGGTGTTCGCCGGCACCCCGGCGGTCCGAGCCGCTAAGACTTTCTGCCGGGTCGCAGACTCGCCGGCGATCATCCAGCAAGCCATCGAGATCTTCAGGCTGAGCATCAAGTGTGCGCTCTGCTGAAGATGGCTCTCTAGTACGACGGGAGCGACGCCGGGATCGAAGGCATACGTCGCGGGCGCCACCGTGCGCACGTTGATCTCGCGCAGGTATTGCTCGAACCTCCCTGTGGCCGCCATCGTCAACCCCTTCCCAAGTCACCAGAGGCAGATTATACTGATCCATCGGCAAGGAGTGCTTTGGTTCTGCTAAGCTCCCTCGGCCAGGAATCCCGTAGAGTCAGATCGGGTCAAGGATCGTGGCGCCCAGATCATGACAGCAAGGCGCTCACAACTGCGGTCGGCTTGGCGGCGGGGCTTTTCCAGCTCGGGCTCGATGGGTTCGGCGTCATCACCTCGAGCTGGGCGCGGTGCGCTCACCGCCACCCCCGCGGGACCCGGCCTCGTGTTCGGCGCGCTGGTCTGCGTCGTCCTGGCCTTGGGCGGCCAATGGGTTTCGGCAGCGCGCGCATCGACTAGCTCGTCGTTTCGGCCCGGAATCGTCCTGGTTGGCTTTCGGCCCGGTGTATCGGCGGCTAAACGGCAAGCGCTGGAGCGTCGCGCTGGCGTCTTGTGGGTGCATGCGCTGGGATTTACGGCCCGTGACACTAGGCCCGGTCGGCGGATAGAGAGGCGGGTGGGTTTGGCGTTCACGCTCGGCGTTCGGCGTGCCCGTGTGCTCCAGGCAGTTCGTTTGTTGCGCCACTACCGCAAGTGGGTGCGCTTCGCCGAGCCCGATTACCTGATGCGGGCGAGCGGCGTAAAGCAGCACGTTCCGAACGATCCGTTCTTCCCGCTGCAGTGGGGCTCGCTGAATACCGGCCAGACCGTGAACGGCGCGACAGGGACCGCAGGGGCGGACGACAAGGCTGCGGCCGCCTGGGCGTTCAACCTGGGGAGCCCATCGGTCGTGATCGGCGAGGCCGACTCCGGCGTGGATTACACGCACCCAGACTTGGCGGCGAACATCTGGTCGAATCCGGGCGGAATCGGCGGTTGTCCCTCCGGGACCCACGGCTACAACTTCGTGGCGGGGACGTGCGACCCGATGGACGACGACACCTACTACGGTGGACATGGGACTCACGTCGCCGGGATCATGGGCGCGCTGGGCAACAACGGCGCCGGGGTGGCTGGAATGAACTGGTCGACGACGATCCTGCCCGTCAAGTGGCTCGACTCGAACTCATACGGCTCGACCGATCACCTGATCAGCGCGCTGGACTGGCTCGTAAAGGCCAAGCAGGCCGGCGTCAATGTCCGCGTGGTCAACGACTCGGCGACTTTTGTCGGGACGGCCTCCTCGCAGGCCCTGTCCGACGAGATCGACCTGCTCGGAGCGAACGACATCCTGTTCGTGACCGCCGCCGGCAACACGGGACAGGACAACGACAACCCGCAGTACAAGCGGTACCCGTGCGGCTATGACCGCCCGACGGAGATATGCGTGACCGCGACCGACCAACGCGACGCGCTCCCGAGCTTCGCGAACTGGGGGGTCGGGACTGTCGATCTCGGCGCTCCGGGCGACAACATCTACTCCACGCTGCGCAACGGCACCTACGGATACATCAGCGGCGGCTCGATGGCCGCCGCGCAGGTCTCCGGCGCCGCGGCGCTGATCCTCTCGGCTGGCAACCTCCCGACGGCTGGGCTGAAGGCCGACATCCTTGGCAGCGTCGATCCGCTCGCTTCGCTTTCCGGACTGGTTCGCACGGGTGGCCGGCTGGACGTCTGCAAAGCGATTCCGGCCTGCGCGAATCCAGCATCATCGCCGGGGACCTTTGGCAGTACGGTCGTGGGGGGCTTGTCGGATCGCTTTCTGGCGGGTCGCAAGCGGGTGAATGCTTATTCGTTGCCGGTGGCGGGGTCGGTGTCGAAGTTGAGCATCTATCTCTCGCCGGCGGGCACTTCGGGACAGC
>JAABUX010000525.1_pt1 | contig 65442 bp, 39 predicted proteins | sample 5561851 | NCBI WGS metagenome assembly JAABUX01 (sample SAMN10711883, study PRJNA513361) | rock metagenome | isolation source: Antarctica rocks | place: Antarctica: Victoria Land, Richard Nunatak red sandstone | collected 2016-01-03
TAGTCCTTATAGTCCTTATAGTCCTTATAGTCCTTATAGTCCTTATAGTCCTTATAGTCCTTATAGTCCTTATAGTCCTTATAGTCCTTATAGTCCTTATAGTCCTTATAGTCCTTATAGTCCTTATAGTCCTTACCCTGCCAAAGGGCAAAACAACTAAGTTATTTGATTAATCAATGTTAATAAGAAAAAATGTATTTATTTAAATTTTATTAAGAAAAAAGTTTAAATTAATACATTTTTTCTGTATATTTTATTAGTGTTTAATACCATTAAAGAAAAAAATTTTTTTAAAAATAAGATAAACTAAACTTAAAAATTGGGCATATTGGGCATAAAGGGACTTGAACCCCTGACTTTACGCTTATCAGGCGTATACTCTTAACCAACTGAGTTATATGCCCTATTAATATAAAAATATATTTTTTTTATTTCCTCAGCGATTTTTCTTTCACTTTAAAAAACAAAGTTTTTTTTAGAAGCAGTAAAACTTTGTTTTAAATCGCTGAAAAATGAAATTTTTAAAGCCAATTTAAAAATTTTTTAGTATTTTATATTATGAAGGAGTATTAATTAAGTATAGTTTTCTTTAAAAAATTAAATAATGATTGAATAAAAAAAATTATAGTTAAAATAAGCAAAGCTTATTTTAACTGTAATTTTTATTAATTAATCAAGTTTAATCTTGCCCCTGCTTCTAAAAAAAAGAAGTTTTTAGCAAGAGCACAAAAAACTTCTTTTTTTTCCTAAACACTTAACAGTTGAACAGAGAAAGTGGCTGAGTGGTTAAAAGCGACAGATTGTAAATCTGTTGAAATTATTTCTACGTAGGTTCAAATCCTGCCTTTCTCACTTTTTTGGTAAAAAACTTTTTATGTATTTTTCTTTTAAAGAAAATTAAAAATTTTATGAAATAAGTTTATCTGCTTCTAAAAAAACGCAGTTTTTAAAACCAAACAAATTCTAATTTTAACAAATTAATAGTTTATTTTAAATAACCAATAACCAGAGCATCAGCGAAGCAAATGCTTCTGCTTCGCTGGAGCATTGTTGCTGGCCGTTATTCTTTGTTCTAATAGTCCTTACCTGCTTGGCTGATAAGGACTAAAAAAAACATAAAACTATATATTTAATATAGTAAATACTTAAGTAATAGAAAGCAAAAAACAGAACTTGTTAAAAGCTTGCTATTAAAAAGTAAATTTTTTAATTTTAGTAAAATTTTTAAAACACGAATCAATGATTTATACACCTTTAGAGCAATTTTCTATTATAAGTTATATCCCTTTTCATATTGGTAATGTTTATTTATCTTTTACCAACTCTTCGTTTTATTTAATGCTAACAACTGGATTAGTTTTTTTATTATTTTATTTGGTGACTCAAAATGGAGGTTATTTAGTACCTTCTAGATGGCAATCTATTGTAGAAATGATTTATGAGTTTGTAGTAAGTTTAGTGGATGAACAAATAGGCACTAAAGGAAGAAAGTATTTTCCTTTAATTTTTACAACTTTTGTGTTTTTATTATTTAATAATTTGATAGGAATGATTCCTTATAGTTTTACAGCAACTAGTCATTTTGTAATAACTTTTGGTTTATCTTTATCTTTGTTTATAGGAATTACCCTTGTTGGATTTCAAACACATGGCTTACATTTTTTTAGTTTTCTTTTACCAAAAGGTGCTCCATTGGCTTTAGCCCCATTATTAGTTGTGCTAGAACTTGTTTCTTATTGCTTTCGTGCTGTAAGTTTGGGTGTTCGTTTATTTGCTAATATGATGGCTGGTCATACTTTAGTTAAAATTTTGAGTGGATTTGCATGGACTATGCTTTCAGTCGGTGGTGTTTTAGCAGTTGCTTCAGTAGTACCTTTCGCAGTAGTTTTTGCTTTGACAGGCTTAGAAATTGGTGTAGCATGTTTACAAGCGTATGTTTTTACTATATTAACATGCATATATTTAAATGATGCTATTAATCTTCATTAATATTTTTCATATTTGCCTTTTTGGTTTTTATCAGCCAAGCAGAAGTCAGAACTAAGCTAATAACTTCGTTATTAGTCCGCTACCGCGTTTAATCTAACCAATTAAACCAGTGATTTTGCTTTAAACTTTTTTTTAAAATAAAGTTTTTTCTGTAAAAGCAAAATCGCTGGTTTGCTTTATAAACTTCGTTTATTTAGGATAATAGTTTCTGCTTTGTTTTTAAAAACGAAGTTTCAGCGAAGCAGGCTCCTTGGCCTGCTTCGCTGACCCTCTACGATAACTTAAAAAAAAGTTTTTGATATTACCGGCGAAGCAGACCCTCTGCTAATTTTGTTGGTTTAGTCTTTACCCTTTGGTTTTTTTGATAAGGACCAAAGGGGGAAAACACTAAATTAGCAAATATATTACCGAAGCTCATACAATTTAGTAGTACTTTAATTGTTTCTAAATAAAGCTATATTACTGTTATTTTAGTACAAAAATTGTTAATTTAGTGTTTAAATAATAGACTTTTATGAATAATTTATCAATTGTTTTTCTATATTAGTTCTTACTCTTGGTTTAGTTAGTTAAACCAGCCAAGGAGAAATCTTATTAGTTTTTTAAAATTACATGACAGTTTTCTTCTATTAAAAAACACTGTAAAAAAATTCATTTTTTATATAAAAAACATGAGAAACTTAAATTTAAATATATATTAAATTTTGTAAAGCGGAAGTAGCTCAGTGGTAGAGCACTACTTTGCCATAGTAGGGGTTGAGGGTTCGAGTCCCTTTTTCCGCTTTTAAATTTTTTTATTTAAGTTTGTTATTACTGGTTTGCCAGCGAAGCAGATAAACTTCGTTTATTCTGCTTCGCTGGCAAGCCCTTTGGTCAGAGCCAAAGTCTAAAAACCAAACTAGAAGGTATAGGCCTGCTTCGCTGCCAAATTAAATATATTATCTTTTTATTAAACTAAGTTTAATTGAGAGCTTGGATAAATGTCTGAGTGGTTTAAGGTACCGGTCTTGAAAACCGGCATATTTTAATAAAATATCGGGGGTTCGAATCCTCCTTTATCCGTAAAAGTTTAATAAGATTAGAACTTTAAAAGACTTAATTAAGTAGTGCCTTTATGTAAAAAATAAAAAACGCTGGTTTACTAAATTCAACTATGTCGAATAAACTCTTTGGTAATAACTAGACAACTACACCAGCGATTTTTCTTTTGCTTTTTTTTTAAAAAAGAAAGTTTTTTTAGGATAGCAGAAGACTCAACAGAAAAAATAGTTGTTGAATTTAAAAGCAAAATCATTAAAGTTAAATTTATTAGTAAAAAAAGCAAAGCTTTTTTTAAAAAAAGCTAAACTAACAAAAAAGTTACTAAAGTAAATTCTAATTTTCATGGGTGATTAGCTCAATTGGTAGAGCGGCTCCCTTACAAGGAGTAGGTTAGTGGTTCGAGTCCACTATTACTCAATTTTAAACATAAAATCGTTAGAAAAGTTCAGCAAAACACTTAGTTTTTTATGAAAGGAAAATTGCTGAGCAAATATTATATTTCATATAAAAATTGCCAAATTTAGAGCAAATATAATTTAATAAGTCTGTATTTGCTCATATAATACCAAATACTAAGCAAAGAATCTGTTGACAACAAATGCTGACATCAAATGAATTAACCTTATTAAAAATAAAATTGTTAATTTAGCTTTTGCTATAAATTAGATTTTAAATTCAACGACTATTTTTTTGTTGAATTTGCTTTAAAAACGCTGGTAAAAACTTTACCAGTAACTTTGGCTGTTTTAATTAATCACTAGGTTCAACAAAAAGATAGTCGTTGAATAAGTTAAAAACTAAGAAGTCTTCAGCTGCTGATAGCATCAATAAGATATATTAGCGAAGCTAATACATTTTGTTCTAAAAAAAAACAAGTTTGGTGAATTTAATTTTGTCAAATATAAAACAGCAACCCTTTGCCAAAAAAAACTTCGTTTTTTAAGACTGGCCAACCACTATTTTTATTATTTTTCTTAGTTTTTACATAAAAAAATTTAAAGAAAAATCGCTGGTTTGATTGGTTGGATTAAACCGGACAGCTAACTAATAATTTCGTTATTAGCTTAATCCTGACTTCTGCTTGGCTGATAAAAACCAAAAAGGCAAATAATTCATTTTTTTTTTAGCAGTTAACCTCTAAAAAACTATAGAAACTTAAATTTTTATGTCGTTACTTTTGCTAGTTTTATTACTACCTTTAATAGGAGCACTTTTTTTACTTTTTATTCCTAACTGGAATTATAAATTAATTCGAAGTATTGCTTTAAATATTTCAATAATAACTTTTTTTATTTCTCTTTTACTTTGGATTGAATTTGATAATTCGACAGCTAAATTTCAATTTTTGGAAAATTTTGCATTGTTAAAACATTCTTCTTATTCTTTTTATCAATCAGATTATTCTACTTTAAGTTTTATTATAGGTTTAGATGGTATTTCTTTATTTTTTATAATTTTAACTACCTTTTTAATCCCTGTATGTCTTTTAGTGGGTTGGTCAAGTATTACCATTTATGTAAAAGAGTATTGCATTGCTTTTTTATTACTTGAAAGTTTGATGTTAGCAGTTTTTAGTGTTCTTGATCTTTTACTTTTTTACGTTTTTTTTGAAAGTGTTTTAATCCCTATGTTTATTATTATTGGTGTGTGGGGATCTAGAGAAAGAAAAATAAGAGCCGCTTATCAATTTTTTTTATATACACTTTTTGGTTCTGTCTTGATGTTATTAGCTATTTTATTAATTTATTTTCAAACAGGAACAACGGATTTACAAATTTTATATACTACTGAGTTTAGCGAAACTCGTCAAATTTTATTATGGTTAGCTTTTTTTGCTAGTTTTGCAGTAAAAGTTCCTATGGTTCCAGTACATATCTGGTTACCAGAAGCTCATGTAGAAGCCCCAACTGCAGGATCAGTTATTTTAGCAGGTATTTTATTAAAACTAGGAACGTACGGTTTTTTACGTTTTTCAATTCCATTATTTCCTTATGCTTGTATTTATTTTACTCCTTTGATTTATACAATGAGTGTTATTGCTATTATATACACATCTTTAACAACGCTTCGACAAGTAGACTTAAAAAAAATAATTGCTTATTCATCAGTAGCGCACATGAATTTTGTTACAATTGGATTATTTAGTTTAAACGCTCAAGGTATTGAAGGAAGTATATTATTAATGTTAAGCCATGGTTTAGTTTCACCTGCTCTTTTTTTATGTGTAGGTGTTTTATATGATCGTCATAAAACTCGCCTTTTACGTTATTACGCTGGTTGTGGTCGAACTATGCCTCTTTTTGCTATTATGTTTATATTTTTCACTATGGCAAATATTTCTTTACCAGGAACTAGTAGTTTTATTGGTGAATTTTTAGTTTTACTAGGTGCTTTTCAAAACAATACTTTTGTAGCTGTCATGGCTGCTACAGGAATGGTTCTAGGTGCTGCTTATGCTCTTTGGTTGTGCAACCGTATTATTTATGGATTAGCAAAACCTTATTACTTATCAGCTTTTAGTGATTTGTCAAGAAGAGAATTTTTAATGTTTGTGCCTTTTGTTATTAGTATTTTATGGATAGGACTTATGCCAGAATCTTTTTTAGATACTATTCATTGCTCAGTAGCTAATTTATTGCAACAAGGTATAAATATTTAACTAATATAATGCAATGACTATCTGCCCTTTGGTCATTACCAAACGGTAAGGACCACGCTGATAGTTCGCCGGTAAAAACTTTAAAAAACAAAGTTTTTTTTTAGAAGCAGAAAAGCTTCGTTTTTTTAGGTAAGGATTAAAGGATAAAATCAACGAAGTTGATTAACCTTACAACCTTACCAGCGGTTTTTTAAAAAAGAAAAGCGCAGAACAAAGTTATTAGTTTAGGCCTGCTTCTAAAAAACAAAACTTTTAAAAATAATTATTTTTTTAAAAATTGAATTTTTAAAAATAAAACTTAACAAATTTCATTTAACAGCGAATCAGAATAAAAAACATTTTTTATGGCTATTGAAAAAGCAGTAACTCCTAAAAAAGTAAAAAATTTTACGATAAATTTTGGGCCTCAACACCCTGCAGCTCATGGTGTATTACGTTTAGTTTTGGAAATGAATGGAGAAGTAGTTCAACGTGCTGATCCGCATATTGGATTGCTTCACAGAGGAACTGAAAAATTAATTGAATATAAAACTTATTTGCAAGCTTTACCATATTTTGATCGATTAGATTATGTTTCAATGATGTGTCAAGAACATGCTTATTCATTAGCAGTGGAAAAATTATTGAATTGTAAAGTTCCTTTGCGAGCACAATATATTAGAGTATTATTTTCAGAAATTACAAGAATATTAAATCATTTATTAGCTTTAACTTGTCATGCTATGGATGTAGGTGCATTAACTCCATTCTTGTGGGGGTTTGAAGAGCGTGAAAAACTTATGGAATTTTATGAGAGAGTTTCTGGTGCTCGTATGCATGCAGCTTATATCCGACCAGGAGGTGTAGCCCAAGATTTGCCAATTGGATTATGTGAAGACATTTATAAATTTGCACAACAATTTGCGTCTCGTATTGATGAAATGGAAGAAATGTTAACAAATAATCGAATATGGAAACAACGACTTGTAGATGTTGGGATAGTAACAGCTGAACAAGCTTTAGATTGGGGATTTTCTGGTGTTATGTTACGAGGTTCAGGTGTTTGTTGGGATTTAAGAAAAACACAACCTTATGATGTTTATGATAAAATGAATTTTGATGTTCCTGTTGGGACACGAGGAGATTGCTACGATCGTTATTTAATTCGTGTAGAAGAAATGCGACAAAGCTTAAGAATTATTATGCAATGTATTAACGAAATGCCAAGTGGCATCATAAAAACAGATGACCGAAAAATTACTCCTCCTTCAAGATCTCAAATGAAACAATCTATGGAATCATTAATACATCATTTTAAATTATATACAGAAGGATTTTCTGTACCTGCTTCAGAAACTTATACTTCAGTAGAAGCTCCTAAAGGCGAATTTGGCGTTTACTTAGTAAGTAATGGAACAAATAAACCTTATCGTTGTAAAATTAGAGCTCCAGGTTTTGCACATTTACAAGGGCTTGATTTTATGGCGCGCAATCATATGTTAGCAGATGTGGTTACTATTATTGGAACACAAGATATTGTGTTTGGTGAAGTAGATCGTTAATATGAAAAAATCTTGATAATTTTATTATCTTACTAGCCAGTCCTTACCCTTTGGTTTGTTTTGTCTTAAAAAACGAAGTTTCGGCCAAGCAGGCCAAAGGGTAAAATCAACGAAGTTGATTAACCTTACAACCTTACCAGCGGTTTTTTAAAAAAGAAAAGCGCAGAACAAAGTTATTAGTTTAGGTCTGCTTCTAAAAAAACAAAGTTTTTTTAAATAAAAAAAATTTTTGCTTTTTAGGAAAAAAAAAGCAAACAAACAGAAAAGTTCTTTTTAATATAAAAATAACAATAAAATGATAGAATACATAGGTATTTTTTTATATTTTATAATTGCTTTAGCGCTAGCTTCATTAATATTAGGGTTAGCTTTTATATTTGCTACAAGAAAAGCAGATCCAGAAAAAATTTCTGCATACGAATGCGGATTCGATCCTTTTGACGACGCTCGAAGTCGTTTTGATATTCAATTTTATTTAGTTTCAATTTTATTCATTATATTTGATTTAGAAGTAACTTTTCTTTTTCCTTGGGCATTAACTTTAAATAAAATAAGTTATTTTGGCTTTTGGTCTATGATGGTTTTCTTACTAATTTTAACAATTGGCTTTGTCTACGAGTGGCGTAAAGGTGCTCTTGATTGGTCATAAAAAGTCATAAAAATATATTGCGTTAGCTAGAGCTGTTTGGTGTTTCGCAGCGACGTTAAATTTGTTTTGCTGCGAAACACCAAACCGTAAATTAGAAAGCTTTAGAAAATATAAAAAATAATTTTATCTGCTTCTAAATAAACCAAGTTTATAAAGCGGCAATTTAAAACAAGATTTTACTGCGACTATTTTTATCTAAAAAAACTTTGTTTTTTCTGCGACTATCTTTATCTAAATAAACGAAGTTTATCTGCTTTTAAAAAAAACTTTGTTTTTTAAAGCCAAAGAAAAATCGCTAGTAATTGTTTTTTTAAAACATTTATTAATAACAGCTTTAAAAACTTTATTTTTATTAATTTTTTTTTTAGTAAAATTAAATTTTAAAACAAGGGGTATGTAGCTCAGTTGGTTAGAGCATCGGACTTTTAATCTGGTGGTCGTAGGTTCGAATCCTACCATACTCATTATTTTTAAGTATTTAGATATAAAGAGTCTTTTTTTAAAAAAACTAATTAACAAAAATTTTTTTTTTATTAAAAGATTAAAAGTAGGGGTTTAAATAGTTTTTATAAAAAATAATTTACTAGCAGCTTTAAAAACTTTCTTTTAAAAAAAAAATTTAAAAAAAAATCGTTGGGACTTTGGTGCTTACCAAAAGATCAAAACCCGAAAGGTAAGAACAGCAGAAAAATAAAATTTTTAAAACAGTTATTTTTCTAATTCTTTTAAAAAAAATGAAGTTTTTAGTGCTTTGCTGGTAACAATTAATGTCTAAAAAATTTCGTTTTTTTAGACAAGTTAAATTACAAGACAAAAATTTATATAAGTATAAAAAAACAAAATTATTAATAAGCAATACTTTTTACAAAAATATGTTCAATCAATTAAAATTAAAAGAAAATAACAAACTAAGTAAAACTCATAAAGATATTAACCATTCTTTATTAGGGCTAAATACATCTTCAGCGAAGCAGATAAACAAAAATAAAAAATTAAATTTAATTGGTTTTTCAAATGAAACTGAAATACAGTTATATGAAAAATTTATTAATTTGTTAATGATTCATGGAAAAAAAATTAAAGCTTATAATATTTTATATAATACTTTAAAATTTTTAGAAGCTAAAAATTTAAGTTTAACTAAATTAAACCAAGTTGAATCTTCTAGCGATTTCCCTTTTACAGAAAAAAACGAAGTTTTTTTTAGCAACGGCAAAGATCAAAGAATAAATGATAATTCGTCTTTTACAGATACATTAGTAACTTTTAATTTTCTTTTCAAAGCTATAAAAAATGTAAAACCTAGTGTTGAAGTTCGTAAAGTACGAAAAGGTGGTCGAATTTATCAAGTGCCTGCACTTATTCCAAAAAAAAGACAAGAAGCTTTAGCAATACGATGGATTATAGATGCAGCAAAAATTAGGAAAAAAAATTCAAAAACAAGTTTTGCAGAATGTCTAGCTATAGAGTTTATTGAAGCATCTAAAAATCAAGGAAAACCAAGACAAAAACGAGATGAATTACATAAGTTAGCCGAATTAAATCGTGCTTATATTCGATTTCGATGGTGGTAATTTAATTTAGCAGTCTTTATTTTTTAGCAAATTTTTTATTTAACTTCATTTTTAGTAATAAGATAAATAGGTATTTTCTAGTTTTTTATTTTTACATTGTTTGTTTTCAAAAAGTAAAACAGCTGATTTAATAATGAACAAAACTGATTAGTCTTATAGAAAAAAAAGGAAGTTTGAAGATTGAAATTTTGCTAAGTTTATTAACTCTTATGTTAACGTTTATTGGTTAAAAAAACGAAGTTTTTTACGACAAATCAAATAATTAATAAGTCATTAGTTTAAGCCAACAATAAAAATAAAAAATAATGGTTGGCAAACAAAATAAAACTTACTACTTTGTTTTTAGTTTTATTTCGCTAGATCAAAGCGTCATTAGTTGGATTTTATTTCAAGTAAAATTTGTTTACGGTACAAACTAAATTGTTTAATTTAAATTAGTTAAATTTAAAAATTAAATATGCTTGCCTTTTTGGTTTAGTACTTACCTAAAAAAACGAAGTTTTTAAAGTAAGCACTGGCAGAATAAAAATTGAAGTTTTAAAATTATGTATCTTTAACTTAATCTCCAATAGCTCAGCGGTAGAGCGAATGGCTGTTAACCATCAGGTCGTTGGTTCAAATCCAACTTGGGGAGGATATAAAGTAAAGAGATTATAGTTCAGTTGGCAGAACATTTTGCTCATAACAAAATAGTCGTAGGTTCAAATCCTGCTAATCTCAATAAAAAAAGTTTGAACGGTATGCTTAAAAACAAAGTTTTATTATTTAAAAAAACTTTATTGTTGTTTTAAGATTTAAGTGTTTTTCTTAAAAATGTAACAACTAAGTATTTGGTTAAAACTAAAAAAATGAGTGTACTTGCTTTTTAATTTCATTTTACTGTTAAAAAAGTATATTAATAAAAGTTTATTAACTATTTTGTTGTTGGTTATTGGTTAAATTAAGTTTTGGTTACTGGAATACAAATTTATTAGTCATGATTAAATTTAATTTGATTAACTTTAAAGTAAAAACTACAGTGATTTAGGAATTTATTCAACTATATTGTTAGTAAATTTAATTAATTTAAATAATTTTTTTAAATATAAGTGAATTGTTAATTTAGGCGAATTAAAAAATAAAAAGCAAGTCAACAATAAAAATAGTTGTTGTCTTAAATCAATCTTTTATATTTTCTTTAAATTTAATAGAAATAAAATCTGTTTTTTTAAATTTAAGTAATTTTGTATAATAATAGGGCATCTGTTAATAATCTTATTTTTAGAAAAAGTAAAGAAAATTTTGTTCTACTAAATTTTACAAAACTAAATAAACTAAAGTTTCTCTATTTAATATAATACTTAATTAATTAAATTTAGAAAACAAAATTTATAACTGTCTAAAACATTTAAATCCAAAGAAAATTTTTATTGTGAAAAAAAAAGCGCTTTGATCTCTACTTTATAAACTGCGTTTATTTAGAAGCAGACAAACTTTGTTTTTTCTGTGAAAGAAGAAGCACTTAAACGAAGTTTTTTTAGCTAAAGACTGAGCAATTAAAAATTTTTTTTGAATTAATATTTACTATTAAGTATTACTAGAATTCATTTATTTTAAAAACATTAATAGTTTAAGCAATCAACAAACAATAAAATATTTAATTTAAACTAGCATAGAATGGATGCCTTGGTAGATAAAAATAGGACGTTGCACGAAACGAAAAGTCATAGATAGGCACGTAATCCCTGAGATCTATGAATTTCCTCTTGGAAAACTAAAATTATAAATTTAATAACTTAGCGAATTGAAACATCTAAGTAGCTAAAGGAATAAAAATCAACCGAGATTCTGTAAGTAGTGGTGAACGAAAGCGGATTAGGCCGAATTTTAATTTAAAAAATTTAAATTGAAGAGTTTGGAAAAGCTTGCTAAAAAAGGTGAAAGCCCTGTAAATTTTTATTTTTAAATTTCAAAAGACTAAAATAGTTTTTTTATAAAATTCAATGAGTAAAACGAAAATCTTTTTTTGTTTGAATGTAGGGGGACCACCCTCTAAGCCTAAATATGTTTATCTAACCGATAGTGAACAAGTACCGTGAGGGAAAGGTGAAAAAGAACCCTAAAAAGGGAGTGAAATAGATTCTGAATTTCTATGCTTACAATCAGTCGATGTTTATGAAAAATAAATAACGGCGTACCTTTTGCATAATGGGTCAGCGACTAAATAATTATAGCAAGCTTAAGCTGTTAAGTGGAGGCTTAGTAAACACAAGTCTAAAATAGGCGTGCAAAAAATAAAGCCAATGATCTGCCTGCTAAATAAACCAAGTTTATAAAGCAGGCTGCTAGTTGTTGGTCTTATCTTTTATAAGATTTTTCTTATATTTTTTTTAGTTATAATTATTTGACCCGAAACCAGGTGATCTAGCCATGAGCAGGTTGAAAGAATGGTAATACATTTTGGAGGACCGAACCCACGTCTGTGGCAATAGGCGGGGATGACTTGTGGTTAGGGGTGAAAAGCCAATCGAACCTGGAAATAGCTGGTTTTCTGCGAAATCTATTGAGGTAGAGCGCAATTAGATTTAAAAAGGGGATAGAGCACTCTATGGGTAAGGGTGGTCCAAAGCTTTACCGATCCCACGGAAACTCCGAATACCTTTTCAAAACAATTGTAGACAGATTTTGGATGCTAAGGTCCAAAATCAAAAGGGAAACAGCCCAGATCGAACGCTAAGGTCCCTAAACTATAGCTTAGTGGGAAAGGAAATCGATAGGCAAAGACAACCAGGAGGTGGGCTTGGAAGCAGCCATCCTTTGAAGAAAGCGTAATAGCTCACTGGTCTAGCCTACTGGTACCTAAAATGTAACGGGGCTCAAGCTATATACCGAAGCGACGATTTTTAATAAATATCTAAAACTTAAATATGCTGGCAGTGTAACAGACAAACGAAGTTTGTTAACATTACTAACTCTGTTAGTTTAATCTACTTCGTTGCCAGTCATAATCAAAACCTGCTGCTTTAAAAACGAAGTTTTACTGCGACTATCTGCTAAAGCTGATCGCTGATAGCAGATAAACGAAGTTTATCTACTTCGTTGGTAAAGATTAAAAAGGCAAATAAAAAAATTTTAGATTAGGAAAAATTAAAAAGGTAGCAGAACGTTCTGTAAATCGTAGAAGGCTAATTGCTAAATTAAGCTGGAGATATCAGAAGTGAGAATGCTGACATAAGTAACGTAAAATTCTGTTAAATTCAGAATCGCCGTAAATTGGTGGGTTTCCACACACCGTAGTTCGGTGTGGAGTTAATCGGCCCCTAAAAGTTAAGCAAAAGCTGATCTTGATGGGAAGCTTCTTGGCTTCTGCTTTGCTGGAGCCTTGATAAAAGCATAATTTAAAGCAACGAAATTTTTATTTTAAAATATAATTTATTGGATAAACAAAATTTTAAAATAAGTTTCCTGGAAAAAACTTTAGATAAATACCGTACTTAAACCGACACTGGTCAATAAGTTGAATAAACTAAGGCGAAGGAGAGAACTATGTTGAAGGAACTCGGCAAATTACCTCCGTAACTTCGGAAAAAGGAGGGCCTTTATAACATAAATTAAATTGTTATGATGGTGTCACAAAATAGGGGGTGGCGACTGTTTAATAAAAACACAGGACTCTGCAAAGTTGTAAAATGACGTATAGGGTCTGACACCTGCCCGGTGCTGGAAACCTAAAAAAATAGGTGAAAAAGTATTAAAATAAAATATTTAGCTTTGTAGCTTAGAATTGAAGGTCCAGTAAACGGCGGCCGTAACTCTGACGGTCCTAAGGTAGCGAAATTCCTTGACACCTAATTAGTGTCCTGCATGAATGGTGTAACGACTGCCCTACTGTCTCCAACATAGACTCCGTGAAATTGAAATCTCCGTGAAGATGCGGAGTATCTGAAAGTAGACGGTAAGACCCTATGCACCTTTACTATAACCATTTATTGGAAAAAAATGTATACTGTGTAGGATAGGTGGGAGCTATTTTAAACTTAAAATAGCAGCCTTGAAATACCACCCTTTATATATTTATTTCCTAACCTATTTTTAATAAAAAGGAACAATGAATGGTGGGTAGTTTGCTTGGGGCGAGCGCTTCCTAAAGAGTAACGGAAGCGTGCGAAGGTAAGCTCAAGTTGGTCGGAAATCAATTGTAGAGCGTAATGGTATAAGCTTGCCTGACTGTAAGACATACAAGTCGAGCAGAGACGAAAGTCGGCCATAGTGACCCGGGAGCACCGCGTGGAAGGGCTCTCGCTCAACGGATCAAAGGTACGCTAGGGATTAAAAAAATGTTAGTCCTACTTATAGGTAACTATAAGTGTAAAATTGGGTGAATTGCAAGAACCCTAAGTATAACAATATATAAGGGAATTTGCAGCGAAGTCTGCTGAAAGGTTTAAAAAATAGTAAGTAGAAACGTTCAACGACTAGAAAGTGAGGAAAAACCTACCAATAAACTTTCCACGAGCGCCCGACAACTTTATAAAGTTTTAATAAACGTAAAACTAGGCTTTAAAAAACTTTGTTTTTTTTAGGGCTCTAGGTTTAAAGTTGATGACATAGTCTGATCTTTAAGGAAACTTAAAGAAATAAAAGATAAAGAGCTTTTATGTTAACAAAATGAACAGGCTAATGACTCCCAAGAGCTCTTATCGACGGAGTCGTTTGGCACCTCGATGTCGACTCATCGCATCCTGGAGGTGAAGAAGCTTCCAAGGGTTCGGCTGTTCGCCGATGAAAGCGGTACGTGAGTTGGGTTTAGTGCGTTGAGAAACAGTACGGATCCTATCTTTTTTGGGTGTAAGCATCAAAAGTGCACATATAAAATTGAGAGAGCCATTCTCCTGTACGAGAGGACCGAGAATGATGAACCTCTTGTGTACCAGTTGTGGCGCCAGCCGCATCGCTGGGTAGCTACGTTCAGATCAAATAACCGCTGAAAGCATCTCAAGCGGGAAGTTGTATCTCAAAACCAATTTTAAATTTCGTGAAAGACTATCACGTAAATAGGCGAGAGGTGAACTTATAGTAATATAATAGCTTACTCGTACTAAAAATAAAATATTTTATTTTTAACCTTTTAACTATAAAAATTAATCTTAAAATCGAAAAAGTTGTTAGTTTGTCTTGTTAGATCTTTCGCGTAGCAGAAAATGTAGTTTTTCTTCTACCAACGATTTTCTTTTGCAAAAAACTTTGTTTTTAAAGCAAAGTCTAACAAAACACATTAAACATATTTGAAAAAAACTTTTTATAAAAAAAAGCGATTTTTCTTTTTTTTAAAAATGTAAAAAAATTTTTTAATTATTTTTTTTTTATTTATAATAGGCAGCAATTTTTATTGCGTTTTTACTACTTCGCTGGTAGCAGATAAACGAAGTTTATACTACTTCACTGAGATAAGGACAAATTAATTAATAAAAATAAACATAATATGACAACAATTCATATCATTTATACTTTTTTATTAATTGTAATTACGATTTACCTTATTGTACTTCAATATTATAATTATTCTAAATATATTGAATTAAGGTATAATATACTTGTAAATATTAATTTTTATTTCATTTTAATTTGTTTAGCAGCAACATGTGTAGCTATATTTATTGTTACATTTGAACAATTATTCATAACATCTGGTAAAATTCTTGGTCAAATTTTAACAGATTGCACTAAAGTTGCTGAACAGACAAATATTGAGTTAGCAAAAACACATGGCACTTTAAACTCTACTTATGTAGACGTAGAAGTTGTTCCTGAAGCAAAATCTACAAGCTCTTAAAATCAAACTGAGTTTAAACCTACAAATTCTTCTTTTATTCAAACTGAAAAAAACATCAATCAAGTGGATGCAGACGTAAAAAAAAATATAATTGTTAACCAAGCAAATAGCAAAGCAAACAGCGAAGCAAAAGAAATTTCTTCAAATGCTAATACTAAAGATCTTATTCCTAGTCCGGCAGAAAACAAAAAACCAAACTCATATATTGAAAGAGTATTTTCTTTTCTTCCTAATGGAGCACAACAATATTTTAAAGAGTTAACGCTAAAAACAGCAGAAGATCTAATTGAAAAGCCTAGTTCTCCTGACACTAAAAAAGTAGTAATTGGTGTTTTAACCTCTGTTTTAGGGGAAGAAAGTAAAGTTTCTACACCTTTAGAGTTAGGAATTCAAGATCCAAATAACAAAGAGTTACAAGTTCCTTTTTTCAGAGCCGAAATAGTACAAAAAGATGGTTCAGTCCAAAAAATAGATTGTATCAATTTTGAAGCTGCTGCTAACGTAGCAGATGATACATATAAAGAGCATACTGGTAAATCTAAACTTTCTTTTTTTGAAAAAAAAACTTTAAACGTGGGCCTTAAAGCTATGGGTCTTGATAAAACTGTTTGTTTTCCTTGTAATAAAGAAAAGCTCTCATTACCAATTTTACCAAATACGAAAGCAATTGTAAATTACGACACTCCTCCTTCATTTTCGGGAAGTCCACATAATTTATTTTAATGCATAATTTTTTCAGCGATTTTTTTTCGTTGTTTCACTTTTTTTTTAAAAAAACTTCACTTTAGCTAATAAAATTAGCTTGGAAATTTGTATAATACTAAATAATCGTTAGTAGTCCTTACTGATTAGTTCGCTTCGCTGGGATAAGGACTCATTGGTCTAGCCTTTATTTTTTAGCAAACTCTACTTGCTTTAAAAGGGAGTTTTTACTGCGATTTTCTTTTCGAAAAATTATTGAACGAAGTTTTTTAAAAATAACTGCTTTAACTTTTGATTTAGTCCTTATCTTTTAGTAAAAATCAAAAAACGAGGTAAACTAAACAATAAGGATTGGTCACTTAAATAAGAAAAAATAGAAAATAAAAATTGTTTTTATGGTTAAGTTTATAAACAGATGGTTATTTTCAACAAACCATAAGGATATTGGTACGCTTTATTTAATATTCGGAGCATTTTCAGGAGTTCTTGGTACTTGTTTTTCAATGTTAATTCGTATGGAATTAGCGCAACCAGGAAATCAAATATTAAATGGTAATACACAATTATATAATGTTATAATTACAGCGCATGCCTTTTTAATGATTTTTTTTATGGTAATGCCTTCAATGATTGGTGGTTTTGGTAACTGGTTTGTTCCTATTTTAATCGGAGCACCTGATATGGCTTTTCCACGTTTAAATAACATCAGTTTTTGGCTATTACCTCCTTCTTTATTGTTACTTTTAAGTTCTGCATTGGTAGAAGTAGGTGCTGGAACAGGCTGGACAGTGTATCCACCTTTAAGTAGTATTGCCAGCCACTCAGGAGGTGCGGTAGATTTAGCTATTTTTAGTCTTCATTTATCTGGTATAAGTAGTATTCTTGGAGCTATTAATTTTATTACAACTATTATAAATATGCGTGGCCCTGGTATGACTATGCATAGACTTCCATTATTTGTTTGGTCTGTATTTATTACTGCATTTTTATTACTTTTAGCTCTTCCTGTTTTAGCAGGCGGTATAACTATGTTATTAACTGATAGAAATTTTAATACTACTTTTTTTGACCCTGCTGGTGGCGGTGATCCAGTATTGTTTCAACATTTATTTTGGTTTTTTGGTCATCCAGAAGTGTATATTTTAATTTTACCAGGTTTTGGTATTATTAGTCATATTGTCTCTACGTTCTCTAAAAAACCTATTTTTGGTTATTTAGGAATGGTTTATGCTATGTTAAGTATTGGTATATTAGGTTTTATTGTTTGGGCGCATCACATGTATACTGTAGGCTTAGATATCGATACACGAGCTTATTTTACAGCTGCTACAATGATTATTGCAGTGCCTACAGGTATTAAAATTTTTAGTTGGTTAGCTACTATGTGGGGTGGTAGTATTGAATTAAAAACTCCAATGTTATTTGCCATTGGATTTATTTTTTTATTTACTGTTGGTGGACTTACTGGTGTAGTATTAGCTAATTCTGGTATAGATATTGCATTACATGATACTTATTATGTAGTTGCTCATTTCCATTACGTATTATCTATGGGCGCAGTGTTTGCTCTTTTTGCAGCATATTATTTTTGGATTGGGAAAATTACTGGTTTACAATATCCAGAAACTTTAGGTCAAATTCATTTTTGGATTTTTTTTGTAGGTGTAAATATTACTTTTTTTCCAATGCATTTCTTAGGTCTTGCAGGAATGCCTCGTCGTATACCAGACTATCCTGATGCTTTTGCTGGTTGGAATGCAGTAGCTTCTTATGGAAGTTACCTTTCAGTGTTGGCAACAATTTTCTTTTTTTATGTGGTTTATAGAACTTTAACTAGTACTGAAAAATGTGGTCGTAATCCTTGGGAAACTACTCCAGGTGTATCAGCTACTTTAGAGTGGATGGTGGGTTCACCTCCTGCATATCACACTTTTGAAGAAATTCCAAGTATTAAGGATACTCTTCCTACAAGTTAAGCTTCAGCGTTTATTGTTTTGTTCTTACCTAAAAAAACAAAGTTTTTTTAGGTAAAGACTAGACTAATGTCTAGATTAGCAATAAAAATAGTCATTGATTAACCTTCAGCGACTTTTTTCGCAGAATAACAAAGTTATTAGTTTAAGTCTTTACCATGTTCTTATCAACTTTCCTGATAAGGACAACGGTAAGAGACTTGCATTTAAGGGCTAAACTTCAGTCATTGCTTTTAAAAAACTGTATTTTTTTAGTAGCAGATGCTTTGCTCTTTGGTTAAGTTAACGAAGTTAAGTTAACGAAGTTAACGAAGTTAAGTTAACGAAGTTAACGAAGTTAAGTTAACGAAGTTAACGAAGTTAAGTTAACGAAGTTAACGAAGTTAAGTTAACGAAGTTAACGAAGTTAAGTTAACGAAGTTAACTTAACCAAAGGGTCAGGACTGAACGAAGTTTTTTAAATTTAGCAAAGCAAACCAAAACTAGCAAAGCTTACGAACTAAATTAAATAAACTAAAGGGCTAAAAAAAAACTTTGTTTTTTAAAACGGGAGAAAAATTGCCGAAGACCTAACCTAGTTTAATAAATCAAAGGCCTCACTAACAAAGTTAGTAAGGTTGGCGAAGCTAGTTCGCCTTATCAAGAATTATCAAGAAAAACAATGATCTTTACTTTTTAAGATAAAAGCTTTAAGTTAAAAAAAAGAATATTTTTATGGATTTAGTCAAATATCTTGCAGTATCAATGATTTTATTTTTATTAGGCATTTGGGGTATATTTTTAAATAGAAAAAATATCATTATAATGTTAATGTCAATTGAATTAATGCTATTGGCAGTTAATTTAAACTTTTTACTTTTTTCAGTGTATTTAGATGATTTAATGGGCCAATTATTTGCTTTATTAGTATTAACAGTTGCAGCAGCAGAATCAGCTATTGGATTAGCTTTATTAGTAGTTTATTATCGTGTACGAGGTACAATAGCTGTTGAATTTATAAATTTAATGAAAGGATAATTTTAACTTATGTAAAATTAAAAATTTAGTGTACCACAGTAATTAAAAAATAATTTTAAGATTTCTAAGATTAGTTTTTTTTTATTAAAATATTAAACATAAATAAAGTTTTAGCATTTATTTTTTTCCAACCTAACCTTATAATTCTAATAACTAAGGTTAGGTTAAAAAAAAAATAAGAACTGGATTAAAAACTTCGTTCCTGCTTTCAGTCCTTACCTAAAAAAACTTCGTTTTTCTGCTTTGCCGGTAATGACCAAAGGGTAAAATCAACTTTGTTGATTAACCTTGCTAATAATTTCATTATTAGCTTAGGCGTAGCAATCAAAACTTCGTTTTTAAAAAACAAATTTAAAGAAAAATCGCTGGTCTGCGACTATTTTTGTCGCCGAAACTTCGTTTATCTGCCAACGAAGTAGGCTGGTAGCAGCTTAATTTCGTTAACTTAAAAAAAATGAAATTTTAAAAAATTTTATCTTAAAGCTAATATTTAATTTCTACAGAAATGGCGTATATAACTTAGATGGTAAAAGTACCGGACTGTGACTCTGGAAACATGGGTTCAAATCCCATTATTCGCCCTAAAAAAAACAGCTTCAATATATTTTTACTTAATATAGTTTTGCTCATTTTTATTTATGTGTAAATTGATTAGTTTCTAATTATAATTAAAATACGATATTAATATATAATTAGAAACTATGTTAAATGTTTTGATAGCGTAAAAATAATGAATAAAGATAGGTAATCAATTTTTTTTGTTGCTGTGTAATAAAAATACTTGGTTAAATATCAAACGGTATAGTAATTAATAAAAAAAAACAAAGTTTTTCTATTTTCTTTAAAAACTTTGTTTTTTTAGTAGCATCTGCTTCGTTCTTTGGTCCTTACCCTTTGATAAGGACTGAACAAAGTTTCTGCCTGCGAAGTAATCTGGCAAAGCCAAATTAAATATAATTTCTATTTAGATTATCTAAGCTTTTTTTTTAAGTAAAAGTAAATAAACACAAAAAAATTATATGGCATTATCTCTTAGTGAAATTTCTGTTTTATTAGAACAAAAAATCTCAAATTCTTATTCTAAATTAAATATTGATGAAATTGGACGAGTTTTATCTATTGGAGATGGTATTGCTCGTGTGTATGGCTTAAATAAAATTCAATCTGGAGAGATGGTAGAATTTTCAAGTGGAGTTAAAGGTATGGCTTTAAACTTAGAAAATGATAACGTAGGAGTAGTACTTTTTGGTGGGGATAGCTCAATTAAAGAAGGTGATATTGTAAAACGTACTGGTAATATTGTAGATGTTCCTGTAGGTAAAGGAACATTAGGTCGTGTATTAGATGCTCTTGGAAACCCAATTGACGGCAAAGGGGCTTTAAAAGACGTTACTCGTTCACGTGTGGAAGTAAAAGCTCCTGGTATTATTGCTCGTAAATCTGTACACGAACCTATGCAAACTGGTTTAAAAGCAGTAGATAGTTTAGTTCCAATTGGACGCGGACAACGTGAATTAATTATTGGTGATCGTCAAACAGGAAAAACTGCTATTGCTATTGATGCAATTATAAATCAAAAGTCAATAAATCAAGGCAATGATGAAACAAAAAAACTTTATTGTGTTTACGTAGCTATTGGTCAAAAAAGATCTACTGTAGCTCAATTAGTAAAAATTCTTTCTGAAGCCGGGGCTTTAGATTATTCAATTATTGTAGCCGCTACAGCATCGGATCCTGCGCCTTTACAATTTTTAGCTCCTTATTCAGGCTGTGCAATGGGAGAATATTTCAGAGATAATAAAATGCATGCATTAATTGTTTATGATGACTTAAGTAAACAAGCTGTAGCTTATCGTCAAATGTCTTTATTATTAAGACGCCCACCTGGACGTGAAGCTTTTCCAGGAGATGTTTTTTATTTACATTCTCGTCTTTTAGAAAGAGCTGCTAAAATGTCTGATGAAACTGGAGCTGGATCATTAACAGCTTTACCAGTTATTGAAACGCAAGCTGGGGATGTTTCTGCTTATATACCTACAAATGTAATTTCAATTACTGATGGTCAAATTTTCTTAGAAACTGAATTATTTTATAAAGGAATTCGTCCGGCTATAAACGTAGGTCTTTCTGTAAGTCGTGTAGGTTCTGCCGCTCAACTTAAAGCTATGAAACAAGTAGCTGGAACTTTAAAATTAGAACTAGCTCAATATAGAGAAGTTGCTGCTTTTGCTCAGTTTGGATCAGATTTGGATGCAGCTACTCAGTATTTATTAAATAGAGGAGCTCGTTTAACAGAAATGCTAAAACAAGGTCAATTTAGTCCAATGGAAATTGAGAAACAAGTTGTTGTTGTTTATGCAGCTACAAAAGGTTATTTAGATAAGCTAAATGTTTCTGATATTTCTAAATTTGAACAAACTTTATTAAAAGAAATTGATCCTGAAATCTTAAAAACTATTCGTGAAGAAAAAACTATCTCTGAAAGTTTAAATAATAAATTAAAAACTTTTTTTGATAATTTTACTGAAAAATTTTTAGCCACTGTTTAACAATTTTACTAGCCTTTCTTCTGCCCTTTATAAACGAAGTTTATTAGAAGCAGATAAATTTTTTTTTTTTAGTAGCAGCTGCTTGGCTGACCAGTAATTTTTCTTTTATACTTATTTATTAATTTGGTTCGTCTTAAAAAACTTTGTTTTTTTTGCCAAAAGATCCTTACTATGTCCTTATCAGCGAAGCTGACATCGACAACAGCAGAAAAAACTTCGTTTATCTACTTCTAAAAAAAACAAAGTTTTTAAAAGTAGCAAATAAACGAAGTTTCTGTCGGCCAAGCAGGCCCTGTGGTCATTACCAAAGGGTAAGGACTGGCCAACGATAAAAATAGTCGTTGGCTGAACCTACCAAAGAAAAATCGCTGGTTTTATAAACTTCGTTTATTTAGAAACAGATTAATCTTTTTTTTAGTAAATAAGAATAAAAATTTATTGTCTTAAACAATTGTTTGAGTGTTTTAAAAATAAAATTCAATTTATGCTAAATTTTATTTTAGTTTAAAAGTTATAAAATAATTTAACTAACAAAAGATCGATTTTCGGTTAGGTAACATAATGGTAATGTATGAGACTGCAAATCTTGAAATGGCAGTTCAATTCTGCCCCTAACCTTAATTTGATTTTATTAAAATTAAATTGACAGTGATTTTTTTTTTGTAAAAAAACCAAATTTTTACTGCTATCAGTCTTTACCAAAGGGTAAGACAGGGTCTACTTCCAGCGAAGCAGTAAAACAAAATTTTTAAATAAAAATAGTCGCAGAAAAACTTGGTTTTTAAAGAAAATTTAAAGAAAAATCGTTGATTCGACAACAATAAAGATAGTCGTCGCCCCTAAAAAAAAACGAAGTTTTTTTAGCCCATTGATCTTTAGCCAATATTAAAGACTACTAACTTAATTGTTAGTTTAAGTTCAAAAATTTCTAACTTTTCTAAATATATTTTAGTTATAAAAATAAAAAAAACTCATGACTTTGCTTATTTTTAATATAGTTTTAAAAATACTTTCTATAACTATTCCTTTATTACTTGGAGTAGCTTTTTTAACTTTAGCAGAACGCAAAGTAATGGCTTCCATGCAAAGAAGAAAAGGACCAAATGTAGTTGGTATTTTTGGGTTATTCCAACCCATAGCTGATGGTTTAAAATTATTGGTAAAAGAACCTGTTCTACCTAGTAGCGCAAATTTAATGATTTTTTTATTTGCACCCGTTTTAACTTTTTTATTAAGTCAAGTAGCATGGGCTGTAATTCCTTTTGGAGAAGGTTTAGTATTAGCAGATTTAAACGTAGGTTTATTGTATCTATTTGCAATTTCTTCTCTGGGAGTTTATGGTATTATAACAGCCGGCTGGTCAAGTAATTCAAAATATGCTTTTCTAGGAAGTTTAAGATCAGCTGCACAAATGGTGTCTTACGAAGTATCATTAGGTTTAATTTTAATTACAGTATTACTTTGTGTAGGTTCTTTAAATCTTACGGAAATAGTATTGGCACAACAAAAAGTGTGGTTTTGTATTCCATTATTTCCTCTTTTAATAATGTTTTTTATTTCATGTTTGGCAGAAACTAACAGAGCACCATTTGATTTGCCTGAAGCAGAAGCGGAATTAGTTGCTGGTTATAATGTAGAATACTCTTCGATGGGTTTTGCCCTGTTTTTTCTTGGTGAATACGCTAATATGATTGTTATGAGTAGTTTGTGCGCTTTATTTTTTTTAGGAGGATGGTTGCCACCATTAAATTTGGCAATTTTTTATTGGTTACCCGGAGTTTTTTGGTTTGGATTAAAAATAATTTTTTTTTTGTTTTTATTTGTTTGGGTACGTGCAGCTTTTCCAAGATATCGTTACGACCAATTAATGCGTTTAGGTTGGAAAGTTTTATTGCCCCTTTCTTTAGCTTGGGTAGTTTTAGTTTCTGGTGTTTTAATTAGTTTTGACTGGCTTCCATAAAATTTATTAATTTAGTCTTAGCTTAAACTAATTTATTAGTTTAAGCTAAGTAAAAAACAAAACTTAATTAGATTTTTTTGCTAGTATTAAAGTATTAAAATAGATTAGTCAAGCAAAAACAAAAAATTAACCACTGTGTTATTCTGCTTGGCTAAAAGTTACTCTAAAAAAACTTTGTTTTTAAAGCGTTGTAGCGTTTATTCTTTTACCAAAAAACCAAAGTTTTTCTACAAAAAAAAAACCAGTGATTTTTTTTCCTGCTTCTAAATAAACGAAGTTTATAATACAAGTAAAAATTAATGGATAAGAGTTAATTAATATATAAGTAAAAATTTTTTTAATTAGTTAAACGTTTTTTGTTATTGACAATAAACTAAATAAACTAAACTAAAATTTGAATAGTGCGGGTATAGATTAAAGGTAAATTACCTGCCTTCCAAGCAGAGGATATGGGTTCGATTCCCGTTACCCGCTTTTCTAAGAAAAAATATAATATGTAATTTTTAGTATTAAATTAATATTTTTTTATAAAAATGAAGCTTCCCTAAAAAATTATCTGATAACTTTTGCTAAATTCAGCAGAGTTGAATTTAGCCTGTACTAAGGGCTAAGGATCAAAGGGCCTATTTCGCTGGACTAAGTTTATTCATCTAGTCTTTACTTTTATTTTTGCTCTTTAGTTTTATTTTGACTTTTGTTTATTATGGTCGTTACATAAATTTTGTTCTTATTATTTTAAAAACGAAGTTTTACTGCTTCGCCTAAGCTAATAATGAAATTATTAGCAAGGTTAATCAACAAAGTTGATTTTACCCTTTGGTCATTCCTTTAAAAACGAAGTTTTTTTAGGTAAGGACTGATAGCAGGAAAAATTTCGTTTTTCATTATTAGTCTAGGTAAATTTGTATCTTTCTGCTACTAATAAACTTCGTTTATAAAGCCAATAAATATAAAAATTTTTTATGAAAAGATTATCAATACTAAAACAACCTATATTTTCTGTAGTAAATGATCATTTAATCGATTATCCATCTCCAAGTAATTTAAACTATTTGTGGGGTTTTGGTAGTCTTGCAGGTCTCTGCTTAGTTATTCAAATAGCAACTGGTGTTTTTTTAGCAATGCATTATACTCCACACGTAGATTTAGCTTTTTTAAGTGTAGAACATATTATGCGAGATGTAGAAGGTGGTTGGTTACTACGTTATACGCACGCTAATGGTGCAAGCATGTTTTTTATTGTAGTTTATCTTCATATGTTTAGAAGTTTATATCATTGTAGTTATGCTAGTCCTCGCGAAGCTGTATGGTGTATTGGAGTAATTATTTTATTACTTATGATAATAACAGCTTTTATCGGTTATGTATTACCATGGGGTCAAATGAGTTTCTGGGGTGCGACTGTAATTACAAGTTTAGCTAGTGCGATACCAGTTGTAGGTGATAGTATCGTAACTTGGTTATGGGGAGGTTTTTCTGTAGATAATGCCACTTTAAATAGATTTTATAGTCTTCATTATTTACTTCCATTTATCATTGCGGGTGCTTCAATTGTACATATTGCAGCTTTACATCAATATGGCTCAAATAATCCATTAGGAACAAATTCATCAGTGGACAAAGTTTCATTTTATCCTTATTTTTACGTTAAAGATTTAGTAGGTTGGGTAACTTTTGCTATATTTTTTGCAATATTTATTTATTTTTATCCTAATTTATTAGGTCATCCCGACAATTATATTCCTGCAAATCCTATGTCAACACCAGCTCATATTGTTCCAGAATGGTATTTTTTATGGGTTTATGCTATTCTTCGTAGTATACCTAACAAATTGGGAGGTGTAGCTGCAATTGCTTTAGTTTTTGTGGCTTTATTAGCTCTACCGTTTATAAATACATCACAAGTTCGAAGCTCAAATTTTAGACCAATTCATAAAAAATTATTTTGGTTATTAGTGGCTGACTGTATTATCTTAGTTTGGATTGGTCAACAACCAGTAGAAGATCCTTATATTTTAATAGGACAACTTGCTTCTGTTTATTTTTTTGTTTATTTTTTAATATTTATTCCGTTTTTAGGTAAATTTGAAAAATTTTTAATTAACTACAAAGAAACATCTTCTTTAGAGAAAAATTATGCTTTAAGATAATTTGTTTTTTCCTTTAGTTTTTACCCTTTGGGTTGCTTGGTTACACCAAAGGGTAGATCAACAAAGTTGATTAACCTTCCAATAACTTTGTTATTAGTTTAAGCAGTATTTATTTCTTTGCCTTTTTCTTAAAAACGAAGTTTTTTTAGCAGCGGTAAAAATTTAGTTTTTTTAGAAGTAGGTAGTAGCTTACCCAGAATAAGTTAAACGCCTATTTTGGGTAAGCGTTTATTATTATTTTTTATATTCAACGACTATCTTTATTGCCCTAAAAAAATCAAGCTTTTTAAGTCTAGCCAAACAAATTTTGTTTTGCTAGGATAGGGATTGATCAATGACTATTTTTATTGTTGGCTTAGGCTAATCATAAAGCCAACCAAATTAACAAAACCTTGCATAGCGTTGAATTTAAAGTAAAAACTTATTAACGAAATGAGTAAAAACTAAGTTTAAAGTGTATTTATTTAGATAAAAAACAATCAAAACTAAAAATTATAATTATTTAGTTTTTTTTTACTAAAAAAAAGCTAATTAACTGTCTAAAGTTTATCAAGGTTAGTTAAAAATAATAATATCTTTAAAAATCTTAGTTTCTCAAAATAGAGGTATTAATTTACATACATTAGCAAATGCTTAAATATAAAACATTTAAGCACTAACTATTTAGATAAAAACATAGTTTATATAATTTTTTAATTATTTTTTAGTGACAACTTAATAAATAATTAACTATATTTAATATATAATAACATTTCGTTAATTTAATTAAGAGTATTTTAATTTTTACTAAAAAATAACTTAGTTTTTGATTTATAACTAATTTTGAGTTGAATTAAATTACGATTTTATAATGTAAAATTTTACTTGATAGCGTAAAAATTGAGGATAGCCAAAATAGATTTATTTTAAAAACTATTTGAGGTAAATTATTTCTATTAAAATTTAAGATTGGGGATATAGCTTAGTTGGTTAGAGTATTGGCCTGTCACGCCAAAGGCCGCGGGTTCGATTCCCGTTGTTCCCGGGTTTAAATTTATTTAAACCAAATTTTATTTTATAAAAATATTTCTAAATTTAATTTATTAGTCTTATTAGTTAAAGGGTCTGCTTTTAAATAAACGAAGTTTATAAAGTAAACCAATATTTTCTTAATAGAAAATAAAAAAAACTAAAATAATTTAACTTTTTTTTTAAAGATAACGACCAACGAGTGAACGAATACATTAAAAATAAAAATGGTCATTGATCCACTTTCAGGGATTTTTTTTAAATAACTTTGTTATTGATTTAGATTATAAAAACTTTGTTTTAAGTTAATGAAATTGGCTGAAGCTGTTACCTGCTTTGGTGTAGTCTTTTAAAAGCTACGAAAAACCAACTTTTTTTTACTAGGCTAGCAATAACCTAATTAAGATAGTTAATGAGCCCTACTTTTAAATTCAACGACTATATTTTTATCGAATAGACTAAATCAAATTTGTTCTGCTTTCAACGATTTTTCTTTCGCTAAAAAATAAAAAACTTTGTTTTAAATCAGCGTAGTAGTCTGCTTCGCTGAACCAAGTTTTATCTGCTTTCTTATAGTTAAAAGCAAACTCCGTTTTTTCTGCTTCGCCGGCAGATAAACTTTGCTTATTTTAAATCCGTATTAGATTAAAATAAAAGCTAACAAAAAAATAAGTAAATATATTAATATGCCTCAATTAGATAAAGTTACTTTTTTATCGCAATTCTTTTGGTTATGTTTTTTTTATATTGGTTTTTATTTTTTAATTTTAAAATTTTTTCTTCCAAAAATGACTAGAATTTTAAAACTTAGAAAAAATAAATTAAGCTCCTCTCAAGAAGGTGTGACGAGTCTGCAGCAAGAAAATGATAAAATTCGCGTTAGTTACGAAACTTTATTGGCAAACGGTTTAAGTGCATCTAGGAGTGCATTTAATGAAAGTTTTCAACGTACAGAAAAGTGGTTACAGGATATGGTAGAAAATAATAATAAAACACATTTTAAATCTATAAATAAAGCTTATATTTATTCAGTAGGTGAAGCTTCTCTTTCTCAAAATTTAGCTTTAAACCAAGTATCGTCTGAATTACCTGAAAAAATTTATTTTCCAATATTATTGGATAAAATTAAAAATTTGAGTAAAGAAAATAATTTTTCTAAAAAAAAATAAATTTTATTTTGCTAGCATTTATTCAATTTTTCTTTAAAAATGAAGTTTTTCTGCTATCAAAAAAAAATGAAGTTTTTTCTGCTTCCTTTATTTAAGCGAAGTTTATCTACTTCGCTAGTAAACACTAGACCAATGGGTTTTTACCTAAAATAATAAAGATAATTGCTTATTTTATTATTTTGGGTAAAAACCCATTTACCTGCTTTGCTGGCAAAGAAAAAATAATAAAAAAAATAATTTTTAAAAACTAAAAATTTATGCTTAGTAACGATAAATTAAGACCATATATTTTCATATTTTTAATTTTCTGTGTGGTTAGTTCAAAACACATCATCATTTATAATGAAGAAATATTAGTAGCATTAAGTTTTTTTATTTTTGTAATATTTATATCTCAGTATTTTGGTAATACTATTAAAGAATCATTAGACGAACGCAGCCAGGCTATTAAAACTGAATTGCAAAATTTTTTAAATTTAAAACAAGAATCTTTAAATGAGCTTTTGAAAGAACATGAAAAAGTTTTTTTCCTAAAAAAAACTTTGCATAACTTAGGAATTTTTACAAATTCTGAACTAAAAAAAAGTAGTTTGGGTGTAGAAAAATCTTTAAAAACAATTTTTTCGCAACAAATACAACAAAAATTAAAAACTTTGTCTTATTTGAAATCAAATTTACAGCAAAAATTACAGCAAGTAATGGCTGCTAACTTATTAAATGCGGTTTTAGTTAAAATTAAAAAAAAAAAACAAGCAGTACAAATTAGCCCAATTGCTATTCAAAGAGCTATTGAGCTATTAGCACCATCAAAATAACTATTTATATACCCCGAGTTTTTTTTTTAAAAACTTCATTTTTTTATAATAATAACTGCTTCTAAATAAACGAAGTTTATAAAGAAAAGAAGTTCTAATGTGTAACCTTGCTAATAACTTCGTTATTAGCTAGGCAAAACAGCTATTTAGTAATGCTTTATTTTTTTTAGTTATTATAAAAAATCTTTTTGTTAATTTTTGTATTCTAGTTTTATTTTATTACCAAAATTAAGTTAAACTTAGGTCCAAGTGAAACAGTAAAAACAAAGTTTTACTGCGACTATCTGCTAAAGCTGATCGCTGATAGCAGCTGCTTCGCTGCCAAGGTTTAGAAAGCTAACTATAAAAATAATTTTTAGCCCTTTGGTCTACTAAGCAAACTCTGCTTTGTTTTAAAAAAGTTTGTTTTTTAGGGTAACGCTTTTAAAAAAACAAACTTTTTTTAAAAGCGTTACCATTAAATTTTAGCTTATTTGGTGAAAATGGTAAACACGATAGACTTAAAATCTGTTCCTAATTTAGGTTATCGGTTCAAGTCCGATAGTAAGCAAATGTATTGCTAAAAATGAAAGTTAATCTGCTTTGCTGTAAATGCATAGTTTTTGTGGTTAGAAGTAAATGAACTCAAGTGAAATAATTTAATGTTAATTAAAATATAAAAATCAGAAAAAATCTGCTGAGTTAAAACATTCTTAGCTCAGCTGGATAGAGCAACAACCTTCTAAGTTGAGGGCCGCAGGTTCAAATCCTGCAGGATGTAAAAAACTTAAAAAAACCAAAGTATTGTGTTAGATAATTTTTAATTTGAGTTTTCATATTTAGCCTTTACTTTACTTAATTTTTAGTTGTTTAGTCCTAAGCGAATTTTTAAAGTTTCCAGTCTGCCAGCGAAGCAGCAAAATAAACGAAGTTTATCTGTTTCACTGGCAAAAGCAGCTGCCTTTAAAAACGAAGTTTTACTGCGACTATCTGCTAAAGCTGATCGCTGGAAGTAGAAAAAAACTTTGTTTTTACTGTTTCACTTGGACGAAGTTTTTTTTGCCGTTGTCCATATCACATCAGCTTTACTGATAAGGACCTACTACTAAATAAACTTGGCTTATCTGCTTTGCTGGTAGCAGGTTAATTTCGTTAATTTAAGATTAAACTTTATTTAAAAAAATAACTATTTTAGATTTTTTAAAAAAATTATGTATTTACTCATAGTTTTATTACCATTATTGGGAAGTATCGCAGCAGGTCTTTTTGGACGTTTTTTAGGATTTAGAGGAGCTGCGATAATAACGGTTAGTTGCGTATTAGCGTCTAGTTTTTTAAGTTGTATTGCTTTTTATGAAGTAGCCTTATCAGGAAGTCCTTGCTATTTAAAATTGGCACCATGGTTTTTTTCTGAAATGTTTGACGCTTCCTGGGGTTTTTATTTTGATAGTTTAACCGTAGTTATGTTGATAGTTGTTACGTTTGTCAGCACTCTAGTTCATATTTATTCAATTTCATATATGTCTGGAGATCCTCATATTCCACGCTTTATGTGTTATCTTTCAATTTTCACTTTTTTTATGTTAATGCTCGTAACAGCAGACAATTTTATACAAATGTTTTTTGGCTGGGAAGGTGTTGGATTAGCATCTTATCTTTTAATAAGTTTTTGGTTTACAAGACTTCAAGCTTCAAAATCTTCCATAAAAGCTATGCTAGTTAATAGGATAGGTGATTTTGGACTAGCTTTAGGAATTATGGCACTTTTTTCAGTTTTTAAAACTGTAGATTTTTCAAGTATTTTTGCTTGTGCTCCACAGTTTGCTGGAACATCCTTTATTTTTTGTAATTTTAAAGTAGACACTTTAAATACTATTTGTATATTATTATTTATTGGTGCTGTAGGAAAATCAGCTCAACTTGGCTTACACACTTGGTTACCCGATGCTATGGAAGGTCCTACTCCTGTCTCTGCTTTAATACATGCTGCTACTATGGTAACAGCTGGTGTATTTATGATTGCTAGGTGTTCACCTTTATTTGAGTATGCTCCTGTAGCATTAACTGTTGTGACCATTGTAGGTGCTATGACATGTTTTTTTGCCGCTACTACAGGAATAGTACAAAATGACTTAAAACGCGTGATAGCATATTCTACATGTAGTCAATTAGGCTACATGGTTTTTGCTTGCGGAATTTCAAACTACTCAGTAGGGGTTTTTCATTTGATGAATCATGCGTTTTTTAAAGCATTATTATTTTTAAGTGCTGGATCAGTAATTCATGCATTATCCGATGAGCAAGACATGAGAAAAATGGGAGGTGTTGTTCAACTTTTACCTTTTACTTATGCCATGATGTTAATAGGTTCATTTTCTTTGGCAGGATTTCCTTTTTTAACAGGCTTTTATTCAAAAGATGTAATATTAGAACTAGCTTATGCTAAATATACAATAAGTGGAAATTTTGCTTATTGGTTAGGATCAATTTGTGTTCTATTTACATCTTATTATTCGTTTAGGTTATTGTTTCTAACTTTTCTCAGCCCAACGGCAGCCTATAAAAATTCTGTGGCTCATACTCATGACGCGCCTCCTATTATGGCTTTGCCTTTAATTTTATTAGCTTTTGGTAGTATATTTGTTGGTTATTTATGTAAAGATATGATGATTGGTTTAGGAAGTAATTTTTGGGGCAACTCTATTTTTATTTTGCCAAAAAATATTTTATTATTAGAATCTGAATATATACCTCAAAGCCAAAAATTCTTACCTCTTTTCTTTACTGTGTTAGGATTATTTTTAGCTTTTATTGTTAATTATACTAATACTAAACAAACTTATATTTTAAAAACAAGCTGGTTAGGAAGTAAATTATATTATATGTTTAACAAACGTTGGTTTTTTGATAAAGTTTATAATGATTTTATTGGTCAAAAAGCTTTATCTTTTGGATATAATACTTCTTTTAAAACTTTAGACAAAGGTATTTTTGAAATATTAGGACCTTTTGGTATTTCTATACTTTTTCAGCGTTTTACTTCTCATATTAGTAAACTACAAAGCGGTATGATTTATCATTATGCTTTAGTAATGTTGATTGGATTAACTTTACTTATTACTATTATTGGTCTTTGGGATTTTTTAGAACTATTTATAAATAATAAGCTTTATTTTATTTATTTATTTAGTTTTATTTTTTACAATTATTATTCTAAATAAATATTTAAAGTTTCGAGTCCTTACCCTAGCCAAGCAGGGTTTGCTTGGTCTTAAAAAACGAAGTTTTACTGCTTCGCTGGAAGCAGGCCAAAGGGCGAAGTAAAAGCTTCTATTTTACTGAAGCTTTAAATGTTTATAATATTTATAATAGGGTATTAATAAGTTTAATGTTTTAGCAGCGAAGCAGACCTTTTACTTTGCTTCGCTGGATCTAAAAAACTTCGCTTTTTTTAGGGCCTGCCTCTAAATAAACGAAGTTTATAAAGCAAAGCAGCGATTTTTTCAGCGAAGCACGTCTTTACTTATTGCTTACTTTCAAATTTAGATTTGTTAGTAATAGCAGAATAGCAGAAAAAACTTTCTTTTTCTGCTACCAGTCCTTACCCTTTGGCAACGCAGTAGGTTAACGAAGTTAACCTGCTACGCTGCCCAAAGGGCCAAGCAAAAAAACAAAGCCTTTCTGCCCAGTGAAACAGATAAACGAAGTTTGTCTGCTTCGCTGGGGCAGAGCGAATTTATAAACAAAGTTTTAAAAAAAAAACATATTTTATTATATTAAACGTATTTAAATTCAATTATGAACAGTTTATTTTTTTTTTTTATAATTTATATTTTAATTCCTGTCGTTAGTTTGGCAGATGCTCCAGAAGCTTGGCAATTAGGGTTTCAAGACCCCGCAACACCAGTTATGCAAGGTATTATTGATTTGCATCACGATATATTTTTTTTCATGATTGTAGTAGCAGTATTCGTTCTTTGGATGTTAACTCGAACATTGTATCACTTTAGACAAAGTAAAAATCCTATTCCCGAAAAAATAATTCATGGAACAACTATTGAAATTGCATGGACAGTTACTCCTAGTTTAATTTTAGTTTTAATTGCTTTACCTTCTTTTGCTTTATTATATAGTATTGATGAAGTAGTAGATCCAGCCGTTACTTTAAAAGCGATTGGTCATCAATGGTATTGGTCATATGAATATTCTGATTATAGTAAATCCGATGAACCTGCTATTGCTTTTGATAGTTATATGATTCCAGATGATGATCTTGAATTAGGACAACTTAGACTGCTAGAAGTAGATAATAGAGTAGTTTTACCAGTAAATACTCATGTAAGAGTTATAATTACGGGTGCTGATGTTCTTCATAGCTGGGCGGTTCCATCTTTAGGTATAAAATGCGATGCTATTCCTGGTAGATTAAATCAAGTACCTTTATTTATTAAACGAGAAGGAATTTTTTATGGTCAATGTAGCGAACTGTGTGGTGCTAATCATGCATATATGCCTATTGTAGTAGAAGCTGTTTCTCTTGAAAATTATATAAATTGGATTTCTACAAAATTAGAAGAAGCTTAATAAAAATATAAAATTTTTACTGTTTTCTTTAGTTATTATTTTAAAAATTTCTTTTTTTCTGCTTTTAGTCCTTACCTAAAAAAACTTCGTTTTTAAAGGAATGACCAAATCAACTTTGTTGATTAACCTTGCTAATAATTTCATTATTAGCTTAGGCGTAGCGATTAAAACTTCGTTTTTAAAAAACAAATTTAAACAAAAATCGCTGGTCTGCGACTATTTTTGTCGCGGAAACTTCGTTTATCTGCCAACGAAGTAGGCTGGTAGCAGGTTAATTTCGTTAACTTAAACAAGCATAAAACATAGTCGTTTGTTTTATGATAAAAGTTTTATTCAACAAAAAAATAGTCGTTGGCTGAACATCTTTCTGAATTCAACGACTATTTTTATTGTTGACTAGTTTTTACCAGAGGGTAAAATCAACGAAGTTGATTAACCTTACTAATAACAACGTTATTAGTTTAGGCCTGTTTGTAGTTTTTAAAGGCAGAAACTCCGTTTATTTAAAAGGATAAAAACTACGTTTTTTAAAAAAACATAAAAACAAAATTTTTTTAGATTGTTACTCAAGTTTTTGGCTTTTGGCAAATATTTGTTGATAAAAGAAAGGCTTTGTTTTTTAGTTATAAAATCTAAAAAAATTATAAAAAGATATTTATATGAGAAAACACCCATTTCATTTAGTTGATCCAAGTCCTTGGCCATTATTTAGCTCTTTAGCTGCTTTTGTGAGTACTGTTGGAGGTGTAATGTATATGCATGCTTATACTGGCGGAGGATTAATGCTTTTTTTCGGAATTAGTATGATTATTTATTCTATGTTTGTATGGTGGAGAGATGTTGTACGAGAGGCAACTTACGAAGGACATCACACTTTAGCAGTTCAAATAGGACTTCGTTATGGTATGCTTTTATTTATTGTTTCAGAAATTATGTTTTTTTTAGCTTTTTTTTGGGCTTTTTTTCATTCTAGTTTAGCACCTACTGTAGAAATTGGTGCAGTCTGGCCACCAAAAGGAATTCAAGTTTTAAATCCTTGGGAAGTTCCTTTCTTAAATACTGTTATTTTATTATCATCTGGGGCTGCAGTAACTTGGGCTCATCACGCTATTCTTGCAGGATACCGTCAACAAGCTATTGCTGGTTTGGTTGCAACTATTCTTTTAGCTATTTTTTTTACAGGGTTTCAAGCATATGAATATTTAGAAGCTCCTTTCACAATTTCTGATGGTATTTATGGTTCCACTTTCTTTTTATCAACGGGATTTCATGGGTTTCATGTAATTGTAGGAACGTTATTTTTAATTGTGTGTTTAGGACGTTTAATAAATTTTCATTTTACTAAGAAACATCATTTTGGATTTGAAGCTGCTGCTTGGTACTGGCATATGGTGGATGTTATTTGGCTATTTTTATTTGTTTGTATATATTATTGGGGCGGAGCTTAATAAACTTTAAATTGTAATTTAAAATCTATTAAAAAAGTTAAAATACGTAGGTTCTTTAAAAACTTTATTTTTTTTACTTGGCTCTTTGGGCAGCGTAGCAGGTTAACTTCGTTAACCTACTGCGTTGCCAAAGGGTAAGGACTGGTAGCAGAAAAAGAAAGTTTTTTCTGCCGTTACTAACAAATTTAAATTTAAAAGTAAGGATAAAAGAAAAATCGTTGGTAGCAGCTTTTACTTTATCTTAAAAAACTTCGTTTTTTTTAGGTAAGGACTCAAGTAAATGCTTATTTTAGTTTATATTTGTTAAATTAACAAAGTAAAATCTGCTACTAAAAAAACTTTACTTTTAAATTAAAAAAAAAACACAAAAAATTAAATTTTTACAAACATGTATTAAATATGAAGCTAAAAAAAAATTATCAATTAAAAATAAATGTCCCAGATACCGTAAATATAGAAAAAAAAAAAGAAACTTTATTTATATCAGGGCCTCTTGGCTTTACTGAACTAAATTTAAAAAAATTAGATTCTAGTGGTATTGGAGCTATAAAATTACAGGAAGTTTTGCCTTTGTTAAATTCAACGCAGTTGAATCTGCAAAAGAATAATCGTTGCTCAAAAGTTGAGGAAACTATTAATGAAAATAAAGATTTTATAGCAGCTGCTACTAAAAAAACGGAGTTTTTAAACCCAAACGAAAATTATTTAAAATCTCCAAAAAAGTTAATTTTTTTTTCTACTAACTCTAAATCTTTTTTTGGTTGTATTTCAAGTATTATTCAAAATAAAATTTATGGAGTAACTCGTGGATTTCTAATTTACATACGAATTATTGGTGTAGGTTATCGTGCGCAATTACAAGGAATAGAAAATCAAATATTATATTTAAAAGTAGGTTTTAGTCATGATATTAAGTTTGAAGTTCCGAAAGCTATACGTGCTTTTTTATTAGAACCAACTTTAATTTGTTTATACGGTATTGATAAAAATCAACTAACCCAAACAGCTTCTAAAATAAAAAAAATTAAAATTCCGTCAGTCTATAAAGGTAAAGGGATTCGTTTGGTAAATGAAAAAATAGTTTTAAAAACAGGTAAAAAAAGATAAATTTAACTAACCTCAAATCGTATCCTTTTAAAAAACTTTGTTTTTTCACTGTCGTTATTTTTTTATCCTTTTATCCTTTGGTTAAGTTAACGAAGTTAACAAAACCAAAAGGCCAGCGATTTTTTTCGCAAAAAAATAAAGCTTATCTGCTACGCTGGGAAAAAATGTTAGATTAAGATTTGAAAAATAGATATATTTAATCGAAATTTCGTTATTGCTTGTTTTGTTTGCTTGTAATTTAAAAAAAAATATCAAATACTCTATAATAACAATTTATGAGCTCTATTTTAAATATATATGTAAAACAAGAAAAACAATTAAAAATTGCTTTGTGTCAAATTTTTGGGATTGGTAAAAATTTATCAAAACAAATTTGCGATCAATTAGGAATCAATGAAAATCTTTATTTTAATAAACTCACAGAATCACAAACTGAAGAAATTTCCCAACTTATTAATCAACATTATTGCGTTGATTCGGATTTAAAACAAAACACACGAAAAGCTGTACAACGCTTAATAAGAATTGCGAGTTATAGAGGTTTTAGACATATTCAAGGTCTTCCTAGTAGAGGTCAACGTACACATACTAATGCTCAAAATGCTCGACATTCTAAAATTAAAATTTAAATAAATTAAAAATATTATTTTTACTGCGACTATTCTTATCGCTGGTAACTTAACTTGTTATTTCTGCTTTCTTTAAAAACGAAGTTTTTTTTAGATAAAAAATAGTCGCAGTAAAACTTCGTTTATCTGCGAAAAGAAAATCGCTGGGGCAGAAAAATTCTGTTATTTATTTTAGGCTTTATTCATTTTAGAGTTTTGACTGCGACTATTTTTTATCTAAAAAAACTTCGTTTTTCTGCTTCTAATAAACTTCGTTTATAAAGGTAATTTTTTAATTAAAATTGAGAGAAATTAAATGTATTCAAATTTGCATGAACAATATTTTCAAGCTACGGCTGCTTCGTTGGAAAAGTTAAGTTTTATTTTTGAAACCAACTTCCAAACAGTTTTATTTGAGAATGATTTTAAAGCCATTTTTCCTGAGTTGTTTTTAACACTTGCAACAATATTTTTATTATTATATGGGGTAATTTACAGTACGTCTTCAAAAAAAAAATATGCCTTACTTTTAAATAACATTAGCTGGCTTGGTATACTTTGTTTAATATTTACTTGTTGTTTATTAATAAATAATCCTATTAAACATTCTATTATTTTTTATAATACATTAATATTAGATGATTTTACATTATTTTTAAAAATTTTAGTTCTTGCTAGTACATCATTTGCTGTTATAATAGCCTTAGATTATGTAAAAAAAGAAACTTTTAATGCTTTTGAATATATTATTTTAATTTTATTAGCTACTTGTAGTATGCTTTTTTTAATAGCATCAGCAGATTTTATTTCTATGTATTTGGGTATTGAGCTACAAAGTTTATGTTTCTATGTATTAGCTGCTTCAAAACGAAATTCAGAATTTTCTACGGAAGCTGGATTGAAATATTTTCTTTTAGGTGCTTTTTCTTCTGGTATTCTTTTATTTGGTTGTTCATTAATATATGGATTTACAGGAGTGACTAATTTCTCAGAATTAGCAAAAATTTTTACTTGTGGTGCTGAAGATATATCAGCTGGAGCATCGGCCTTGAAAGCGTGTGAATTAGGTATGATTTTTATTTTAGTAGGACTTTTGTTTAAAATGACTGCAGTACCATTTCATATGTGGGCACCAGATGTATATGAAGGAGCACCTACTTCTATAACAGCTTTTTTTTCTATTACACCTAAAATTGCTATATTAGCTGTTTTAATTCGTGTATTTGTTGATAGTTTTTATGATTTTATGCTCCCATGGCAAAAAATTTTAATTTTTTGCAGTATCGCTTCTATGGTTTTAGGTGCATTTGCAGCTATGTCACAAAATAAAATTAAAAGGCTATTAGCTTTTAGTTCTATAGGTCATGTAGGTTATTTATTAATTGGTGTTTGTTGTGGAACTATAGAAGGATTACAAGCATTATTTATATACCTGGTAATTTATATAATTATGACCATTAATATCTTTGCTATTATATTATCTCCAGTGAAAAGATTTGCTTTAAATTTTGTTCAATCTGTTCAAAGAGTCAAATATACTACAGATTTTGCTATGTTAGCTAAAACAAATCCTATTTTAGCAATTACACTTACCGTAGCATTATTCTCTATAGCAGGAATACCTCCACTTGCCGGTTTTTATAGTAAAGCTTTTCTTTTTTTTGCAGCAATGAGTTCAACTATGTATTTGTTAGCTTTAATTGGAGTTTTAACTAGTGTAATTAGTTGCTTTTATTATATCAGAGTTATAAAAATAATGTATTTTGAAACTCCAAAAAATTGGTGTAGCTTTTCTACTATAAGCAAAGAAAACTCTTACGTTTTAGGTATAACATTTTTTTTTATGATTTTTTTTATGCTTTACCCAGGACCTTTATATTTAATTAGTCATAAAGTAGCTTTAAGTTTATGTTCATAATCAAAATTTTGATTTAGTCCTTACTGCTTTATAAACTTGGTCAGCGATAAGAATAGTCGCAGCTGCTTTCAGCGATTATTTAAAATAAGGACCTATTAATCTAGTCCTTATCCTTTTTGTTTTTTGGTAAGGACCAAAAGACAAAGCAAATCTTAAAAAACAAATCTTTAAGTTTCGCTGGTTGATGATAAAAATAGTCGTTGGTCTTTACCAAAAGGCCAGCGATCATTTTTTGTTAAAAAACTTTGTTTTAAATTAACACAATTAAATTTGGCAAAAGCTAAAATAGAGTTGTACTTTTTTAATTAAACTAATTTATCCAGTCAAGCAGAAAAACGAAGTTTTTTTAGAAGTAGAAAAAAACTTCGTTTTTAAAGGCAGCTGCCCAGTGAAACAGATAAACTTGGTTTATCTGCTTCGCTGAAAGCTGGCTGACAAAATGAAAATATTTTAAAAAATTTATAAAATGGCTAATTTTATACAAACAGATACTAAACGAAGAAAATTAGTTCTTCAAAATGAAACTAAAAGATTAGAATACAAATCTATTATAAAAAACGTAAATCTATCAAAAGAAATTAGATACCAATATGTAGAAAAATTAAATGCTTTAAGTAGAAATAGCTCTAAGATAAGAGTTCGAAATCGATGCGTTTTAACAGGTCGAGGTAGATCTACCTACAGATTTTGTAAATTTTCCCGATTAAAATTTCGTGAACTAGCTAGTGAAGGAGCATTAGCAGGAATTAAAAAAGCTAGTTGGTAAATTTATTTTTTATCCTTATTCTAAATACAAGCTTTTTTTAAAAACGAAGTTTTACTGCTTCTAAAAAAACTTCGTTTTTAAAGGAAGCAGATAAAGTAAGATTTAGTCAACATAATTGAATTAGTCGTTAGCAATTAGTATTGTTTGGCTAAAGTTAAAAAAGAAAAGCTTGTTTAAAGATAAAATAAAATCAATTTCTGACTAACAAAATTAGAAAAGTTAATAAATTATAACATTTCACTTTTAAATTTTAACAAGTCTAATTTTTTAAAATATAAATTATAATTTAATAATAATAATAAGCTTACTTGGTGAAACTGGTAAACACGGCAAATTCAAAATTTGTTTTTTTAAATTATCGGTTCGAGTCCGATAGTAAGTATAATTTAAAAAAAAATCAGTTTATGCAAAAAAAAACTTTATTAAAAAAAACACGTGAATATTTACAAAGCAATTTTCCAGAAAATTTATTACCTGAAAAAAAAATAAGACAGAAAAAAAAGAAGTTATTTTTTTATAGAGCTAAAAATTTAACAAAACAAATTATTAAAGCAAAAAAAAAACTTTTTAACGAGTATTCTATTATAGCTAAAAAACTTTTTTCAAATAATCCAATGGTCCCAGCGAAGCAGACCCCTTGGCTAAAAAACGAAGTTTCTGCTACCAGTAAAGTGGAGACCAGTGATTATTCTTTTGTAGATTCAACTGCGTTGAATTTAGCAAAGGCTAAAACAAGCTTTTCTTGTTCCAGCAATAATCAAAAAGCCAAGCAAATACAGTATTTACCTGCCTTTAGTAAACAAATTAAATTTTTAAATTTAAAAAAGTTAGAATTTTATTCAGCTTTTATCTTGCAAAAAAACAAACAAACTGATAGCTCTACTCTCGGCCTTTGGACAGCAAAGCAGCTGTCAGCTAAAGCAAGCCAACCAAGTTTTTTTAAACAAAGGCAAAGTACTTTTAACCATAAAAATTATTTTGATATAAATAAATTAATTCCATCTTTTTTATTTTCTGCAAGCCAAATAAAATATGAATTATTCAAAAAACAAGCAAGATTTTCAGATTTTAAAAATCAATTAAAGGAAAGAAAAAAATTATCTATTATTTACGGTAAATTTTCCAAGAAATATATCAAAAAAACATTAATACAGGCATCCAAATTACATGGAAAATTAAATGATAATTTTCTTTTTTTATTAGAAGCTCGCTTAGATGTAGTTCTTTTTAGAGCTTCTTTTTTTTCCAGTATTCCATCAGCTCGCCAATGGATAAGCCATAATAAAATTTTAGTAAATAATAATATTATTAATACTGCTAGTTATATATTAAAGCCTGGTGATATTATTTCTATTAGTCCACAAAATAAAACTAATCTTTCAAAAAAAATTTTACAAAAAATAAATTTACATTCTAGTTTACAAACAAACAACGCAGATAAACAAAAATTATCTCAAACTAAGTCTACTAATAAATTTTTAGTTTCAAATTTATTATTTTTAAAGTTAAAAAAATTTTTAAAAAATTCAGTAAATTCAAAATTTATTATTAACTATTTGAAAAAAAATTCTTCTACTGCCTCGGCGAAGCAGAAAAACGAAGTTTTTTTAGAAGCAGCAAAAAAAACGGAGTTTTTAAAAGTAGAACAAAAGGAAAATTTGCTTAATTATAAAAAATTTATTTTTCAATTAAAACAAATTATGCGTTCTTTACTTGATAGAAATTTACAATTTAAAACTCAAAATTTAAAATTTATTAATATAATTCGCAGCAACTTCAATAATCAAAAATTAAAGCAGAATTTATTTAATAATGTTTACCCTTTACAGGGATCAAAAAATATATCAACCAAGTTAGTGAATTTTGAGAATTTAGCAAATAATGAAGTTATTAATTTAAGCGAAGCAGAAAAAAAATTTTTATTATTTAACTTAATTCAATTAGAATTTTTAGAAAAAAAAAATTTAAAAACTTTAGAAGGTCTAAGATATTTTTTAATTTTTTTAAAATTAAAAAAATTATTTTTTAATAATAAATTTAAAAAGCAAAATTTTTCTATAGTAAATGTAAATATTTTAAAGCCATTAAATTTAGAAATTTCTTATAAAAATTTACTAATAATTTATTTATATTCGCCCCAAAAGTTAACTTTTCCTTGTAACTTAGATATAGAATTAATTAATCAATCATTTTCTTAATTTTAAAAGTTTTAATTTTTTTTTTGCGTGCAAAAAAACAAAGCCAGCGATAAAACTAGTCGCAGCTGCTTGGCCCTAAATAAACGAAGTTTATAAAGCAGCGATTTTTCAGCGCAGCAGGCAGGTTAACTTCGTTAACCTACTACTAAATAAACGAAGTTTATAAACCAAAGGGTAAGGACTGGGGCAAAAAAACTGTAAAATTTTTATTTTAACTCAACTTTAAAATTTAACGATTGTTTTTTTCTGCTTGCAGCGAAGCAGTAAAACAAAGTTTTTCTATCAGCGAAGCTGATTGACCAGTAAAAACTTTGTTTTTTTTACTTTTTTGATAGCAATAAAAACAGATAAATAAAAAATTATAATAAATCTTTTATGACTGACAAAATTAATAATATTAAATTAAATAATAAACAATTTTTACTTTCTTATTCAACAAAATTAGATTTAGAGCATTCTTCACATCAAAATTTTATTCAATCTTTGTGTATAACTGTTCCAAAATGGGTTCAATATTCTGTTTCAAATAAAAATGAAATGGTTTTTTATATTTTTCCCCAATTTTTAACTCAGTTTTTTTTTTTTTTGAAAAATCATGTAAACACACAATTTAAAGTTTTACTAGATGTAACCGCAGTCGATTATCCGTCTCGAATGTTGAGGTTTGAAATAGTTTATAATTTATTAAGTATTTCTTATAATGCACGAATTAGAATTAAAACTTGTATTGATGAAATTACGCCTATAACTTCTATTACAGAGCTTTACTCTTCAGCTGGATGGTGGGAGCGAGAGGTATGGGATATGTTTGGAATATTTTTTTCAAATCACCCTGATTTGCGCCGAATTTTAACAGATTATGGATTTCAAGGACATCCATTACGAAAAGATTTTCCTTTAACTGGATTTGTTGAAGTGAGATATGACGATTCAGAAAAACGAGTAATAAACGAGCCTGTTGAAATTACTCAAGAGTTTCGATACTTTGACTTTTCTAGTCCTTGGGAGCAAATTGAAAAAATTTAATTTATCTGAGAAATATTTTTTATATATTTTTTTTTACTATTTTAGTTTAGTAATTGTTCCCCCAAGCTAACAAATATTTTTATTATTGGCCTAAGGCTTTGAAACTTTGTTCAACAAAAAAATAGTCGGTGAATTTAGAAGCATAAAAACTTCGTTTTAAACTAACAAAATTAACTGAACCTACAAAAAAAAAAATCGCTGGTCTGCTTGTCTGCTTGGCTGAACAAAGTTTTTTAGTGGACTAGTAACACCCCGTTATTAGCTTAAATAGATAACTTTTTTATTATTCTAAAATAGTATTTTTTCCTAATTAAAGCATTAAAGCAAGCTTTTTTAGTTTAATTTTTTTGGCCTAGTTTTGCTTTGCTAGGCCAAAAAAATTAAGTTAACATATATTTAATATTACCAATTTTTAGTTAAAAATTAATAATTTATAATTTATAGGGAGCATAGTTCAGTTGGTAGAACGCATGCTTTGCAAGCATGAAGTCATCGGTTCAAGTCCGATTGCTTCCATCTAATTTTTATAAAAGCATAATTTAAAAAATTTTAACAGTAAAAAACACGGTATTATATCAATATGTAGGTTAACAAAATTGAAACATCAGCATTGTTACAGAAATTGATTACAATTTTTGTATTTTAATTTTATTTTAAAAATAATAATTCTTTTGTCTGCTTCGCTGAATCAATTTTATTTTGTCCTACTATTTTAACTATGTTAATTGTTTAACTTTTTTCAAAATCATAAAGTAGAATTCTACTTTGAAATTCCTAACTATCCTATTATTTGCTTGGCCCAAAAAAAACGAAGTTTTTTCTGCTACCTTTAAAAACGAAGTTTCGGCGAAGCAGGCCAAAGAAAAATTACTGGGTGTTTACTAAAAAAACTTTGTTCAGCCAAGCAGACTATTTCACTTAAACGAAGTTTTTTTCTGCTTCGCTGGCAGCCAAGTAGGCACTATCAAATAAGAAATAATTTGTAAAAAACTAATGAATTTTCTATTTTATTTATTTTCTAGTTTAGCTTTATTAGCAGGTATTATGGTTATACAAGCACGAAATCCAGTCCACTCAGTTTTATTTTTAATTTTAGTTTTTTTTAATGTAGCTGGATTACTTGTATTATTAGGTTTAGATTTTTTTGCTATGATTTTTTTAGTTGTTTATGTAGGAGCTATTGCAGTACTTTTTCTTTTCGTAGTTATGATGTTAAATATTAAGTTAGCTGAAATAAATGAAAAAAAATTAAGATATTTACCAATTGGTGGACTTTTAGGAATCCTTTTTTTATTTGAAATGTTTCTTATAGTAGACAATGACTTGATTCCTTTATTATCAAACAGTAAAGCAACAAATATATCAAGTATTACAGAAATATATTCTTTAGAGTTTACTGATTGGTCGACAATATTAGAAACTGTTACTAATATTAATGCTGTTGGTCAATTAATTTATACATATTATTTTTTTTTTTTCTTATTAGCCAGTTTAATTTTGTTAGTAGCTATGATTGGTGCTATTGTATTGACTATGCATAAAGGAGTACATGTTAAACGTCAAGAAGTTTTTGAACAGAACACAAGAGAATTTGCTAAAACGGTTACTAAATTAAGTTAAATTATTTATTTTTATTTTAAAATAAAGCGTTTGTGTTTATTAAATATAATTATAACTCTAAAATTTTTAAAGTTATAATTATATTTAATAAAAAAGAGATTCAAATTAATACGTGTTACAAAAAAATATAAATTATAAAATTTATATTAAATAAAAGCGTTTACAGTTTAGCAAAGCGCAAAACAGGATAGATAAACTTTTAACTTTTAATTGTATCGGTTGCTCTTTAATGGTAGAAATTTATTAACAATAATATTCTTTATAGAATTTTAAGTTATTTTAAAAAGTTCATTTTTTTAGCAGCAGAAAAACAAAGTTTTTTCTGCCTTTACTAACAAATTTAAATTTAAAAGTAAAAACCTAAACTAATAACTTCCTTATTCTACGAAAAAAAGATTGCCCTTTGGTTTTTTTGTCCTTACCAAAAAACAAGAACTAAAGGTTAATTAACAACTATTTTTATTGTTGATTTACTCATTGGTTTAGTGTTTACCTTTTGGTTTAGCTAAGTAAACCAAAAGGTAAACACTAGACTAAAGAATCGAATATTCAAATTAAAAGCTATTAAAATATGACTAAACACTAGTTTAGTCATATTTTAATAGCTTCACATAAATTAGAATTTTATTTTTTTATATAAAAAAAAGCTTAAAAAACTTATATAAATATACTTTTAGTTTGAACCAATCCCAACTTTAATAGCTGCGGCAGCAAATCCCCGAGTAACAATTCCTGTTGCATTGCTTGCTCTTTGTATATAATTGAGCTGTAATTCATCATTTTGTTTTGTTTCTTCTAAACTAGGTTCAAGTCCTGCTAATTTATTAGTCCCATTAAAAACTCTTTTGACTTCTCGTGCCGCTTTAAATTGTGTTTCTGCTTCTATATTTGCTGTAATCAATTCGGCACCTGTAAGGGTAATTGCCGGACCACAGTATTTCAAAAGTGTTATGAGAGCCTGACTACCCGTATACTTTCCAAGATATTTTTCAATATAACTTTGTCCTACTAAATTTTCTAAATACTGTCCGGTAAATAAAATTTTTAGTAAAATATAAGTTTGGAGCATTAAGCCGATTAAAAAAAGAACAAATATAGCAGCTAGCGAATGAGATGTTTTGCATTCATCACCAGTACAGCCAAAAAACCCATAAACCATGCACCAAAGGTAAAAACCATATCCAAATTTAGTAGAAAAAAAATAAAGTAATCTAATATCAATTTTTAATTAAGAATCTTAAAATATCGTTATAAACAAGCATATTTAATAAATTTTTAAGATTTTTATTCTTTAAAGACACAGAAATATTTTTATTATTTATTAAAAAAAGTAGCTTTCTTAAATTTTATTTTTTTCTATTAGCTAACTCAGACAATGTTGATAAAACACCTTTAACATTTTCTTTCAGATTTTCACCCATTACTGTTTTGGTAAAAATACCGTGGACTGGTTTATGCAAAATTTCATACGATCATTTCGTCGCTTCTGCATATTTTTTTGAGTTAGGATCATGAGGAATATTAGATTCTTTCACATTTTTCCAATACTCATCTAATATTGCATCTGAAGTATATTTATTATTCATGTTTTCAGCAGTATGAGTAAGAATTTCTGCTGCTGTTATGGCAGCAACCGGAGTAAGATATCTGAACAAAGATAAAGTAGACGTATATTCTCCTAAATATTTTATTATATAATCCTCGCCCACAAGTTGGGCTAGCCATTTTCTTGTAATTGGAATTTTTACTATAAACCATATTTCAGAACTTAGCGAAATCATTATGACAGCAAAATAACTAGCTAAAAGATTACTTGATCCACAAGTTGTGCCATGACAACCAAAAAAACCGTAAAAAAAACAAAAAATGTAAAAGCTATATCCAATCATTGTCTTTGAAAAAAAATGGACTAATCGAATGTGTAATTCAAAATAAAGTGTAAAAAAACAATTTGACATAAGGTTTAAATTGAGACCAATAAGTCTGCACCAAACTTTTTATATTATTAAACATAAATATATACTTTTTTTTTATTTATTCAGTAGTAGTGGCGTCTGTTTCCATATAATTTTTTTTGAGACCTGCGACTTTTAACCATGAAAATCCCTGGTCCTTCTAAACTTAAAGAAAATAAAAACGTAATTTTAGGATTCGCTTTAACTGGAACAATTACTTTTTTATTTTAATGATAACAACTTTAATTTGATTTATATTTTAGCTTTATTTTTACTTTATAATTTATTTAAGTGAGATACTAATTATAAAGGATACTAACTATAAATAATACTAACTATAAATAATTTTTGTGACCTAAAAAATTAGGACAATTTTGCTTTGATCGTAACTAGTTAAGTAAGAATTCTAAAAAGCAAAGTTTTTTTATCTTTATAAACTTTTAAAAAAACGAAGTTTTTTTTGTTTTTAAAGTAAGGGCCTGTGCTTGGCTGTAAACACCGCTGTTTTAAAAACTTCGTTTTTTTACTGCTTTATTGGTTAGTGAGTCTATATTAAAGGGTAAGGAGTAAACAAAGCAAACTAATAAATAAAGACCTGAAAGCAGTAAAATATGTTATTTTTATAAAATCTATTTTAGCCTATTAATATACAAAATAAAAAAATTTTAAAAAACGTTAAATATAATAGAATTTTTATGTTTGTTTATGCTTTAAATTTAGATTTGCGAAAGAAAAATCGCTGGCCAAAGGGGTAAGGACTGAAACACGAAATTTTGTTAACTTAAGAGTATTTATTTTTTAGTAGAAAATAAAAACTAATAGTTAACTAATCTATTTGTTCGCTGTTATAATGTAAAATATAAAAAATAATAATTAAGTAATTTGTTTGTTGCTATCATAATAAAAGTATTTATTTTTACTTTGTATCTAAATTTTCGTAAATCTCCTTTTTTTCTTTATCGGTTAATTTTTCTTTTTTTAAATATTTAATCGTACTACTAATATTTTTGTGACCAATTATTTGGCTTAGATTGTTTATATTGGGCACCATTTCGCTTAAATTTTTAATATAACTAATTCTAAAAGAATGAGTACTAAAAACTTTTTTTTCCTTTAAACTTTCACCTGCGTTTTTTAAAATATCATTTAATGTTCTTGTTAAAGTTTCTCTTGAAAGACTTTTTTTTTCATTTTTTTTTGTAAAAAGAAAATCAGAATCTTTTTTATTTTCTATTACTGTTTTACTACAATTTTCTATTTCTGAAAGATATTTATCATTTTCTTTTAGTATATAAATAATTAAAGAATCATTATTTTTTAATGGAAAGGTAAAAAATTTTTTTTTTAAAAGAGCTTTTAAATGGCTTACTTTTAATTTAAGTAAAATATTAAGTTTTATTCCAGTTATATATAATAACATTAAAGCAAGTTTACTTCGTTTACTAGTAAAATTAAAATTATCGATATGCTGAAGTATAAAATTAAAGTCAGTTTCTTCAATAATATCTAAAGTTTTTTTTTTTGTATTTTTTTCTTTAATACTTTCATTTAAATCTGGTAAGTGAACATTGTTTTGTTTTTTTTCTTTACATTTTTGGTTTTTTTTACTAAATTCATTAATTTTAATTTTTGAAAATTCATTTTTATTCATTAGTGGTGGCATATTTTTTTTGTTCATAAATTATCAGCGTAGGAAAAAACACAAACTTTTTTAAAGAAAAATAAAATTGTTTAAAAAATAAAAGAAAAATCGCTGAAAAACTCAAAAAAAAGTTGCTGCCCCGACTTTGTTAAGGCTAAAGAGTACTATAATAAAATTTAGTGATAAAAATTAAATGAGCTTTTTCTAATTCCCTTACAAATTTTTTAGGTAAAACCTAAAAAACTAGACCAGTGATTTTTCATCGAAGTCGGTTAACAAAGCCGGGTTGTTTTTAGCAAAATAGTAAAACTTCGTTTTGCTGCTATGTCCAAGCCTGCTTTTATAAATTTTGCCCAAGTAAAACAGTAAAACAAAGTCTTTTTAGTAGCAAAAAAATATGTGACATCTTTAAAAAAAATTTTTTTTTTATTCTTTATTCTTTGTTAGAATTTAAATTTTTCCTCTTTTCTTTAATAATTTTTAAAGCTTTTAGTTTTGAGTTTATCTTGATTATTATTCAATATTATCTTCTAATGCATTTGATGCATTAAATGCCTCCGACATCGCATCTGGATCAAATTCATCCATTAATGGAAAACGTCCAGAATTTGATGTCTGGTCTACACGATCTGCTGTTTGATTTCCTGATTCGTTTAATTCAGGTGGCAGACTTGAGGATCCTGGAGTTGATTGGCGCGATACTCCTATAGTTGTTTCTGTCAAGTTAGGGGAGCTAGGGGACACTGGAAAACTTGGTATTCTTTGTCTTAATTCAGGCGGCTGTGGTGAATTTGCTGGATCTAAAGAATTAGTCTTTGAATTTTGATCCCAAAAACCGCGACGAATAATTCTATTATCAGTATTTTTAGGAAGAATAAATGTTTTTTTATTATCATTAATTTTTTTGGTTTCAGAGTCTGAAGTTTCAGGGTCTGATATTTCAGGATTTGAAGTCTTAAAGTTTAAACCATGTGAAGGGTCTGAATAAGAATCATTAACAAAATCTTTAAAAGAAGTTTTTTCAATTGTATTTTTGGGATATTCAGGTAATTCCTCAGAAGCTATTATTGCAGCTACTGCAGCAATTGCACCAAGTCCACCTAAAAAAAAAAGTAGAAATGCAGCGATATAAGGATGTTCTCTCCAATTGTCAACTAACTTTTCATACAATTTATCTATTGGAATGTTAAGCTTCTCTGCTAATACTTTTAATCTGTCATGATTGATTTTGTCAACTAGTACTGTGTTAACTTTATCTTTAACCTTTTCTGTATTTTTTTGATTGTTCTTTAAATAATTTGAATTAATTATTTTTATTTTATTTTCCTCTAGATTCTTATTTTTTTCTGAATTTTTCTTTTCAATACTCATATTTATATATTTTCTTAGAAAAGGTTCCTCTCCTTTGTCAGCCTGCCAGCGGTTTTTCTTTCGCCTGCTTTGCTGAAAACGAAGTTTATCTATTTCACTAGACAGCTGCTTAGCTAAAAGCAGAGTAAAAACTTAAAAAACAAAGTTTTTTTGCGACTAAGTTAACTTTTAAAATTGCTGGTAAAATGTTTTTTTAAATTTATTTTTTATACCATTTTAGCGGAGGTAGGATTCGAACCTACAATATTCAGATTATGAGCCTGACGAGATAACCATTTTCTCATCCCCGCAAAAAAGGAGTCAATCCAACCGCAGGTTCCCCTACGGTTACCTTGTTACGACTTCGCTCCAGTTACCAAACAGCCATTCATAAGTTCATTTCTTTTAAATTTTTAGCTTTCAATTTAAAACTTTATTACAGTTTAAAAATCTAATGATTTTTATAAAAAATAAAAACTTAAAAGTTGAATTTTATTTGGAGGCCATTCGATTTCCAGAGCGTGACGGGCGGTGAGTACAAGGCTCAGGTACGTATTCACCGTGGCATGCTGATCCACGATTACTAGTGATTCCAACTTCATGCTCTCGAGTTGCAGAGAGCAATCCGAACTAAGACGATTTTTTAGGATTCGCTCCAGCTTGCACTATTGCTTCCTTTTGTAGTCGCCATTGTAACACGTGTGTAGCCCAGTTCATAAGGGTCATGACGACTTGACGTCATCCTCACCTTCCTCCAGTATATCACTGGCAGTGTGAAATGAGTTCCTTTCTAGCTGCTAAAGCTTAAAAATTGGTAACATTTCATGAGGGTTGCGCTCGTTAAAGGACTTAACCAAACATCTCACGACACGAGCTGACGACAGCCATGCAACACCTGTAAATTGTATAACTTTAATTTTAAAAAAAAGTTTCTAATTTATGTCAAGAACTGGTAAGGTTTTGCGCGTTGTGTCGAATTAAACCACATGTTCCACCACTTGTGTGAGCCCCCGTCTATTCCTTTGAGTTTTAGTCTTGCGACCGTACTCCTCAGGCGGATAATTTAACGCGTTAGCTAAACCACTAAAAATAAATAAATATAAGTTATTTAACAGTATTTGTTGTTCTAATTTAAAAACTTTGTTTTTAAAAAAACCTATTAGTTTTAAGAAACAAAACTTATTTTACTAGCCAAACAGCTGCTTCTAAATAAATGAAGTTTATCTGCTGCTTTATAAACTTCGTTTATAAAGCAGCAATTTTTCTTTAATTTTTTTTGAAAACTTTATTTTTTTACTTTTAAATAAACGAAGTTTATCTGTCTTTAAAAACTTCGTTTTTTTAAAAGCAGGCTGGAGGCTATTCTAATAATGATTATTTATTTCTAATGGTGAATTATCATCGTTGACGGCGTGGACTACAGGGGTATCTAATCCCTTTTGCTCCCCACGCTTTCGCATCTCAACGTCAGTAAAGTGCCAGAAAATTGCCTTTGCTTTCGATGTTCCTCCTGATATCTACAAATTTTATCTCTCCTCCAGGAATTCCACTTTCCTCTCACTTACTCTAGTCTATTAGTATTAGGTGTTTTACCAAAGTTAAGCTTTGGAATTTTTCACACAATTGCCCATTGGTCCTTACCAGTAGGTAAAGACTACTTAGCTGATGCTTTTAATTTTTTTTAAAACTAACTTAATAGACCGCCTACATGCCCTTTACGCCCAGTCATTTTGAATAACGCTTGCCCCCCTCGTATTACCGCGGCTGCTGGCACGAAGTTGGCCGGGACTTTTTTTCAAACAATGTCATAATCTTTATTTGAATTTAGAGTTTTACAACCAAAATAGTTTTCATCACTCACGCGATATGGCTGGATCAAGCTTTCGCTCATTGTCCAAGATTCCTCACTGCTGCCGCTCGAAAGCGTCTGGGCCGTGTCTCAGTCCCAGTGTGGCTAATCATCCTCTCAGATCAGCTAAAGATCTTTGGCTTGGTGAGCCATTATCTCACCAACTACCTAATCTTCCGCGAGCTCGTCTTATAGCGGTTTTTACCTTTTAATATTCGGAATTAGATAAAATAAATCTTATGCCGAACTATAAGGTAGATTCTCACGTGTTACTCACCCGTTTGCTACTCTTATTTTTATAAAAATAAGCGTTCAACTTGCATGTGTTAGGCCTATCGCTAGCGTTCATTCTGAGCCAGGATCAAACTCTTTTTTATTTTTTTAATTATTTAATAAGTTATTATACCACTATCAGCGATTTTTTTTTTAGAATATATATTTAATTTTTTTATAATTATTTAATAAATAATTATCCCACTATATTGTAAAGTATATATTTGATATGAAATATACTCAACAATAAGAACAGTCGTTGCCCATCAAAGCAATTAGCAAAGCAGAAAAGCTTAGATTTTTTTTAAATTCAAACAATGGTAAATAAAATTTTAGATTGTTATCAGTCCTTACCCGGTGGTAATGACCAAAGGGCGAAGCAGATAAAAAATGAAAAAAACTAAAATTATCAAGGTGGCAGGATTTGAACCTACGACCCCCTGTTCCCAAAACAGATACGCTACCAAACTGCGCTACACCCTGAGTTTTCATTTTTATCTTTAGCTATTGCCAGTGAAACAGATAAACTTCGTTTATTTAGATAAAGATAGTCGCAGAAAAAAACTAAGTTTTTCTGCTTTGCTATTAAGAACTCAAATGTTTGTTTTTTATAAAAAAACTCTAATCACTGCATTATAATTTAAATTTATATTTAAACTAAAAAAGTTATATTTAAAAAAATCACCCTTAGACTAAATTTTAAAACAAATTAATTTTTGTTGTGTCTAGTAAGACAATAGCAGCAAAATTTGTAAAAAAGTAAAGTTATTATTTTAATGTAATTAAATTTTTAGGCTATTTTAATAATTTAGTATAACAAAAATTAAAATTTTGAATATTTATTTACTAATTTAGTAATGTAATCTAAGCAAAACCATGCAAAAAAAAACGAATTAGTATTAGTTGGAATAGGGTATGTAATATTAGAAATATTTGTATTAGAATCTGTTAAAGCTATAATGGGAATTTGTAAATTACAAGCCTCTTTAATAATGCTTTCTGTACTATTTGAATCTAATAGAAATATTAAATCTGGTTTCCAATTAAGTTCTTTAAATTCTGTATAATTTTTTTTTTTAAATGGAAATTTTGTCTTTGTCGAATTTAACACAGTTTTTTCTGCAAAAGGAAAAACCAGCGATCTTTCTTTTGCCTGCTTTGCTGAATCAATGTTTTTCTCTAAGTTTATAAAGCCTTGAAAACTTTTTTTCATTTTTTTATAACGTGGAAAATTGATATTATTTTTTACTAAAAAATCATCAAATTTTTTATAAAAATTTTTAAACGTAATCACAGACTGAGAGATTTGAACCCAATTTGTTAAAGTTCCTCCTACCCAATGGCAGTCACTATAGAAAATTTTTGACGATTTAGTATTTTTTTTTGTATGATGCAAAAGTTTTGAATACTCAGGATTAGTATTTACAATTAAAATATTGCCTTTGGATTTTAATATTAAAGTTAGTATGTATATTGCTTTTAAAAATGAAGTTAATGCATATTTTGTATTTAAAATAGAACTATTATTTTGACTTCCAAGTATAAATCTCGATAAAAAAGCGTGCCATCCACTTTTAACCTTTAAAGATTTATGGCCAATATGGACCCCATAATAAAAAAAAAATACAAAACATTGTTTTGCATGCCTTAGCATATAAACAGATTTATTTTTTTCTGCAAATTCAGATTTAATGACACTTTTTAAATTTTTGTTTGAGTGTCCTGGTAATTTTTCTTTCGCCTGCTTCGCTGAAACTCCGTTCAGCGTAGCAGATGACATCAGGCTTCTTCTATCAAAAAAAACAAGCTTATTTTTATTTAATATTGTATTCATATCAATTATTTTTTTGATTTTAAAGTTCAAATTATTTACCAATTTTTTTGTTCAAAAAGCTTAACCTTCTTAAGCAAGCATAAAAAAAAACATATTAACCAAGACCAAGTTAATTAACTTTACTAACACCTTTGTTTTTATTGATTGATAAATAGTTTCTACTCAGTAAGGATTGGCAAAAGAAAAATCATTAATAGCAGAAAAAAAATAAAGACAAAAAAACAGGCAAACTTGTTTTATTAATCTTATTAACGACTATTCTGTTAATTTAGTGCCTTTACTTTTTTTTTACTTTTTAGTTCGTACCTAAAATAAATTTTGTTAATAACAAATTTAAACTAACAGTTTATAAATCTAATTTACAAAATTTGCTGACAATAAAATTATTAATTTAAGTTAACTAAAAATAATTCTCTAAAAACGCTTTTTTAACTATTTATTTTTATGTTTTATTTTGAAATATCTAAATCAGGTTTAAATTAAAGTCTAAAAAACTAAAAATTACGGACAGTAGGACTTGAACCTACAAAGTAAAAAACTACCAGGTCCTAAATCTGGTGTGTCTACCAATTCCACCATATCCGCGTTTTTCTTGTTACTCTAGTTTTTATCCATTAATTTGTTTGGTTAAACCAAAAGTAAGCTTTAGCAATTTTTTTTTAAAAACTAGTTTTCGTCAGTACTAAAAAAAACAAAGTTTTTCTGCTTTTAAATAAACTTTGTTTTTTTTAGGTAAAAACCAAAGCGGCTAAAAAATTTAACAAGATATTAAAGCATCAGTGAAGCAGATGCTTCTGCTTCGCCCTTTGGTCCTTACTTTAAAAACGAAGTTTTTTTAGGTAAGGACTGAAGCATTAGTTATAACAAATCCAAACCTTTACCCCTAATAATCCAAAAACAGTATAGGCATGTTTAGATGCAAAATCTATTTTAGAGGAAAAAACATGTAAAGAAGTTTGTCCGTATTTAATAACTTGAACTTTTGCTCGCTGTGCTTTTTTTGAACGACCTCCTACACGGCCAGAACAAGTTACTTTTAAACCTTTTAAAAAAGGATTTTTAAATTTCGAAATTTCTTTTAAAAGTTTATTTTTTATTTTAAAAAAAGGAACTTTTTTTTCCAAATAATAAATAATTTCTTCAGCTAAAAATATAGCACTTTGTTTTTCATTAGAAAATTTAAAAAATAAAATAGCAGTATCAGAAAAAACAGTATTAGTTATTTGAGATTCTAAATGCCTTTTAAAAAAAGGGTTTTGCAAAAATAAAAATTTTTTTTTGCTTGTTTTAATAACTTCGTTTTTTATAGTGGAAGATTTTAGGTCATTCACCAAAATAGAATTTGATTGATATGCGTTTTTATTTTTATTATTTTGGTTAATAATATTAGTTGGTGCTAAATTATTCTTAACTGCAATCTTTAAAGTAGTTAATGCATTTATTTTTTTTTTTTTTAATATTTGAAAATTATGAGTAACTAATTTAATTAAATCATTATTAATACTTCTACGTAATGTATATGAATTTAGATTTTGAATTTTTTGTTGCTTAGTTAATTTTATTTTATTCAAATTTGTTTTTGTTTTATCTGCTTTCTTATGGTTAAAAGCAAACTCCATTTTTTTAGTAGCAATAAAACTTTGTCTGCTTCGCTGGTCAGTTAACGAAGTTTGGTGATTAATTGGTGAAACAGTTAAATGTGAAAAAAATGGTTTTTGTAGAGTATAAAAATTTTTTAGGGATTTATTAAAATAACTATGGATTTTTTTTAATGATTGTTTGTTAATTAAACTTAAAAAGAAATAGTTTAAATTATTTAAAGAAGAATTTAAACTAACAATTGTGTTGTTAGTAATACTTTTGTTGCTGTTTGGTCTGATCAAAGGGTCTACTTCGCTGCTAAAGGATTTTCTTGTATATAAATGTTTTTTTTTCTCATATAATTCATTTGCTTTGCTGGCTGCTAACAAATTAGAAAATTTTATTTTATTATCTCTAATATCGTTTTTTAAATATTGTTTATAATCGTGAATTTTTAAATTTAAAAAATTAGATACTAGAAAAAATTTATTTTTGTTATTTAAAAGCGCAAAATTTATAAAATTGAAAAATAAAAAATTGTGTGTTTCCAATTTTTGGTTAAATTTTAAAGAAAATTTTTTTAAAAGCAAATAACGTAAAAATAATTGAATATAAATGCTCTTATTATTTTCGGTATTAAAATTCCATATTTTTGTATTAATTTTAATGTTAGAATTTGTTTTGTTTAAACTAATAATTTTGTTATCTGCTTTCTTATGGTTAAAAGCAAACTCCGTTTTTTCTGCTTCGCCGGCAGTAAACTTTGTTTTTTTTAGCTCAAGATTTCTCAATGAAATTGATTCTGCTTGCAGCGATTTTTCTGAAGTGTAAAGATTATTAAATAACTTTTTTTTAAAATAAATAGATGAACAATTTAATAAAAAATAATTTAATAATTTTACTTTTTTATTATTTGTGTTATTTTTATAATTTTTAAGAAAAATATTTTTTTTTAATAACTGCTCATTATAATTTTGCGTTTTTCTGCCAGCTTCTAAAAAAACTTCGTTTTTAACGGCTGACCAAGTTTGAAAATTTTCATTTTTTTTCTGTAATAAACTAATTTGATTTAATTTTTTAATTTGTTTAGTTTTTCTTTTTTTAAAAGAGTCTTTAAGTTGAAAAACTCTTGAAACACTTTTGCGAAGTGTTTTTGGATTTAAAAAAAAAACGTGAATTTTTGTTTTATTTGGTAAATTTTGGATAAAAAAGCGAGCTGATGAATATTTGATTTGATTTAAAATACGATTAATATAAGATTTTACCTTTATATCTTTGTTTATTAAATTAGTATAATTATAATCATTGAACCAGCAAGAATCAAATTGTCTATTTGTTTGTTCTAATCTTAAAGAGATAGGGTTTATTTTTTGTCCCATAAGTATAAATTTTTATATTTATATAAAAACAAAGTTTTTAAAAGCAGAAAAACTTTGTTTTTTTAGTAGCAGTCTGCTCCGCTGATGCTGTTTTTTAAAATTAATTAGTTTTAATTTTATAGCTGAAAACTAAAAGTTTTGTTATTTTAGCTTTATTTTAAAAAATTGTCTGGAGGGAGATTTGAACTTCCGACACAAGGATTTTCAGTCCTTTGCTCTAACCAACTGAGCTATCCAGACAATGTAAATATTTTTATTTTTTATAAATTGAACTACTAAATTGTTTAATTTGCGAACGAACAATCGCTGGCTAAAAAAAACTTTTTTTTTGCAGAAAAACTTCGTTTTTTTATCAACTTCGTTAAATAAACTAAATGAAATTTATCTACTAATAAATAATAGAGTAAACAAGCAGATAAGCTAAATTTTCTAAACGCTTTTATTATAAAATAATTAACGCATAGTCTGCTACAGTAAAGTAAGAAAGGCAGGAGAAAAGGGATTTGAACCCTTAACCAATGGTTTTGGAAACCATTATTCTACCAATTGAACTATTCTCCTTATAAAGATAAAAACAAACTAGAAAAGCTATTTTAATTTTTACTATTTTTGGCTATTGTTTAAATTTTTATTTGATTAATAAAAAATAAAAAAAATACTAACTAGTAAAAATTAAAATTTACACATTTTAAAATTGCTGTTAGTATAAGCCTATTATCGGACTTGAACCGATAACTTTCGGTTTACAAAACCGATACTCTACCAATTGAGTTAAATAGGCTTATTTTAAGACTCCTTTACATATAATATTTATATTTATTCAGCTAAAAAAAATCAAGCTTGCCAAAAATATAAAATGCAGTAAAATATTTTTTTATTTGAAATGAGATAATACCACTTTATATATTGTTATCAACAAAAAAAAACACAATTAATTTTTTGAATGTTACCAAAACTTTTTTAAATTAAATTACAACAATAAAGTTTATAAATAAGTCTTGGAGTTGTAAAAAAAATAAGTAAACTGCCCTTTATAAACGAAGTTTATTAGAAGCAGATAAGCAATGTTTTAAAAAAGTTATAAATTGTATTAGATTTTATTAAATAAATAAAGCCCCAGGTAAAGCTTAAGTAAATTTTTTATAATAAAATTTTTCAGGAAAACAAAAAGTGTATTAAATACTAGGTAAAATATGCTCGGAAAGACTTGAACTTTCAACCATCGTATCCGTAGTACGATACTCTATCCAATTGAGCTACGAGCACCAACGAAGTAGAAAAAACAAAGTTTTACTGCGACTATTTTTATTGCTGTTGCTAAATTTTATTTTTAAATTTTAAACTTAAATTAAACATGAGAGCTTCTTTAAAAACTTTGTTTTTCTGCAAAAAAAAAAATCGCTGAAAGCAGATTAAACTTCAAACCTTTTTTAAAATTTAATGTTAGACGGAAGAGGGATTTGAACCCACGACATATGGAGTATGATTCCATTGTTCTAACCGCTGAACTATTCCGCCTTTTAAGATTAACAAAATTATTAAAAATATTAACTAAGTGTATAAATATTTTTATTTAATTTTTGAATTAAGTAATTATTTTTATACACTTAGTTAAAAAACTTAAGATGAAGCCAAAGTTTCGCTTAAGCTTTAACTAATAACTTTACCATCTACTAGTAACAAAGCACTCAGAATATTAAAAGTAAACTTTCTAGCGAAGTAGAAAAGCTTCGCTTTTTTATTTTTTTAGTAACATCTGCTTTGTCTTAAAAAACTTTATTTTTACTAAAAATAAAGTTTTTTAATTTTTAAGCTTTTAATTAGATTAATTTATTATTAAAATTTTTTGAAACCGGAGAAAAAGGGATTTGAACCCATGATACAATAAATTGTATGACAACTTAGCAAGTTGCTGCCTTAAGCCACTCAGCCATTCCTCCTTTATATAACGAAATCAAAAGGTGATGTAATATAAATTTAGCAAAATTTTTAAATATTTAAAACCTAAAAAAATTTATTTTGAAGTTTTTTATTAGAATTACAAAAAAAAAGCGCTAGCCTTATCTAAAAAAAAAACTTTGTTTTTTTTGGGCAGCAAAGCAAAAGCTTTAAAAACAAAGTTTTTTAAAAAAAATTTAAAGAAAAATCGCTGCTTTATAAACTTCGTTTATTTAGCAGCAGATAAGCTTCGTTTATTTAGTAGCAGGTTAACTTGATTAACTTGAAGTTAAAACTTCGTTTTTTAGCAAAAGAAAAATATCTGGAAGCATTAAACTTAGTTAAACAAACTAAAAGCCAAAATATAATAAGTTTAAAAAAAACTTTTGAAGTATTTATTGAATTTAATAAAATGGCATAAACCAAACTAATAACTTCGTCTCATTTATTATTATAAAATATTAAGAAAAATAAAGCTGGTTAATTTTACTTTTAGTTATTTTTTGAATATGTAAATCTTTACTTATTTTTATCAAAATAAACCTAAAAATAACTAAGTTTATAAAAATTTGAGGTTCTACTCGTATTTTTAAATATATTAATATTGTATTTTGATTAAAAATTCAAGAACTACAAGTTATATTTTTATGGTAAATATTTTTTATGAATCTGTAAAACTTGGAATAATTGCTTTTGAACAGCAGTAAAACAACTAAGGTCTATTAAACTTTTCATAAAAAAAATAGAATCTATTGGATTTGAGCATTGTTGGATAAAATCTTTAAAAATAGATTTATCTAACTGTATTATTTTTTTAAAATCTAAGTGCGTTATAACTTGATTTTCAAATAATCCTCCTACAAAAAACAAATTTGGATTTTCATCTAAAATAGTAGAAATAGCTGGTAATTGCTCTACCATTGAACAGCTTAACATTAAAATAGGTCCTTGAAATATTTGATCTATAGAAAGATGTTTTGAATTATTAGATGAACTTTCATCTGTTAAAGAATTGGGACTTAAGAAATTTACATTTATATTAGGATCTGGGAAATTTTTTTTATAATTTAAATGCTTTAATATTTTAAAAGCCACTTGATTTTTAACTCTTAGCATATTTATATTTCCTAATTTATATAATTTATGCTTTATTAAACGCCAATTTCTTGGTTTTGTATCATTAAATTGAATGAATAATATATACGGAAACTCCTGTATAATTTTTTTAATTTTATAATCTAAAATTTGTTTTTTTAAATTTATCATAATATATTTTTTGTCTAATTGAATTTATTTATTAAAATTTGCTCCAGCGATCAGCTTTAGCAGATAGTCGCAGTAAAACTTCGTTTTTAAAGAACTACTTCTAAAAAAAACTTTGTTTTTTAAAGCGAAAGAAAAATCACTGGCCTGCGACTATTTTTGTCGCTGAAAACTTTGTTTTTACTGTTTCACTTGGACCAAGCAAACTCTGCTTTGTCTGCTTCCAGCGATAAAAATAGTCGCAGTAAAACTTCGTTTATTTAAAAGCAGATTCAACAAGAAGATAGTCGTTAAATTTAAAAGCAGCCGTCTTAAATTAATAAAAGATAATTTAAAAGTTTGCTTACTTCCGTTTTTTCTTATGAATAGGTTTTTTTCGAGTGGTTGCAAATTCCCCATATTTATGACCTATCATTTCTTCAGATATTTTTAATGGTATAAAAAGTTTTCCATTATAAATTAAAACTTCCTTGTTTAAAAAAAAAGGCAAAATAACAGAACGACGTGACCAAATTTTAGTTTTTTTTAAATGTCCATTATTTTTGATTTTTTGCTCAGAAAATGGTCCTTTCCATAGTGATCTTGTCATATTTATGTAATTAAGTTATATTTTAGCATTTATCATGAAATAATTTAGCTTTAAAAACTGTGTTAAAAATAGGTGTTTACTAGATAGGTTTTTTAACATACTACATACTTTATTAAAGTAAGATAAACTGGCGAATCTGATCAACATTTAGCATTTAGTTTTAATACAACAATTGCGTTATTTTTTTAAGCCACTAGTAAATTTGTTTAATTAGTTAAATTTATAAGAATAAAACTTCAGCGTAGCAGATAAACGAAGTTTATCTGCTGCTAAATAAACGAAGTTTATAAAGCAGCGATTTTTCTTTAAATATAACTTTTTTTAATTAAAAAAATTTGCATTTCTACACCAGGAAATTCTGAGTTTTTAAGCAGAAAAAAAAATAAGTTAGTAATTTTTGGTTTTGGATCTAATTCAATAATTATTTTAATTTTCCAACGGTTTAATTGAAATTGTTCTCTAGATTTTTTGTCTTTATGTGGAGATTTTAAAACCGTATATAATTTTTTTTTTATTGGTAAACCTATAATTTTAATATGAGTTTTTTTTAAAAAAAATAAAATTTCATTTATTTTTAAAATGGACCTTTTTATATAACTAGGTTTAAAAGATTTTATGTTTATATATATTTTATACATGATAGTTATATTGAATTTAATTATTTAGTAAAAATAAAAAAATTTTATACTTAAAAAACTGAAGAATTAAAAAACATTTTAAAATAAAAAAATAAATTTTGTTGTTTGAATTAGGCTACTTAATTTTTTAATTGTTTTAGTCGCTCAGTCCTTACCCTTTGGTAAGAACCAAAGGGCCAAGCAGTAAAGCTTCATTTTTTCTGCTTCGCTGCCAAAGCCGAAACAGGGTTTATTTAACTAAATTTAAAAAACTGCGTTTTTTTTAGGGCCAAGTCTTAAAAAACAAAGTTTTTTTTGCTAGTGATCTTTGTTTAAATTTTTTTTAAAAACTAAGTTTGACTGCTTTTAAAAAACGGAGTTTTTAAAGAAAGCAGAGAAAACTTTGTTTTTTCAGCTTTCTTTAAAAAAATTAATGGTAACTTATAAATTTAGTCTTAATAGGTAATTTATGATCAGCTAAAATTGCTGCTTGCTTTGCTAATGTAAAAGAAATACCATCCATTTCAAATAAGATTTGACCAGGTTGTACTCTACAAACCCAAAACGAAGGTGCTCCTTTTCCTTTTCCCATCCTAACTTCTAAAGGTTTTTCTGTTATTGAAATATCTGGAAATAATCTTATCCAAATTTGGCCAGCTCGTTTAAATTTACGAGTCATTACTCGTCGTACTGCTTCAATTGTACGAGCGCTAATTCTTCCTTCTTGTAATGCTTTCAAACCATATTTCCCAAATTCTAATTTTGTGATATTTGATTTTATTCCTCCTATAGTACCTTTTTGGTATTTACGGAATTTTGTACGTTTTGGACTTAACATATAAATAAATATAATATAATAGTTCTTCAGGTACAATTTACTTTTGTACTAAAAAAAGTAAACTTAGTTTAATTTTATTTTTATTGTACGCTAAATAAATAAAGTTGAGTAAACATTAAATAAATTATCTTTCTATTTAACTTTACTAGCAATTTTTCTTTCAGTCCTTACCTAAAAAAACTTCGTTTTTAAAGTAATGGCCAAAGGGCGTAGCAGATGAAGTTTATCTGCTATTAATAAACTTCGTTTATAAAGGAGACAATGGCTGCAATTTTTTATAAAAAAACATTAATAAAAGTAAAATTTCAATAATTAGCTGCAAGTATAATGTCAAAAAAATTTGAATTAAAACATCGGGAGGTGAAATAAAAGCAGCTAAAAATAGATTTATAAAAAGTATTTTTGCACGATTTTCAACTAAAAAATTAGTATTTAAAAAGCCATATTTAAAAGCTAAAAAAAAAGTTATAGGCATTTGAAATAATAAACTAGAAAAAAAAAAAATTTTACAAGCTAATTCTACATAAGAGTGTATTCGAGCTTCGAGTTGTATAGTCATAAAATTTGTATTTACTTCAAAATTTAATAAAAATTTATATAATTCAGGTAATAACAAAAAATAAACAAAAATTAAACTCAAATTAAATAAAACAAATATAGTAAGAAAAAAAAAATTATAGTTTTTTCTTTCTTTTAAAAAACTACTTGGAATAACAAAACACCAAAATTGATAAATTAAAAAAGGTATTAAAGTATAAATACTAATAATAAAACTTAGTTTAATAGTAGTATAAAAAGCTTCTGTTAAGTCTGTAAAAATAAAATTTTTTTCATAAGCTAAAAAAGGTTTTACAAATAAATAAATCATTTCAAATGAATAATAATAACAACTAAAAAAAGTGCCCAGAAATGATAGTGTTAAATAAAAAATACGAAGTTTAAGTTCTTTAATGTGATAATAGATAGCACTTTTATTCTCTAATTTTAAAGTTGATTTAAAAAAATGCTCTTTCGTCGTTACCGTGTCCTTATCAGCTTTGCTGATATTTGTAGCGGCTGTTGTCAACAAAGTTGGCTTAGCAAAATTAGCAAGAATAATTATCTTAAATAATCTTTTGACAAAAAAAACTTCGTTTTTTAAGACGAAAGAAAAGTGGCTGAAAGTATAACTTTTTTTTTTTAAAAAAAAATTTTTAAACTGAAATAAATTTACCATACTTCTTTTGATTATTAAGCAAATAAACAAACTAACAACAGTTAAAAAAAATGTTTTATCTACGAAAGAAAAATCGCTACTAAAGTTTTTCATTTTTTAATTACTGTGGCTAATTTTAGACTTTTTTTTATTTTAGCAGCTTTCAATTAGCAGTTTTTAATAAAAAAACAATACATTATAAAATTAAGTTTTTAGATTACTGAACTGCTAATTGAAAGCTAGTTAATAGTAAAGATGCGTTTTTATTTTCAATAATTCGCTTATTATTCTGATTTGAAAAATTCTTAACAACAGAGTTATTAGTATTAGTCGTTATTTTTTTATTTTTTATCTTGTCAACTTGATTGCCGAAATCAGAAACCATTTTATTTATTTCAAAATTTTGTCTGCTCAGCGATTTTCTTTTCGCAGATAAACTTTGTTTATCTGTTTTACTGGGCAAGCTTGTTTTTTCAAAAAAAAAATCAGGTTTTAGTTGATTATTACTGGTAACTAGCGTTATATTTATTCCGCGTATAAATTCAAAATATTCAAAATAGTTTTCTAATTCTGGAAAAATTAGAAGTGAAGAGAGTCCTAAATTAAGATTTGCTTTACCATCAAAAAATTTAAAGAAAATACCACGAAAATTTCTAATTCGTGGTAAAACAATTGTTATTAATTTTTCTAAAAAATGAAACATCAATTCGCCACGTAAATCTACTTTACATCCAATTATTTGATTTTCTCTTAATTTAAAACCTGAAATAGATTTATGAGCAGCTGTTGTTTTTTGTTTTTGCCCAGAAATAATTTCCAAGGCTATTAATCCAGGAATTATATATTTTTTATCATGAACAATAACTTTAGATGTAATATTTAAGATAATTTTTTCTAATTTGGGTATTTCAAATATATTTTCAATATTTTTTTTTAAAATTAAATCATATGAAATGGTTTGTTTATAGTGAGTATAAAATCTATTATTTATAGATGACTGGGTTTTTTTCATTTTTAGTTTAGTGCATACTTATTTTTTTATGAAATATCTGCGACTATTTTTGTCGCTGATCGCTGAACAAAGTTAACTTATCTGCCCTTTATAAACGAAGTTTATTAGAAGCAGATAAACGAAGTTTTTACTGCGAGAAGAAAAACGCTGGCAGGCTGATCATTTTTAATTTTCACTTATATTACTTTAGTAATATTAATAAGGACCCTTTTATTTTTATTGTAAATTTAAGTTTATTTTAATCCGAGAAACGAAGTTTATTACAAGCAGAAAAACTTCGTTTTTTTAAAAGCATAAAAAATACCAAAAAAAATTTAATTCTGGAGTGAAAGGATTCGAACCTTTGAATGTCGGCGCCAAAATCCGATGCCTTACCACTTGGCAACACTCCAAACGTTCAAAATTAAATTTATATCCTTTACGGGATTCGAACCCGTGTCGTTGCCTTGAAAAGGCAATGTCCTAACCACTAGACGAAAAGGACTATTTTTCTATTTTTAAAATTTCATTTTTACTTTAAAAGAAAAATCGCTGCTTTATAAACTTCGTTTATTTAGCAGCAGATAAACTTCGTTTATTTAATTAATCAACTTCGTTGTTACACTTATGGTTAAACAATTTAACTTTGCCTTAAAAAAGTTAGCTTTTTATAAATATATTATTATTTTAATTTTTATTGGTGGTTTATTTTATAATATTTTTATAAAGAATAATTCAAATTTATTTTTTTTTAAACTTAGCCAATGTTTAAAAATTTAATTTCTATATGTAAATATAGTGTTTTAACAAAACTATTTTAGATATAAAAAAATTTAATTATTTAATCTTTTTATTAAATAAATTAAAAATTTTATTGACTTGAACCATGTCTCCCACAAAAAGCAGTACATATGGCGGCAAATAATTTCACTAATCGAATTCAAAAAGGGTTCGGGTGGTTCATATTTGACAATAAAAGTCAAAAAAAATGAAAGTTATAGTTTATGATAAAAAATATCTTTTCTTAAAAATTAAATTTTTAAATTGTAGACACCAAAAACTAATTATTTGGCTAAAAAAGTAAAGCTTTTCGAGCGTATTATAAATTAAACTTTATTTAATATCAGGTAGTATTAAAGCCTTATGGCCTAAATCTTACTTTTTTTGTTAACAAAAAAAGTAAGAAAAATAATAGTTTATAGTTATTTTACCGGCCAGCGGAAGAAAAACCGCTGGTAGAAACTTTAAAGATTAAATTAAAATACAAATAATATTAAAAATGCCATCATTAAAGCAAAAAGCGCAATTGCTTCAGTTAAAGCAAATCCTAAAATTGCATATCCAAATAATTGTTTTGTTAATGATGGGTTACGTGCTACAGAATTGATTAAAGATCCAAATACAATTCCAATTCCAGCACCAGCACCGGCTAACGCTATAGTTGCACATCCTGCTCCAATTAATTTTGCTCCTTCTAACATAAATATATACTTTTTTTTGTTTATTCAGTAGTAGTGGCGTACGTTTCTATATAATTTTTTTTTAAAAATTTAATGATAACTTTTTAGCTAAATTAAATAAATTTGCATAAATCTAACTTCAGCGTAGCAGATAAATATAAAATTGATTGCTAAAAAAACGAAGTTTTTAAAGTGCATATTCATAATAAAAAGCTATTTCTAAAATTTAGCCAGCGTTTATTTTCTAGCAGATCAAAAAATGAATTTTTTAACATTAACATATTTTGTTATCAACGTTTAAGAACAAAGTTTTTTAAAAAAAATTTAAAGAAAAATCGCTGGTTTTTTTTGCAGTAAAAACTTGATTTTTTTAAAACTAAGCTTTTTTTGCTAAAAGCTTAATCATGTAATTTAATTAGTAAACTAAAATTAGACAATATAGACTAAAAATACCTTTTTTGCAAGCTTAGGTATATACCCTTATAATTCAAATTCAAAAAAACATAAATTATATTTTACGTTTTTTAGTTCCATATTTAGATCTAGATTGAGTTCTATGTGCAACACCTTGCAAGTCTAAAATACCTCTAATTACACGATATTTTACTCCTGGTAAATCTTTAACTCTTCCGCCACGTATCAAAACCATAGAATGTTCTTGCAAATTATGTTTTTCACCTGGTATGAAAGCTATAACACCTAAAGAATTAGTTAATCTTATTTTTGCTACTTTACGTAGAGCAGAATTAGGTTTTTTTGGAGTTCTTGTATACACCCTAAGACAAATACCTTTTTTTTGAGGGTTTTGCATTAATGCTGGTTTTTT